>Ga0209317_1002266_pt1 | contig 14246 bp, 13 predicted proteins | sample RifGroB2_FD_183994 | JGI IMG/M metagenome (GOLD analysis project Ga0209317, IMG submission 183994) | Soil microbial communities from Rifle, Colorado, USA - Groundwater B2 (SPAdes) (version 2) | ecosystem: Environmental > Terrestrial > Soil > Unclassified | place: Rifle, Colorado | collected... | reverse complement strand
GAACTCGACGCCGAACTTGCTCGAGGTGCCGGTAAGCCGGGCGACCTTGCCGTCCAGCCCGTCAAACACGGAGGAAGCGAGGATCCAGAGGGCGGCGGTCCGGTAATCGCCGTTCACGGTGGAGACCATGCAGTAAAAACCGGCAAACAGGCTTCCCGCGGTGAAGAGGTTGGGGAGGATATAGATCCCCTTGCGCATTCCTTCCCTTTCCGGCCTCGGTCTCTCTTCACTCACGGCAGTATCCCCAGTACGGTTTCACCGGCAACGGTTTTCTTCCCCATGGGAACCTCGACCGTGGTCCCCAGCGGGAGGTAGATGTCCAGGCGGGAGCCGAAACGGATCAGACCGTACCTGCGCCCCTTGGACAGCGAGTCCCCCACCTTGGCGTAGCAGACGATACGCCGGGCGATCAGTCCCGCCACCTGGACCACGACCATCTTCAACCCCGCCGCGGTTTCAAGCACCAGTCCCTGCTGCTCGTTCTCGAAGCTGGCGCGCTCGTCTCTCACGTCGTAGAACTTCCCCTTGGTATAGAAGCCGTCCAGCACCTTCCCGCTGACCGGGGCGCGGTTGACGTGGACGTTGAAGACGGACATGAAGATGCTGATCTTTTCCATCTCGGTCGAGGTGTGGGGCTCGACGACCTTGCCGAGGAAGATGACCTCTCCGTCGGCCGGCGCAACGACTACATTTTCGCCTCCGGGCGTGCTCCGCTCCGGATTCCTGAAAAAGAACACGGTGAACAGGGTGAGCAGCAGAAAAAGTGCAGCGGGGGCGAAAAACGCGGGGTGCAGGTACTGTCCAAGCAGCGCCATGACTGCTGCCACGGCGGCAAACCCGGCTATGAAGGGGTACCCCTCCGCAGCGATCGGGGTATTTGTGTTACGCATCAATTTACCTCTTTTTAGTTGATATGCAGAACCCATCGCGACAGGGACAGGCAGGACACCGCGTCTAGCGGAGCTAAGCCGCAGCCCGGAGGTCGGGAACGAGAAAGGCCGCATTCGGTCAGTCCCGCACCAACGCGGGAGTATAGCTCGAAAACGGCCTTTCATGCAATGAAAAGAAACTGCCAGACGAGTCGCGGCGCCGGTCAGAGCCTCAGCCTCGGCTTTAACCTTAACCTCGACCTGTCGTTTAACCCTTCCAACCTTTCGAGCCGCGGCCGATGACGACGGGGCCGGTGCTGACCAGCTCCTTCAGGCCCAAGGGGCGCAGCAGCTCCACCATGGCGCTCACCTTGGCCGGCGCCCCGGTAGCTTCGAGGGTGTAGGACTTGGGGGTGACGTCGATGACCTTGGCGCGGAAGATGTCGGCGATCCTGAGCACCTCGGCCCGGCTTTGGTCCTCGGCTGCGACCTTTACCAGCACCATTTCGCGCTCGATCGCGTTCTCCGGCTCGAAGTCGATGACCTTGATGACGTCGATCAGCTTGTTGAGCTGCTTGGTAATCTGCTCGATGATCTGCTCGTCGCCGCGGGTCACCAGCGTGATCCTGGAAAGAGCTTCATCGTTGGTGGGAGCGACGGTAAGCGAATCTATATTGAAGCCGCGGCCGGAAAAGAGCCCGACCACGCGGGAGAGAACCCCGAACTCATTCTCAACGAGGACTGCTATGGTGTGTCTCATGAAACCCTCCGTATAAATTGCAGTTCTACGTACTGCGTTCCAACCTTCTACGCTTGGCTGAACTTGAGCCTGCAGGCCGTGAGGTGCCCGGCTTTTCAGCGCGGAAATGGGGACACAGCACCCAGAACGTTTCTAGGACGCCAGAACCATCTCGGTCAGGGAAGCGCCGGCCGGGACCATAGGGAGCACCTTCTCCTCGCGGGCGATCTTGAACTCCATCAGCACCGGGCCGTTGGTGGCGAACCCCTTCTTGATGACGTCGTCAACCTCATCCACCTTGGTGGCCTGCAGGCCGGTGGCGCCGAACGCCTCGGCGAGCTTGATGAAGTCGATGGGGAGCTCCATGCAGGTGGAGGAGTAGCGCTTGTCGAAGAAGAGTTCCTGCCACTGGCGCACCATGCCGAGGAAGTTGTTGTTCAGGATGATGATCTTCACGTTGAGCCGGTTCTGCACGATGGTGGCCAGCTCCTGCATGTTCATCTGGAAGCCGCCGTCGCCGCAGACAACCATCACCTGCCGTTCCGGGAAACCGGCCTGGGCTCCCATGGCGGCGGGAAGCCCGAAGCCCATGGTGCCGAGCCCGCCCGAGGAAAGGAGCGTGCGGGGGGTGGTGAAGCCGAAGAACTGCGCGGTCCACATCTGGTGCTGGCCGACATCGGTGGCGACGATGGCGTCCGGGTCGGACAGTGCGCGCAGCCTCTGGATGACGTACTGCGGCTTGATGACGCTGGTGGCCTGCTTGTAGGCCATCGGGTGCTTCTCCTTCCACCCCTCGATCTCTGCGATCCAGGGGGCAAGGGAGGCCTTGCAACCCTCGGAGTCAGGCCCGATCTCGTCGGCCACCTTCAGCATGCGGGCCAGCACGTCGCGCACGTCCCCGACGATGGGGAGGTCGACGCGCACGTTCTTCTTGATGGAGGTGGGGTCGACGTCCACATGGACGATCTTCGCGTGCGGCGCGAAGGAGGCGATCTTGCCGGTGACACGGTCGTCGAACCTGGCGCCGATGGCTATCAGCACGTCGCAGTGGGAGACGGCCATGTTGGCGTAGTAGGTGCCGTGCATGCCGAGCAGTCCCAGCGACAGCGGGTCGTTCTCGGGGAAGGCGCCGAGCCCCATCAAGGTGGTGGTGACCGGGAAACCGCAGCGCTTGGCGAGGGCGGTCAGCTCGGCGGCAGCGTTGCCTAAGATGACGCCGCCGCCGACGTAGAGGACGGGCCTCTTCGCCTGCATGATCATGGAGACGGCCTTCTCTATCTGCTTCGGGTGCCCCTCGACGGTCGGCTTGTAGCCGCGGATCTCGACGGTGTCCGGGTACTTGAACTCGGTCTGCGCGATCTGCACGTCCTTGGGGAGGTCGACGACGACCGGGCCCGGGCGGCCGGTGCGGGCGATGTAGAAGGCCTTCTTCATGATCAGGGCGAGGTCCTTCACGTCCTTGACCAGGAAGTTGTGCTTGGTGCAGGGGCGGGTGATGCCGATGATGTCCGCTTCCTGGAAGGCGTCGTTGCCGATCAGCGCGGTGGGTACCTGGCCGGTGACGATCACCATGGGGATGGAATCCATGTACGCGGTGGCGATCCCGGTGATGGTGTTGGTGGCGCCCGGACCAGAGGTGGCTATCGCCACGCCGACCTTGCCGGTAGCCCGTGCGTAGCCGTCCGCGGCGTGTACCCCGGCCTGCTCGTGACGTGGCAGGATGTGCCTGATCTCCTTGAAGGAGAAGAGCTCATCGTAAAGGTTGATGACCGTTCCACCCGGGTATCCGAAGATGGTGTCGACACCCTCTTTCTTCAGACACTCCAAAAGAATACGCGCGCCGTTCAATTTCATACGTTCTGTCCCCCGTTTTGCGGCAGTTGACCTGCCTGCTATTGATCGATCCCACGCATTGTAAGCACGGGACCACTAGTAACAACTACGTTCCCCTGAGACCGGCATCTCCCAGGTAAAGGAGGGCCAGCCTCTGCCCCTTGGTAAAGGGGGTCGAGGTTTTATTCAGCGGTGGTAATGGCCCCGGTGTGTGCCGAGGTGACCACCTTCGCATAGCGGGCGAGCCACCCTTTCTTGATCTTGGGCTCGGGTGCGCTCCAGCGGGTGCGCCGCTCGGCAAGCTCCTCGTCGCTGACCATGAGCTTCAGCGAGCGGGAGGGGATGTCGAGTTCGATCTTGTCGCCGTCCTTTACCAGGGCGATGGGGCCGCCTACCGCAGCCTCCGGGGAGATGTGCCCGATGCAGGGGCCGCGGGTGCCTCCGGAGAAACGGCCGTCGGTGATCAGTGCCACGCTGTCCCCGAGCCCAAGGCCCATGAGGGCTGCGGTCGGCGCCAGCATCTCTCTCATGCCCGGCCCCCCCTTGGGTCCCTCGTAGCGGATCACCACCACGTCGCCCCCCTTGACGACGCCGCCCATCATGGCGGCCATGGCGAGCTCCTCGGAGTCGAAGCAGCGCGCCACGCCGGTGAACTTCATCATGGCGTCGGACACGCCGGACTGCTTGACGACGGCACCCATGGGGGCGATGTTCCCGAACAAAACGGCGATCCCCCCTTCCTTCTTGACCGGGTCCGAAAGCGGATGGATGACCGACTCGTCCACGCCCTTGAGGCTCGCCGCGATCTCCCTGGTGCTGAGGCCGAAGAGGGTCTGGCAGTCGTGGATCTTGTCGCCCAGCTGCTTCAGCACGCCGGCCACCCCGCCGGCTGCGTCGAGGTCTTCCATGAAATGCTCGCCGGCCGGGTTCATGGAGGCGATCTGCGGGGTGGTCTTGGAAAGGATGTCGAAGGTGTTGAGCGGAAGCTCCACCTCGGCCTCGCGAGCGATGGCAAGCAGGTGCAGCACCGTGTTGGACGAGCCGCCGAGGGCCAGGTCCACCCGGATGGCGTTTTCGAAGGCCTCGCGGGTCATAATGGAGCGCGGAGTCACGTTGTTGCGCACCAGGTCGACGATCTTCTCGCCCGAGGCGAAGGCGATGCGACGCTTGAGGGCCGAGACGGCGAGCGCGGTGCCGCAGCGCGGCAGGCTCATGCCGAGGGTCTCGGTGAGGATCGCCATGGTGTTGGCGGTGAAAAGCCCCTGGCAGGAACCGGTGCCAGGGCAGGCGTTCTCCTCGCAGCGCGCCAGCTCCTGGTCGTCGATGACGCCCGCCTTGTAGCGCGCCATGGCCTCGAAGGTGTCGGTGACGAAGGAATACTTCCTCCCCGCGTCGCCGCGGCCGCTCATCATGGGGCCGGCGGTGACCACGATGCACGGGATGTCGAGCCTTGCAGCGGCCATCAGCATCCCCGGGGTGATCTTGTCGCAGTTGGTGAGGAGCACCAGGCCGTCCAGCCTGTGGGCCTCGGCTACCGATTCCACCATGTCGGCGATAAGCTCGCGGGTGGGGAGCGAGTAGTGCATCCCCTTGTGTCCCATGGAGATGCCGTCGCATACCCCGGGAATCCCGAAGAGGAAGGAGTAGCCGCCGCCGGTGTGGACCCCCTTCTCGATGAAACGCTCCAGGTCGCGCATCCCTACGTGCCCGGGGATCAGATCGGTGAAGCTGGTGGCTATGCCGATGAACGGCTTGCCCATCTCGCTTTGCGGGAGGCCGGTTCCTTTTAAAAGCGCCCTGTGGGGGGTGCGCTCAAGTCCTTGTGTGATGGTGTCGCTACGCATGCAGATTTCCCCTTGCGCCTGCAGTGACCCCTGTTCGGGATCAGCAAACCGGCAGTTGGTATTGCTAAAAACATCGTGTTTAAGGTAGTTTACCGGTCGACTAATGAACGAACAACATAATACATTAAAACTGAACTGTCAACAGCAACTAGAACGGTGTTAAAGGGATTCGCGCCGGCGTTTGGCGATCTCCGCCTCGGAGGCGCGCAGGTAGGTTGGGTTTAAAAGGGCAAGCGGGGTGAACCTCCCTTGCGCGGCCGCCTCGCGCGCAATGACGGCGCCTGCACAGGCGCGCGGGAGGTTGGCATGCCATGGGGGAAAGATGGCGAGTTCGCCAAGGGTAGAGGAGATCAGCTCGCGGTAACGCACGGCCCCGTCGCCCAGAAACAGGGTGGGGTGTTTGATCGAAGAGAGAAACGGCTCCGGCCCGATGACCGCGTCGGGGCGGATCACCTCTGGAAGCGAGCCGCAGCGGTACAGCGCAGCGTAGAGCTCCCCTTTTCTGGCGTCGAACATGGGAGCCACCTGGTGGGAGCTGAAGGGGAGGTTCATGGCCAGCATGGCAAGGGAGGAGAAGCCGATCACCGGTTTGCCGGTAGCGATGGCCAGCCCCTTCACCGTCGCGATCCCGACGCGGACCCCGGTGAACGAACCGGGTCCGAGGGATACGGCAAAGGCGTCGAGCCCGTCCGGGGAGAGCGAGGCGGCCTTGAGGAGCCCGGAGATCGACTCGAGCAGCCGTCCCGAATTGGCGCGGTCCTCGCCGAGTATGCACTCGCCAAGCAGGGTGGAGCCGTCGCTTAGCGAGACGGAAGAGCAGTTACTGGAGGTGTCGATGGTCAGGATTTTCAAGAGGCACCCGTTGTTATATCGAATCCCCCACCCTGGCGGGAGGGGGATTCGGTGAAAGTGCCGCAAAGCCAGCTCTTATGAATAAGGCTTGCAGCTTTTTGTTTGCCAGGTCCGGGTCGCGGTCGCGGTCTTTATCTTTATCTTTATCTTTATCTTTATCTTTATCTTTATCTTTATCTTTATCTTTATCTTTATCTTTATCTTAGTCTCAACCTCAACCTCAACCTGCCCTTACGCCTCAACCTGCCCTTACGCCTTCTGCGCCAGCATCCTTGCGATGTCGTTGTAGAAGGCGAGCATCATGAGGCTGATCAGGAGCACGAGCCCGACCTGCTGCGCGATCTCGCGGGCGCGCTTGCTGACCGGCCTCCCGGTCACCAGCTCGAACAGGAAGAAGGCCAGGTGGCCTCCGTCCAGGATCGGCACGGGTAGGAGGTTAAGCACCCCGAGGTTCACCGACAGCAGCGCCACGAAGGCAAGGAAGCTCACCCCGCCTGCCGCAGCCTGCTCGCCGGCCATCTTCACGATCATGATCGGGCCGCCGATGTTGTCCAGCGGTATGGCGCGCTCGATCAGCCGCACCAGCGACAGCACGGTCAGCTTGATCACGTTCCAGCACTGCGCGCTTCCCCTTGCTATCGCCTCCCCCGGGGGGAAATGGTCTATCACGGTCTCGCCGGCTGCGACCACGCCGACTACGGGATGGGTGACCGTGTCCCCCAGGAGGTTCTTCGAGGTACGGCTCTCGGGGACCATGGTGAATTTCATCTGTGACTGGCCGCGCTGCACTTCCAGCTCGAGCGGCGCCAGCTTGGCTTCGGCTATGATCTGGGCGAATTCCTCCCAGCGCTCCACTGGCTTGCCGTTCACCGCCTTGATGGTGTCTCCCGCAAGCACCCCCGCCTTGGCAGCGGGTCTGTCGGGCACCACCTCACCGATCTTGGTGGTTGCGGCAGGCACGCCGATCATGAAGATGACGATGAACAGGACGTAGGCGAAGAGGAGGTTGAAGACCGGGCCCGCCGCGACGATGGCGATCCTTTGCAAAACCGGCTTCTCCCCGAAGGCACGGGCCTTGTCCTCCTCGGAGAGTTCGGCGTCCTCGCCTTCCCCCACCATCTTCACGTATCCCCCAAGCGGCAGCGCGGAGAGCAGGTACTCGGTCTCCCCCACTTTCTTGCTGAGGATCTTGGGGCCGAAACCGAGCGAGAACTTCTCGACACCAACGCCGAAGGCCTTGGCAAACAGGAAGTGACCTAGTTCATGAATGAAGATCAGTGCCCCCAGGGCGATGATCGCAAAAAGTATGCTCATATGCTTCCCTCTATCGGAGAGCCGGGACAACTCTCTCCCGACAAGTCGTGCTTCGATGCCCTATTGCATCGAAGAAAAAAAAGGGGCTCATCAGTTTGCGCCGAGTACCTCTTTGGCGGTCCTTCTACCCCACCTGTCGGCTTCCAGCACCTCTTCGATCGATCCCAGCTCGTGCGGCGCATGCAGCCCCATCACCCTCTCTATCGATTCGGCTATCGCCGTGAAGCCGATCCTCCCTTCGAGAAACGCCTCCACGGCGACCTCGTTTGCAGCGTTCATCACCGCCGGCATGCTTTCCCCGGCGTTGGCGGCGCGGTAGGCGAGCTTCAGGGCGGGGAAGCGGTCGGTGTCGGGGTTGAAGAAGGTAAGCCCCGACAGGGCGGTGAGATCGAGAGGCCTTACCCCGGTAGCGACGCGCGCCGGGTAGGTGAGCGCGTAGGCGATCGGCCCCTTCATGTCGGGCACCCCCAGCTGCGCCATCACGGAACCGTCGACGTATTCTACCATGGAATGGATGATGCTCTGCGGGTGGATGTTGACCGCGATCCGCTCCACGGGGATGTCGAAAAGCCAGCGAGCCTCGATCACCTCCAGCCCCTTGTTCATCATGGTGGCGGAATCGACGGTGATCTTTCTCCCCATGCTCCAGTTGGGGTGGTTCAGCGCGTCGGCGACGGTGGCTTTTGCCAGCTGCTCCAGGCCCCAGTTCAGGAAGGGGCCTCCGGAGGCGGTCAAGATCACCCGGGCGATGTCCTGGTTGCGGTGCCCGGCCATGGACTGGAATACCGCGCAGTGCTCGCTGTCCACCGGGTAGAGCTTCACGCCGGCCTCACGCACCATCTCCATGACCAGGTGTCCCGCGGTGACCAGCGTCTCCTTGTTGGCGAGCGCCAGGTCCTTGCCGGCCATGATGGCCGCCGTGGTCGGCACGAGCCCTGCCGCGCCGACGATGGCTGCCACCACCATGGTCGTCTCGGAGGCGGTAGCGGCAGCTATCATCCCCTCTACGCCATGCATGATCTGGGGCTTTTTGCCGGAGAGCATCCGGCTCAGGGAGCGCGCCTTATCAGCAGTCAGTACGGAAACGAGGTCGGGTTTGAAGGTCTCTATCTGGGCTTTCAGGAGTTCGAGGTTGGCACCGGCGGTGAGCGCCACCACCCGGAACTTGTCGGGGTGGGCAGCGACAACCTCCAGCGTGCTGACCCCGATGGATCCCGTGGAGCCTAAGATCGTGAGATTTTTCATTTTCCCTCGCAGTCCAGAAGCCGTTTTCTTGAAGCCGTTCTATGTTCTATGTTCTATGTTCTATGTTCTATGTTCTATGTTCTATGTTCTATGTTCTACGTTCTATGTTCTACGTTCTATGTTCTACGTTACGTTCCAGGTTTAGCCTTTAACACAGAACTTAGAACAAAAAAGAGCCCGTACCGTCAGCTAAGCAGAAAGTAGGCGTAGTAAAAGGCGGCCGGTGCCGCAAACAGAATGCTGTCCAGCCGGTCGAGGATGCCGCCGTGGCCGGGGACGATGGAGCCGGAATCCTTCACGCCGCAGCTTCTCTTGATGAGCGATTCGAACAGGTCGCCCAACTGCCCGAGCACGCCGAGAAGCAGGGCGGTGGCGACGCAGTCGGCCACCCCCAGCTCGGGAAAGAAGGTGTACCTGGCAAGGAACGCCCCGATCAGGCTCCCGGCCAACCCGCCGAGGGAGCCTTCGATGCTCTTCTTGGGGCTCACCGCGGGGTAGAGCCGGTTCTTCCCGAACGTGGAGCCGACGTAATAGGCGGCTGAGTCTCCGGCCATGACGATCACCATGATCAGGAAGAGCCAGGAGACCCCGTGGGGAAGCATCCTGATCATGACCAGGTGCGCCAGAAGCAGCGGCACGTAGAGAAAGCCCATCAGCACCAGCGCCGCGTCCCCGGCGGCCTGGCGGATATCCTTGAGCCTGAAGAGCGCGACCAGGCAAAAGCTGAGCACGAGCGCGGTGAGCGCCATCAGGGAGAATACCGGGTTGCCGGAGAAGATGGTGAAAATGGAGAGGGCGCCGGCCACGGCCGCCACCCTGCCCTCGCCCCGGCGCGAAGGAAGCGCCATCCGGTAGAACTCGTCAAGCCCGACCAGAGCAAGCAGGGATACCAGCAGGGAGAACTGGAAAGCCGTGCTCTTCAGGGTGAACAGTATCAAGAGGGGCAGCAACACGGCTGCAGTGGCTAGACGTTTGATGGCGGACTCCTATGGGGTCGCCCCCAGGGGGACTTTAGCTCGAAGCCCTAGGGCTGTTCTTTGCCAAGTTGCTCGCTGGTCATGCCGAACCTGCGCTCCCTCGACTGGTAGTCGCGGAAGGCGCGGGCCAGCTCGTTCCTGTCGAAGTCGGGCCAGTTCACCTCGGTGAAGTAGAGCTCCGCGTAGGCGAGCTGCCAAAGCAGGAAGTTGCTGATGCGCATCTCCCCGCTGGTCCTGATCAGCAGGTCGGGGTCCGGGATCCCGCCGGTGAAGAGCGAGCCCGAAAAGGCCTGCTCGTCGATGCTCTCGGGGTCGAGCCTTCCCGCCGCGGCTTCCACGGCGAGCTTTTTCGCCGCGGAGACCATCTCCTGGCGGCTGCCGTAGGAAAGCGCCAGGGTAAGGAGCATGCCGCGGTTGCCGGCGGTCTTCCCGATGGCGTTCTCGATCTCGAGGTTCACGTCCCCGGGGAGGTCGGCACGGTTGCCGATCACGTTGAACCGGATGTCGTTTTGCATCATCCGAGCGGTCTCGCCCCGGATGTACTGCTTCAAAAGCGCCATCAGCGCCTTGACCTCGGTCTTTGGCCTGAGCCAGTTCTCGGCGGAGAAGGCGAACAGCGTGAGGTAGCCGATCCCCAGGCGAGAGCATTCCTCGACTATCACCCGGACGGTCTCCACCCCTTTTTGATGACCAACGATCCTGCGTAGCATGCGCTGCTTGGCCCAGCGGCCGTTGCCGTCCATTATCACGGCGAGGTGCACTGGGAGGTTTTTCGGCTCTAAGCTGTCCATGACCATCCTGAAAACAAAAAATCCCCGTATGATCGGGGGTTTGCGCGAAAGGTGAATCGGCCGCACGGCTGGCGCAGGGGGGACTCTCCCCCCTGCGCCCAGGGGCCGTTAAACCTCCATGACCTCTTTTTCCTTGTGAAGGAGCACATCGTCCACCTTTGCCACGTGGTTGTTGGTGGAGTCCTGGACGTCCTTCTCGGCGCGCTTTAGCTCGTCCTCGGAGATCTGCTTGTCCTTCTCCAGCTTCTTCAGCTGGTCGATGGCGTCGCGGCGGATGTTCCTGAGGGCTACCTTGGCGTCCTCGGCATCGCGCTTTAGCTGCTTCACGATGTCCTTGCGCCTCTCCTCGGTGAGCGGCGGGAGGGTCAGGCGGATCACCTTGCCGTCGTTGGCAGGGGTCAGCCCGAGGTTCGCGTTCATGATCGCCTTCTCGATCGGCTGGATCATCTTCGGGTCCCAGGGCTGGATGTTGATGCACCTTGCCTCGGGAACGGAGAGGGTCGCCACCTGGTTCAGCGGGGAAAGGGAGCCGTAGCTGTCAACCTTCACCTCGTCGAGAAGCGAGGTGCTGGCGCGGCCGGTGCGCACCTTCTGGTAGTCTTTCCTGAGGGACTCTATGCTCTTGTCCATGTGGACGTTCATGTTGGAAATGACATCCTTGACCATGCTATTCTCCTTCCTTCACGAGGGTTCCGATCCGCTCCCCGTTGACAACCCGGACGACGTTGCCGTCGGTCGTTACATCGAAGACGATGATCGGTAGGCTGTTGTCCATGCAAAGCGAGATCGCGGTGGCGTCCATCACCTGGAGCCCCTTCCTCAGCACCTCAAGGTAGCTGAGCGTCTCGTATTTCGTGGCCTTGGGGTCCTTGTTCGGGTCCGCGGAGTAGACGCCGTCCACCTTGGTCCCTTTGAGGATCACGTCGGCGCCGATCTCCATGGCCCGCAGGCTCGCCGCGGTATCCGTGGTGAAGTAGGGATTGCCGGTGCCTGCACCGAAGATGACCACCCTCCCCTTCTCCAGATGCCTGATGGCGCGCCGCCTGATGTACGGCTCTGCCACCTCGGCCATGGCGATCGCGGACTGCACCCGGGTGTCGACTCCGACCTTCTCCAGGGCGTCCTGCATGGCGAGCGAGTTGATCATGGTGGCGAGCATCCCCATGTAGTCGGCGCTGGCGCGGTCCATCCCCTTGGAGGATGCCGCCAGGCCGCGGAAGATGTTGCCGCCGCCGATCACCAGCGAGAGCTCGACGCCCAGCTCAACCACCTGCTTCACCTCGCGGGCGATGGCGGTGATGGTGTTAGGGTCTATGCCATACCCCTGCTCGCCCCCGAGGGCTTCGCCGGAGAGCTTCAAAAGTACTCTTTTATAATAGGGTTCCGACATCTTTGTCACCTGCCATATTTAAGCTGAAGGGCTACTGCGGATAAAAAAAGAGCCGCCCATTTTCATGGCCGGCTCCCTGGGGACGTGTTACACACCGGCCGCCGCGGCGACCTCTGCCGCGAAATCGCTTTCCTTCTTGGCAAGCCCCTCGCCAAGGACGAACCTCGCGAAGCGGCGGATGCTCATGTTCTCGCCGATGGTGGAGATGGTCTCTTTGACCAAGGTGTCGATGGTCTTGTCCGGGTCCTTCACGTAGGCCTGCTCCATGAGGCAGATGTCTGCGAAGAACTTGTTGATCTGGCCGTCGAGGATCTTCTCGATGATGGCGTCCGGCTTGCCGCTCTCCTTGGCCTTCTCGCGGTAGATCGCCTTCTCGCGCTCGATCAGCTCGGCCGGCACTTCCTCGCGACGCACGTAAAGCGGCGAGGCTGCGGCGATGTGCATCCCGATGTCCCTGACGAACGCCTGGAAGTTCTCGTTCTTGGCGACGAAGTCGGTCTCGCAGTTGACTTCCACCAGCACGCCGATCTTGCCGCCGGCGTGGATGTAGGAGCCGACCAGCCCTTCGGTTGCCGCGCGGCCGGACTTCTTGGAGGCAGCAGCCAGACCCTTGGTGCGGAGGTAGTCGATCGCCTTCTCGTGATCGCCGCCGGTCTCGGTCAGGGCTTTCTTGCAGTCCATCAGACCCGCGCCGGTTACTTTCCTGAGTTCATTTACCATTGCCGCTGTAACGCTCACATTATCCTCCACAGTCACCCGCGCCGTGAGGCGCGGGTTTCTTATTCATGTATTTGTTTATGGGTACTGCAGTTCCAGCCGGACGGCGGATGGATTATGCCTCGGCGGGGGTCTCTTCCACAGCCGCTTCGCCCTCGGTGGAGAACTCTTCCTCTGCACCGGTCTGGAGACGGGCATTTCTTGCCTGCGCGCCGTCCAGCACCGCGTCAGCCATCTTGCTGGTCAGCAGGCGGATGGCGCGGATGGCGTCGTCGTTGCCCGGGATGACGTAGTTGATGTCGTCCGGGTCGCAGTTGGTGTCGACGATGGCCACTACCGGGATCCCCAGCTTCTTCGCCTCGCTGACAGCGATCTCCTCGTTCTTCGGGTCGACCACGAACAAAACGCCCGGGATCTTCCCCATCCCCTTGATGCCGCCCAGGGTCTTCTCGAGCTTCTCGCGCTCTTTTGCAAGCTTCAGCTGCTCTTTCTTGGTGTATGCCTCGATGGTGCCGTCAGCGATCATGGCGTCCAGGCGCTTGAGACGGTCGATGCTCTGCTTCACGGTGGAGAAGTTGGTCAGCATGCCGCCCAGCCAACGGTCGTTGACGTAGAACTGGTTGCAGCGCTGCGCCTCTTCGGCGACGGAATCCTGAGCCTGCTTCTTGGTTCCCACGAACAGGACGGTCTCGCCGGACTGCGCCGCTTCGGTGACGAAGCTGTAGGCGTTCTTGAAGAGCCTTACCGTCTTTTGCAGGTCGATGATGTAGATCCCGTTGCGGGCGCCGAAGATGTACGGCTTCATTTTCGGGTTCCATCTCTTGGTTTGGTGACCGAAATGGACACCGGCTTCCAGCAGTTCCTTCATGGTGATGTTCGACATGTGTTTCTCCTTTGGTTTTCCCTCCGCCACCAGGGATGCCGGAACCCGCAAGGCGGGCACCACCGGCACTGATTTGGGGGCGTGCGAATTTTAAACAGCAAACTTATATAGCACAGGGCAACAGCGATGGCAAGGCTATTTCGCCCAAAAGTCAAGGCGAAAAATGGCAGGCGCACCCCTCCCGGTCCGCACCGTTATTCGCCCAATCCCACCGCTTGCGCCTGCGCCGAGCGCTCCTCCGCAAGCTGCCAGAACGCCCTCACGCTCAGGCGCTGCAGGTTGCGCCTGCTGGTGCAGAGCCCGACCTCGTAGGGGTGCAGGCGCGGGGCGTTCTCCAGGATTACGACCTCGTCCCGGAAGGGGCTTCGCTCCAGCACCAGCTGCGGCACGATGCCCACACCGCAGCCAAGCCGGACCATGGCGATGATCGCCTCGTTGCCAGAGACCTCGGAGGTGATATTGGGGGTTATGCGGTGCTCCTTTAGCCACTGGTCCAGCCTTCTTCTGGAAAGCCCGGTCTGAGGGAGCACCAAGGGGACCCGGGAAAGGTCGAGCCTTCCCCCCTTGCAGGCGATCCCGGTCGCGCCGCTTTGCCTGGGGGCGATGAAGAGCAGAGGAATGGTCGCAATGGGGAGGAATTCGATGGTGGAGCGCTGCCGGTCCGGAAAGGCCGCCACGGCCAGATCGATCTCGCCGCTTTGCACCTGGGCCACGGCCTGTTCGGCAGCGCCGGTGCGCAGTTCGAGCTGCACCTCGGGGTACCTGTCGCGGTAGGACTCCAGCAATTCAGGG
>Ga0209317_1002264_pt1 | contig 14262 bp, 11 predicted proteins | sample RifGroB2_FD_183994 | JGI IMG/M metagenome (GOLD analysis project Ga0209317, IMG submission 183994) | Soil microbial communities from Rifle, Colorado, USA - Groundwater B2 (SPAdes) (version 2) | ecosystem: Environmental > Terrestrial > Soil > Unclassified | place: Rifle, Colorado | collected... | reverse complement strand
CCATGTTGAGCAGCGGTTGATAACGCATCTGCGTAAGCGGCACAAGGTCAGAGATCGTATAACAGGGTACGTCAGGTTTCCTCGCAGGTCATTGTATGTCAAGTACGGCCTGTACAAGGTGCCTACCACAGCGGGTTGGAAGAAGGCGCATGCCTAACGGTGAAGAACATCGGAAAGCCGTGTGCGGGAGAACCGCATGCACGGTTTGATGAGGGAGGGCAGGGTAATACCTGCTCTCTACTCTACCTCTTACTACACCCGCCAGCATACCCAAAGATTAGATTTTGAAAACTTGTACAGAAACGACCCTATTCTTCGTACAGAAGCGACCCCTATTCTTCGAGGAGCGACAGACTCAGACCACCCTTAGATTATGAAATGCCATAAATATAGCATGACGCAAAGGGTGACCTATATAACCATGAATGCCGGAGGTTATGCGTGAGCACGAGATTTTTTTTTGGTATGGTGTCCATCACAGTTTCCCTGTTATGCGCGGCGCCGGTCTATGCTGCCGTTCCCAAAAAGAAGGTTGTCATCGGGATTTCTAAAATTGTCTCGCACCCGGCCCTTGACGCAGTTGTTAAGGGGATTCAGGACGAGTTAAGCGTGGCGGAGATAAACGCTACCTTTGACGTTCAGAACGCTAACGGAGACATCAGCACAGCAGCCTCCATTGCCAATAAGTTCCAGGCTGACAAGGTTACCCTCGCAGTTGGAGTCGCCACCCCCACTGCGCAGGCCCTTGTGAATACCCTAAAAGGGATACCAATCGTGTTCACCGCAGTCACCGACCCGGTCAGGGCGGGGCTCGTGGCCTCACTGGGAAAGGGTGAAACAAACGTCACCGGCGTCTCCGACATGGTCCCGGTGAAGCAGCAGATCGAACTGCTGATGAAAATCAAGAAGGTCAAGAGACTCGGTCAGATATATACAAGCTCCGAGCAGAACGCCGTCGTCCTGGCAGGCATTGTCAAGCAGGTCTGCAGGGAGTTGAAGGTTGAGTACGTTGAGAGCACGGTTACCAGTTCCTCCGAGGTGAAGCAGGCTGCACAAGAGATCATTCATCGGGTTGATGCACTATATATCAGTACCGACAACACGGTAGTCTCGGCAATGAGCACAATTGCGGAAGTTGCCATGCAGAATAAGGTGCCTATCATGTCTGCCGATCCGCGGTCTTCCGCGGCCCACGCTGTCCTCACCGCCTGGGGGGGTGACTACTATAAAATTGGAAGGGCGACCGGGAAGATGATCGTCGAGATCCTGAATGGGAAACAGCCTGGGCAGATCCCCATCCGTATCATGACAGAAGCTTCGGATGCCGACCTAATGTTCAACCTAGAGGTGGCCAACAAGCTCGGCCTTAGCGTATCGAATGACCTTTTGCGGTCTGCAGGCAAGGTAATCGGAGAGGCAGATGATACATCTATCGCTTCGGGATCTGGAGCGCTGGGAGAGCCTGTGCCGGAAAACAGAATTGAGGAGAGAGACTCCGTTCCAGGAAAAATCGAAGCACCGCTAATCACCATTCTGTCCCCGGAGGTGACGAGAGGTGTAAAAATCACCCTGAACAATTCCAGTTTGACTGTTGTTGGCAAAGCGACCAGTGCTCAAGGGGTTGCAATAGTTACCATCAACGGCCAGCAGGCAGCTATGGATGCGGCAGGAAACTTCTCTGCTGAAGTGCTCTTAAGGGTTGGCGAGACTCGGGTCACCGTTGTGGCCACGGACATCAATCGAGCCACCACATCAGAGATCTTTACCATTGCCCGAGCGCCTGGGCAGGTGGCAAAACTGAAAGAGGTACCCGAAAGGGTGGTCTCGACCGACAACGGCAAGTACTTTGCTCTCATCATAGGTGTAAAGGAGTACGGTTCTTCTGACATCCCGTCGCTTGATCACCCGCTGGATGATGCCCAGATGATTAGTGATCTCATCACTTCAGCCTACATGTTTGACCCTGAGAATGTCATTCTCCTTAAAAATCCAGATCAGGAACGCGTTATTGATGCCCTCGACAATCTTTCGAACAGGGTGGGAAATAATGATTCCTTGCTTATCTTCTATGCTGGCCACGGATATTGGGACGAAAAGATGAAACAGGGATTCTGGCTCCCATCCGACGCCCGCATGAAAAGTCGCGTGAAGTGGCTTTCCAACAGTACCGTTCGTGACTACATAAACGGCATCAAATCGAGACACACCCTGTTGATTGCCGATGCATGTTTTAGTGGTGGCATCTTCAAAACCCGTAGCGTCGATACCGGTGCCATACGGGCAGCACAGGAATTACAAAAGTTCCCAAGCAGGAAGGCTATGACCAGCGGCGCTCTGAAAGAAGTGCCGGACCACTCGGTGTTTGTGGAGTACCTCGTAAAAAGACTAAAGGAGAACCGCGAACGATTCGTTTCATCCGAGCAGCTCTTTTCCTCCATGCGGCAGGCGGTGATCAATAACTCGCCGAATGCCCAAGTACCGCAATTTGGGGAAATTCGTGAAACCGGAGACGAGGGAGGCGACTTCGTGTTCGTTAGGAGGCAGCGCTAGCTGACAGGCTGGGCCGTTGGGGGAAGGGCTCAAGGGTGACATTAGTTTGTTAAGTTCTTCAGAATCAAATAAACAATGTTCCCTTGGGCCCGTCCCTTTGGCCATGACCGAAGAACGAACACATGTCGCGGTGGTATGAGCGCTAAAGCGGTTGAAGGATGCGGAGGATAGGGACGCGAACATTTATATGTTACAGAGGTTACCTACGTCCCTCCATGCCACACTAGCCTATGATGGCAGTTCAATGAAGCAGATAGATGCTGCTGGAATTCTGGACATGGCGATGAGCGGGACCACCGCTACATTGCTGGCGCGGCGGTGGGAAAGCGCATTGCTAGTCAATGTGGACAACGATACCTTGCGTCGACTGATGGATAACAAGAAAGCAATGAATGCCCTCATGAGCATCGAGGGGTTCCGCAATCTGAACCAGAACATCGAGACCATCATCAATAAGTCGGAAGCTGTGAAAAAGGCACGAAAGGAGGCAAACGACGACGAGTTGACCCCGAAGGAAAAGAAGGCACTGACCGAGGCGGAAAAGGAATACAAAGGCCTGCGGAAACAGATACAGGAAAAGCTCATAAAATTCGCCACGCGGGTTCCCATCTTTATGTACCTGACCGACTATCGGGAGCGGTGCCTGAGGGATGTAATTTCGCAACTGGAGCCGGGGCTGTTCAAAAAGGTCACGGGCCTGACCGTGAAGGACTTCGAGTTGCTTGTCAGCCTGGGGGTCTTCAACAGCGGATTGATGAACGACGCGATTTACAAGTTCAAGCGCTACGAAGATTCCAGCCTGGGTTACACTGGGATCAACAAATATGAAGGCGAGGACATCGGCCTGTACGACACGGTGATTACCCGGGAAGATGCGATGAAGGTGTTTGAGAACGTGCCGGCAGGTACGGGGCACGGAGCATGAAAAATGGTGCTAACAATCGACTTGCAGTGCGCAACAAAATTGAGAATGTGCCGATGACGACTCGACCTGAACTTGCAGCTGTTAACGCGACAAAGTTCCGTACTGCGGTTTCAGGAATTGCTTTTCAAAGGTTAAAATGGTATTAAAAAAGTAGAGTGCGCAAGTTCTGGAAATATCCCAATACATATTGCAAATGTCTAATGTTATACACAAAGAGAGTGAAGAAATGGCAGTTGGCCGCCTAAAATATCCGTCAGTTTTGGCCTCAATTTATAGGCCTCAGGCACTGTTAAAGCTTGTGACCGACGGGATTAGTAGCGAGTTTTTAAATCTGCTATCTACGTCTGGGCTTACTAGTACCCTACCCCGAAATACCACCGTGCACGAAGCGTTTGAAGCTGGCTTCGACAGGCTCTTCTCTGAGTACAGGAATGAGTACATATACAAAAACATCATAGCTACCAACGTTTTCTTAGGGCGGCACTTAATCAATTCTTCAAGTATGCTGCCAGAATTTCGCATTGGCAAATCCAAAATAGATGTAGCTATTTTCAACGGTACCTCTACAGGCTATGAGATCAAGTCCGAGCTAGATAGCCTAGACCGTCTTTCTGACCAATTTAAAGATTATCTTTTGTTCTTTGATAAAATGTACGTTGTTACCCATTCAAACCACTTGAAGGCACTTGAACGTGTTTTACCTCACAGAGTTGGTTTGATGCTACTAAAGGACAAGGGCTCTTTGTCTGTAGTCAGAGAGGCAGTAAGCAACGCTGAGAATACAGACCCTTCAGTTATTTTTGATTCCTTGCGAATGGGTGAGTACAAATCAATCATAAAAAAAGAATATGGCGAGATACCGAATGTTCCCAACACCCTTATTTTTAAGGAATGTAAAAAATTATTTACCCAAATGGCACCAACTAAGGCTCATTCTCATGCTGTCACTGCTCTTAGACAACGGTCACTAAAAAAAGCACTTGTTCAGGACTTTAAATGGGTACCGAAATCTCTTATTTTCACTTGGACAGTTTCGAACTTGAAAGAGAGCGACCGACTCACCTTGTCCCACACATTTAATCAGGCCTTACATTCCTAAGTGGAGGAACTCCATGTACTTTCCCTATTTGCGTGGGAAGCAGTTCGAACTTATTATGCTTAAGGAACTTGCTGATAAAGTTTCTGACTCAGGAAATGTTATACCTATAATTGAGCCAGTAAAAAAAAGGCTTAGTACTGTTGCCTCAGTATTGAAAAAATACAAGGAGAAAAAATCAAAGTTCATTATTGTAGCCAATCCAGCAGTTGGTGAATTAAAAAATAATGTTAAAGCCATTTTCGATGACCTTATTACGCCTGAATACAATGGCTACGACCAAGGTATAGTTGGTTTTTTGATAAGCAATTATACCACATTGTCAGATGTTAAGAAGTTCGTCAAAATCGCATCAGCCTATAAGATTTGTTTTATCTTTGGCTCAACTAGTATTCCTTTTGCTGACATTGAAAAGGTGATAGATGGGATAGATAGCTACGAGTACAGCATATTTATCAACGAAAAGACCAGTAGAAGTTACAGAAGAAACTTCATTAAAGAGTACGACTGTGTTCTGATTGAGGATGGGTTTGAAAAGCAAAATAATGCTCACTATGCCTTGCAACCAGATCATTATTTTTCAGATCTTAATAGCGTATATCTTGAAGATGGGTTTATGGGATTTGGCGATTATTTAATTGTAGGGGAAGAGTTCACGGAGGGAGGCGGCCCCGCTCATGCTGTCGCTATACATCTCACTTACTTGCATAAAGAGGGCGATATTTGGATCAAACATTTTGTGTCTGATTCCAATGGCACACCTGTAGACCCTGCTGGGAAGTTTCTAGAGGCACTTAACAAACTTGTTACATACGTGAAGAAGAAAGAGGTTGATTTTTCATTCTCAACAGCATGTGATGAATTTATTGAGTTACACAAAAACCAATATTATCCAGGACTTGGTTCTGTGAAAAAACTATGCATGAAGCACCACGTTGAACTTATGATATCTATCATCTGATAAAGGGAGAAGCAGCATGGCGCTGTGCTGTACCAATTGCTTTCAAGATTTCATAATTGATGCTTTCATCGAAAAAAACGGAACAGCCCTTGCTAAATGTGATTATTGCGGAGGCAAGCGTTTTAAAGCAGTCGAAGCGTCCCTGCTGGAAGATTTCCTTTTGCGGTTCGTCGATATTTATGAGCCCAAGAAGAAACCGGTTAAAAGCCCGGTTGTGCTATTTTATCGGAGACTCGAATTAGATTGGAATTTATTCAATACGAGCAAGGCTAATGAACTTGTTCTTGATATTTTGACTGGCCCTTTGAGTTCCAAATCTGTTGAACCAGATTTCTTTAATACACATGTTGAGTCCGCTATAGGTGACCTCAGCGGCACAGAACTAACTCAAAACTGGAAAGAGTTCACAAAGGAACTGCGGTTCCAGAATCGGTTTTTCCCACAGTCTCCTTTTGAACTATCGGTGCTTGAGTCGTTGTTTGTATTTATTGAGTGCGCGTTCGACAAGGACAGCATTTTTTATCGATCTAGGGTAAGCGAAGAAAAACTCTCACCTGCTAATATGGGTAGGCCCCCCGAAGACAAAGCGAAAAGCGGGCGAGCAAATCCCATCGGAATACCCTACCTTTATTTGGCGTCCAAAGACAAAACTGCCCTATTCGAGGTTCGCCCTGCAATCAAAGATTTAGTTACAATTGGTAACTTTGTGAGCAACGACCTCATCATGTGCGTTGACTTGCGAGACGTATCGCCTTTTCAGTTTATCAAGGATGAGAACTTTGAAGACATAATCGGTAAACTAGGGTACCTGCGAGCATTGGGACAGGATCTCTCTTTACCATTGCATCCAAAAGAGACGGAGCTAGGTTACCTTCCTACTCAATACCTCTGTGAGTTCATAAAATCAAAAGGCTGGGATGGTGTAGTCTATAATAGCGCAATGTGCAAAGAAGGGTACAATGTCGTTCTTTTTGACGACACAAAAGTTTCATGCGTTTCCACGACCCATTACATAGTTACGGGAAGTTCCCACGACTATGAACCAGCGTGAGGCCACTACGGAACCCAGATGCTCCCCCTGCCTGTGAATCGGCGTGGAACTTTGACCCCGGATCGGCGCCTAACGTTGACCCATCCCATTAACTCATAACCGCAAAATTAGTAAGTTAGAGATTGATGTGGGGCATGGTCCAACGCCGATAACGGGTCAAAATTCAAATCTGATTCACAAGAGATGCAATCCGCAGCCCTCACCCCTGCCGAGAATTTGCTCTCGCAAGTGAATGAGCACGAATGTCTGTATGTTGAAAGGTAGTAGGACCCTATTGTACTGCAAATCATTGGTGGATGGGACGCATTGCCCCAGCATGATCGACATTGATATTAGTTAGTGAAATAACAGGGGATATTCGGTATGCCGACTAACATTACATTTCGGACTCAGCTGCTCGGGGGTGTTACAGAGTTCTGCCATCAAAGCAAATTACCTTTGATAAACAATACGCTTCATTTAGTCGAACTCATAGTTTTGCTTGCGAGGTATCGAGAGGAAGGGGTAAGTTTATGCCCTAAGGTTTATCTTACAAACAACATGGAATCATTGATATCGATGCTACCCGACGGCGAGAAACTGAAAATCGGTGCTGCTAATTCTGATGTTCCTGGAATTAAGATAGCATTAAAAAAATGCGCACCTTTGGCCGATGGTGGATGGTCAATTTACATCGAGGATCGCAAGGAGGGGATTGAATTCGGATTGTTTAAGGGGCCGAGCAACCCTATTTCCGTACCGGTAGACGATGTAGTCATGGGCGAGTATGGTGGCTTGGTAGTTGTGAAAGCATTCCAAGTCGCTGAGGATTGTGTTGAAATAAGAGCTAATAATGGGCTCTTCCACTATGTCTTTCTTAACCACAGGAAAGAAGAAAGTCCTCCACCTCTGCAATTTCTTGACAAACTGGTGGCAGCCGTTACCAAGATGACACCTGAGCAAGACCGTGAGGCGCTTGTTAGTTTTCTGTCGAAGTTACTTTTTGAAACCCTACGGCGATCTCACGGCTGCATAATATGTGTGACGAACATGAATATACCACCCAAATTTTTGTCAGATGACGGGGTAATTCTTGAAGAGCCAATTGATTTCGGAACATTAATTGCTGACCTAAAAAAGGGCCGTATAACCGCCTCTTCCCTTGAAAGTAAAGGTTCTTTGCTCCAGGGAATGCTTAATTCTGATGGAATCGTTCTTTTTGACAATAGAGGTCGTTTGCTTGGCTACAACTGCTTTGTGAAGGTTAGTCAAAAGGATGCTATCATTGGTGGCGCCAGGAAACGAGCATTTACAGCTTTAGAAAGCAAAATATCCAAAGGACTCTGCGCAGTTTTCATGCAGTCGCAGGATGGATGGTCTGAATATAGGGGTAGCGCAAATGAACAATAACATCGCATTATGGCAGCCTGAAAGTGGGGAACTTATTCCGAAAAGCGCTAAGACACCTGCGCTAATATCAGAATATGCTGTACAACTCAATGCCCGTGACAAAAAGCAGATTGTTACCGCATTCGAATCCGGCCATTTTGAAATCGGAATAACCTACCTATGGGGAAAGACTGTCACAGCGTTAAAAAAAGAACTTTCCACAGTAGGTGTTGCTCTTCTTGGAGAAATGCTTGGTAAGACAGATGTTGATGAAGATGACAATGTAGAAGATATTTTAACTACCAAGGATGCAATTAGGCTAGCTGAGGAACTCGGCATTGTGTCATCTACAGACGCAATGAGACTGCGGCATACTTATGAACTTGTTACTCATTTTTCTCAAATGGAAGTCAATGACGATTCGTTGGAAGAGATCGACGATTCTGAAGCGATGTCCGCACTTAAAGCTTGTATCAAGAGTGTTCTCGGTCGACCTAGGGTTGAGGTTGCAAAAAAGTTTGTTGAATTTCGCGAGGCATTAGAAGGCGAAACCTTAGGTGAACATGACCCACGGGTTGGAATGTTGAAAAGTTCTCCTTATTTCTTTTACAAACTGACCATTAGTGTTCTTATGAATGCAGCTAAGAAAAATGTCGGTGCAAGTTTAGAACATGTACTTGCGAATATAAATGTTCTGATACCCGCCATTTGGGCGGATCTGCGTGAAACCGAAAAATGGCAGGTAGGCTATACATATGCAGAGGCTTACGCTGAAGGTAAGGCAACAACCGTAAGTGGAGTGAAAAGTGCACTTTTAAAAGTACAAGGCTTTGATTATGTCCCTGAGAACTTAAGGAGCGACACCTTTAGAAAAGCTGCTGAAGCAATTATAACTGCGCATGAAGGTTTCAACAATTTTTATAATGAAGCTGCCCCTGTAAAAAGTCTCTCGAAACTTGGTACCACTATTCCAATTCCGGCCCTGCCAGTTTGTATTACGGCTCTTTTATGCGTTGTGCTTGGTAACAGATACGGTGTATCAAATGCGGCTTGGGGTGAAGCGTTAGGTTTACTAGACAGGTTGAGTAATGACAGATGGGGTTACTATGTTAATAACGTACTTCCTGGTGAAATGCGCATCCTGAATAAGCTTGCTGATCAAAGACCCGTATCTAATTGGGTTACTGTAGTTAATAGATATAAATTGTCTGATGTCCAAATTAAAAATAAAACTGTATTTCAACTACTGAAGGCATCCTCGTCCAATGATTACTCTAAGGTTGTGTCAGCACAAACGAAACTCATCCAAGAGTTTTATGGCAAGTAAAAAAATCGCTCGAAAGCCCTCTAATGGAATACACCGGTGAAATTAGGAAACTAAAGATTAAGGAGCGGATACCAGAATTGAGTCAGGTTCGGCGCCCAAGAATTGCCCAAGCAAACCTATCGTTCAAATTGAAGATCACAATATTGGACATTCTTTATTGGACGACGAGGGAGGCAGTTTTGAAAACCGATTCTAATGCAAAGGTAGTGAAGGTGCAGGCGTCATCGCCCGCTCTCAACGAACAGGTGACTCCTAAATGACTAAAAGTTCTAAGCAGAGAGGTAATGGGATCCGCGTTTATGAACTTGCACAAAGACTGGGAATCGACTACAAGGACCTCATAAAGCGGCTAGCCAACACGGGCGTCATAGTCACGAACCATATGAGCCTTATTGGTACTGCCGACGCTAAGGCGTTTTCCGAAGCATTTAAAACCTCAGAAGTTGCTCCAAAAGAAAAATTGGTCTCAAAGCCTACTGTGATTCGTCGCAGGGCAAAGGTCGTTGAACTCCCCGCAGAGGTCGGACCGCCGCAGTTGCCACCAAGCGAACTTGTGGAACAGCGAGGCCCGAATCTGGATGAGAGGCGACCTGATGCCACAGCTAAAAAAAGTCGCGTGCACGATCTAGCCAAACGGATGGGTATCGGTAGCAAAGAGCTTATGTTACGACTTGCCGCAAACGGTGTAGCGGTCAAGAGCCATATGACAAATGTTAGCGATGTTGATTTCAAACTTTTGTCTTCCCAAGAGTCTAACATACCCACAAATATCTCTCAAAACGACATTGGTCTTACGCAAACCTCTATTCGTGGTCGTGCTGATATGGTGGTGCCAGCAGACGATGCCTCGAAACTTAACTCGGTTGAGTCAGTGAAACGACTGATGCCTAACCAGATTTTTAGAGCCTCAGATCAGTCCGGTAGCGCCGAACTGTCCCCTTTTGCGGAGCGTCTAGCGCCGTCGGTAAGCAATATTGATTTATCTACACAGCGCAAGCAATTATTGATGCTTCTAAAAGGCATTATTGACCTTGTTGGTAGTAAGCACAGCATTATATCTATTTTAGAAAATAAAAGATTGAATCATGGGAGGGCATTGCTGATTAACGTTTTGCATCAGGTAGTTACAGTGGCTGACTCTGTATATACCGTCGAGGATTTAATAGATGAATCGTATTTTGTTACTGGAAATTCTAGAGTGCTTTCTAGAACCATAAATAACGAAATTAAATCTGGATTAAATTATGATCTCATTGATGAAGTGAAATCACTTAAGAGCAGAATTGCATTAATTGAAAAATACTTTGACGATCGTGGTTTCTTTGATATTTATAGCGCAGAAAGTAATAACGAGGCAGCAAGGTTACCTGCTCAAAATAACTCCATTCCAGATTTTGAATATTACCCAACTGATTTTGAAATTGAAGATTTATCTGATGAGTTTTTAGGCGAATTCGATGGTGTTTCATTTAGAATGGAACCGACTGAACTACATTCCAATAGAGTAATTGAAAGGTTATCAGATATAGAAGCGCGTTTAGATACCAACAACGTTGATGATAGCGGTACTTTTACAGACAGTATTGAGGACCGAATTGACAAATTACAAACAATTTTTGATAACTCTAAGCTCCCTTATCACTTTGAGCAAGTAGAAAAGAGGCTCCAAAATGGAATAGAGAACGGCGCTAAGCTTCAAAATTCTAAATTAACTTTGAGGAGTGATTATTCTATAATAGCGGACCAAATGAAAGAGCACGGTTTTTTTCTCGACCAAGACACGATTAAAGATATTTGCGATAAATTACATACTAATATGATTCTAATTCTTGAGGGTCCCACAGGTACAGGAAAAACTACACTAGCGTCATTACTTCCTAAAATATTGCTCGGGGCGAATGCAACTTCAACAACGCGTTCAATAGATGCTGATGTCAACATTGAAAGTGTTTTAGGGCATTTGCGTGCTAGCAATAACCATTATGGTGTAGCACTGGGATTTCTTACTGAAGCAGTTCTGGAAAGTATAGAAACCTCTGGTAACAACTGGCTTGTACTCGATGAAATTAATCGCGGAGATATCAGTACCGCGTTTTCGCCGCTATTAAAGGCCTTGGCTGATAACAAGCCTTTGTTGGAGTGGGAGATGTTTCCGAATCGTGAAAATCATAGAGGTGAAATACCGATACCCCTAAAATTTAGGATTATAGGGACCATGAACTCGCATGATAAAAATCAACTTCATCAGTTGTCTGATGCATTAATGAGGAGAGTTGGAATAGTTAATTTGCGTGCTCCAGAAAAAGAAAAAGAATTCAAATTACTTTACGACAGGATAGTATCTTCTTATGTTAACGAACAATTTGGTTCAATATCAAAGAAAATAGCAGATAAATTTGAAACAGCTGTTAAAACCGTCCTAGATATTGCAGACATTTTTAGAAAAGTTAGTCATAATAAACCTGTATATTTATACTACAAGGCCTATATAGGTTCTGCTTTGCTTTTTAACGTATGTGAAATTGTACTAAAAGATATCATTAATGCTCCTAATTCAGATGTTCTGACCATAGCGGATTCAGCATTCTCTGCCATAATTGTAGCGCATAGGTCTGACTGGCATGTAGAGCTATGCAAACAATTGATGCAAGAAACCAATAATAAATTTATAAATATATACTCAACTTTAAATAAACTCCTGCACAACCAAGTTATATGATTAATGATGATAGAATATTCATGCTGAAGGAAGTAATTTCCTTTCTAATATCAGATACTAGAAAACGAAATAATTTGTATGAGTATGATATTCTTAATATCTTTCCTGAATATGCTGCATCAGCGCCTAGTAAACCATTATTGTTTAAACCTGTATTGCTTTTATTGAATTTGTATTCAATGCTTAAACGAATAGATATTTATGTTTTGCATGAAATAGATATTCCAACGACTGTGCGTGAGGTAATAACCACTGTTCCAAATAACGATTCAGCTTGCGGCAGGATTGACTGGCGCAGTACGATAATGCATCGTTTTAAAGGTAATGACGGAATTGTTGTTAAGACAAGAATTAAGGAAATTGATAGTAAGCAACTAATAATGACATCGATGGTATTCGGTGAGTTATTTCTTCACGCCGAAATACTAGTAAAGTATTTCAATCGTGAAATTAAATTAAATTCCCATATTAAGTTTGTTGCTGATGAGATACTTAATCTAGTTGACAAGGTTAAGTCAGTTACCCACCATATAACGATCCAAACAGATAAAAAACCTGAAATTATAAAATTTAAAAATTCTGTACGAAAAAGTCTTTTGCTTGAGTTAAAGACCCCATCGTTAGATTTGTCAGGGTATTTCAACGATGTTATCATAAATATTAATTCCAATATAACTATATCGTCAACTACCGTTCTTCTTTTGAGGCTCAGATCGCAATATCTGGATTGTATACAGGAGCTTACCTGTGGATCTGGCATTCCTGTTGCGACAAATATTTCTACACCGAATTTATATGAAATATGGGCTTTTAGATCTTTGCTAAACTGCTTAACGGCAGATCGTGAAAATGTTATTCAAAACTGTTTTATGTCAAGCACTGCTATGGGGCCGCTTTTAAAAATAAAAGGTTCATACTTGGTCTATTACGACAATAGGCAGCATACCTTTATTAAGAAGTCTCAGTCAATGGTTTTGCAAGCTGCTGTCATCTCAGGCTCTTTTGTTGAATGGTTTATAAAAAATCCAATTAATTATTCTGATAGTTTTATTATCGATACCAAATATAAATGTTGGAACTCAGGTGATATTCTAAAGGTTATGGGTTATCTTGTAAATTTCGGAATCAAAAATGGGGTAGTAATATTTAGAGATAAATTAAATACTAATTCTATTCAAGGTGTCAAAATTGATGAAGGTTTGTTCTGTTGTAAATCGAATTTACCTTTTCAATCAAATTTATACATAATGAGCCTTCTTCCCACTGAAGATGCAGCAGAGGAAAATACAAAACGTTTAAAAGCTCTGGCCGATATAATGTTTAATTATTAGTAGCGATGACATTGCCAGGGAGGGATAAAAATTGAAGACTTGGAGAGGCGAGGGGACGCCCATGCGAGCATGCGTACCTATTGGAGTCTGTAAGAATACCAGCTGGTTAGAGTGAGATTTTGTTGTAGTTGTTGCCAATAGGAAAATTCGTGGCAACCTTTCCGGCATGCCACGACAAGCACGCATAGACGCCCCCGGCGCTATTCATCACATCATCTGCCGCGGTATCGAGCGTAGGAAGATCTTCCTCGACGATACCGATCGCGACAATTTTGTCTCCCGCCTCGGATCGGTACTGCAGAAGACGTCAACCCCATGCTATGCTTGGACCCTTATCCCCAACCACTTTCACCTGTTGCTCAAGACCGGATCAACTCCCATTGCTACAGTTATGGAACGCCTTCTCACCGGCTACGCTTCCGAGTTTAACCGAAGACACAACAGGCACGGTCATCTGTTTCAAAACAGGTACAAGTCCATCCTTTGCCAGACTGACCAGTACCTTTTGGAACTGGTACGCTACATTCATCTTAATCCGTTACGTGCTCGTGTAGTCGCTTCGGTGGAGGGGGTGCGATATTACCGGTACTGTGGCCATGCTCGATTGATGGGCGATGATACTGCGACGTGGCAGACAACCGGTGAAGTGCTGTCCCGCTTCGACGGGAATTTGGAGGTTGCCCAGAGAAAGTATGAGTCGTATCTCGCCGAGGGGGTAGCTATGGGTAGACGACCTGAGCTTGCAGGAGGTGGGCTTGTACGAAGCGCTGGGGGGTGGGAGAAGATTGTATTGTCGCGCAGGTTTGGTGAACATCTCAAGAGTGACGAGCGTATTCTTGGTGATAGTGATTTCGTAGAGTACGTACTTCGTGAGGCGAACGAGCACCTGGACGACAACCAGTGCCGGGAAGCAGGCTTAAGCGTGGATGAACTC
>Ga0209317_1002263_pt1 | contig 14273 bp, 24 predicted proteins | sample RifGroB2_FD_183994 | JGI IMG/M metagenome (GOLD analysis project Ga0209317, IMG submission 183994) | Soil microbial communities from Rifle, Colorado, USA - Groundwater B2 (SPAdes) (version 2) | ecosystem: Environmental > Terrestrial > Soil > Unclassified | place: Rifle, Colorado | collected... | reverse complement strand
GGCCTCCTTATCGTGAAGAGCGGCCCGCGGCGCAGTGCCGGCTTTGCCGCCAGGCAAAGGCGGAGCTGCGGCCGCAAGGGCCGTTTCCTCAGATCAAGACGATGGGAAAGAGGCGGGGCCGCGCATATCCTTTTGGGGGGTTGGGGGTTTGGGTTAGGGTAGGCGTCTGCGCGGCCCCGTTAAGAATATCCTACCAGACTTGCGGGGCCGTGCGCTAATTTAAAGATTAGAGCTCGTCGTAAAACGCGGGGTAGAATGACACGGGCACGTCGTGGGAACGCTGTCCTGGGGCATTCTTGCGCGAATTTAAAAGGCCATTTCGCCAGAAATGGCTATAAACGCGCTTAAAGGGCTTTTAGGGGGGAAGGGTCGTTTTGTCCGGGAAAGCGCCTCCTGGAGGCGCCGGCGCCGGTTCTATGGGGCCGCAAACCTGGGGAGCTCAGCGCCGCTTGGCTTTCAATAAGCCCTTGGCCGGGTTGAAATCCACGTCCAGCCGGGGCGGTATCCAGACGAGCTGCCCGGTCTTGGGATGCCGGACATGGCGCCCTGGGCGTGTCTTCTTGGTGAATGAACCGAAGTCTTTAAAGTAAACCCACTCGCCTTTCTGCAGGCTGGCCGTCATCCTGGCCAGCATCGAGTCCAGGATCGCGACCGCGTCCACCTGGGAAAGGAAGAACTCTTTGGCTATCGCTTTCGCGAGCTGGCTCTGCGTCATTTGCGTTTAGGCTTGGGGTTCTCGTGCGCGGAGATCCATTCCAGTATGTTCTTGGAGATCTTCCCGAGATCGGTAGGGTTGTGCTTGATAACCTGGGCGGCGGTCTGGTCCCAGGTGAGGTCGGTCTTCTTGAGATACTTCTCGACCGCGGCGGCTACGTCCACCTTCATGACCGTGTTGCGCTTGGCAGCTTTAGCCAGGCGGACCGCTTCAACTATGACGGCTTCAAGCACGACATCGAAGTCGGCGATAAGTTTAGTGACCGCCGCGGCCTGGGTGCGCATCTTCTTAGCCTTGGTGATGTAGGCTTTTACCGTCGTGGTTTTGATGATTCCTGTTTTAGCGGCCATGGGGTTTCTCCGTTTCGGGGTGGGTCAGTTTGAAGATCATCAGGTCCTTGATGGCCTGGTTGAGGTTCTTCATCTCGTAGATCTTGAGGGCTTCCTCGTTGCCGCCTATCACGGGGAGCATGACTTCCTTTAGCTTCTCGGTGATCCTGGCGGTGGCTATCGCCTCAGCTTCGAGGCCGTAGAGCTTCTTCTTGCCGCTCGGTAAATCCTCGACCAGGTACTTCTGGTTCTTGTAGTGCCGGGCTTCCACGTCGGCGAGCCACTTCTTGTTTTTGGCTTCCATGTCGGCGCCGGCGCGGACGGGATAGCGGGCCAGGAGGATTTCCTCGGGCGTGAGCATGTCCGGGTTTATCAGGTCGTAGACCTTGGTGTTCTTGATCTTGTAGTGCCGGAGGTTGTTTATGAAAGCGTCCCGGATAATCCAGCCGGAGGGATCGTAGTCGACGATGCTGTAAAGGTAGAAAGACCGCTTGAGGTTGAACTTCGAGCCGGCGGCCTCGGGCATGGCGAAGACCTTCGGGCGGTCGACCAGCTCCGGGGACTTGGCCTTCTTTAGGTCGTCCACGAAATACTCGACGTTCATCACCGAGGGCTGCCCGCCCAGGGCGATGGCCGAGACGTTGTACTGCTTGTTCAGGTCGGCCAGGTAGTTGAAGTGGCCGAGCTTCTCCGAGAAGGGAATGATGTTGGTGTTTACGCCGATGCGCTTATTGGCGGCGTTCTCGTCCCGGAAGCCGATGTCCTTGTAAGACATCAGGGTGAAGTCCTTCACCATGGCGACGATGTTCTCGGTGAGCTGCTTGTACTGGTCGGTCTCGGCCGACAGCGCGCCGGCGCGGGCCAGCGTGGACTTTATGTACATGTACCAGTAGGTGCGGACCAGTTCGTTGAAAGGCTTCTCGCCGGAGCTGACGCGCTCCTTCATCTGCCAGACCAGGTTGCGCATGAGCCGGGACACGTTGACCGGGTAGGCCGGGGCGGCGCCTTCGGCTTTGAAGTTCTTAACGAGCCAGTCTTTCTTCTGGTCGTGGATCATTTCGTCGTAGTGGCGGATGCCGGCCTTCCGGAGGCGTTCTGCGAGTGATGGTGGCATAGTTTTGAGTTTATAACCAAGTGCAGCATTTAAGAAGCAGGCCTGACGCCTTTTTTATATTTAATCATTTGGAATGCAGATAATACCGAAAATCACAACAGTCTGCTCCTTCCATAATGGTTTTGGTCCGCACTAACTCTAGTCGAGGATTAAAGCCTCTGGCAAACGGTTCATCACGACAGCAGGAGAGTTCTACACCGAACTCATCTAGTCCTAGTTCTCGATATTTTTCATAATAAGGACACCGGAACACGTTAAAGAAATAGGTGGTTGATGTTTGTTCTAAAACGTCCATTTTCCAAATTCCGCCCACTCCCCAGCTTGCTACATCTTTAACCAACTCCTCCATCCCATTTTCACCCTCTGTCCTCATCATATTCTGACCACGCTGAAATGCTTCTTGCTGATTAACTTCCTTCAATATTGCTAAAGCTTCGTCCTTGCCTATTCTTTGGGACACCGCTCTTATCACTGGCACAATAGCCAAAGCCTCAATAGCCCTTTTTTCTATCCGGTTAAGTTCTTTCTTCTCTAAGTGTTTTTTCATATTCACATACTGCAGCATCTGCTTGTCTAGGCTTAGATCAGGCCTCGGCTCCTGCTGCTTTTTGAGGCTGGGGGGCTGCGAGTGATGGGGGCATAGATTTGAGTATATAACCAAATATGGCTATTTAACAACCTTTTTTAGGCTGAAACTGGCTAACGGCTCGTTTCAGGGGGCATTTATGGACTCAGTATAAAAGGCCATATCATGCCCGATTATTGGTACTCGCTTTAGGGCTTCCGGGGGACTGCTCGGTTAGATTTTTGCCGCGGCGCTGGCTAAACGCTTATTTCGCCAAGATCTTTACAAACCGAAAGACTGCCGCCGTCGAAACCAGAAAGAAAGCCCCCATACCTGGAGTAGCATACTTCGCTATTTTTAACACGGAGTAGAATGCAAGCCAGGCGAAAGGAACCGCTAAAAAGAGCCCTAAGATTTGCCCGTCCACTTTATTGAATATCAAGGCTAAGACCCCAATGGATATTAACCCTAGAATATAAAATAAGTATTTTAGAGACGCACCTAGAATCCAGAGTGGTATATCGGAAGCTTTAATCATTATGATTCCCCTTTCCCTAAAACAGTTTATTCGCCTTTCTTTTCTTTTGTCGTCCAGAAGCCCTCGAAGATGTAGCCGACCTTGAAGCCCAGGGCCGGCTTGAGTGTGCCGGCGCCGCTGCCCACTTCGTCTAAATCTATATCGCTAAGCCTGTAATAAATATCAAAAGTAAATCCCGTCGGAGTAGCGGAATATTCTTCGGTTGCGTAAAGCAGCCCTGCAGAAAGAATGGGCGCTACAAAGAACGTGGTATCCGACAATCCCAGGTCGGCGACGGCGGAGGCTTTAAAGCGGAAAGGCTTTCCCTGGACCTTCGGGGCTATGTATTCCATGCCGGCCAGAAGTTCCCAAAGATAGAAAGTGTTTCTGCCTGTGCTCGGGTTGTCCACCTTGATACTCTGGAACTGCAGGCCGCCGGTCTTGGCGAACGTTTCATGCCCTACCGCCCGGAAGCCGAAACCCCAGGGCTTAACGCTCAAGGTATCGCCGTTCCTGGGTAAATACAAATCCTGCCCGGTGGGCAGGATAAAATAATACTCGTTAGCGGATACCCATTGATAAACGGGCTTAGCTTCTGCAGCGCGCGCCTGGGACAGCCCGGCCGACAGCAGAACGAACAACATTAATGCGTATTTCTTCCCCATGCTTCCCCCGACTGACTTATTTTACAGTGAAGACTATTTTCAACTTGCCGCCGGTGGCGGTCGCCCGGTACGGCCTGGTGCCGGCGTTGATGTAATCCGCGAAGGCTTTTGCAGTGGCGGCCGCGGTCTGCCCGGACTTTAACACTATTGGGATATTCCAGCCCCCGACGTGGTCAATTGTGCCGTCGGGGCGCATATAGCGGAAGATCGAAAGCCATATGTCGCAAGTTCCCTCTATCCCTGCTGCCGGTATATGCCCAGTGGCTATACCGGAAATCTCCGCGCGGCCGGGAATACCGCCGACGGTCACTTTGCCGGCGGTGACTTTAATCTTTTGGGTTTTATCGTATGACGCGGCATCCAGGGTGGCACCTTTTGCGAGCTCGAGTTCCGGATTATATATGGCATTCTTCTTTTTTTTCATTCTCTCCTCTTTAACCAACCTTACCAATAACCCGGGGGCGCTACGTACTAAATTAAACAAGATCTATTCGTTCGCCGCCCGGATTGCTCTAAGATAGTCGTTGGCGGCGCGGAGGTGCTCCATCTCCTGGGCGATTATCCCTTTGACCACTAATTTATGATCAGGCTCCGTGAGCGTGCCCAGCAGTTTTTTGTAAATGGTAATCCCCAGGGTTTCTCTTCTCACGTGCAGTTCAAGGGATTTACGCAGGGATGGACCGACCTCTATTTTTCTTGGTTCGATTCCTTCGGTTTTGCCGGTGATCTTCATTAAGGCGTGGGCGTGTTCCGTCTCTTCGCGGGCAAAGGCGGAGAAGGTTTCGGCTATCCTGTGGCCGCCGACTAATTTCTCCGCGAAGAGCCGGGCTTCGCCGGTGTAGATGGAAATGTCGGAGAACTCCTCGTTTAAAAGGCCTTCTAATAATTCGTTTTGTTCCATGCCTGATATTTTATCTTACTATGGAACTTTTTGCTTTAACTCGCCGGCGCGGCGCGCGGTTTAGTCAGGGATTTGCCTTAGGCGCTCTGGGCTGTTTATTGGCCGTCCCTGAAACCACCTGGAATTTACACGGCTCGGAAGTGAAGACCTGGCCGTCTTTTGTTTGTGCCCGGACTGCGGCCTGGTAGCGGCCAGCCGCGTAGTCCGCCCAGTCGTACCACCAGTAGCCGACGGAATTCCGGCAGGGCTGCCAAGGGCCCTCGTTTACCGAGAGCTCCACCCGCTCGATAGCGCCCACTGCGCCGATGCGGAACGTGTAGCGCGGCGCGGAGATCTTTTCGCCCTGTTGCGGATGATCCAATATGGCGCGGCCCTCGCCGGTTTTTACGACGGGACCGAGCTTCTGTCCCACTACTTTCTTTTTGCTTATTGCACCTATCAGTTTAGCTATTCCCATGTTTTGTGCCCCCTTAATGTCCGCTGGTTTTAAGCTTTCCGTCCTCTGCTATTTCATCGAATCCGCAAACCGTATAATTAAACGATCCGGCCGGGCCTGCTATTTCTTTTAATCGTTCTTCCAGCCCATCCGTAGTAAATTCAGATTTGAAAAGAAGAATGTATACATGGTCCTTCTGATCTTGAATACTGAAAGTTCCCAGTTTCTTAATGGCATCGAAGATCGCCAGTTGCGCAAGCACGCTGGATTTATCAATGAATTTAATGGACACTATGTAACGGGACATATTCAGGGTTCCTGTTTTCCCTCTTTAATGGGCGGCCGGGTTTTAAGCAGCGTGTGCAGGAGCGCGGCCAGAACCTGGGACTTCACGGGCTTTTCCAGGAAATCCTTCACATTCGGTTCCTGCTTCAGCATTTCCAGGGTGGAGCGGTCCATGCTGCGGCTGGAGACTATCACTATGGGGATATTTAAGGTGTCGCCTTCCTGAAGTTCGCGCGCTATTTCAAAACCGCCGTACTTCGGCAGCATCAGGTCGAGCAGTATCAGCTGCGGGTGCAGCATCCGGGCCTTATCGAGGGCTTCTTTTCCGTCGGACGCTTTTTCGGTTTTAAAGCCCTCCCTGCGCACGATGTAGTAAAGCAGGTCCCATACTGATTCATCATCTTCAACAATGAGTATTAGTTTTTCTTCTGGGTTCCCGAAACCGGGGCGGTCTTTTTCGTTATTTGCCATCGGTGGTGGTCGCTCTGGTGACTTTTATATCGATTTCTCTTGAGTCGGTTTCGTCTTTTGAGACGGCTTTAACGGGCAGGTCCATGCCGCCGTCGGGGAAGGCAAAGCGCATGGAGAAAGTGCCATCCGGGTTAAGGTGCACCTTGCGCCCGGACACGGTAACAAAAGCGTCGGGCTCGGTGGCACCGTATAGTATCAGCTCGCAGTCGGCGACCAGCCAGAACTTCTTTTGTTCCGGTTTCTGCAGGGACTGCGAGGACATGGAGCCGACGCCCCAGGAAGAGGCGCGGGAGAACACGGAGCGCAGCATTTCCCAGCGCTGGGCGAGCGATTTGGCCACTTCGCCGGAGCCCTTGCCGATATATTCTACTCCGGAGAGCTGCAAAAGCTTATCGAAGTCCGCGGTGACGGCCATCCACTTTTCATCTGTTACATCGGAGACGTGGCCGGCAGGCAGGCGAACGGTGTTGGTTTTAACCAGGCTGATAAAAGCGCCGTCGGGCAGCGCCAGGCCCACTTCGCAGTAGTAGGCACCGCCGCTTTCCTGTACGTTGACGTACCAGTTTTTAGCGTCGTGCATTATAGGGATATCGAAATATTTACCGGCGCCGTCTCCGGAGGCCGCTTCGTGGACGCGGATAACCTGGCGGCCTTTCTGGAAGATGTCCGCGCCGTGGACGCGGCAGGCTTCTTTTTTGGAATTTCCGGTTATTTCCCAATAGATGAACATCCAGTTGGGATCCCTGGGAAGAAGGATGGCCTCGGTGCTGCCGTAGCCTTCGGGCAAGGATTTATAGTCGGAAGCCGGGGAGGCGTTCTCTTTATTTATGCGGCCGGATGAGGTCATTCACTGTTCCCTCGGGATAAACGGTTCGGGCGTTTATTTATGGCGGTTCCCGGACAGGCGGCGCGGCCTGCGGAGGAACAGGTTCCCAGGCTTAAGCCGCGGGAACGGGGCTGGATTTATATAGGTGCCTTACAATGAATGTCTAACGCTCTGCCTACCCGCTTTCATTCTAACAGATTAACCGTCCGATTGCACTGAAAAGATGGGGCGCAGTGTTTTCTCTATGGTTGCGGACAGTTCCTGTAATTCCTCCACCCCTTTTAAAAGGAAGTTGGCGGCTTGGCATTGCGTATACGCGATGGGTTCCGCGCCGGGATCCGAGCTGAATATTATCACGGGGATCTTTTTAAGCTCCGCATCCGCCTTTATGGCCGAACAGACACAGACGGCGTCGCCGTCGGTCAGATGAAAGTCCAGGACTATGCAGTCCGGTTTATGGAGCGCCGCCAGTTTGACGCCATCGGCGCAGGTGGCGGCGGTGTATATTTTATAGCCGGTGTCGGCCAGGAATCTGCCGATCAGCCTGTGCCAGAGCAGATCGTCGTCTATGATAAGGACCGTGCGTTTTTTCATAATTCCCTTGGCGGGGAAGAAAATAGGGGGCCGGGCTGTTCCGGAGCACTGGGCTCCTGGGGTTTGGGTTAGGGGGCAAAACAACCCGGCCCTCAATCTTAGTCTGTTATGCGGATTTCTTCCCCCTGGGGATAATATACAAAGTGGTGTTTTATATGTCAATGCTGTTGGCATGTTTGGATTGAGTGCCAATTGGCGCGTAGACCGCAGAGGGCAGAGGTTATACAATTTTAAACTATGAACATCAGTGATTATCGCTCAACTATAGGTAAAATAATACGCCAGGAACGCCTGAAGCGCGGCTGGACGCAGGAAGAACTGGCCGAGAAGATAGACATGAACTCGTCTTTTGTGGGCCAGGTAGAGCGGGGCCTTAAGGCCGCCAGTTTTGACACGCTGGAACGTTTAAGCCGGATCTTCGGCATGGAAGTTGTGGATTTCCTGAAGAAAGACGGGAACAAAGAGCTGTACCGCGAACCGCAGGTTATGGAGCGCAAAGTGGTAAGTCTGCTTAAAGGCTACACGCTCCGCGAGCAAAGAGCATTATATCAGGCCATGAAATATATCCTGCGGCAGAACCGGACGCTGGCTAAATAACCCGAATTTTCCATGAAAGCCCGCCCGGGCCATGGCGGCCGGGTTTTATTCCAAAGTAAAGATTATTTTTATCGCCGCGGTGTCCTGGCCGCCGGTGGCGGCCGCGCGGTAGGGCCTGGGGCCGGCGTTGATTATTTCGACGAATGCTTTTGCGGAGGCCGCCGCGGTCTGGCCGGCCTTGAGCGGGAGCATAATGTTCCAGCCGGCGACGTGGTCGGTTGTGCCGTCGGGGCGCATATAGCGGAAGATCGAAAGCCAGATCCCCAGGCAGCCGTTTATGCTGCCATCCTGCCTGCCGGTGGCGATGCCGGAGATCTCCGCGCGGCCGGCGATGCCGCCGACGGTTACTTTGGAGGCGGTGACTTTGATCTTCTGGGTTTTGTCGAATGAGGCGGCGTCGAGCGTGGCGCCCTTCGCGAGCTCTACCTCGGGGTTATATACGGCTTTCTTCTTTTTTTGCACTTCCCCCCCCTTTTTTAACTGACTTTTTCCGGCAAGGCTGCGGGTTCCAGCCGGGCTGTTAAGAGCCAATCCGTAAGGCCTTTTTCTATTGCCACTATTATTTCACGGCCATCGGTTGTTGTTTTGTTTTTGATGGATTTCAGAGCTTTTTGGAACACGTGGCGGCGCGCGTCACGGCGTTTATGCCAGCCGGCGGTGGGCAGCGCCAGATCTTCGATTATGCCGGTCAGCGACTGGGAATAAACGGCGCCGTCTTCTAAAGAAATTAACCTGGGTTCTAGATATAACCTTAAAAGGAACCAAAGCTCACTCTGGATATATGCAATTTCTTTCGGCCGGCTGACCACCTTCCGATTAATGAGCTGGGCGCTCAGCGGGGTGGAGAACTCCACTTTCAGCACGGTTTCCATCTGGCCATGCTTCACCCCTTCCGCAAGCTCTACACTGTGCAAAAGCGAGAAGCCGCGGTTCATGGTATGCTTAAAACCCAAGGAAGCCAGGTCAAGGTAATAACCCATGTATTTTAATTCCCACACCTTAGAGGTTAATTGAGCCAGGTTGCTGCCGCCAAAACTGGTTAAACCTAAAAGCCGGGCCAGCTCACGGATAGAGACGTAGCAGTAACAAACAGACGGCGCATCAATATATGAATGGTATGCGCTGCCTTGTTGCGCCCAGATGTGTTCGATCGCCGCGAGTATACGCGCATGCTCTACGGTTGGAATTCCCAACTCTTTACTATTGGGTTTAATCCGGCCGCGCAGCATGGGAATGACCGTAACCGCGCCGTCCATGGTCCTGAATTTAGCCTGGATAACATCGGATTTAGCTTTATTGGTGGACAGCGTGAAGAAATTGGAGCTCATAAAAGTGGCCCAGGGAATAGTTTCTTTGCCGTAGGGGACCACCATTACTTTTTTTTCTGCCTGGCCGGCTGGATGGGGCAGGGTCAGGCTGGAAAACAAAGCCAGTTGATTCTCTTCAAAATAGGTCTTTAACTTATCTGGAGCGGATGACGGGTGTTGCTTCGCTTTTTCAACTTCTTTGGCTTTCAGCCTTTTTTTTAGTAAAGCTGTGAGGTATTTTTTAGGTTCACGGATATTTTTGGTATGTACCTGGTATTTCAGCTCGCCGAATTCTTCGGCAACTATAGGTTCCCCAAGGATCCTGACCGCTTTCTCCCAGAATGCCCGGCTTTTAGCGTCCCCGGTAAACCGGATGATGTCCTCAATTATGTAGTTTCCCATGGTTTCCTGACTGGTCTGAAAAGTCGTTCGCAACGATTCTAATCGTTATATTCTAAAGACCGTTTATTCTAGAGCCCTGTTTTTCATAGGGAGCCATGCAACCCGAATGCCATAGCTTTTGCCTAAAATGCAACCCGAATGCCATAGCTTTTGCCTAAAATGCAACCCGAATGCCATAGCTCTTAAGGGATTGTTGATAACTTTCCCCGAGCATTTAATATTTGGTCCCCTTTTCTTTATTCCAGGCTGTCGAGTATTCAAAACATTTAGGACAGAGAGCGGAGTAAGTGTTCTTCCCGATCTCTATCCCGGACTCTATGGGACGCTCGCACCAGCCGCAGCACATGCCGGGGGCGCCATAGGGGCGTTTTTCCGCTTCCGGGGTATGGACTGCGACATAATCTATTAACTCGTCCTTGGTTTTAAACTGCTTAAAAAATTCGTGGTGTTGCGTTTTCTCTTTCATAATAGGGTTGCCTTATTTTGTTTCAGACTCAAATCCCATGGTTTTTAACGTAAATACTCACAGCTAAAGCTGTTTAATACAGCGCTTGGCGGCCTCTCAGCGGCCCCAGGAGGCGTTTTGACCGCTATAAGCTGGGCTTCCCCCCCTCCCGGCTTGGTTTAGAGGCGCTGGCTGTTACAAGTTTGAAGCCGGGCCTTTAAACCGGAGGTGGCCCTTTTACTGTCGCCTTGGATATACGGAATTCTGTATATCCGTATATCTAGCGAGCGGTGTGCTTATAAAGGACGCTGTTTTCTTTCTTGTTCTTGAAGTCCTCGAACAAGGTGTTTAAAGCCAGGGTAACGATTTCGCTTTTATCCAGCATGCGCCGCTTCATCTGGAGCTCAAGGTAAATATCCGTAAGCTTTTCCGCGGTTTCGGCCGGCAGGGTAAAAAGCAGTTTCTTTTTACGCGCGGGCGCGGCCGGCTTATGCGCGAAGAAGGTGTTTACCCCCCCGCCCGGAGCCGGCGCCGCTTCTGCCTTGCCTTTGCCGATAAGTGAGACTCTTTTCATATTAGCTCCTTGGCTACCGCTTTATACGCTTCCGCGCCTGACGCTGCCGGCATGAGCTGGATAAGGGCTTTGCCGGCTGTAACCGCGTCCGGGAATTTTATGGTCCGCGGGATAACGGTTTTAAAGATGTTCTTGTAAAGGTTGTGCGCCTCGGTTAAAACCTCGTTGGCGTGAAGCGTGCCTTTGCTGAACATGGTGATAAGGTATTTGCAATGGATCTTCGGGTTGGTATTTTTCTTGACCAGGTCTACCAGGTCGTTATGTTTCTGCAGGGCCCGGAGCGCCAGGTATTCGGCCTGAACGGGAACCAGGACCAGGTCCGAGGCGGTCAGGGCGTTGATGGTCAGGTTGCCGAGCGCGGGCGGGCAGTCGATAATGATGAAATCATAATGCGGCAATTTCTGGAGCGCGTGTTTTAGCTTGAACTCCCTGGACAAGGTTGTTTGCAGCTCGACCTCAAAAGCCGAGAGGTCGATGTTGGACGGAATTAATGAAACTTTATCGATGGACGTTGTCTGGACGACCAGCGAAAGCGGTTTATCGTTGACCAGGCAGGTGTAGATGTTCTCCTGGAAGGAGTCGGGGTTGAGGCCGGTGGAGATGGTAAGGCTGGCCTGCGGGTCGAGGTCTACCAGAAGAACGCTTTTCTTGAGGGTGGCCAGGGAAGCTGCAAGATTCAGGGCGGTGGTGGTTTTGCCGACGCCGCCTTTGTGGTTTGAGATCGCGATTATCAAGTGGCCCCCTTAAAATAACACTGTATATCCAGATATGCGGATATCTAAATATACCGGATATCCGCGGCTGCTGTCAAGAAGACTGTGCGCCATAGTTAAAAACGTTTCTTAAATTCCGCGCAGGCGTCTTCCGGGGAGACATTTAAATATATCTCCGTAGTTGCCAGGTGGTCGTGCCCAAGGAACATCTGGAGGTAGCGGGTGCTTAGGCCTTTCTTTACGCAGGCGGCCGCGAAGGTGTGGCGCAGGACGTGGGGGGAATTCTTTTGAGTAATGCCAGCGCGGTCGGAAACGCGCTTAACGATTTTCTGAATTCCTCTAACGCTGTAATCAATACTATCGTTTAGGGAAAAATAATGAGATAGGACAGTGAAGGCCCTTTCAGTTAGCGGCACAATCCTGCGTTTTGATTTTTTACCGAAAGGCCCGCCTTTGCCGTAGACCCGGAGGCGGCGGTCTTGCCAAAGCATGTTTTCTTTAGCCAGGGTTGCCAGTTCTGAAACGCGCAAGCCGGTGTCCAGGAGCGTGAAGATTATGACTTTCTCAATTCCTGTGCGGCAGGCATTGGCGAGCTGGTCGGCATGTTCGCTTGTTAAAGGCTCTCTTTTGTATTGATACATAGTTCGTATTTTACTAAAAAGGCGAACTATGGGCGTAAATTTATATCAGGGCTTCCTATGGGAAAGGTATTTAAGGAAAGCTGAAAGTTCGCTTTTATAGATGGAAGGCGAACAGGGCGCGGCCGCCGGGCGGGGGGATATCTATATATCCATGTATACAGATATCCGCTATATTACAGCCAGCGCCAGGTTAATCCGCTTTTGCCAGCTCGGCCAGGAGCGCTGCCAGCGTTTTTTTTCCAAGTTTGTGTGTCGCGAGCTTTATCATGGCGTCATAAAGCCTGTCTTTCGGATCTGTGATGGAAACCCCGTTCATTTCCAGGAAGATCAGCGCCGCGGCCAGGGCCGTGCGTTTGTTGCCGTCAACAAAGGGTTGATTCTCCGAGATATGGAACGCATAGGCGGCTGCCATCTCAAAAAGAGAAGCGTGCAGGAGCTGCCCGCCAAAACCGGACTGCGGAACTGAAATAGCCGATTCTAGTAAGCCCAAGTCCCGCGCCCTGGTATCGCCGCCATAGCGTCTGATCTGGTCATTGTGAATATCAATGACCTCTGCCAATGTAAGGAATAGCGGCCCCATTATTTTGCGAGCTTACGGAGTGTTTTTCCGTGGAGGGTATTTACACTGGCCATAGCTGCGGAGAATTTCTTCTGCCGGGACTTTTCGATGGAGGGGGAGATAACAAGGCTGCGCCCGTCCGTGGATATTTCCAAGGGCGTAGTCATGCTGATGTTCAGCAGCGCGAGAATGGGTTTATCTATTATCAGGGCCGCGCTGTTGCCATGCGGGGTTAAATGTTTGGTCATAATGCCTCCTAGGTACTACATTGTAAGTATACTGTATATACAGGTTGTTGTCAAGGGATAGGCACAATAGGTGAGTGGGCCGGATATTGGTATAGGGAAGACGAACAAGACACCACAGAATGGGGGATATCCGTATATCTATATATACGGATATTTAAAAGAGTCCCCCGGCTTAATTGTTTTGAAAATATGCTGGTAGAATAAGGGGCTTTTGCTGTAAATACAGTTTGTTCAGTGTGCTAAATGCCGCGTAGAATCCAGCGCCTGGTTCCCCAGGGCAGCTTTTTGAGCCTTTGGCGAGAGGGGTCTTTATATTCTTAAACAGGGAAAGTTCAGGGGCGCGGCGAGATGCTGCCGGATATGCGGATATTTAAAGAGCCGGCGCCGGCTGGCGTGTCAGGTTAGGCTTGCCATGAGTGTTTTAAAATCCCCAAAGGAAAAGGGCTTGCGCAAGATGGCGTGAATGCCCTTGCCGGAAAGCTGGCGGTCTATCTCTGCCTGGTCAACGGCCGTTATGACCACAACCCGCGTCCGCGGGTCTACGCGCCGAAGGTCCGCCAGCACTTCCAGGCCGGATCTTCCGGGCAGGAGAAGGTCGAGGAAAACCACGTCCGGTTTTAACCTGGTAAAATGCCGGAGCGCTTTCTCTCCATCTTCGGCTTCGCCCACGATTTCATGCCCGAGCTTCTGCAGTAGGGATTTTATGACGTGCCGCGTCATTTCGTTATCTTCAACCAGCAGTATTTTTATAATGCCACCTGTTTCTTATAAAGTTTTAAGCAGCACGTGCTTACGTCAGGGCTTTGGTTACTGCGGCCAGGAAAACTTCCACTTTAAAAGGCTTTTCAAAATATACGTCCGGGACCTGTTCCGGGGGGAGCAGCGCGACCGAGCCGGACACAAGCAGGCTTTTGGCGCCGGCCTGTTTTCTCTCGAAGATCTTTATCAGGTCCGTGCCCAGCCCGTCCCCGAGCATCAGGTCCGTTATCAGCAGGTCGTAATTCTTGGAATTTATGAGCCGCGCGGCTTCGGCAAAACTGGAAGTCTTTGAGATTAAATAGCCTGTTCCGGTAAACAGGCGCGTGTAAACATCGAGCATAGCCTCGTCGTCGTCGGCCACAAGGATATTTCTAGGCATCGTATTTTCCCCTTACCCCGCCTGAAGCCCTCACCCGCACATAGCCCCCCGGCTACTTTATGAGTGTAACATAAGTTACACTCGACCGACAGAGGCGGATGGCCTACGCGCGCGTAGGCCACAAAACCCATGACGCCAATCAACTTATTAAAAGTGGTATTTGGCGGGGGCGTGTAATGCGTTTATGACGGGCTCTTAAAGGCCCCTCAGGCGCTTTCCGGAGGTGGGGGG
>Ga0209317_1002261_pt1 | contig 14310 bp, 9 predicted proteins | sample RifGroB2_FD_183994 | JGI IMG/M metagenome (GOLD analysis project Ga0209317, IMG submission 183994) | Soil microbial communities from Rifle, Colorado, USA - Groundwater B2 (SPAdes) (version 2) | ecosystem: Environmental > Terrestrial > Soil > Unclassified | place: Rifle, Colorado | collected... | reverse complement strand
CGTGGCAGCTCACGCAGCCGATGGGGTCGCCGGGGAACTTGCCCGCGTGAATGCCCGAGTAGCAGGGGGAGGGGTGGCAGGCGTAGCAGGCATCGGAGGTGGTGTTGTTCGGGATCCTGTTCCAGTGCGAGGTCTTCATCTTGTCGCCCAGGGCATGGCAGTTACGGCAGGTAGAGATGCCGGGGGTTGTTGCCTTGTTGGCGATGGCGTGTGCAGGCGGAGTGGCGTGGCAGCCGTCGCACTTGGCGTTCCAGCGGCGGATGACGCCGCCGAAGGTCTTCCCTTCTGCGGTGTAGTTGATGGCGGTGTCGGTCTGGGTGTAGACCTTGTCGGCTGCGACGCTGGTGGGGGTCGCGCTGTAGATCTTGTTGATGCTGTCGGACAGGGTCATCGCGCCGGTCTGGCCGGTCGACGGGACGGAGTAGGTGATTCCTGTGGCAGGGGTCACCAGGTAGCCGTCAGCGTTGAGATCCTGCGCCTTCACCGGTGTGCCGTTGTTCCAGACATAGATGCCGTTGGCACCGTTGTAGCCATTGGTGATCCAGCCGGCCGGGTCGGCACAGTACATCCCTTTCGCGGGGCGGCCGACGATCAGGTTGGTGGACGTGGTGGTCCCGCCGCCGCCCGGTTTGCCGGCGAAAGCGACAGAGGCAGAAATGGTTAGTGCTGCTACTAGGGAAACGATGATTGCTCTTTTCATGCCTTACTCTCCTTTTTCGTAGTGTTGATATGCAGTCGCCACGTTGCCGTCCCTGTGCGATCACCTCCTTTCCGGAACTGTTTTGACGTGGGCGTTATTGCCATTGCATCGTCATTACTCATCGCATGACCACAATCGGGTCGCGTACCGTTACTGCAAGAGGAATTCCACGACGAGCGGAGGAGGGCGCTTTTCCAGCGGGTTGTGACAAAGATTAAAGGAACGTCAGTCGTGACAGGGGGCGGTTTGTTGACGGTCGAAGACGATAACGTCGACGCTCGGCCGGAGAGCGTGCTTGGTGTCAGGTTAATATGTCGAATTTAATATGACTTGATGCGGCCGCTTAACCCACGGTAAAAACCCTACTTTTTTACTTTACAAAAATGTGCGTGAATTGTAGCGGGCGTTCTCGCGATAACTATGTGTAATTGTTTGTGTATGCCCACTACTTAGGTGGTTTTTATTAATTAAAAAACAGATTACGGTCGGCAAATTTTTGCCCGAAGGTGAGGCACTATGAGCCTTTTGAAAGGTTTGAGTTTAATTTTTGGGGTATACCACCCAGGGTTGGGTGAAAGTCCGCAATTTGGCGGGGGAAGGGAAAAGCGGGTCATGGCGACCCGCATCATGTCTCGGGGAAGGGGAAGGGGAAGGGGAAGGGGAAGGGGAAGGCATGCCCCCTATTCGGGATTGTCCGCTTCCGCCTTGGCGAGAAACGCCTGTAGCGAGACGTCGTCCGGGTCCTGCTGAAGGGCCAGTCTCAGGTGCTGCAGCCCTTCCTCCCGGCGTCCGAAATTGAGGCAGGCTATGCCGAAATCCCTCTGCAGGTTCCTCAGGTTGCCGTTCAACCGGGCTGCGCTCGAGAAGTGCGAGAGAGCCTCTTCATTCCCCTCACCGGTGAGAAGGTTGCCAAGGGCATAGTGGGCCTCGGTGAGCGAGGGGGCGAGCTCGATGGCCTTGAGGTAGAGCTCCCGGATGCGCTTGGGGTCGCCTTGCAGCGATTGCTCGACCGCCGCGAGTCCGAAATATGCCGGGGCAAGTCCGTCGTCGAGCGCGATGGCCTCGGTGAAGCAGGCACGAGCGGCATCGAACTCCTGCCTCAGTGAGTAGATGTAGCCGAGATTGATCTTCACAAGCGGAGCCTTGGGGTCCAGTTCCGCGGCCAGGGTGCAATGGGTAAAGGCCTCGTCGAGACGGTTTACCCTCAAAAGCGCGGCCCCGTAGTTGTTCTGGCAACTCACATGAGTGGGAACCAGCTTGACCGCTCTCTCATAATACGTGACGGCCTCTTCGTTGCGCCCGAGATCCTGCAACAAAACGGCGTAGGTATACATGGCGCCCCAGTGATGCGGCGCATGCCTGAGCGCTTCCTTGAGCACCGATTCTGCGTAGTCGTAGATGCGAAGGTCATGAAGCGTGTCGCCGAGCTTATGGAGCATATGGGCGTTGTCCGGGGCGAGCCCCGTGCCTATCTCGAAGCAGACCGCGCTTTCCCGGAGGAACCCTTCTTTTTTGAGGAGATCTCCGAAAGAAACGACGATCTCGGCGACGGCAGGAACCCTGGGGACCGCCCTGTCCTGCAGCAGTTCGGCGAGTTCCATGGCTATGCCGCGCGAGATGCTCTCACCCGCCGAGGAAAACTGCTGGCTGAGAGAGCGGAGCGTCTCGGCAGCCTCGGCCGTGTTCCCCATGCCGGACTTGATGGTAGCGGCAAAAAAGGGTGCAAGGGTGTAGTCGGGGGTTTTCTCTGCGATGTTCAGATAGGCAGAGAGCGCCGCTTCGAGGTCGCCGCGCACGTGCGACAACAAGGCAGTGATGATATCGGCCTCCTGGAGGGGGGCAGGGGTGTCGGGACCCTTTTCGGCCGAAACTTTTTTCCCGAACATTTTGTCGAACAGGCTCATGGTAGTCTTCCTTTTTGCTTGCAGTGGCAAGCGTTCAAAGTATCGTACTGTCTCTCACCCGCGCTTTTGTCAGCAACCCGGCTGGTGCAAAGCTTCGGTAACCGGTTATAAGGTATTTTCCATAAAAAATCATCAGCATTTACTGCGTGGCAGGCAACAAGAAAAGAACGAGCTCGTTCGGAGCTGTCAGTTCGGATCTTTCAATGATGTCGTTTCTCACATTCCATAGGTGCTACAGTAGGAACGATTTCTAAAAAACAGCTTTATGTGTCCCTGTTAATATGGTATGACAACATTTCTCAAGGGTGCTCTGCCAGCCCGGCAGCAGTAACGTCCATGCCGTCCATCCGCCGCAACTTCTGCCCAATTACAAATGCGAGTCATGATATGGAATCCGAACTGTCAATATTGATTGTGGAAGACGACGATGCCGCCCGTCTGAGTCTCTGCAACATGATAGCCTTGGAGTTCCCCTCCCTGGTCATCCGTTCCGCCGATAACGGCCAATCCGGGTTGCAGAGCTATGCACGGCATCCCGCGGACATGGTGTTGACGGATATCCGCATGCCGGGCATGGACGGTGTCAGCATGGCCGCAGAGCTGAAGTACCTGAACCCCGAGGTTCCCATCATCGCCTTGACCTCATACTCGGACACCAAGTACCTGCTGCAGGCCATCGAGGTAGGGATAGACAGCTACCTGCTGAAGCCGCTTGATTTCCAAAAGCTCTACATCGTGCTTCACAGGAAAATCGCCTCGATGAGGGGGAACTCCCAGCGCAAGAAGATGGCAGCGGACCTGCTGACGTACCAGGAGGAGCTGGAAGCGGCAAACGAACTGCTCGAGCAGCGCGTCAGCGAGCGGACCGCAGATCTTGAGGCGTCGATCAAGGATCAGGAAGCGTTCAGCTACTCGGTGTCGCACGATCTGCGCGCCCCTTTGCGCCACATCAACAGCTTCAGCTCCATCCTGGTTGAGGAATACGAAAGGCACCTGCCCGATGATGCCAGACGGTACCTGGACCGGATCATCGATGCTTCAAACAGGATGGGTGCCTTCATAGACCACCTGCTGGAGTCGTCCCGGCTGGGGCGGACACAGATCACCCCTGAACCGGTCAACCTGAGCGCATTGGCACATGCCATATTCCGCATGTTGCAGGATGTCGAACCGCATCAGGCGGTTGAGCACCTGATCGAGGAAAACATGGTGGCAATGGGCGATCTCCCCCTGCTCAGGCAACTCATGCAGAACCTCCTTGGCAACGCATGGAAGTACAGCGCCCTGAAGCCGCTGTCGCGCATCGAATTCGGTTTCTCTCCCGAGCATTCCGCCTTCTTCGTCAAAGACAACGGCGCGGGCTTCGACATGGCTTACAAGGACGATCTTTTCAAGGCCTTCCAGAGGCTTCACGGCGCCGAATTCGAGGGGGACGGCGTCGGCCTCAGTACTGTGCAGCGCATAGTCAGCCGGCATGGCGGCCGGATCTGGGCTGAGGGGCGCGTGGGGGAGGGGGCGACGTTTTTTTTCACCCTGCCGCTGTATAAAAAAGATGAAGCCGCTTGTCATTCTGAGGGTTTGGACACATAATTGCCTCTGTCATGCGCCTGCCCCCCCGCTTCCCCGGCTGAACCTGATCGGTTGATGCGGTGCCCGGAAAGGTGCAGTGGGATCGATGTAACCCGCACACGCTGTGGGGGGGGAGGCCAGAGTGACAAACGAGGCAGACGAGGAGAAGCCTCTGTACGTGGTAGGGATCGGCGCCTCAGCCGGCGGGCTGCTTGCGCTGCAGCAATTCTTCGACAGCATGCCGGCTGGCAGCGGCGTCTGCTTCGTGATAATCCAGCACCTCTCACCCGATTTCGAGAGCCAGATGGATGAGCTCTTGAGCCGCCACACGGCCATGCGGATCTGCAAGGTCACCGAAGGCACCATCCTGGAGCCCGATCACGTCTACCTGAACACATCCATGACGCAGTTGCAGGTACGGGAAGGCCACCTCTTCCTGACCCCTGTTTCCACCGATCAGCACGTGGATCTCCCGATCGACGTATTCTTCAGGTCGCTGGCTGGCGCAGTGGGCGCGCGTGCGGTTGGGGTGATACTGTCCGGTACCGGCATGGACGGCTCGGACGGCGTCAAGAGCATCGAGCGGGCGGGTGGACTTGTCCTGGCGCAGAGCCCGGAGTCCGCCCAGTTCGATGCCATGCCGAAAAACGCGGTCGAAACCGGCGTATGCCACTTCGTGGTGATACCGTCGGAGATGCCGGATATCATCGCAGACCATGTGGCGAACCCGGTGCAACACCCGATCAAAGAGTGGCCGGTCCTGCAATTGGCAGAGCAGGATGCCGACTACGAGGAGGTGTTCGCCCTTTTGCAGCGGGAGTACAACCTCGACTTCAACAGGTACAAGACCGGGACCGTCGGCCGCCGGATCAGGCGGCGCATGGGATACAGGCGCATCGGGGAAGTTCCTCCCTATCTGGAAATACTCAGATCGGACAAGCAGGAACTTGACGACCTGTACCACGACCTGCTGATCGGGGTGACGGAGTTCTTCCGGGACGAGCGCTCCTTCGGCTATCTGGAAGCGGCCATCATCCCCGCACTTTTCGACGGCCTCTCCCCGGGCGCGGACATGCGCGCCTGGTCAGCCGGCTGCGCCACCGGAGAAGAGGCCTACTCCCTGGCGATCCTCCTGGCCGAGAAGGCTTCCGAGCGCGGCTTCCACGGTAAGGTGAGCGTCTTTGCGACGGACGTGCACAAGCGTTCCCTGGAGGCTGCAGCCAAAGGGGTCTTTAGCCGTAGCGCCCTGGCAAAGGTAAGCCCTGAGCGTCTGGAGCGGTTCTTCACCAAGGTGGACGGCAACCAGTTCAAGGTGAAGACCGAGCTGCGCAAGATGCTGACCTTCTCCCATCACGACCTGACCCGGGACATGCCGTTTTGCAAGCTGGACCTGATCTGCTGTCGCAACCTGCTGATATACCTGCTGCCGGAGACGCAGAGAAAGGTGCTGTCGCTGTTCCATTTCGCTCTCAAGATGAACGGAGTGCTGTTCCTTGGCAAGAGCGAGGGGATAGGGCCCCTGTCGAGCGAGTTCGACGCGGTCTCCAGCCAGCACAAGATGTTTCGCAAGGTCAGAGAAAAGAAGCTGGCGCTTGATGTAGAGTCCAACCGCAAAGGAACTACCTTGGTCATACCACGCACAGAAACACAACCGGCGCAGCAGCGACCTGCGAGCCTGGACCGCCGGGTACTGAACGATTACGACACCCTTCTGGACAGGCACATGCCTCCGGGCATCCTCGTGGACGACAAGTTCCAGGTGATACACTGCTTCGGCGACATGGCCCCCTTCATGAAACCGTTCAAGGGGCGGCTGGAGACCGGCATACTCAGCATGGTGGAGGGAAATCTCTACATCGCCCTCAGCACCTCGCTGCAGAAGGTGAAAAAGACCGGGCAGACCATGGTGACGCGCAACGTGCGCCTCAAAGCCGGGGACGAAGAGTACCTGGTCGATGTGACGGTCGATCCGGTTCCCTATGACAATGCCGACACGCTTCACTACCATATCTACCTGAAGAAGGAGCCGGCTCCTCCCCTGGAGCGGCGCGCCGATGAGGAATCGACCCCTTTCGAGCCGAGCCTCTACTACCGCCAGCATCTCGCCGACCTTGAACTCGAACTGCAGGGGACCAGGGCCGAGCTCATGGCAACCCAGGACAACCTGCAGGCCACCAGCGAGGCGCTGCAATCGGCCAATGAGGAGTTGAACAGCTCCAACGAGGAGTTGCACAGCACCAACGAGGAACTCTACTCAGTCAACGTGGAGTACGAGCGAAGCAACCTGGAGCTGAAGCAGTTGAACGTTGATCTTATGAATCTGCTGACCAGCATTGACAGCGGGATCATCTTTCTCGACAAGCAGATGTGCATCCGCAAGTTCAACCCGGCAAGCTCGGCATACTTCAAGTTGCTCCCCCAGGACGTGGGGCGGCCCATCGATCATATCGCCTACCAGCTTGACGACCGGAGCGGGCTCATCAACGACATCCGGGCTGTCCTTAGTGACGGAGCGGTCATCGAGAAGGGTTTCATGACCCGGGAGGGGGGCTGGCTGCTCTGCCGGATCATGCCTTTCAAGTCGGAGGAAGGTCCCCGGGAAGGGGTCGTCATCACCTTCACCGACATCACCCAGGTAAAGGAAGCGGAACTGAACGTCGGCAGGCTCAATGACGAGCTGGCAAGGCGCATAGAGGAGCAGGAAGAGACCTATCGCAGGCTGGAAGCGGAGACAGGCGAGCGCATCCGGGCCATGGAAGAACTCCGGCAAAAGGATCAGCTGATGCTTCAGCAAAGCCGCATGGCCGCCATGGGCGAGATGCTCGGAAACATAGCCCACCAGTGGCGCCAGCCGTTGAACGTCCTGGGCCTTCAGGTCCAGGAACTGCGCATGTCCCACAAGCACGGCAGGTTCACCGGGGAACTCCTGGATGCGTCGGTAGACAAGGTGATGGAAATCATCAAGCACATGTCGCAGACCATCGACGATTTCCGTGATTTTCTGGTTCTGGACAAGGATAAGCAACTGTTTCGGGTGGATGAGGTGATCGGGAAGTGCGTATCCCTGATCGATGGGAGCTTCAGGGAGTACGAAATAAGCCTGGAGATAGAGTGCACCGGTGACCCGCAGGTGCTCGGCCGTCCCAACGAATATGGACAGGTGGTCCTCAACATCCTGATGAATGCCAAGGATGCATTCGTGGAGCACCCAGGGCGGAAAGACGCCAGGATAATCGTGCGATGCTGGGAGGAGGATGGGAAGGCCGTGGTGACCATCACCGACAATGCCGGCGGCATCAAGGAGGAAGTCATCGGCAAGATATTCGACGCCTACTTCACCACCAAGCCGCTGGGAAAGGGTACCGGCGTCGGTCTGTTCATGTCCAACACCATAATCGAGCGTATGGGCGGCCGGATCACGGCGCGCAACGTGGAGGGGGGTGTCGAGTTCAGGATCGAGGTGTGAGGTGTGAGTCGTGCTAAAAAAACTTGTATTCCTCGCCAAGACCTCTATGCTTATCAATGGTTGATAACTATAACCGCAAGGTGAACCCAGGAAGACCACCTGGGACCATAGGCATAAAATGGAATGGTAAGCGAATACGAGTTCAGTTCAGCCGCGCAGCTCCTGGAGGACTTTTGGAAGGAAGTGAACCTTCTGACAGCTTACAAGAAATAAGTTAAGAGCCTAGGACAAGGGACTATAGGAAGAATGCTATGAAAAAAGTGCTGCACATCGGAATTATGTCTCGCAAAGAGTATATGGTACGGACAATAGCCATTGCAAAGGGAGAATACGTACCGAAGCCCAATGAGCCTAAGATCTGGTTTGAATCGACTAAATCCATGGCTGAGGTTCTAAGTAACGATAATAGAGAACTGTTAGCTCTGATCGCAAAAGAAAAACCGGAATCGCTGAAAGATTTGGAAATAATTTCTGGCAGGAAGAGCAGCAACCTTTCAAGAACTTTAAGAACGATGGAACGGTTTGGAATCGTCACTCTTGTGAAAGAAAAGAAACATCTGAAGCCGATTGTAAATGCGACTGATGTAAGAGTTGAATTCGGACTGACGCATCTCGCCTGAGGCTCATGCGGCGTGCCCGGGGCTCTTGCAAGTCGCTGTGAAGGTCCGAATCTCTAGCCTGACCCGCCTTCCCTATCTGTATGCTCCGTTGCCTCTTGCAAAGAGTTCTCAAAAATCTCGGCAAATTTTTCGTGAACCTCCCTGAAAGCCGCCCTCACCTGTGGATCAAAGTGTTGCGGGATGGTCCTGCCGTCACCCTCGGTGATGATGCGGAACGTGGTGTCATGGTCGAACGCCGGTTTGTAGCACCGTTTGTTGCGCAGGGCATCATACTGGTCAGCCAGGTTGAGGATGCGCCCCTCGATCGGGATCCGGTCGCCCGAGACTCCATGGGGGTAGCCGCTGCCGTCATAGCACTCGTGATGGCTGAGGGTGATGCTTCTTGCCAGGGCCAGGCGGACGTGGTCGCCGATTATCGTTGCTCCATGCACAGTATGCATTTTCATCTCACTCCATTCACCCTCGGTCAGTACGGCAGTTTTTTTGAGAATAGCCGGAGAGACGTGGATCTTTCCAACGTCGTGCAACGCGGCCTGGATGCGGATGGTCTGCACAAATTTTTCCGGCATTTTGAGTTGTTTGGCAATCAGTGCACAATAATCGCCGACGCGCAGGATATGATCTCCGGTATCTTCGTCGTTTGCCTCCGATGCCCGGGCGAGGGCTTGGATCGTATAGGTGAAGGCATCCTCGGTTTCCCGCACCTGCAGAGAGAGGGACTTGAGGAACAGGCCTTGGGCAACGACGCTGTTCAGCACCTCGGCATCGTAGCGAGTGACCTGGCGCCCGTAATTGAGGGCGCAGAAGATGATCCGGCTGCTTTTGTGACAGATCAGGTTGAGAAGCGGGGCAAGATGTTCTTTCAAGGCGGAGACGGGTTCATGGTATCGTTCCTGAAGATCGGATTGATTTAGCCAGACGACGCCTGTCCCTCCGGCAACAAGTCGGTTCAGGTGGAGAACGGTCCCTTCGGCAAGAGGTCTCATCTCCAGTAAACCGGCTTGATAGCCGAACATGTAACAGGAATATTTCTCGTCTGCATCCCGGAATCCGACCATTACCCGTTGGGGATGGTCGATCTGGTCAGGCGAAACGGCGATAATCTGGCGAACGATATCGCAGATGTTGGTCATGAAGTCGAAATGGAGCGGATCGAAACCGGAGAAGAGTTGCCCGCCGAAACTGGTCAGGCTGGTGATGTTGTGATAGGCGGAGTAGAGCTGGTCGTTGAGCGTCTTCACCTTGAGGAGCATGCCGATGCGAGCCAAAACTTCCGCGCTGTCGAACGGTTTGGAGATGAAGTCCTCCGCACCGGCCTCGATCCCCATGATACGGTTTTCCCTGGCTGCATATGCGGTGATCATAACAACCGGGATATTCCGGTACTGTTCATCCGCCTTGATTCTGCGGCAGACCTCGTAACCGTCCATTTCCGGCATCATCACATCCAGCAACACGATGTCCACCCGTTCCCGCTGGATTTTCCCCAGAGCCTCCAGGCCGTTCGACGCCGTCACGACCTCGAAGCCGCGTAGCAGCAGCATCGCCTCCAGCAGACTGAGGTTCATCGGTTCGTCATCAACGCAGAGTATCCGTGGTTTAAGTTCGTTCATTTCCGCTCATCATTTGCCAGATATTTCATGATCGTTTTTGGCAACATCCTGATATCAATGGGTTTGTCTATGTAGCCGTCGAAACCGGTGGCGAAGAAATCGTCCTTGTCTTCGATCATGACGGCGCATGAAAGAGCCAAAATACAGATATCCTTGGTCCGAGGGTCGCAACGGAGCAGTTTGCCGGCCTCCAGGCCGTTCATGACCGGCATCTGGATATCCATCAGGATCAGATCGGGATGATGTTCCCGTGCCAGACGGACCGTTTCTTCGCCGTTTTCTGCAAGCAGCACATCGAATCCGGATATCTGCAGCACGTCCCGCAGCAGAAGCCGGTTTTGATCGTTATCGTCCACTACAAGAATCGTATGCGGCATGTTGCCTCCTCTGGTAGAACTCGCCGTCCCCCGCATTATTCGCGGTTGTCGCCCTGTTCAAGATAGCTTTGTATGGTCCGGGGAAATTCCCGTATGGCGATGGGTTTGGCGATGTAATCGTCGAACCCGGCTGCAAGTATCCTTTCCCTGTCGCCATGCATGGCAAAGGCGGTAATGGCGATGAGCCTGATCTGCCGGGTCAGCGGATCGTCCTTCAGAATTCTTGCGGCGGTAAAGCCGTCCATGACGGGCATCTGGATATCCATGAGAACCAGATCAGGACGATATTCCCTGGCCTTCTCTATTCCTTCGACGCCATTTTTTGCCTCCAGAACCGTATAGCCCTGATAGTTCAGGATATCGCTCATAAGTAAACGATTACTGTTATTGTCTTCAACGATAAGGATCGTGCGGTTCGTATTCATTTCAACTCCCGGTCGCCGTGATTTCTTGCAGTAACGGAATGGCGAAGAAAAACCTGCTTCCCTTGCCGATTTCACTTTCCACCCCCACTTGACCGCCATGAAGTTCAACCAGCCGCTTGGTCAACGCAAGACCAAGACCGGTACCTTCGTATTCCCGAGTGTAGGGGGAGTCGAGCTGGCTGAATTCCTTGAAGAGCTTTGGAATATCCTCCCGCTTGATGCCGATGCCGCTGTCTTCAACGGCTATCTCCACAAAATCATCTGCCTCGGGCTGGTTTTCGCCCCGCATGTACTTTCCCGCGGCCAGCATGTCGGAAAGAGACGTTCTTTGGGCCGTGACCCGTATGCTGCCACCGGCGGGCGTAAACTTGACGGCGTTGGAGAGCAGGTTGAACATGATCTGTTTGAGTTTTCTCTCGTCTGCAATCAATTCGATATCGCAATCGGGGGGGAGCTCGAGGCCGAGGCGCAAATTGTGCCTGAGAGCCTTCTCCTGGAGCATGGTGAGAGTGCCGGCGATAACCTCACGGAACTTCACCGTGGAGGGTTCCAGCACCGACTTGCCCGCTTCCACCTTGGAAAGATCGAGGATGTCGTTGATGAGATTCAGCAGATGACGCCCGCTGAACAGAATGTTGCCGACATATTCCTGCTGCTTCGCGTTGAGCTGGCCGAACAGTTCATCCACCAGAACCTCTGAAAAGCCGATCACCGAATTGAGGGGAGTACGCAACTCATGGCTCATATTGGCGAGAAAATCCGACTTGGCCCGGCTGGCCTCTTCCGCCTGAATTTTTGCCTCGTGCGCAATTATCTGCTGCTTTTCAAGTTCGGCATTCAGGTCCGACAGTTCCTGATTCTTGAAGTCCAATTCCGCCATATTTTCTTCCAGTTGTTCATTGAGGGCCGACATTTCCTCCGTCGCGTTGGCAAGCTCCTGATTGTTCTGGATGGCCGTTTCGTAGGTGGAAAGTAGCAAATTGAGGATCTGGAGACGGTCGGAGTTGATGAAGTATTTTTTCCCCCGGAAAAATATCTCCAACCCCATCCGGACCCCCTGTTCATTCTCCTGGTTTCTGTTGGCCATGATGTGCTGGATGCGCGAGAGGAGGAAATCCTCGTTATAAGGTTTCGTGATGAAGTAATCGGCGCCGCACTCCAGCCCCATGATGACGTCGTCCGGATCGGAAAGGGAGGTGAGCAGTACGACCGGTATGCTCTGAAGTTTATGGTCTCCCTTGATACTGCGGCAGAGAGTGTAACCGTCCATCTTCGGCATAACGATGTCACTGATCACAGCCAGCGGTCTGTTCCCTTCGAGCAGGGTCATGGCCTCCTTCCCGTTGGCGGCTGCCTCCACGCGGAAATCGTGTTTTTCCAGCATATACCGCAACATTTCCCTCTGGGTGGGGCTGTCCTCTACGATGAGGAGCAAGTGAGGGGATGCACTCTTCTGTCCGCGGATCAAGGTTGTTCCTCGCTTTCCAGCCACCGTTTCGTCTGGTCGGGCAGTTCCCCTGTATCGATCGGCTGGGAAAGATAACCGTCTAACCCGTTCATCGGGAATTTGTTCTGGCCGCCTTCCATGGCAAAAGATGTTTCCTGCTATGCTTTGTGCGGAATGGTGAAGCTGAAGCTGCTCCCCGCGCCGAACTCGCTTCTCACCCGAATCCTGCCGCCGTGCAGTTCCACCAAGCGTTTGGTCAGCGCCAGGCCGAGACCGGTCCCTTCGAAACCCTTGGTATAGACCGATTCCAGTTGGGCGAACGGCTTGAAGAGCTTCGGGATATCTTGCGCCTTGATCCCTATGCCGGTGTCCGCCACGGCAATCTCAACGGAATCGGGCGTCAGCCGCGCGCTCACGTCCAGAGTTCCCCCCGCCGGGGTGAACTTGATCGCATTGGAGAGCAGGTTGAACATGATCTGTTTCAGCTTTCTCTGATCCGCCCGAATGTTTGCATCGGCTTCCGGGGCGAGCTCCAGATGGATGCCTAACGCACCCTTCAGAGCCTTGTCCTTGAACATCATCAGCGAGTCATTCAATAGTTCCCTCAGTGGAAAGACGCTCAGCTGAAGTTCCATCTTCCCCGATTCCACCTTGGATAGATCGAGGATGTCGTTGATCAGGGAGAGCAGGTGTCTGCCGCTGGCCTGGATGTTGTCGACATATTCACGCTGCTTCTCATTCATCGGGCCATAAAGCTCGTCCTGCAGCACCTCGGAAAACCCGATTACCGAATTGAGCGGGGTGCGCAGTTCGTGGCTCATGTTGGCCAGAAAATCCGACTTGGTCCGGCAGGCCTCTTCCGCCGCAAGCCGTGCGATCTCGGATACCTGTAGTTTCCTCCGTTCCGTGACGTCCCTGAACGCTCCAATAATGTGCGGTTTTCCGTCCAGAATGATCGGTGAAGTATTTAGGTCCGCGTAAAATACGCTCCCGTCCTTTCTTCTGACCGGAAGATCCTCCGCAACTGAAATCTCCCCCTTTACCCGTCTTTCAAACTGCCTAATAACGTGCGGCAGCTTATTTTTCGGGTGGATATCCACAATGCTGAGCCGCAGCAGCTCATCCTCACTGTAACCGAGCATGCGGCAGATCGCCCTGTTGCACATATAAAATTTATTGTCCTCGATACGGAGCGCAATCAAGCCGACGCTGTTGCTCTCGAAGATGGTTCTGAATCTCTGCTCCGATTCTTTCAGGCACTCCTCCGCCTGTTTGCGTTCGTTGATTTCGTCGGTGAGTTCCCGCGTTCTCTCTTCGATCGTTTCTTCAAGCATATCGTTGAGGGTTCGAAGCTGCTTCTGCACCGTGTTCAATTCCCTGTTCTGCCAGATGGCGCTCTCGTACGTGGAGATGAGAAAACTGAGGGTCTGGGCGCGGTCCGAATGAACCTCGTAGCATTTATTCTCATATTCAAACGAGATGCACTTAAGTTCGGGGTGGTTCCTGAACTGGATCGGATTGTCCAGAAGCGACCGAACCTTCGTCATGAACAGATCATCGCAGACCGTTTTCGTCATATAGGCGTCAGCGCCCGATTCGAGGCCGCGGATGATTTCTTCCGGTTCATACAGTTGCGTCAACAGCACTACCGGGATATCCCTGAGGGACTCCGTATCTTTTAACTCCCTGCACATCCGGTATCCGTCCACCCCCGGCATCACGACGTCACTGAGGATGAGCGACGGCTTGAGCGTTTGCGCCAATGTCAGCCCCTCTGCGCCGTTATTTGCAACGGCCGTCCGGTATCCTTCCCGCGTGAGCATGCGGTTGAGCACCTCTACCTGTACGGGGCTGTCTTCGACGATAAGGATCAGTTTTCCGCTTTCGTGTTCTCCGGGCATGATGCCTCCCTTTTCTCTCGATCCCGGCTATTTATTGACCAGTTGGGCGAGCAGTGCGGCTATCCTCTCCGGCGGCAGGACGAAGCTTGCGGCGCCGATCTTGACCGCCTCGCCGGGCATGCCGAAGATGATCGAGCTTTCCTCGTCCTGCGCCACCGTCACGGCGCCTTTGCTCCGGAGCAGTTTCAGGTCGTCGGCGCCGTCCCTCCCCATTCCGGTCAGCAACACGCCCGCGCTGTTTGGGCCGAACGTCTCGGCAACTGAACGGAAGAGCCGGGCCACGGACGG
>Ga0209317_1002259_pt1 | contig 14318 bp, 11 predicted proteins | sample RifGroB2_FD_183994 | JGI IMG/M metagenome (GOLD analysis project Ga0209317, IMG submission 183994) | Soil microbial communities from Rifle, Colorado, USA - Groundwater B2 (SPAdes) (version 2) | ecosystem: Environmental > Terrestrial > Soil > Unclassified | place: Rifle, Colorado | collected... | reverse complement strand
TCAACAAGGAGAACGGCTTCCCCCCGCTGGCGGCGAACCTGCACGCCAGGCTGCTCTGCCTCTCCGACGCCTTCGACAAGGTGGTCTTCGCCCAGGTGAAGATCTCGGCCCTGAACACGGTGCTGACCGCCATCTACCTGGCCGTGGTCCTCCCGATCTTCGGCATCTACCTGCCGATGGTGACCCTGCTGATCCTGCTCACCTTCGTGGCCGGACTGCTCCCCGTGGTGGGAAACCTGATCTCGAACTTCACCATCGTCCTGATCAGCCTCGGCGTCTCCCCCATGGTGGGGGTCGCGTCCCTCGGGTTCCTGGTCGTGATCCACAAGCTGGAGTACTTCACCAACGCCCGCATCGTCGGGGGGCATGTGAAGGCGAGCGTCTGGGAGCTCCTCTGCGCCATGCTCTTCATGGAGGCGGTCTTCGGCGTGGCCGGGCTCGTCGCCGCCCCCGTGGTCTACGCCTGGCTCAAGGCGGAACTGAAGGCGAGGCGCCTGGTTTAATTCATGAACTCTGGGCATTTGCAGGTTTCATAGTATTATTTCCTGCATGCCCGCGACCATTGCCACAGCATTTCACGGCGTCACCTGCCGCACCGCCTCCCCGGGCGGCAACGGGGATACGCCCTCGGCGCGCGAAGCGGGAATCAGCCACGAAAAAAGAAGCCGGATCAGGCGCCTGGCAGCAAGGGCGCTTGGTACCGGCTTTCTCTTGCTCCTCTTCCTGACGCATGCCGCGGCTCTCTGCGCGGCCGAGAAGGCGCCGGGCGCCACCCTCTATTTTTTCTGGGGGGTGGGGTGCCCGCACTGCGCCAGCGCCAAGCCTTTCATCGAAGAGCTGAAGAGGAAATACCCCGGGTTGCGGGTGGAGTCGTGGGAAGTGCTGGAAAAGCGGGAAAACATCCCGCGGCTCATGGAGATGGCCAAGGCGCGCGGCATGGAGGCGACCGGGGTGCCGGTCTTCATCATCGGGGAGCGAGCGATCGGCGGCTTTTCTGCCGGGACGGCAAACGAGGTTGAGGCGGCGGTGCAGGCGGCGCTCAAGGCTCCCCCGACCGGCCGGGCCGGACCCAAGCCCCCTCCCCCGGAGCCCCCGCCCCTCACGCTCCCCCTTCTGGGGAGCGTCGAGACGGCCAGGCTCTCGCTCCCGGTCTTCACCGTGGTGATCGCCTCGCTGGACAGCTTCAACCCCTGCGCCTTCTTCGTGCTCTTCTTCCTCTTGAGCCTCCTGATCCACGCCCATTCGCGGCGCCGCATGCTGCTGATCGGCGGGCTGTTCGTCTTCTTCTCGGGGCTCGTCTACTTCCTCTTCATGGCGGCCTGGCTGAACCTCTTCCTCCTCACCGGGACGATCCCCGCCATAACGGTCGCAGCCGGCGTCGTGGCGCTCATGGTGGCCACGGTGAACATCAAGGACTTCTTCTTTTTCGAGCAGGGGGTCTCCCTCACCATCCCCGAGCAGCAGAAACCGAAGCTCTTCGCCCGCATGAGGAGGCTCATGAAGGCCGACTCCCTCCCCTCCATGCTGGCAGGGACCACCGTGCTGGCCCTCGCGGCCAACAGCTACGAGCTCCTCTGCACCGCGGGCTTTCCCATGGTCTTCACCAGGATGCTCACCCTGCGGCAGCTCCCGACCGCTACGTACTACGCCTACCTCGCCTTTTACTGCGGCATCTACATCGTGCCTCTGGCCGTCATCGTGGTGATCTTCACGGTGACGCTTGGGGGGAGGAAACTGACCGAATGGCAGGGGAGGGTCCTGAAACTGGTCTCGGGGGTGATGATGCTGGGGCTTGGGCTCGTGCTCCTCGTCGACCCTTCCCTTCTCAACAACCCGCTCGCCTCCGCAGCGCTTCTGGTGGGGACCCTGGCACTGGCGGCGTTATTGAGCTTTGCGGCGCGCAGGATGGGACGCCGGTAGGCCGGGGCGTAGCGCGAGGATGCGGTCCACCGCTTCCCTGCCGCTCATCCCCGGCATGACCACGTTCGAGATCACCAGGAACCCGCCATTACACCTCGTTTATAAATTCGTCCGGATCAAGATGTCGGTGTTTTCAAAAGTGCCCCGACGACGGCCTGCTTCACCGCGCCGACTGCGCCCCCACCCGGCTCGACCGGGAACGGGTCCCGGCGGAGTTGACTCCCCGGTTTTACAAATTATCATTCCCTAATGTTTTGCATCCCCCCCCGGGAGCCGCCGCCGGGCCGGCGCATCCCCGCACTGGAGTCGGTTATGGGCACGTTCGACATCGTTGTCGTTGGAGCGGGCATATCCGGCGCGACGCTGGCCGAGAGGTACGCAGCGCTGGGGAAGAAGGTGCTGGTGCTGGAGAAACGCGATCATATCGGCGGCAACTGCTACGACTTCTACAACGAGCACGGCATCCAGGTCTCCAGGTACGGCGCCCACCTCTTCCACACCAATTTCCGGGATGTCTGGGAGTACGTGAACCGCTTTTCCCGCTGGTATCCCTACGAGCACCACGTCCTGGCGAGGGTGGACGGGAAGCTGGTCCCGATTCCGGTCAATATCTCCACCGTCAACGCGGTCTTCAACCTCGACCTGCGCACCGAGGAGGAAATGCAGCTCTTCCTGGACCGTGTACAGGTCAAGCACCCCGCCCCCAGAAACGGGGAAGAGGCGGCACTGGCCCAGGTGGGGGTGGTCCTGTACGAGAAGATGTTCAAGCACTACACGAAGAAGCAGTGGGACAAGTACCCGCACGAACTCGACGCCTCGGTGCTGCAGCGGATCCCGGTCCGGACCAGCTTCGATGCCCGCTACTTCAGCGACACCTACCAAGCGCTGCCGCTGCACGGCTACACCCCGCTTTTCCAGGAGATGCTGAGCCACCCCAACATAACGGTGAGGCTCAAATCCGACTACTTCGACGTCCGGGAGGAGAGGGAGGTGAGGGAGTGCGGCAAGCTCTTCTACGCCGGCCCCATTGACCGCTTCTTCGACTACCGGCACTCGACGGGAAGGAAACTGCAATGGCGCTCCATCAGGTTCGAGTGGATCACCCTGGAGAAGGAATTCTTCCAGGAGAACTCGGTGATCAACTACCCCGACCCCGAGGACGGGGCATTCACCCGCATCGTCGAATACAAGCACTTCACCCGCCAGAAGCACCCGAAGACCACCATTTCCCGCGAGTACACCACCGACGAGGGTGAGCCGTATTACCCGGTCCCCAACCCTGAGAACGAGGCCATCTCGCAGCTCTACCGCGAGGAGGCGGGCAAGCTCGCCGATGTCCACTTCGTCGGGAGGCTGGCCAACTACAGGTATTTCAACATGGACCAGGCGTTCAAGAACGCCCTCGACCTCTTCCACAGCATCGAAGGGGGAGGGTGAACTCAGGCGTTTCCGGCTGTTGTAAATCGCTCCCGCCCTGCTAGTCTCTCTGAGTGAAAATTTTCTAACTAAAATCGCGAGGCCCGCACACTTATGGACTACCCCCGCCCACAGTTGCAGCGCTCGGACTGGCTCTCGTTGAACGGCCAGTGGAGCTTCGCCTTCGACGACGGCATGGCTTACGGAGTGCCGGCGGACCTGAAGGATTGGCCGCTCAGCATCGAGGTACCCTTCGCCCCGGAGAGCCCGGCCTCCGGCATCGGAGACACCGCGTTCCACCAGGTCTGCTGGTACGACCGGGAATTCGACTACCGGGCCGACAGCGGCAGGAAGGTGCTGCTCCATTTCGGCGCGGTCGACTACCTGGCGCACGTATGGGTCAACGACGTGCTCGTGGCACGGCACCGGGGGGGCTTCACCCCCTTCACGGCCGACATCACCCACGCGCTCGACCCCTCCGGGAAGCAGCGCGTCACGGTCCGGGCGGAGGACGACCCGGAGGACCTCGAAAAGCCGCGCGGGAAGCAGGACTGGAGGCTGGAGCCGCACGCCATCTGGTACTACCGGACCACCGGCATCTGGCAGAGCGTCTGGCTCGAGTCCGTCCCCGAGACCTACATCAGGAAGCTGCGCTGGTCGCCGCACCTGGAGCGGTGGGAAATCGGCTTCGAGGCCTTCATCATCGGCCCGATCGCCGACGAGCTGGAGGTGTACGTCAAGCTCTCCTACAGCGACCAGCTCCTCGTGGAGGACAGGTACCGGGTGATCCACGGCGAGGTGCACCGGCGCATCGCGCTCTCCGACCCGGGGATCGACGACTTCAGAAACGACCTCCTCTGGTCACCCGAGCACCCGAGGCTGATCCACGCCGAGGTGAAGCTCATGCAGGGGGGGGTCGCCATCGACGAGATCACCTCCTACACCGCGCTCCGCTCGGCGAAGGTGCACCGCGACCGTTTCCTTTTGAACGGGAGGCTCTATCCGCTGAGGCTGGTGCTGGACCAGGGGTACTGGCCCGAGACCCTGATGACCCCCCCCTCGGACGAGGCGCTAAAACGCGACGTGGAGCTCGCCAAGGCGATGGGTTTCAACGGCGTCAGGAAGCACCAGAAGCTGGAGGACCCGCGCTACCTGTACTGGGCGGACCGGCTGGGGCTCGTGGTCTGGGCGGAGATGCCGAGCGCCTTCCGCTTCACCACCCGCGCCATCAAGCGGCACATGCGCGAGTGGATCGAGGCGATCGAGCGGGACTACAGCCATCCCTGCGTCATCGTCTGGGTCCCCTTCAACGAATCGTGGGGGGTTCCGGACTTGACCGCCACCCAGGCCCACCGCGACGCGGTGCACGCCTTCTACCACCTCACCAAGACCCTGGACCCGGAGCGGCCGGTGATCGGCAACGACGGATGGGAAAGCTCGGCCACCGACATCATCGGCATCCACGATTACGACAACAACCCGAAACGGCTGTCCGAGCGCTACGGCCCGCAGGTGAAGCCGGAGGAGCTCTTCGACCGCAGGCGCCCCGGTGGCCGCATCCTGACCCTGGACGGCTACCCGCACCGGGGACAGCCGATCATCCTGACCGAGTTCGGCGGGGTCGCCTACGTGAAACCCTCGGACTCCCTGCACCAGAAGGCGTGGGGATATTTCCGCCACGACCAGGTCGAGGAGTTCGAGAGGCTGGTCGTTTCCCTGATCGAGGCGGCCCGCACGACCGCCATGTTCAGCGGCTTTTGCTACACCCAGTTCGCCGACACCTTCCAGGAGGCCAACGGGCTCCTCTTCGCCGACCGGACCCCGAAGGTCCCGCTGGAGAGGATCGCGGAAGCGGTGAGAGGGCGCGTCGAGCAGGGGGCGCTGTTCTGGGAAAGCACCTGATACAACGACACGCGGGGGGAGGCATGCTCTACAGCCAGGAGATGGTGAAAACCGACGGACGGAGTCTCACCCTTTACGGCCGCACCCCGCTCCAGGTGGCGGGGACGGCCCCAAGCCCAAACCGGGAGCCGCTTCAGGCGAACCCGCACCTGCGCTGGCATCCGCTGCGCGGCGAATGGGTGGCCTACGCGAGCTACCGGCAGGGGCGCACCTTCATGCCTCCCCCGGAGTACAACCCGCTCGCCCCCACCACCGACCCCGAAAACCCGACCGAGCTCCCCCAGGGGGAGTACCAGGTCGCCGTCTTCGACAACCGCTTCCCCTCGCTCTCCCCCGCGGCCCACAACCCGCCGGCGAGCTCGGTCCCGACCGCCCCGGCCCTTGGGAAGTGCGAGGTGGTGGTCTTCGCCAAGGACGCCGGGCTCTCGCTGGCGGGGCTCCCGCTCGATCATATCGAGCTCCTGATGGAGGTGTGGGGGGACCGGGTGGAGAAGCTCGGCGCGGACCCCCGGATACGCTACGTACTCCCCTTCGAGAACAAGGGGGTTGAGGTCGGCGTCACCCTGCACCACCCCCACGGCCAGATCTACGCCTACCCCTTCGTCCCCCCGGTGCCGCAACGGATGCAGCTGCAGGAGTTGACCCATTTCCGGGAAACGGGGAGCCCGCTTCTGGAGGGGCTCATCGCAAAGGAGATCGCCTCCGGCGAGCGGCTCATCTACCTGGGCGAGCATGCCGTCTCCTTCCTCCCCCCCTGGGCGCGCTACCCGTACGAGGTGTGGGTGGCCCCGAGGGTCGCGGTTCCCGGATTTCCCCAGCTCGCCCCCGCGGCGCGCGCCGACCTGGCGCGGGCGCTGAAGAGCACGCTTTTGAAGTACGACGGCCTCTGGCAGCGTCCCTTCCCCTACCTGATGGCCTGGTACGGCGCCCCCACAGACGGGGAGCCGCACCCCGAGTCACATCTTCATGCCGAGTTCTACCCCCCCTACCGCTCCAGCGACCGACTGAAGTACCTGGCGGGGACCGAGCTCGCGGCGGGGATGTTCGCCAACGACGCCCTGCCGGAACAAAAGGCAAAGGAGCTTCAGGACGTGGAGGTGGTGCTATGAACGGGACGCGCGCGGAGGAGGTGGCCGGGAAGCTCCGGCTGGTGCGGGGTCTCATCGGCCCGGGGCGGGTGCTCAGGCTGAAGGGAATCGACTGGTTCGCCTGGATCACGGCCGGCGGCGCGAGCGAGGTCCTGCTGGCTGCGGAATCCGGCATCGCCGAGGTCGTGGTCACCGGTGAGGGCGCGTTCGTGGTGACGGACGAGATCGAGGCGAAGCGGCTGATCGACGAGCAGCTGCCGCCGGGGTTCGAGCTCCGCATCCTCCCCTGGGCCTACCCCTCCCAGCGCCAGGTGGTGATGAGGGAGCTGGCCCAGGGGATGCCGGTCCTCTCCGACCGCCCGGAAGAGGGTGAGCTGGACTTGCCCCGGCCGCTTCCGGCGGCGAAGATGACCCTGACCCCGCCGGAGATACAGCGCTACCGGGAGGTGGGTCTTCTGGCCGGCCAGGCGATGACGGAAACCCTGCAACAGGCCCGCCCGGAATGGACCGAACTGCAGCTCTCCGGTGCCGGCGCTGCCGCGCTTCTGTCGCGGGGGCTCGCCCCCGCCCTGGTGATGGCGGCCGGGGAGCGGCGCCTCGCGCTGTACCGCCACCCGATGCCGACCGCGGAACCGCTGGGGGCCTGCGCCATGCTGGTGTTCTGCGCACGCGGCTACGGCCTCTACGCCAACCTCACCAGGTTCGTCTCCTTCGGGGCGCTCACGCCGGAGCAGGAGATCCTGCACCGGCAGGTGCGGGAGGTGGAGGCGCACGCGCTTTCGCTCTCCCGTCCCGGCGCATCCCTGCACGAGGTCTACCGCAAACTCGCTTCCGCCTACGCCGCCGCCGGCTGCGAGCAGGCCATACGCGAGCACCACCAGGGGGGGATCACCGGCTACCTCTCCCGCGAGGTGATCGCGAGCCCGGAAGCACCGGAGCACCTGTCCGCCGGGATGGCGGTCGCCTGGAACCCGAGCATGACCGGCGCGAAGGTGGAGGATACCTTCCTGGTGACCGAATCCGGCCTTTCGAACCTCACCTTGGACCCGGCATGGCCGACCGTGCCGGTGGCGGAGCGGGAACGGCCGCTGGTCCTGCAACGATGACCGAAGGAGCGATCCATGGGCGCTGCCACGTTTGAGCAGATCTTCGGTTTCCCCCGCCAGGCATGGGCAAAGGCGCCGGGGAGGGTAAACCTGCTCGGGGAGCATACCGATTACAACGACGGCTTCGTGCTCCCGATCGCCGTGCCGCTGGAAACCTCGGTAGAGCTCGCCAGAAGCCGAGACGGCCTGAACCATTACTTCGCCGAGGAACTGCAGGAGAGGGCGTGGTCCGAGCCGGGGGGGACGGTCCCCAGCGGCTTCGCCGCCTACCTGCACGGCTGCCTTTGCCTCCTGAGGCTCTCCGGCCACCAGATAGAGCCGGTTTCGGTGCTGGTCAGCTCGCAGGTGCCGATGGGGTCGGGGCTCTCCAGCAGCGCGGCCTTGGAGGTCGCCTTCCTGCGCGGGATGCGCCAGCTGTTCGCGCTGGATATCGACGACGTGGAGGTCGCACTGATGGCTCAGCAGGCGGAGATCCGCTACGCGGGGGTGAATTGCGGCATCATGGACCAGATGGCGGCGAGCCTGGCCGACGCCAAGCACATGCTGTTCCTCGACACCCGCTCGCTGGAGAGAAAACTGCTCCCGCTCCCCCGCGGCTCCGAGCTCCTGGTCCTCGACAGCGGCGTACCGCGCAGGCTTGGGGAGAGCATGTACAACTTGAGGCGCCAGGAGTGCGAGGAGGCCGCAAGGCTCCTGGGGCTTGCCGCCCTGCGTGACCTGAAAGACCCTGCCGACCTCGCCCGCCTGCCGCGCAACCTGGCCAGGCGCGCACGCCACGTGATCACCGAAAACCAGCGCGTTCTCGAGGCCGTGGCAGGCGTGCACGCCTGCCGCTTCGGGGAGCTGATGAACGCATCGCACGTGAGCCTGAGGGACGACTTCCAGGTTTCGATTCCCGAGCTCGATCTCCTTGCCAGGCTCCTGCAGGCAGAGGTCCAGGTCTTCGGAGCCCGCCTGACCGGGGCAGGGTTCGGCGGCGCCTGCGTGGCGCTGGTCCGGGAGGCGACGGCGGCAGCCGTGGCCTCCCGGGTGCTGGAACTCTATAATGCGCAGGGGGAGCAGGGAAAGCTCCTCGTGCCACGGTAACTCGACTCCCCACTATCGGAGGGGGAAAGGGATGGAAAACTTTGCGCAAACAAAGGGGCGCGGGCCGGAGCTCTGGGGTGGCATAGAATGCACCCTCAACCGCGTGGGAAACCACTTCAACAGCCAGCTGGCCATGAACGGCCACCTGGACCGTCCCGGTGACCTGGAGCTGTTCGCGGAGCTGGGGATCGGGACGCTGCGCTACCCCGTGCTCTGGGAGATGGTGGCGCCGACGAGCCTCGACGCCCCGGACTGGTCCTGGGCCGACCAGCGCCTCAACCGGCTTCGGGAACTGATGATCGAGCCGGTCGTGGGACTTCTCCACCACGGCAGCGGCCCATCCTACACGAGCCTCGTGGACCCGGAGTTCCCCGGGCTCCTGGCCCGGTACGCCCGCCTGGTTGCCGAGCGCTATCCCTGGGTGAAGGCCTTCACCCCCGTCAACGAGCCCCTCACCACCGCCCGTTTCAGCGGCCTTTACGGGCACTGGTACCCCCACGGCACCGATGACCGCATCTTCGTCCGGGCGCTCCTGCAGCAATGTCGCGGGATCGTGGATGCGATGCGGGCCATCCGTCAGGTGATACCGGGGGCGAAGCTCGTTATGGCGGAGGACATGGGAAAGACCTTCTCCACCGAACTGCTCCGTTACCAGGCCGATTACGAGAATCACCGCCGCTGGCTGAGCCTGGACCTCCTCGCCGGCCGGGTGGACCGGGACCATCCGCTCAGGTTATGGCTTGAGCAAAACGGGGCAAAACAGGATGAGCTCGACTCTTTTGCCGAGGGGGAGATGGTCCCCGACGTGGTGGGGCTGAACTACTACCTGACCAGCGACCGCTACCTCGACGAGCGGCTGGAGCGCTACCCGGCCTGCGTCCACGGCGGCAACCACCGGCAGCGCTATGCCGACGTGGAGGCGGTGCGCGCCTGTCCCGAAGGGATACTGGGGCACGAACAGGTGCTCCTATCCGCCTGGCAACGCTATGGGAGCGAGGTCGCGCTGACCGAGGTGCACGTGGGCGCTACGAGGGAAGAACAGCTGCGCTGGTTCCACGAGGCGTGGCAGGCAGCCGTGAAGCTGCGAAAGGAGGGGGTGCCGGTCCGCGCCGTCACCGCCTGGTCGCTCCTGGGCTCCTTCGACTGGAGCCGCCTCTTCACCAGCATAACCGGCGCCTACGAGCCGGGGGTCTTCGATGTCAGGGGACCCGGGCCGCGGCCGACGGCCCTAGCCGCCAGCCTGCGCCAGATCTCGCGGGAGGGGAACTTTCAGCACCCGACCGTCGGCGTTCCCGGCTGGTGGCACCGCCCCGAGCGTTTTCTTCCCGGCTGCCGTCCCCGGTCGGCCCCCCCCGACGATTCGTGCCGTGAGAGCTCGAACCTGGGCGGCGTCCTCATCATCGGGAAAACGGGAACGCTCGGGCAGTCCTTCGCGAGGCTCTGCCGGCAGCGCCGCATCCAGTGCCACCTGCTCTCCCGCAGGGAGATAGACATAGCGTCGGAGCTCTCGGTTGCCAAGGCACTGGAGGCGTACCGCCCCTGGGCCGTCATCAACGGGGCGGGCTTCGTCCGCATCGACCAGGCGGAGGACGACGTCACGACCTGCTTCCGGGAGAACACCGTGGGTCCCGCCGTCCTTGCCACCGCATGCGCCAGGCGCGGTGTGGCGCTCGTCACCTTCTCCTCCGACATGGTCTTCAACGGGAGCAAGGGTGCCGCCTACCACGAGACCGACCCGGTCTCCCCCCTCAACATCTACGGCCAGAGCAAGGCGGAAGCGGAGCGCCAGGTGCTGCAGCTCTACCCCGAGGCGCTGATACTGCGGAGCAGCGCCTTTTTCGGTCCATGGGACCCGCACAACTTCGTCACGGCGACCCTGCGCCGGATACAGAGCGGGGAGAAGGTCGCCGCGGCCTCGGACCTCGTTGTCTCCCCCACCTATATCCCGGACCTGGTCCATGCGAGCCTGGACCTGCTGCTCGACGGCGAGAGAGGGATCTGGCACGTCAGCAACGCCGGCGCCGTCAGCTGGGCCGAGCTTGCCCATTGCTGCGCAAAGCTGGCGGGGCTCGACACCGCCGCCGTCGTCCCGCGCCCAGCCGCATCCTTTGGATACCAGGCGCCGAGGCCGCCATTCTCCGTGCTCACCAGCGAGCGCGGGGTGGTGCTCCCCGGCATCGACGATGCCCTCGGGCGCTATTTCGCCGAAGTGGCCGCGCCGCAGCGCCCGGAATGACCCCGACTGGCGACGATCCTTGCTAGGCTTGCAAGAAAGTCCCCCCGCCCCACCTTTTCCAAAAGGGGGGGCGATTGGCGCTACATCAGAAACAAAAAAGGCCCGTTCATCGGGGCCTTTTCTCGAGCGCCCTCCCCCAAAGGAGGGCGTTCTTTTTTCCTGCGCCGCAGCAGCCTTTTTGGTGAAGGTCACTTTCCCTGTACCGCCTTGGCAATGAGGGCATCCATGGCCTGGACGGTGGCATCCCACGAGGTCCCGGCAATGACTTCGCGCATGGAAGAGACCATGCTCTGGTAGCAGAGTGCAGGCAGGGAGAGGGCCTTATTGCAGGCCGATATGAAGTTGCCGATACCATTGCCGATGAAGACGATATCCCCGTAGGGAACCGCCACATCGGTGATTGGCGTACTGACTACCGGCTTCTCCGCCGCCATGTACTCCAGGGTCTTGGTCGGGCTGATGAACCGGGTGGCGTCGTTCAGGGCGAACGGGATGAGGCAGACGTCCCAGCCGGCGAGGTACGCCGGGAGGTCGGCATACTCCTGCTGCCCGAAGTAATGGATGTTCCGGTTCCTTGGCAGGAGGTCGGGGGAGATCTTCAGCACCGGCCCCACCATGATGATCTGCCATTCCGGATGCGTTAGCGCCATGCTCCGCAAAAGCGGCAGGTCGAGCCTCTCGTCCAGCACGCCGAAGTACCCAAGACGCGGCCTGGGGAGCCCCTTTTGGGAACGATGCTCGATGCCCGGGTCACAGGCGAGCGAGAAATGCGAGGCGTCGACGCTGCTTGGGAAGCAGTGAACCTCCGGATGGTGGCACTTCTTTGCCTGATACAGGCTGGGACCGCCGGTGAAAACTAGGTCCGCCATCTTCAGCAGCGCCTTTTCCCGCTCCGCCAGTTCCTTTGGCGCCTCCAGGAACCCGGAGAGTTCGTCCATGCAGTCGTAGACGACCAGGGAGGGGTGGAGATCAACGGATAAGGGGAGGGCCATCGGGGTGTAAAACCAGGTGATGTAGCTCTCCAGTTTCTCGCACGCCAGCAGCCTTTTCAGGAGCGGGGCGAGCCAGGGGAACTGCTCGTCATGGAACCCGGGCTTTCCCGACGGGGTATGCGGCCTGCAGACCAGAACCCCCGGCTCCGGAACGCTGCAATCGAGGAAAGGCTCCCTCTCCTCGTCGTGGACCGGTTCCTCGATGAATACCACCCGGCGCTTGGCCGCCATCCTCGCCAGCAGGTGCTGGGGACGCTGGTAAACGAAATTCCAGCGCAGGTGGGAGAATACGATGATTGCTTCGGGCATAGCCGGGACTCCTGTCGCCGATCGTTTGACCTTGTCATGGCCAGCTCAGATAGCTATCCTGCCGACGCAACAGTAGAGGATTCTAACATGGGCATTATAAAAGGAAAGCGTGGAGGCCGGGGCGACGCCTGTTTCTTTCAACAGGCCGGGTTTGCAGCAACCGCAGCACCTGCAGTTACCGGGGGTCGGCTGGCGCATCGGCGAGGAGGGCGAGGAGCCTTTCCAGTTCCTCCTTTTGCAACGGGACCGGCCGCATCTGGGTCATGGGGCGCGACTGGCGGGGGTTATGCAGCCATTTCTCCAGGGAGTCGGCGCTCCATCTCTTCTTGTCGGCAGCGGTCGGAGGGTAGAACTCGGAAAGGAGCCCCGAGAGGTTCGGACCGATGTCCCCTTTTCCCAGCGCCCCCAGCGTCGCGGTCAGCACCTTGTGGCAGGCCCCGCACTTCTTCTCGAAGATGTTCTCGCTCCTCCCTCTCGCGTTTTCGAAATGGACCACCTGCGGAGCCTCCTTCCCCTTTCGTCCCGACTGTTTCGCGCCAGCCAGAATGGCGTTCACCAGGTCGGTGATCGCCCGCTCCTCCAGCCGGAATTGAGGCATCATGAGCGCCGGTGACTCGATCGACCGGAAGAGCTCTTCCGGGGTGGTACCCGCCGGGAGCCGGTCGAGGTTGCTCGCCAGCCGGTTCCCCTTCCCCGCCGTGGTATGGCAGCGGCGGCAGGCAAAGGTCTCCAGGAGCCTGTTCCCCCGCTGCACCGGGGCCGAATCCGGGATGCTGTGCCAGGAGAACCTCGCCGCCACCAGGTCGTGGTGGGCGATGCGAAGACGCTCCGAACGGGGGTCCCCGCCGTGACAGCCGACACAGCTTCCCCTCTGCTGGTAGTGGCCGGGATGGCAGTTGAGGCAGGAGACCTTGGGGGCGGCGAGGGCGCTCCCCGCCAGGAGCAGGCCGGCCGCGACCGCCATCAGAAGGGGGCGACTAACTGCCAATTGGCACCTCTGAAGAACATGGCGACCGCCGTCAGCGCGAGGACGGTGCAGAAAACGGCCAGCGCAGCGATGCTGACGGGGAGCTGCTCCCGGGGAAACCAGCGCCCTTTCTCGGGAGGAGGTCCCTTCGGGAGCCAGGGGAGTGCCAGGAAGGCGCCGGCCAGGGCCAGCACCAGGTAGACCAGGTACTTGGAGTAGCTGACCAGCTCCTGGATCCAGAGCAGGAACCAGGCTGACTTCACCGGGTTGGGGACGCGGGCGATGTTGGCCTGCTCCTGCAAAGGCGCCGGGATCAGCGCGGCCAGGACCAGGAGGGCGCAAAGCAGCAGGGCCATCGAGATCTTGATCAGCCTGAAGAAATGGGGGGAACTCTTGACGTAGCCTCTTTTCATAGGTAGGGGAGCACCCCCTTGTTTTTTCTGATCCGGTAGAAATGGAGGAAGCTCAACAGCAGGATGGCCCCGGGAACCACCAGGATGTGCAGCACGTAAAAGCGCAGAAGCGACATAGGCTCCCCCACCCCGTCCGGCACCAGCACGGCGCGCAGCGTATCCCCCAGCGGCATGATGTTGACCAGCTCCATCCCGGTCTGGGTGGCCCACAGGGCAAGCTGGTCCATGGGGAGCAGGTATCCGGTGTACCCCTCGAACACCGCCAGCATCAAGAGGGCGCAGCCGATCAGCCAGTTCAGCTCGCGCGGCCTTCGATAGGCGCCGGTCAGGACGACCCGCAGGGTATGCAGCACGATGAGCACCAGGAAAAAATGGCTGGAGAGCCGGTGCAGGCTCCGGAGATACGTCCCCCCCCAGACCGAGGACTCGAGGAGCAGTATCGAGTGGAACGCCGCGGCCGGCGTCGGCTGGTAGTAGAAAAGGAGCAGCACACCCGAGGCAAGGAGGAGCAGGAAGCAGGTGAAGGCGAGGCCTCCCAGGCAAAGGGTATAGGAAATGGTCAGATCCCTTTGCAGCACCGCACGGGGAAACAGATGTTTTGCGAAATCCTTGATCAAAAAACGGCCTCCCAAAAAGCCAAAGGGGGTAGGGGGTAGTCGGTTAGCGCCACCTGAGATGCTTCTCGTTCCCAAGCTCCAGCTTGGGAATGCCATTGCTGGTAAAGCTCCAGCTTTCCAGCGTAGCGAAGCGGAGCTTGCGTACAATTTAACGAGACGAATGCTTCTTCTGGTCCTCCGAACCGGGGCGAATGATTATTCGCCCCTACACGAGAACGCGGTAACTCTCCCCGTCCGCCTCCACCAGATAGCGCTCCAGCGGCCGG
>Ga0209317_1002255_pt1 | contig 14337 bp, 19 predicted proteins | sample RifGroB2_FD_183994 | JGI IMG/M metagenome (GOLD analysis project Ga0209317, IMG submission 183994) | Soil microbial communities from Rifle, Colorado, USA - Groundwater B2 (SPAdes) (version 2) | ecosystem: Environmental > Terrestrial > Soil > Unclassified | place: Rifle, Colorado | collected... | reverse complement strand
AGTAGAGTTCGGTGATATCGGCCGACTACTCCAAGAACTTCTGCTCGAGGCAGCGAGGGACGACTCGTTTGTAGCTGACGAGATACCGCGCTTACCGGTGTGCATCCCACACCCGCTGTCGAGAGGCGCCAAGGATTTTCCTGACCTCTCCCTTATCAAATCTCACTCTGCAAAACTCCGTGCACAGCTCCAGGGCCTGATACAGGCCTCCAAGCTGAAGAGGTCCATCGCCAGGCGCTCTGGCCGCAAGCTGGACACCCGTACACTCACCCGCCTCAGTGTTGGTGACGACCGGATGTTCATCTCGCGCGATGAGAAGAAGGGGACGAACACAGCAGTTATGTTCATCGTCGACGGATCCTCATCAATGGGCCGCAATGAACCTGGACAGAAAATGTTTACTGCAACTCGTTCCTGCTTTGTGGCACTGGAAGCTATGTACGCCATCCCGGGAGTAACATCTGCCGCGGTGGAGTTCAATGACACCCAAAACACCGTCTTTAACCTCTGTGGTTGGGGCCAGAAACCGGATTCCAAGCTGTTTAACCACAACAGTTCGGACTGCACACAGCTTTCAACAGCTCTGTGGTGTGGCTGGGGAGAACTGCTAAACCGGCCTGAACCGAGAAAAATCGCCATTATCTTTTCTGATGGCGATACAGACTCCAGCGACGTCCAATCGACTAATGCGGCTATCAAGCGCATGAAGCAGGATGGAATAGAGTTTGTCGGTATAGGGATCCAGGACCGACATCTACTTAAACATCTCCCCAAAGAGACCCGGATCATTAACCAACTCGATCAACTAACCCCCGCTCTGCTGGATCTCCTTCGGGACAAACTGCTGGAAGCGGCTTAACAGGAGGCAGATATGAACAGTGAAAATAGGTACTGCCCTCAATTAGAGGCGGCCTGTTCCTGCCAGCATTGCGAAGTGTGCTATCTGGAATTCCCGGAGGAAGCCACTCACTAACCCAATCTGGGGAGACACTTTCCCCGTAAGGGTGGTGTCTCCTCTTACTCAGAATAGGAGGCTGCGCCATGTAGTTCAAAATTAGCAAAGACATATTCGTGAAAGCCCTCGCCAAACTCCAGCCCATCTGCACCGTCAAAAACACAATGCCAATTCTGGCCCATGTGCTTATCGAGGTCCGGGATGGTCAAATGAATCTGACTGCTACCGACCTTGAAGTGGGTGTTCGCAGTGTTTACGAGGCAGAGGTAACCACGGCTGGATCAATCACGGTATCCGCTAAAAAAATCCATGAAATCGTCAAGGAGTTGCCCAACGAGGAAATCTATTTCTCCAAAAAAGAGAATGATTGGGCAGAAATCGTATGCGGCAAGGCCCGGTTCAACATCGTCGGGATGTCTGCAGACGAGTTCCCGCATTTCCAGACAGGGAAGGGTGAGCAGTTCAGCCTGGGGAGCGATCTGATTAACGACATGATTGCAAAAACCTCCTATGCAATTTGCACTGACGAAACTAAGTACAACCTGAATGGCGCCTTTATGCAGATCATAGACGACCACATCGAAATGGTCACGACGGACGGCCACCGCTTAGGTTGTTGCAAAAAACCGATAACCGGAATGAACTCCGATGCTTTGACGAAAGGAGTAATCCTGCCAAAGAAAGGGGTCCTCGAACTAAAAAAGCTTGCCGAAGAAAACGCAGGCGGCGAGATCAAGATCAGCTTCGAGGATAACAACGTCGTCGTCTACACGGCCACCACCACAATGGTGATACGGCTCATAGACGGCGAATTCCCGAACTACAAAACTGTTCTTCCTGTTAACAACACAGTGGTGGTTGCCATGGATCGAGGGAAATTCATTTCGGCTTTGAAGAGGATGGGCGTTTTGTCCTCCGAAAAAGCGAAAGGGGTAAAGCTCGATGTACAAAAGGATAAGGTGGGCATGTCGGCACGTACTCCGGACTTAGGGGAGTGCACCGAAGATGTCGAAGCCGTCTATGACGGTGAGGACATGTCCATCAACCTGAACCCCAAGTACCTGATGGAGTTTGCAGCCGTGGTTCCGGACAACAGCGTGGAGTTGAAGTTGAAGGACGCGCTTTCCCCGATCATCATGAAGCCCATGAACGGCGAAGATTGCCTGGCTATAATCATGCCGATGCGACTTAACTGACCGCTTCGGCTTAACCCTCTGAGGGGAGACACAATCCCTCAAGGGGTTCTGTCTCCCCTTGTAACATGCCGGGAGGCAGAACATGGAATTGGACGAAGTAGACGTCGAGGAAGTCGACATCGCAAAAGGCATCGCCGCTGCCGGCAAGCTCATTCATGCCCACCTCAGCTTCGGAAACATCTCAGCTGCAAGGCTGGTGTACGAAGACCTGAAATGGTTCCTGGAAGAGTTGCCGCATGACGAAATGATCGCTCTGGTCAATGAGACAGGCGTGACATCAAAAACAGCCGGTTGGATCGTGAAAGCATGGTGTGACCTCCACGAACTCAGGAACCTGATTCTTGAGTTCGAGACCGCCTTTTGCATCGGAGGTCCTGGTGAAAGCATGAGCTACCGCGAAGGCAAGAAGACATGGGGAAACCTGGTGTCGATCAAAAATGATGAAGATGCTGCCCTACGAGCTGCCCAGCCGTGTGAAGGTTCCCTCCGGATGTCGTTCCATCTGAAGGAGAACAACCCGATCCGATTGAAGCAGACAACAAGGAACGAGCTCAAGCTAATCCTTGGTTCGCCGGTAGTCGCAAATGCAATGAGGTCAAAGAAGGATGAATTCATCGCCGACCTTGGCCCCATAGAGGCGGGACGTGTTGAGCGGATAACAGGTCTGCCGATCGGAAAAATCTGGTCGTCCATAAAATCGGGCAATCAGGAACTGGTCCACCGACTTGGAATGATCCCCAGCAGGAAACGCGAGCAGATGCGTAAAAGTGGAATGTTTGTCGCTGATCACACCGCCCCCCAACTCAGCCTTTTCTAAACCTACAAAAAACTTTAAGAAGTCTACCCACCAGGGATCGCAACTTTCCCTGGAAGGGATTGGTGCGTTCTCGGTCGAGGTAAGACAGAGGAGACACACCATGCAGACTTCCTTCTACTCAACCAAGGCCACCTGCAGTTCCAAAGACTGCACCCGTTGCATCAGAACCCACGGCAATTGCCCGTTGGAAGCCGATACCTCCGAGAGTTCAGAGGAGGTGGCAGCATGAAGACCAAGCCCTATGACCTTTTTCAATCAAAGGACATGCTTTGGCGAGCGAAATTCTCGCCTCAGATCGCTAAGGAGCTGGGGTCCGCAGCAGCTTTCATAATCGCGGCGCCTTCAAAGAAAACGGCAAATACCATTGCCGGGATCCTGGTATCTCATGCTGTCATGAAGCTTAAAGCCTAAAGGAGGCATCACATGCAACTGGCACTATTTAAGACCAAAAACACGCCATCGCCGCGCCGCGCCGCCGTAGCCCCGCTTCCGGCTGTAATGGATAGCAACGGGTACATGGTTCCGCAGACGGCGTTGGGACGCACTATAACAATACACGAAATCTGGGCGGTCTTCAGAAGCCAGGTCCTCATCGCACATAGCGAGAAGACTTCAGAATGGCATCTTAAGCCAGGAGAATACGGCTTTTGGGAAAAGATGATGGAGTGCGGCCGTTCTTACATGGTCGGTACCGGAACTCCCATGAAGGAGTACCTACGATCCCATTCATCACCTCTGTCAAAGTGGCAGAAGCTGGCTTACGACTGGGCCCTTCAGAATCCCAACTCGATCCTTGAGGTGGAAACCAAAACTCACGACTGGCAGGTTTACCTCCGTGGTGAGTATGTGGAATTCGCTTTACCTCATCAGGAACGCGGTGGCGAGAAGCATTATGTCACCCGGGACGGGAAAACGAATGTCCTAGTCAACGTCGACTAAAAACTATTTACACGCTTACAGGGCGGCACGAACCGCCCTTGGATGGCGTCGTGTCGCCCTCTTCAAAGGGAGATCAAATGGCACACATGACGCTTTTCCCAGAGCTTTTTACCGATACGGATACCCCGGCTACCAAAAGGGTTTTTTTGAAGAAAATTGAGGCCCGCTACTCTAAAGAGTGTGTTCGCGAGGATGCACCTGAAGGGTTTGCAACCACACGGTTCACTTCTCCGTCCCAGGTGTACCAGATGTTCTCAGAACTTCGCAGTGAAGCTAAAGAGCATTTTATCACGTTGCACCTCGACGGTAAGAATAGAATTGTTGCAATGGATAAAGTCTCCTCCGGGAGCCTTAACCAGAGCATCGTTCACCCGCGTGAAGTCTTCAAGACGGCACTGTTGTCGTCGGCGGCCTCTATTATCCTTATCCACAATCATCCTTCCGGGGATCCTGCTCCAAGCCAAGAAGACATCGAGGTTACACGTCGACTCACGGAGGCAGGCGGAATCCTCGGAATAAAAGTTCTCGACCACATTGTCGTTGGCAACACTTATCACTCTTTCACAGAAAACGGGCAGATGTTGTAGATCCACCCCCGGAGTTAGATACTCCGCGGCTATTTCCTCCAAAGGAGGTTTTATTATGACGCTTTACAGCACCCTCCAGGCAGCTGAAGAAATTGGTGTGGATCCTCGACGGGCAGCTCTTTTAAGGCTTAGGTTTCTCCAAGATGAGATACTTGAGCGAGAGGGTGAGATCCGGTACTACAAGTACCTTCAGGGGAAAAACAGCAAATATGTACGGCAGTCTGCAGAGGTTTTCACCCTGATTTACCAGCAAGAACTTGCGCCGCTTAAAGTTGAAGCCCAGACCCTGCTGGATTTTCTGAACGGGAAGTTTAAGTCTAAGAAACCCGGTGAGGAGATTTCCAGTGAGATGATAGAGAGAGCAAGGAAGTATCCTTTATCGGTCTTGATCGATCAGCAGCCGAAAGGTTTAAGCATGGTAGTTTGTTGCCCGTTCCACAAGGACAAAGGCCCCAGTGCTTCTGTCAAGAATAATGTCCTCTTCTGCTTCGCTGGATGCAGACCCGAAAAAGAGAGCCGCAAAGGTTGGGACCCCATCTTATTGCTCATGGAGCGAGATGGAATGTCTTTCCCTGCGGCCGTAAGGGCTCTGCAATAACCTAAAAGGGAGGTAAGTGGTTTCGGCCACCCCTCCCTTCCATCTTTCCCCTTTCTGCCGGTCTGCAAAGCAGGACGGAGCCTCTGAGATTGTCTCGGGGTCTGCGTCCTGCTTTGCAGGCAATAACGGTAGTAAAAGGAGAAGGATATGGTTAGAGCGAGAATTAACGGTAGGGTCTTTTCGTTGAATTGGACCGAGTTCGAGTCGGCATTGTCTCGCCTCAGTTTGACAGCCTCTGTAGAAATACTGGAGGCGTCGTAATGAGGAACAATGCCCAGACCCAAACAGAGACAATCGGTGCTCCTAATACAACTAAAGCATTCAGGGCAAAAACATTCCCACGGAATCTTGGGATGGTGGAGCTTGAAAATGCAGTCAGCAAGTATCGGCAGGCTGTGCGGCAGCATGAACAATCCTCCAAAAGTGTGGAGGTGACTTATGGCCGCTAAAAACCGACTCCTTGTTGAAATTTTTGACTTAGGAACACCGAAAAGCTGCCGTGGTGAAGTCGCCAAACTTTTAGCCAAAGGGCAAAGAATCCAGCGGCTGCAGGAAGCGGTGAAGACGATCCACCAACAGGACAGCAACCACAACAAGCCCTTCCTCTGGTCATGACACGGCCAGGGGAAGAGACAAAAAAGGGGAGGGGAGCAAGCCGGCAACGGTTTCGCTCCTCTCCCCTTTTTTTTACCCTACTGGCTACTACTGCTTCCAAAAACTCCACCCCCAACGCTCCTTATGGCATTTCCCCCCGACAAGATTAGGTTAAATAACAGGCAGTGCGGGAGCGGTTGGAAGCTCCGTGATGTGAGACAAATTTATAACTCGGCTCCTATGGTTAAGTGTTTGCTGGAAGACCACCTTGGCAATGCTACATATTCCTTTAATAGTCGCCTAGTCCGGGGATGCTGGTTCTGATGGAGCCGGTGACAACCCTTCCTGCAAGCGGGTCATCATCACCCCATTTTCCGGCTCGGTGGGTGGCCAAATTCAGGGGCTCTAACGGCTCTTGGGCGAGAGGTTCCAGTGGGTCTTCTTCCAGTGCCGATAAACGCCTGTTGGAGCGAACGCACCCTTCATGACGTAGCGTTGCTGCCAGGGGCAAGAGGGGGACGGGGCCCGGTGCTAATCAGGTTATATCGGCCTTGCCCTAAACTATAATTTTTTGTGCGGCATACACGTCAGCATGTAGACCTCTGGCGTGGACAGCTTGGAAAGTCCGTCTTGTTGGGAGACTTCGCTTGCTTGGTGGGTCTGTACCCTTTCCGCTTCCAGTTCTTGCGCTCGGATCTGGTGGAGGGTGACCGCGATCTTACTCATAAGCTCCAGTGTGCCTCTAGTTTCCTTGATACCGTTCAAGGCTAGATTCAGCCGCCCATCATGTTCGGCGCTTCTCATAATGTGCTTGCTTCTGGTTAGCAAGTCCTCTATCTCTTTCAGCAGGTTCCCGGACTCCAAATCCCGGTGTTGTGCTCAATCGAACTTGACAATTGTCACAAATGAGTAGTTAAAGAAGGAAAAGAAGGGTTTTAGAGCCTGAAGCCAGCGATGTGGAGCCCGATGACTGAGCCCGATGACTAAGCCCCATGGCTGAGCCCCGCCGCGGATACGGCACTAGATGAAGTCGGGCGGATAATTTTTAATCCTTCTCTAGTTGGCCTAACGCCGATCATTCATTCCCATCCCGGATTATCCTCCTTCATTTTTTTTAATACTTCTTCTTCGTTCTCTTCTAGCCAACTCTTCAAAGAACATATCTTTGTCGCGTATAAACATCCTTTTTTTTCTGCGGATTGGCAGGAATAAGGGGTGCTTGGGCTTCTTTTTTGGTATATTTTTTTGTCTTTCGGGAAGGATTTATAGATTTGCTCACACCAACCGGAAAGGTTGGGCCGCGTATAGCTTTTATCAGGAGACATCCTGGCTTTACTTCGTAGTATCGACCAGATATATTCCGATCCATAATTCAAAAAGTTTTGTATAAAAAGATCTTCGTATTCAACATTCATAAAGTCACCTTTGAACAAATGTACTTATGTCTACCATTACCAGTTGCTGCCAACTTCTTTAATGTATTCTGCTATTGCATACGGAGCAAAGCCGATAGCAGCAAACTCCTGCTTTTGTCTTATCTTGTGAATAGGAATCCCTTCATTGTAGATTTGTAGAACATGCTTGTACTCATGTGCTACGCTCCTTAACACTTCATTAGCGGGCCTTCCAATTGATATTAATATTTCAGCTACTCTGCCATTTGATTGAATTTCTGCAGTTCTGCCTTTTTTTCTAATGTAAGCAGAGCTTCTATAGGTCGCGTTTATTTTAACATCCTCTACGGGGTACTTACGCTGAAGCCAATTGAAAAATTTGTCTGCTGATTCAATAATGTCTTCGTCAGTCAGATTCGAATAGGGCATAATTATCTCTTTCAGTATATGTCGTTCTCTTCAAGGTCCCCTATCAAAATAACCCTAGAAACTGAACTATGTTCCCCTCGCCTATTCTCAGGCTCTTACAATCCTGCCGCACTTCTAAGCGTTATCGCTCTGTCAATCAAGCTTTTGACTGTTTGAGAAATGTTAATAAATTCAAATTTTTGCATAAATAACAGAGGTCCCATCTCTACAAATAGCTTTCCAAAAACTTCATCAGCGAAGCTACTTGATACTACAGCTACTTGCTCAAAATCAATGGAGATCCTTGAATTGCTACATATCTTTGAAAGGTTTTTTAGTTTGATGTTTATTGGTTCGGCAGCCTTTCGTGATCCAAAAGAAGACGCTTCGGTACTCATAATAAACTTAATCTTACCCCTATCGTCCTCAAATTTGTTCTCTATGAAATCTAATGGGTAGTGCGGTTTACCGCCAAACTTCAGGGCGGTACCAAGTAAATCAGGGTTTGAATAGTCAATACAAGCTATGAGTAATGTTCCATTGAATGGAATTGGTTCAGTCCGTATGTGTAGGCCACCTTTTTTATTAGAAATTAGGCTGCCATTGCCAGAGTGTATTTCAAGATAGCCTTCACTCACACTAGATATCTGATAAGCACCGAACAGACCATTACCTTGGTTTGACTTTTTATTTCGAGTGACACCTTCTTGAATAGACTGGTGTATAGCATCACTATCTGATGTGATTTCGGGTTTAGCTTCTCTGAGCGTTCTTGGAATTCCAATGCCAGCGTCACAGACAACATACTCAACCCGCTTTATGTTCCTTTGAAACGTGGAGAGTTGAACAAAACCACCTATTTTTGATTCAGAGTGATTTATTACATTGTCCGTGACCTCATTAAGGGACCACTCAATGGCGGCTAGGTCACCGCGAGAAAATCCTTCCAAGGAGCCTAGTATTTTATCCATTATTGAATTTACTGCCAAAAATTGCTCTTCTGAATTTCTGAATTGTGTAGTTGGGACTTGTTTTAACCCCTTAAAGACTGATTTTTCAAAACTTTTTGGGTCAATGATATAAGCCCAGTTCGCATTCAAAAAAAGACGACTCAGCTTATCTGTTGTTGGAAGAATTAGGCTTGTAGTAACCCCTTCTTGTTTTAAAAGTGAAATTTGAGAACACACTGCTAACATTGGTCCAGGAAAAGCCGAGGTGCACAATGAGAAATCTAGTATTATGTTTTCATACCCACGCACTGAACTCAAATTATGTATAGCAGCAAGAAGTCTATGAAACTCTGCTACTGTAAATTGGCCTGAAATTGATATTACATTCCCAGTGCTTTTGATCATGTAGTCCCTTTTCTGTCACCAAGGCGATTTTCACTTATGAAAAAAAATAAACAACTTCTTACCTGCTTTAGTTGTCCACTTCGCGTCGGCTTTATAGCTTTGTTACGCGCAACAGAGTATTAACTCCGGGGGGCGTCTAGGTTATCAAAATGTTGATCACCCGTCATAATTTCGGGCATACTATCACTTCTTTGTATAATATCCCAATCTTTTCATGAACAAAATCGCTTATTCCGTGTTGCGCCTCATAGAGTGCCATCGTCTCCGAGTCAAAGATACGCGGTTTCTATTTCCATGCGCGGTGAGTACAGAATGACTAGTTTCAAAATTTGAGGCGCTTTAAGGAGGTAGGGGGGTAATTGATCTTCCGAGAGGCGGGAGGGACGGGGTCGTTTTGGGGGTCTGGGGGTAGGGCGGGGGGAGTCTCCCTATGTTGAGTCGTCCACTCATCTAAATTGAGTCGTTCGCTTTTCTAAAGACCGTGCAATCTTTGCCACCGTTGTTAACGGGATGCAGCGGAAACGCAGGAACGCCGAAGGGTCAGACCTTAGGCCTGCACCAGGATCTTCTTCCTCGCTGCTGCAATCTCCTTTACTGCAGCGTTTGCGGCGCCGCAGGGGCTGAAGAAGACCTCTATGGTATTCCTGAAGAGGGAGGGGCTGGAGTTTAGGTGCAGCCCGAAGCGGCCTCGCGAACGCAAGCAATGGTATCAAAAATGAATAGAGATCAAGGGATGCTCTATCTTGATGCGGGGCGCTCGTAACGTGTGTGCTCAGAAGGTCCAAGGATCGCCTCGACCTGGCCGGCTGCCCGCATAACTTGATAAATGTCCACTTCGTCGACTGTGGTGTCCCGATCCACAAACTCGCTTAGGTAGCTTTGAGAGTTTAGTTGCACTCCGTTTCTTTCGCAGACGATGTAGGCAACGGACTCGGCCTCGATTTCCCGCTGGTTGTAGTCAGCATAACGACGCTCCGGAACGTTTAGCCTTTTGTCCTTACCGAGATGCCCAAGGAAAAGATGTCCGAGTTCGTGGGTCAACGTAGTGAACCTCACGGCGCAACCATGGTTGCGGTTGATATTGATGCGGTAAGTGTCTACGTCACTGTCTGCTTCGACCGCACGGAGTCTTTGGATTGAGCCAGCACTCCTGTCGCCGTGATCGAGAAGATTCCACTGTATAAGTTTCTTTTTTAGGAGCGACTCGAACAATTTAAGCTTAGCCTCGTCGATCTTCCCTCGCGCCTGGAAAGGAGCCACCTCCTGTGGAAGGTCTTCCCCTTCGGTGTCGTTCACGTCATAGACCAGCGCCACCGGCCCAAACGGCCAAAGGATGAGAAGCGGCCGCGCCCCATCCTTCGGTGTACGGCCGAAGCGTTCGCGCCAGTCGCTGGGAGAGGCAGCGTAGCTTATCCCAGGTTTCTGGACGTTAAGTAGCATCGCGTTGAAGGGAGCGAAGTTTCGCAGGCGGACGGTAAAATCAAGAAGATCCTTGTATGCTCCACTCTGCTTATAAAGCTTCGAATCTGCAAGGAGTTGGTCCAGGAGCGACCTTGCCACGTCGGTGTCAAACAGCTGGAGTTGAGTCGAAGAAGTGTGGTCGCCCATGCCTACCTCCTAGTTTGGTTGACATCGCAATATTACTCCTTACCTAATTTAGCGCAAGCCGGTCAGCTTTCAATAACGTCGGCCCCGCTCTCTCTCTCTGCGCTCGGCTCTCCGGCCCAACGCGGCAGACATACTGGGTACCGAGGTTTCTTTGTTGGAGCCCAAGAACATCTTGTTTGTCACCGGTGACTGGGGGAAAGCGGTTCTGGAAGTTGTCGTCTTCCATGGCACCTTTGAGGATGTTGTTAGAGTTGCTCTATTTGGATTAGGGAGAACGGAGGTCAACCCTAAACCGCCACCTCTCGTGCGGTTCACAAAGGCCACCGCCCTGGAGCGATCATAGCTGATTGGCGGGAAAGAAGATATTATCACTAGGACTGCGTGCAAAAGATGAAGGTCTCTGATGCCCCTAACCAACTAGTCCGAGGTTAGGCACGGACTAGTTGCCTTGCCCTGGATATATTAATCGAAGAGTAGATGATAACGCCGACCCAAAAAGCTGCCCCAAGATAATACTGGTTACCGAGCGTACCGCTAATGAGCTGTGGTAAGAACAAGAACAAAAGCATAAAAATTCCTACTCCAATGCCAATGTAATTCCACTTACTTGGCTTTGTGCGTTTTGTACTCTCGTGCGTGGCTCCTTCCTGTACGGCCACCGCTGCTTCCAGCGTAGGTTCGGACGGTTGAATAGAGGCACCAGTCATAGGGTCCTTGTTCGAGAATGCTCCCCTGAGCCAAAAGACTAAAAAAAGGACTGGAAGCCATGCAACCCCAACAACTAGTTTTTCTGCTATGATTTTGCCGGACAGCCCTGCTCCACTTGCAAGACCAATCATAATTGGACCAAGAACAAACCCAGCCGACAGACAGAATGCCCATTTCGCAGCTGAAGCAGCAGCGAGTTTAGTTTGTGATTCCATTCGTTCCCCCGTATATCCATTCTTAGCCTTTGGCACGCTGGATATTACTGTTCTTATGAAAGAATTACAACAGAGAAGATGATTTACAGGCCACCTTTAGCAATAGTTCCCCCTGCCCTGTGTTGAGGGCAGGGGGCGAAACGAACTCACGCGGCGGCTTTGTCTAACATGGTGGCGACACCGGCGGTGGCCCCCTCTTGAGACCTTCGTCCGAGAGGTGTGCGTAGCGCTGGGTCATTTCGATGTTGGTGCCCCAGCAACTTTTGGACGTCGTAGAGGCTCGCACCACCCCTGACAGCCATGCTCGCGAAAGGGTGGCGTAGGTCGCGGATGCGGAAGTTTTCCACCCCTGCACGCTGGCAGGCCTTATCGAAGGGGTTCCGCAGGTCGAAGAGGTGCCCCTTCTTTGTCCCTTGCCGTGATGGGAACACGTACTCGCTCGCGGCGGTACGGACCCCTGACAACGGTGGCAGCGAGATTTGGCCGGTCACAAGACGCCTCGGATTCATGAGACGAAATCTGCTTACATAATATTTCCAATTAAAGTCTGCTTTACCCTCTCTTTTCAGTCGCATGCACTTCTACCATCTGCCAACAACACCAACTGGTAGATGGTACAAGTGGATGCGACTGGCTGGAGGTAATTTCAGTAGCTTAGAGCCGAGCTCCATCACAAAATACGGAACAAGAGGGTGGGACTATCTTTCTTTATGGTAGAAGTGGGTGCTACTACACAACCTGGTAAAAACATGGCATTTTCGGCAGAAAACCAATGAAAGGGACAGTGAGGGAAGAAATTCAAATGAAGGCATAAATTGGTTTTTATCATGGTGTCGATGGAGCCGAGGCTGGCCCGGTCAACTTATCCTGCCTGTCCACCTACAACTGCTGTACGATCACCACTCTTTCAGTCAAGATGAATGGTTGTTGCGCTTGAAGGAGTACTTAGTCATAGTGTCATCGCGATAGCACACCTGCTTCGGGAGCAGGGGGCCGGAGGTTCGAATCCTCTCATTCCGACCTTACGAAAAAAGGCCCTTGGCTCACGCTGAGGGCCTTTTTTCGTAAGGCTCCAGTCCCCCTCCGGTCCGCGTAGGATATTCCTTTCCTCGCCTCGGAAAGTTTCATTTCCGCCCCCCTGATCCCCCTGCCGATCCCAACTGCTACGCGGCTTCTCCACCTCTCCACCGACAGCTCGCTGGAAACGTCGCCCTCTGCTGACGACACGCCTCCGTATCTGGAACTGCTCCGATCTTTCCGGTCTTTTTCCGGTACTATACCTTTCGATCTCCTACGAAACCCCTTGGAACCTCTGATTCTCCCTCACTGAGCCGTCTAGAGACCCTATCAGCCCAAAAAAAGGTTCCCCCTTGCCATCCGGGGAGAAACGCGCTCAAACGGCCGCTCGACTAAGTATGGCGACAGCTCCCCGTGACTGTTTCGCTCCCACTTGGGCCAGCGAACCCAACTGACACGCAGGTTGGAGCCACCGTTACTTGGGCTAAAGAAGTTGGGAGAATCGGCTTGCCTGAAAGAAGGAATTGCTTTAGATTGTGCGAGATTAATCCCTGAAGTGCTTTCGCCTAATGGGCACAGACTAAATGTTCTAAGGGGCTAGATCACCGGTTCACGCGCGCGCGTGAACCGGTCGACAACGAGTTGTTCAGATGAATGAAGTCCAGAGGTATGTCGATGCGCACGCTGACAAACAACTCTTTAGCAGAAAAATTACTATTCCTGCCAGGGGCATCAGGGAATACCCAATTTTGGAAGCCCGTAAGCGATGGTTTGCATCATCCGGGTCAACGGGAGTTCTTTGCCTGGCCGGGTTTTGGTGGAGTGCCTCCGGAATCAGACGTGAATAGCATTGACGATCTGGTTGAGCGAGTTTCGGCATCTATTTCAGGGCCTGCCGATTTGCTTGCCCAGTCAATGGGTGGCATCATCGCGATACGTGTAGCTCTTCAGAAACCCGCCTTGGTCAAACACATGGTACTGTCTGTCACATCTGGAGGGCTTGACGTTGCGTCCTTAGGGGCCACGGATTGGCGGCACACGTTTCGGGAGCTTAATCCAACACTACCCAGTTGGTTTGAGGATGAGAGAGAGGACTTGACCACTAGGCTTGGAGAGCTTCCATTTCCTGTCCTGTTGCTTTGGGGAGATGCGGACTCGATAAGTCCTGTCGCGGTCGGACGGCGGCTTGCTGAATTACTTCCAAGATCGGAACTCGTCGTGATAAAAGACGGAACACATGATCTCGTCTCCGATCGCGCGAATGAAATAATCCCCTACATCGAAAAGCACCTTACTTTATGAGCACTTCAATAACGGAGCGGCTAACACGCGCCTGCACGTGTCCGCAAAGACCCGCGTCACGTGAGGCGCTGAAACGTTGTAGACGCACAGCGGCCTTCTCAGTCTGGAAAAGAGTTCCTCCTGCCCCCGGTCAGGGGCAGAAGGAAAAACACGCTTAGGCTGCTTGGTCTAGCAGGGTAGCGACTCCGGCGGTGGCCTTCTTCAGCCCGTCAGCCGAAAGGTGGGCGTAGCGCTGGGTCATCTCGATGTTCTGGTGCCCTAGCAACTTCTGCACGTCGAAGAGGCTCGCACCGCCCCTGACTGCCATGCTCGCGAAGGTGTGGTGTAGGTCGTGGATGCGGAAATTCTCGACCCCTGCACGTTGGCAGGCTTTGTCGAAGGGGTTCCGCAGGTCGAACAGGTGCCCCTTCTTGGTCCCTTGGCGAGAGGGAAAGACATACTCGCTCGCGGCCGTCCGCGCCTCCTTCCCTCTGTTCCTGTGCAGTTCCTCGACGACCTCCTTTGCCCTAGCGTTCAGGTGCACCATCCGTGACCGCCCGTTCTTGGTCTCCAGCAAGGCGATGCAATCCTCGTCCAGGCGGACCTCGTTCCACTTGAGCGACGTGATCTCGCTCCTCCTGCAGCCTGTGAACAGCAGCAAACGT
>Ga0209317_1002251_pt1 | contig 14345 bp, 15 predicted proteins | sample RifGroB2_FD_183994 | JGI IMG/M metagenome (GOLD analysis project Ga0209317, IMG submission 183994) | Soil microbial communities from Rifle, Colorado, USA - Groundwater B2 (SPAdes) (version 2) | ecosystem: Environmental > Terrestrial > Soil > Unclassified | place: Rifle, Colorado | collected... | reverse complement strand
GCTGATCAGCCCCTTGATCTGGCGCGTCGCCTCCACGGTCCGGTCGGCGAGCCTCTTCACCTCCTGGGCCACGATGGCGAAGCGCTTCCCCGCCTCGCCCGCACCCGCAGCCTCGATGGCGGCGTTCAGGGCCAGGAGGTTCGTCTGGTCGCTGATCTCGTCGATGATCTCGACGATGCCGCCGATCTTCTGGCTGTTGCCGCCAAGCTCCAGCATGCTCCGCGCGATGCTCTCCACCTGGCTCCTCACCCGTCCCATCCCCTCGATGGCGTTGGTCACGTCCCCGCGGCCGGAGTTGCAGTTTCTCGTGGTGTCGTCGGCCACCGTCTCAACGGTGCGGGCGTTGGCCGTGATCATCTTGGCCGTGATGGCTATCTCCTCCGAGGTGGTGGTCACCTCCTGGACGGCGCTCGCCTGCTGGGTGGAGCCCGAGGCCTGCTGGGCGCTGATCGCCATCATCTCGTTGGCCGCGCTGGAGAGCTGTATCACCGCCTCCTTGACCGACGCGATCAGGCGGCCGCTTCTGCCGATCTCCTCCTTCAGGTCCCTGACGATCACCGTGGTCATCACGTTGAACGCCTCTGCCAGCGTCCCGATCTCGTCGTTGCTCTCCACGGGGATGGTCTCGTCCAGCTCCCCCCCGGAGATGCGGTGGGCCGCCGCGGTCAGCTTCAAGAGGGGGCGCACGGCGCGGCTCACCACGAGGAGGATGGTTGCGCTCGATATGATCAGCATGATCAGCATGCTCCCGACGATCTGGTTTCTGAGTGCGTCCCCCTTCTGCTCGGTCTTCACCATGGAGAAGCCGATCCTGAAGCCGCCCCAGTGCTTGCCGTTCACATATACCGGTGTCGACAGGTCCCACATCTTCTCGCCCGTGTCGCGCTGGTAGACCTGCTTCAGGAAGGGGGTCCGGTTGCGCGCAGCGGCGAGACCCACCTCGTCGTTGAACATCCGCTTGGTGCGGTTGGCGTTCTTGTCCCTTTCCTTGTCGCCGGTAAGCGGGATGGAAAACTTGCTGTTGTGGGTCGGGAGGTAGCCGTTTCTGTCGACCAGCACGGCGAATACCACCTGGTCGTCCTTCAGGAACTCGTCCTGCAGGAGCTGGAGCTCCTTGTCGGTAAAGGCGTCGAACCGGGTCCGGTATTTTTGCGGCTCCGTGTTGGGGATCGGGACGTAGCGCTCGTCAAAGAGCTCTTCCGCGGTGAGCTCCTTGTTGGCAATAGCGTCATGGAGGATGCGCTCCATCGCTTTGGCCCCGGTCTGCGCGAGGATCCGACCCTTGGAGAGGAGTTCCTCCTCCATGTTGGCGCGGCGCGAGCTGACGAAGTAGACCGAGAAGGCCGTCATGATGACGATCATGACCATGATCAGGATGCTGACGATTTTTACCGATAGCTTGTTGGACATGTGTATCCCCGTATGTTTTTGTTCCCCGTATTTTCCCGTACCTGCTCCGTGCGAGGTGGCCTCCGCCGCTACGGTTCCCCCACCAGGATCTCCGGCGAGGCGAGCAGGGCCTCCATGTCCAGCAGCATGATGGTCCCGTTCTCCGTGTTGAAGTGCCCCCTGTTGAACTGCCGGCGCACCCCGCCCGTCGCCGGCTCGAAGCTGTCGAAGCAAAGCCCCTGCACCCCGAGCGCCGCCTCGACCAGTATCCCGCTGGCGAACCGGTCTGATTTCACCACCAGTATCCTGCCGGCTCCGCCTATCTCGGGCTGGGGGAGCCCCAGCATGGGACGGATGTCCATGGCGGCGGTGATCTCGCCGCGCAGGTTGAAGATCCCGGTGATGAGGCTTTGCACAGCGGGGACCCGGACCAGCTTCGGAATGCGGATCACCTCGCTTGCGTACTGCGTCTCGAAGCAGAAGCGCTCACCCCCCAGGGTGAACACCAGGCATTCCAGGACTTCCCTCGCCTCCGCTTCCTCTTCGGAGAGCGCCTGCCAGTACTCCTCCCGCATCTGGTCCAAAATGGTGCGGATGTCGTAGCCGTCGTCGTGAGCCATCTGTTACCTCTTTCAGGCGACCTGCGCCAGGGCGTTTTGCAGCTGCAGCATGCAGACCGCGCGGGTGAGACCGCCGGAATAGGGGACGGTCGCGTCGTCGTTGTACTTGGCAAGGATCCTGATGCTGTTCCTGATCTCCCGCGCCGCCTCGGCTACGCGCCCGGCCCGCAGGTGCAGCCGCCCCATGTAGTAGCGTGGCATGATGAAGTCGTGCTCCAAAAGGAGCGCCTTGCGGTACTCGTCCGCAGCCTCGTCGAGCCGGTCGCCGGCATCGAGGATCAGCCCCCTGAGGAAGTACGCCTCTGCGAGGAGGTCGTTCGCGGCGATGGCCCTGCCGCAGGTGGCAAGGGCCTCCGTGAGTTCCCCCTTGCCGGCCTGGATGAACCCCTTGAGCACCAGGGCGTCGGTTTCGTCGGGGCGCTCCTCAAGCAGGCGGTCGACGAGTTCCAGTGCCCGGTCGAAATCCTCCCGGTCAAACAGCTCACGGGCCGCCTGGAGCTCCGGAGACGGAAGCGGCGACTGGAGGGGGGAGGGGGCCTGAGGCGCCGGCGGGGGTGCGGCCTCCTCCCTCACCCCTGACGCGGGGGGCTCTGCCGGCCGGTACGGCTGCGGCGTCGGAGGTGCGGGAAGCGCCGCCTCTGACGCCTGGTGTGGCGGCCGGCTCCCGCGCGGGCGGGGGGTGCGCTTCTTCAGGTAATAGAAGCTTTTCCCGTGGCGGCGGGTCTCAAGCTCCGCGCCGTGCTGCAGCAGGGCCTCGGCGTGTCCGAGAAAAAGTTGGCCGGAGGGTTTGAGCCCCTTTGCGAGGGAGGCGAGCATCCCTTCCGCTGTCTCGGTGGTGAAATAGATCAGGACGTTGCGGCAGAATATCGCGTCCAGTTCCGTAAGCTCTCTGCAGACGCTTTCATTGCAGGGGGGCACGAGGTTCAGGTGGGCGAACCGGACCAGCCGCTTCACCTCCTCCTTGATCAGGAAGCTCTGCCCCACCCGTTCGAAGTAGCGCAGCATCTGGTCCTGCCGGGTGATCCTCATGGCCCAGGGGGAGTACACCCCGTCGCGCGCCTGCTTGAGAGAACGGTTGTTGATGTCCGTGGCGATGATCTTGATGTCGCGGTTTCTCCAGTCGGGGAGCGCCTCCATCAGGGTGATCGCGATCGAGTACGGTTCCTCGCCGGTCGAGCACCCGGCGGACCAGATCCGGATAGGTTGCCCGACCGGGGGGGGGCTTTTCATGAAACGCTCCCTGAGCGCCTCGAAATGGGCGGGGTAGCGGAAAAAGTAGGTTTCACCGACCGTCAGGAACTGCAGCAGCTTCTGTAGTTCGTGACGGTCCTCGCCGTGGAGCTTCAGGTACGCGAGGTACTCTGAGTGGCTTTCCATGTGCAGCGCGGTCATCCGCTTTGCGAGCCCGCGCTTGAGGGCGGCGCGGTTGCGCAGTTCGAAATGAAGCCCGGTGCTGGAGAGGATGTACCCGGAGAATTCCCGGCAAAGCTCCTCGGTTATCCCCTGCTCGCAGCCTTTTCCGGTCCCCTTGCGGGCGACTGCGGCCACGTCGTCGAAAAGGCGTTTTACGTCCACCGGTTTGGGGAGGAAATCGAAGACGTGCAGCAGTTCGGCCTCCAGCCTCAGGCATTCCGAGATGACGATGACCGGGACGGTACGGGTGCCGTCAGACGTGTGCACGCGGTGCTCGACGGCGAGAGGGGCGACCTTCGCCGCGTCTACGGCCAGGATTATCAAGTCCGGCTTCTTCTGCCTGATGGCACGAAAGGCCTCGCCAGGCTCAAGGACCGCGTGTACCGCGTGCCCGGCCTCTCCCAGGAGTTCGCCCAGATGGGCGGCGAAAGAACCGTTATCGCTTATTACGAGGATTTGCAGTGACAGTGGCGTTCCTCTTCGGTGCGGGAAAGTATTCGCGAGCATGTCCGACCTTTCGGTCGTCAAGGGTGATGGCGTATGACGATAAAAACGATCGGCGTTTTCTTCGCCACATCTCTCTCATGAATACTATTGGTTTGCAGGTTGGTCAACTAAAAAATCAGCTGGATAAAATACTGTTTGTGTTTAATGCAAAGGGCTTCGTGGGTGGGCGCACATCTGGCGGGAGACACGGGGGCGGGCCTCTCTCCGGAGATGGGTCAGCAGCAGCTCCCCCTATCCAGAGGGGGCGGCGTTACGCGTGGTTGACGGCAGTTGGCGCGGTCTATGTGAAATCCCGGTGCCTTGGGTGGGTGCAAAGGTAGCCGTCGCCGAAAAGGATGGCGTGAACGCATCGGTTGCGCTTTTCCTCGGCGAGGCAGCTGGAGAAATCGTCGTTGATCTGCTGGGTGAGACAGCGTTGTTCGGCCTCCGCTTTTCCGGTGCTCCCGGGCTCTTGCAGCATGTCGTACCTCCTGAACCTGCGCTCGCTTTCGTGGCTGTCATTCATGATGATCAAAATGGTCATGGTTTATTATACAAAACCCATTAAAAATGCAACCCCTTTCGATGGCTTTGCCGATGCCCGACACTGTCACGCGCCGCGACCCTGATTGGCGCAACCGGGTTCATCCTCGTCGGGAGCCGGATCCATGTCCTCACAGCACCTCCAACAGTTATCCTTGACAGACCTCAATCGGAAATATAATATATGCAGCAAGTTGAATATTTATTGGAGGTCTGAGCATGCCTATATTCGAGTACGTCTGTGAAAAGTGCGGTAACGGGTTTGAAAAGCTGCAAAAATCCGGGGCACAGGAAGAGAGCTCCTGTCCCCAGTGCGGTTCAGCCGAGGTGAAAAAGCAGCTCTCTTCCTTTTCATCGGCAGGCGCCCCGTCTCCGGCTTCCTGCAACAGCGGTGGCTGAAGGTTTTAAGGACGCCGGTCCGGCGTTATGGGAGCGAGTAAAGTCAGGAGGGGGGTCTAGACAACCCCTTTCAGTTTTTCCATAAGGGAGGCATTACATGGAGATACGGATCACCTTCCCGGGAGGGAAAAAGGTCAACGCGGAGATGGGTAACAGGACCATCGCGACCGACCAGCCCGCGACAGGAGGAGGAGAGGGCACTGCGCCCACCCCGTTTGATTACTTCCTCGCCTCGCTGGGGAGCTGCGCCGGGATCTACGTGCTCAGCTTCTGCCAGGAGCGGAACATTCCGACCGAAGGGCTGGGACTTACGCAGCGTGCCGAGTTTGGAGAGGGCGAAGGGGGCAGGCGGAGGCTCTCCAGGGTGGTGATGGACATAGACCTGCCGGAGGGCTTCCCGGAGAAGTACAGAAATGCCATCGCGAAGGCGGCAGGGCTTTGCTCCGTTAAAAAGGTGATCATGGATCCGCCGGAGTTCGTCATCAACGCCCGCTGACGCCGACTCCGAACAGCAAAAGGTGACAACAGATAATGAAACTACCCGAGTACAAGTTCCTCGTCCCGGTCGCCCTGCTTCTGGGGTTTGCTCCTTTCTACCCCCAACCGCACATCGTCGAGAAAATCGGGATGCTGATCTCCGGGACGCTGCAAAAGCCGCTGGACATCTTCGACCTCTTCTGGCACGCCTGGCCCTTCCTGCTGATCGCCTCCCGGGCGGTTATGGATATGAGGGGAAGAGCAGGGTCGAAGCAGCCATCGTAGTAACCGAGGGTTACCCCAAAAGACGTTAAGCCTTCCTTTCCGCCCTTTGCGGTACTTCGGTTAACCAAAGCCCGTGTCTCGATTTGCAGTTATCCCCTGTATCCCCTTCATCCCGGTTAAACGTTGTCTGTCTTTGCTTGCGGCTTTGCGTGAGCGGGTTATTTCAAGCCCGAGAAATTCTAAAGGCGATCCACAGGGATGAAAAGGATGAAAGGGATAAAGGCAAGCCCCTCAAAACTTTCGTATTCTTTGCGTAGAAGTGTTTTTTCAGCTTTTAAACTCATTACGCAAAGGACGCGAAGCATCCGCGAAGGACACGAAGGAAAGCCTTTGGAAGGGAACCGGGATTACCTGCATCACGCAATTGCAGTTGCCAGCCTCTGCCATACCTTTCCTCCCGTCTTCATTTATGGAATATGCAACTACTGTTGTTGAATATTCTACTTTTATTGTCTGCCTAAATCGTATGAATAACAGAATTACGATCACTTACACCTTGGCACGACTGATGCTCATTGAAAGGTGGAGTGAGCAGAGAGATCGACATTCAAGGGAGGATGGAACAATGAAAAGAAAACTCGTAATGCTTTTGGCAGTATCGCTCTTCGCGGTAGCAGTACCGGCTTTCGCAGAAGATATGCGCCATGGTCAGAATCATGATGAAAAATGTGCCAGGGAGTGCTCCCTGCTCCTGAGTGACTGCGGGCAGGAAGTGGACAGCATTCAGGACAGGATCAAGAAACTGCAGGTCCTGATTAACGAGAAGGGGGCCACCACCTATACCCAGGAAGAACTGAAACTCCTGAAACGCAAGCTGACAGAGGCGAACGAGACGCTTCGCGTGCTGAACAGGCATTGATCGTGGAATGAAATAGAGATACGGAACAGGTGCAAGAAAGGCCCGCCTTCGATGAAGGTGGGCCTTATTTTATTCCAAAGCGAAAGCTGAGCCCTGCCCGCTTGTGCTCTCCCTGCGCAGCTCTTCGCGTGCGAAGAGACGGCGGCTATTGCAGTACCTGCATGAGCCTGGGGTGCTCGTCCTTGATGGCACGGAAGATGAGGGAAACCATGTCGACGATCACTTCAGGCGCGAAATTGTCGTGAAAAGGGACCACGATCTGGATCGAAACCGCGTCGCCCGTTTCCACGAACTTCACCATGGTGTATTCGGCGTTGAGGGTGTTTATCATCTCCAGCATCGCCGGCTTTTTCTCGGGGGGAAATCCCAGGTACTTAAAGCAGATAAGCGTTACATACCGGTCGCTGTCGTTGAACAGGGCCATGAGTGAAACGGAGCCGACCTCTTCAAGGTTCTCGCGGATGACGAAAAGCGTGTTGTCTTCGTGGCTGTTTTTTTCGAGGACGATTTCCTTCGTTTTAAGAAATTCCTCGAACGCCAGGGCGTTCTGTGCCATTTGTTCCCTCCCGGGGCAGTACAAAATTATTGTTGCGTCAGAAGCGCAGGGGGAGCCCCTGACACAGGACAGCCAGACTACGACAGCAGATTGTGCCGTGTCAACTTCTAACGGCTTGGTCTCGGGGAAATGACAGTCGAACGTTTTCCCGGCCGTTAGACCTTGGTTGTACTAGCATTTCCGATGCCCAGGCTGGCAGACCAAGCCTGTACCTCCCGGTGGTCGATCAGCCGCCCGGCGTCCACGTCCTCCAGTGCCTCCAGGGTCAACCGGTGGCGCTCCTCCTCCTGCTCGACCCAGGCGCTCAACGCCTGCTTCACGATCCAGCCGCGCGAACGCTCCAGGCGTTTACCTATCTCATCCACTTTTTCAGCCAGCGGAAGCGGGACGTGGGCGGTCAGAACTTTGGTTCCTATAGCCATTTCGGATCTCCTCGTTATCAATAGATTGCTTTTCAATCATATTGATTGGTCCTGAATCGGTCAAGCACGCTTTTTGAGCAAAGGGTAAAGGCTGAAACCATTGGAAAGTTTTTAAATCATCTTCGTTTTCGGTTTTATCCCCTGTATCCCCTTCATCCCTGTTTAACTTTTTACCAGCGATTATTCCTGATCTTCTCCCACTGCAGCTTGTCCGCTGCTAACGGTATTTTTCGCTCGGCCGGGTGCCCGATACCGAGGATGCACTCGACCTTGACGCGCTCCGGTATGCCGAAGAGCTCCTGCACGTAGGCTTCCGCGCTCTTCCCGCCGTCGTGGCTGCGGTTTCTTATCTGGGCCCAGCAGCTCCCGAGCCCCAAGGAGACGGCGGTGAGCTGGATCAGGATGGCGGCGATGGAGCAGTCCTCCACCCACACGTCCGTCTTGCTGCTGTCGGCGCAGACAACTACCGCAAGGGGGGCGCCACCCAGGAACCCTGAGCCGTGCTGTTTGGCTTCGGCGAGTTTGCCGAGCTGCCCCGGATCGTCCACCAGTATGAACTCCCACGGGTTGATGCTTCTGGATGAGGGGGCACGCAGTGCCGTTTCGAGAAGCGCTTCTATGGCTTCAGGACTTACCTTTTCCGGGGTGAATTTGCGGATGCTGCGCCGTTTGCGTAGTAGCTCGATCATGCCTTCCTCCTTACTGTACTTCTGCCGGCCGTAAACGTCTGCGAATCTACCCCAAAACCTCAAACGAGTCAAACTCAGCATAAGGCCCGCTCCTGTGTCTGAGCCTGGGGCTAAAAACGTCCCTTGAATTTTGAGCTGAGTGAAGGAGAATTGAGTCAGACAGTAATGTCACAGGAGGAGAATCATGTTCAGGAAAATGTTGGTCTGCACCGATCTGACACCTTCTTCAAACGTACTCATCCAGTGTGTCGAAGCTCTGAAAGAGATCGGTATCAAAGAGGTTGTTCTCACGCACGTTATCAGTGTCGTCGGCACTCCGGGGATGGAGGAGTTGCTGCCTGTCGATACCGAACCGATATTGGAGAGGCAAAGGGAGTTGCTTGAGAAAATGGGTCTGATAGTGAGTGTGGAGACCCCGCTCGGTGTGCCGGCCACTGTGCTTGAGGAAATTGCGGAAGCGCATGACGTGAGCGTCATCCTCATCGGCTCGCACGGCAAGGGGTTGATCCAGGCCGTTACCCTTGGGAGCGTCTCCGCTAAACTACTGCAGCAGATCAAGCGCCCCATGCTCCTTGACCGCCTCGATTTTGCTGTTGAGGGAAAAGAGCCATTCGCCTGCCGCAAGATATTCTCACGAGTGCTTTTCCCCACCGATTTTTCCGAGACCGCCGAGAGGGCCATGGATTACCTCGGGAAAATCGCGCTGGAGACCGGATGCAGCGTGACTTTGCTGCACGTGATCGAGGAAAAGGACGCTGATGCGGAGGCCAACCTGCGTCGTGAAGAGGAGTGCTGGTATCTGCTGGAGGCGAAGAAACGTCGCTTGGAGAGACTGGGGGCGGCCGAGGTGAGTGTGGACCTCGTGCATGGCAAACCGTACGATGAGATCATCACCAGGTCAAAAAAGGGTGCGTTCTCAAGCATCGTCATGGGCGGGCAGGGGAAGGGGATCCTCGCAGAACTCTTTCTGGGGAGTACGGCCAACGAGGTGGCCCGGTATGCGGAGCTGCCGGTGCTGTTCGTCCCTGCCGAACCCGAAAAGTGACGGACTGGCAGGTGATCGGCAGCCTTGAAGCCGGTTGCTTCGTGGAAAGGGAGAGGGTGAGGGAACGTTTCGTCACTTACTTGGAAATAAGCACGCCGCTCCGAGAGGTGGAACACGCTAACATCGCGGACAGCTAACCTCCGGCACTGTCAAAGCCGTACACAGAGTTGCTTCCTTATACTGATCACTTCTTATCGAGTCACATCGCTGCCGTGCTGTGCCTGAATGGCACTCGGGTGCAGGTTGACGCCTGGAGTCTGATATATCTCCCCTCTGACAAAACTTCCTTCCACTCGCTGCTATGAGTGCCTTCCCGACTCCGGATGCCTTAGCTTCACGGCGCGCTGACGCTAACCGGCCTTCTGTTTGTTGTCGTTTAACAGAATTTAAGGAAATCACCCTTGACATGCACCGAGCATCGGACTTATAAGGAATGAAGATTCATTCCGCACAAGGGGACACAGGATGGAAAAGCAAGACAAGCGCGACCTCATAATCCAGGCTGCCCTGGAACTGGTTGCAGAGCAGGGGTTCCACGGCGCGCCCATGGCGATGATCGCGGACAAGGCAGGAGTCGGGGCGGGGACCATCTACCGCTACTTCGAGAACAAGGACGACCTGATCCGCGGTATCTACGGCATCGTGGAGCAGCGGATCGTGCTGGCCATCACGGAAGGCTATCCGGAAAAGGGGCCTGTGCGCGAGCGCTTCATGCACGTCGGGATGGTCCTCATCGAGTACCTCATCAAGTACCCTCTGGACCTGCGCTTCATCGAGCAGTTCCACAACTCCCCCTACGGCGTGGACCACCGGCGCGAGAAGATCTTCGGGAAGCGGGACAAGGACCTGATCTGCGAACTTTTCGAGGAGGCAATCCAGCAGCAGATCTTCAAGGACCTGGACATCAGCATCCTGTTTGCCCTGTTCTTCGGCCCCGTGGTCGACGTCTGCCGCGACCACATACTGGGATTCATACATCTCAACGATCGCGTCATCGAGCAGACGGTCAGCGCCTGCTGGGATGCGGTGCGGCGCTAAAACGGCTGTGAATGAACGTTCATTTTTGTGGAGCAGAGCGATATGCTGATGAAAATCTTTATCTTTATAACTGCCGTCATCTGGGGCGCCATCATCATCGTAGCCGTAGTCAAACGGAGATAACGCGGCAGCCGCCGAGGCCGCCGCTTGAATTTTTACCGAACGAAGTATCCAACCAAACGAGGTGTTTTCATGCAGATCAAGTACAGGGCACATTTTTTTACCGTCGTGGTTCTTTTGACCGGCTCTCTGGCCTTGGCCGGCTGCGGCAAGAAGGAGCAGCCCAAGGGCCCGCCCATGGGCCCCCCCGAGGTGGGAGTGATAGAGGTGAAACCTCAGAGGGTCGCCTTGACCACAGAGCTGCCCGGGCGGACCTCGCCCTATCTCATAGCTGAAGTGCGTCCCCAGGTAAGCGGCATCATCCAGAAACGGGTCTTCACCGAGGGGAGCGACGTAAAGGCCGGGCAGTTGCTTTACCAGATAGATCCTGCGACCTACCAGGCCGCGTACGCCAGCGCCAAGGCGAACGAGGCCAGGGCCGAGGCGAACCTCGTTCCGGCACGGTTGAGGGAAGAGCGTTTCCGCGACCTGGTGAAGATAAACGCCGTCAGCAAGCAGGATTACGACAACGCCTACGCGACGCTGAAGCAGGCCGAGGCCGAGGTCGCCGCCGGCAAGGCCGCGGTCGAGAGCGCGAGGATCAACCTTGCCTACACCCGGGTGACCGCGCCCATATCCGGGCGCATCGGCCGCTCCGCCGTTACCGAGGGCGCCCTGGTCACCGCAAACCAGCCGGCTGCGCTGTCGACCATCCAGCAGTTGAGCTCCGTCTACGTGGACGTGACCCAGTCCAGCTCGGACATGCTGAAGCTGAACCAGAGCCTTGCTAGCGGCCTTTTGAAAAGGGACAGTGCCGGACAGGCGCAGGTGAAGCTGCTGCTTGAGGACGGAAGCGAGTACCCGCTGATCGGAAACCTGAAGTTCTCCGACGTCACCGTGGACCCGAGCACCGGCTCCATCACGCTGCGCGCCGTCTTCCCCAACCCGAAACAGGTCCTGCTGCCTGGGATGTTCGTCCGCGCGATCCTGCACGAAGGGATCAACGAGGCGGCGATCTTGGTGCCGCAGCGCGGCGTGACCCGCGACGCGGCCGGCAACGCCACCGTCATGGTGGTCGGGGCGGAGGACAAGGCTGAACCGAGGGTGATCAAGGTGGCGCGGACCGTAGGCGACAGCTGGCTTGTGAGCGACGGCCTGAAAACCGGCGACCGCGTGATCCTTGAAGGGCTGCAGAAGGCAAGGCCGGGAACCCCGGTAAAGGTAGTCCCCTTCGGGTCGATGCCCCAGGCCGGCCCCGGTACTCCGCAAGGCGCAGCGCAGAGCGCTCCCAAAGGCGCGCAGCAGGGAGCAGCATCAGGCTCCCAGGCCGCCCAGGCCCAGCCCCAGAAGAAGTAGGCGCGGCCGTCACGTAGCAGCGGCGTCGCACATCGAACGTAGAACGTAGAACATAGAACGTAGAACGGTTTTCAAGGAGTTTATCCATGTCCAGGTTTTTCATAAACAGGCCGATCTTTGCCTGGGTCATCGCCATAGTCATCATGCTTGGGGGGATGCTGGCCATCAAGGCGCTGCCGGTCTCGCAGTACCCGCCCATCGCGCCGCCGCAGATCTCCATAAACGCGATGTACCCCGGCGCGTCCGCCCAGACGGTGCAGGATACCGTGACCCAGGTCATCGAGCAGAAGATGAACGGGATCGACAACCTGCTCTACATGTCCTCCACCAGCGACTCCGCCGGCGCGGTGAGCATCAACATAACCTTCAAGGCGGGGACCGACCCCAACGTGGCGCAGGTGCAGGTGCAGAACAAGCTGCAGCTCGCCACGCCGCTTCTTCCGCAGGTAGTGCAGCGGCAGGGGGTCCAGGTGGTGAAGTCCACCCGCAACTTCCTGATGATCGTGGGACTCACCTCCCAGGACGCTTCGCTCGACCGGCACCAGTTGACCGACTACATGGTCTCCAACATCCAGGACGTCGTAAGCCGCGTCCAGGGCGTAGGCGAGGTGACCGTATTCGGTTCGCAAAACGCCATGCGCATCTGGCTGAACCCCCAGAAGCTCAACAACTTCAAGATGACCCCGGCTGATGTCGTCACAGCGCTGCAGGCCCAGAACGCCCAGGTCTCCGCCGGACAATTCGGCGGCATGCCGGCGATCCGGGGGCAGCAACTGAACGCGACCATCACGGCGCGGACCCTCTTGCAAAGCCGTGAGGAGTTCGACGAGATCGTTCTGCGCACCAACCCCGACGGCTCGACGGTAAAGCTGCGCGACGTGGCGAAGAGCGACATCGGCACGGAGAACTACGACATCATCGCCCGCTACAAGGGAAAGCCGGTAGCGGCAATGGCGCTCAGGCTCGCCGCTGGAGCGAACGCCCTCGACACGGCGGACCGGGTGAAGGCCAAGATGGCGGAACTCGAGAAGTACGTGCCGGCCGGGGTGAAGGTGGTTTATCCCTACGACACCACGCCCTTCGTCAAGATCTCCATCAAGGAGGTGCTGAAAACATTGATGGAGGCGGTATTCCTGGTCTTCATCATCATGTTCCTGTTCCTGCAGAACATCCGCGCCACCCTGATTCCGACCATTGCCGTTCCGGTCGTTCTCCTTGGCACCCTCGGCGTACTTTTCGCTGCCGGGTTCTCCATCAACACCCTCACCATGTTCGCTCTCGTCATCGTCATCGGCCTTCTGGTCGACGATGCCATCGTCGTGGTCGAGAACGTGGAGAGGATCATGAGCGAGGAGGGGCTCTCCCCCAAGGAGGCTACCGTCAAGTCTATGGGGCAGATAACGAGCGCCCTGATAGGCATCGCCACGGTCCTTTCCGCCGTCTTCGTCCCCATGGCCTTCTTCGGCGGCTCCACCGGCGTCATCTACCGGCAGTTCTCCATCACCATCGTCTCCGCCATGATCCTGTCGGTGCTGGTGGCCCTGATCCTCACCCCGGCCCTCTGCGCGACCCTGCTCAAGCCGGTCAGGAAGGGGCACATGGCCGGGGAGGACGGCTGGTTCAAGGGGTTCTTCCGGTGGTTCAACAGGGGATTCGATGCGGCGCGGCGCAAGTACGAGTCTATCGTCGGCAACTCCTTCGGTAAGCCGGTCCGCTACCTGGTGCTCTACGGCGCCATCGTCGCCGCCATGGCCATATTCTTCCTGAGGCTCCCGACCGCGTTCCTGCCTGACGAGGACCAGGGGTTCATCGTCTGCCAGATCCAGCTCCCCGCAGGCGCCACCCAGGAGAGGACCTTGAAGGTGATCGAGCAGGTCGAGCGCCATTTCCTTGAGAACGAGAAGAAGACGGTCGATTCCCTGATCACGGTCGCCGGCTTCAGCTTCGCAGGCCGCGGCCAGAACATGGCGCTCGCCTTCGTGAAACTGAAGCACTGGGACGAGCGCAAGAGCCCCGATCTGAAGGCGCCTGCCGTGGCAGGGCGCGCCATGGGGGCCTTCTCGAAGTTCCGCGACGGCATGGCCTTCGCCTTCTCCCCCCCGGCGGTGGTCGAGCTGGGGCAGGCAAACGGCTTCGACTTCCAGCTGCAGGACCGGGGCGGGCTCGGGCACGGCAGACTCATGGAGGCGAGGAACCAGCTCCTCGGCATGGCCATGCAGAACCCGAAACTGATGGCGGTGCGCCCCAACGGCCAGGACGACACGCCCCAGTTCAAGCTGGACATCGACGACGTGCGCGCCGGCGCGCTTGGCGTGTCGGTGACCGACGTGAACCAGATTCTCTCCACGGCATGGGGGAGCTCCTACGTGAACGACTTCCTGCAAAACGGCAGGGTGAAGAAGGTGTACCTGCAGTCCGCGCCCGAGTACCGGATGCTCCCGGAGGACATCAACAGGTGGTACGTCAGGAACAACAAGGGAGAGATGGTTCCCTTCTCATCATTCGCCACCGCGCGCTGGGAGCACGCCTCACCGCGCCTGGAGCGCTACAACGGGATTTCGTCCGCCGAGATCATGGGGTCTGCGGCCCCCGGGGTCAGTACCGGCGAGGCGATGGACGAGATGGAGCGGATGGCAGCCCAGCTCCCGGCCGGCATCGGTTTCGAGGGG
>Ga0209317_1002250_pt1 | contig 14349 bp, 11 predicted proteins | sample RifGroB2_FD_183994 | JGI IMG/M metagenome (GOLD analysis project Ga0209317, IMG submission 183994) | Soil microbial communities from Rifle, Colorado, USA - Groundwater B2 (SPAdes) (version 2) | ecosystem: Environmental > Terrestrial > Soil > Unclassified | place: Rifle, Colorado | collected... | reverse complement strand
AAAGGGCAATGCTCAAGAGTGACCGTTTCGTGCTCCTGAGCCGCAATATCGACCTCGATGTGTTCCAGCAGGCAACCCTGGGGAGTTGGATCAAGAAGTGGCCGCACATCAAGGACGTGTACGACGCCAAGGAGCGCTTCCTGGACATCTGGCTGGCCGATACCAGGTCCGAGGCCATCTTCCTCTACAATGAATGGGAGACTTCGATCCCGGAGCACGTCAAATCCTACTTCACCGACATTTTCACCGCTTTCGAGAATTGGTCGGTGGAGATCTTCAACTACTGGGACTTCAAGTTTACCAACGCCTTTACTGAAGCACTCAATAATGGGATCAGGGCGGTCTACGACTCCGGCAATGGTTACTCCTTCGAGGTGCTGCGGGCGAAGCTCCTCTACACCAAGGGGACCCACAAGATCTTCAAGCTCAAGCCGAAGTACGACAAAAAAGCTTTCGAGGGGGTCGGGTTCATCTACCGCTACACCCCAGGGATGCACGAACCGGAAGAGTCCAAGACCCTAAACTACGGGGTAGATATTTCCACACTGTTAGAGTTCATCAAGGAAGGCAAAATCTAGTCATTTTCCACACCCAAATTCGGAGCCCCAAAAAATGCAAGGATGCCTGCACCGGAAACCCGGCTGCCGGAGGCCGGGCTGTGTCGGCCGGGACACCCAAGCCGCATTCAATAAACTGTATTAACCTATGTTTCCAACTCATAGTACTGAGTTAAAGAAGCTCAATACTGTCATAGGAAATTTAAGATGCTTTAGCTGACACTATTAGCAAAGCTACTTCAGTTTTAAAATTTCCGCAAGCAACTTTTGTTACTTTTTTGTAACCCCTATTACTTTTTCGAAACACCTGTGTAACCATCTGTGACTTAAACGTGGGTAGCTAATACATCCCAAGGTCAATATAAAGACAAACTAATGCAATGAGTTTTTAGGTAGATTAATCAAATCAGATGAAATGTCAATAAATTGGCAGAACAGATCCTTCACTCATCCCCACTCTGGCTGCTACGGCCAGGGATGACATAAATTCATGTAAATGCGCTGTTTCAATGGGTGTAGCACTCATAGAGGCAGTGACAACCATGTCACTGGATACGGCAGGGTGTGAGACTAAAGTAGTCCGCAAGGCATATCCTTTCTTGTACGAAAGTCCTTCATTACAGATTTGGTAAGCTATGGTTGCAAATTTGTTACCAACTCTAATAAATGCCTGATTTATCGAAAAATTAACACTCAGTACGGCCGCAACGGGAAAGGAATGCCAGTTCTGTGTGACGGCAGCAGTCAGTAAATTTGACAAATTTACTCTGATACAGTTCACAGATGGTTTATTCGGCAGGCAGTTCCGGGACTTTAGGAGAAATTTGACTTAGGTCAATTTTTTAACACCACCCTATGACAGAAAACAGGCATGCAAGTATCTGAATAAATGAGACTATAAGCATTGTCGGTCATCTTTAATATAATTTAATCCAGAAACGAGGGGCCCTGCCCGGTGGTGATTGCCGCAGGGGGACGACCGTCGGCTGTAGCCGCGCCGGCTTTGCGTTGCTGAATCGGTGAGTGGGTGTGATCCGGCCAGTGGGAAACGGAAAAGACGGGGGTGGGACCTGAGGAGCTTCCTGTTTACGTTTCTGCAGTTGGAGTTTTAACAAGCAGTAGCAGCAACAGCACGGCAATGCCCGAGAGGAGGGATCCCAAAAGAAAGGGGGCGACCGGTCCGAAACGCTGCCAGACGAGCCCGAAGAGCAGGCTCGCCGGCAACGCACCTGCCCCGATGGCGAAGTTGTACCAGCCGAATGCGGCCCCGCGAAGCGCGGGATCCGCCATATCGGCAAGATAAGCCTTCTCCACCCCCTCCGTCAGGCCGAAGAAAAGGCCGTAGAAGGCAAAGAGCGCCCAGATCTGCCACTCGGTGGCGGCAAAACCGTACCCGATATAGGCAAGGGAGTAAACGCACCACCCCGCGACGATCACGGTTTTCCTGCCGATCCGGTCCGAGAGCGCGCCAAAGGGCATGCTGGAGAGCATCTTCACCAGGTGGAAAAAGGTCCAAAGCAGCGGAATCCTGTTGGCAGGGACGCCGAGGCTCCCGGCCTTTAGCAGCAGGAAGGCGTCGGAGGAGTTGCCGAGGGTGAACAGGAACAGGATCAGCAGGTACCTCCTGAGCGGGCCGGCGGGGAGCAGCGACAATCGCAGCTGCTGCTTTGGCAGGGGCGTTCTTTCGCTCTCCGTCACTTTCCAGACGATGAGCAGCACGGCGATGAAACCGGGAATGGCGGCGAGCCAGAAAACGCTCCGCACGTCGGCAATGGAATAGGTAAGCAGCAGCGTGGCGATCAAGGGGCCGACCAGCGCGCCCGCGTGGTCCATCGAGCGATGGAAGCCGTAGGCCTTGCCGCGCAGGGAGGGTTCGACGGAGTCGGCAATGAGGGCGTCGCGCGGGGAGGTGCGGATCCCCTTGCCGACACGGTCTCCGGTGCGGATCAAAAGCACCGTCAGCGCAGACCCTGCGCTCCCTATCAGCGGGCGCATGAGCGCGGACAGGGAGTAGCCGGCAAGTATCAGGCGCTTGCGCCGCCGCACCCGATCAGACACGATGCCGGACAACAGCTTCAGCAATGAAGAAGTGGACTCGGCCACACCCTCTATCGCCCCCAGAAAGGCTGGACCTGCGCCGAGCGTTACGGTCAGGAAAAGCGGCAGCAGCGGGTAAATCATCTCACTGGATACGTCGGTGAAGAAGCTCACCAAACCCAATACCAGCACATTTCCTCTGATCCCCTTGAACATGCTGCACCTCCAGCACTAGAGTCTAGCCGGGAAAGCCGATGTGACAACTTCCAGGGGGCTCGGACCGGAAACATTAGCACACATCAATTTGATTGACATTTGCGGCCGGATTTATTACCTATTCTTAAACAATTGTGTCATGCAAAGAGGGAGGCGAAACGGCATGGATAAAAGAACGGGGTTCATTGGTGGCGGGAACATGGCGGAAGCGATCATCAAGGGCCTTCTCGCCGGAGGCGTCCCTGCTACGAAGCTGGCCGTATCCGAGCCGTCGGAGTCGCGCAGGAACCAGCTGTCTCAGAGGTACGGCATCCAGGTGACCGGCGACAACGCCGCCCTTTGCGATATGAGCGACACCATCGTCCTTGCCGTGAAGCCGCAGGTAGCGCCGCAGGTGCTTGGCGCCATCGGGACAGGTTTGGTCGACAAGCTTTTCATCTCGATCATGGCCGGCGTCAAAAGCGCCGCCATCGAGGGGATGCTGGGAGCCCGCGCACGCGTGGTCCGCGTCATGCCGAACACGCCGGCGCTCGTTCTCGCGGCGGCTTCCGCCATCTCTGCCGGCTACAACGCCACCGCTGACGATCTCACCCTGACGCGCAGGATCTTCGACCTGGTCGGCACCACCTGCGTCGTGGACGAGAAGCTGCTGGACGCGGTAACGGGCGTCTCCGGGAGCGGCCCCGCCTACGTGCTGACCTTTATCGAGGCGCTAAGCGACGCCGGGGTGAAGCACGGCCTGACCCGTGAGGTGGCAACCGCGCTGGCAGCCCAGACCGTGTACGGCACGGCAAAGCTCCTGCTGGAAACGCACGAGCACCCCGCGGTGCTGAAAGGGAACGTCGCATCTCCGGGCGGGACCACCATAGCCGCCATGCACTCGCTGGATCGCGACGGTTTCCGCGCCGCCACCATGAATGCGGTCGATGTCTGCGTGGCGCGCTCGAAGGAACTGGGGGAGAAGTGAAAGCCAGGGCGACGGTCATCGTGCGCGGAAGGGTCCAGGGAGTTTCCTTTCGCTACCATACGGCGCGCGGCGCGGCCCGCCACCACCTGACCGGCTGGGTAGCCAACCTCTCCGACGGCTCGGTACAGGCATGTTTCGAAGGCGAGGCAGATGACGTCCAGGCGATGGTGCAGTGGTGCCGCAGGGGGCCGGAGCTTGCCAGGGTGGACGAGTTGATTGAGCGGCGTGAGGACTACACCGGTGAATTTTCCGGTTTCGACATCAGGGGTTGATATGAGTGAGAGAAGGTTTGAAGCGTTAAGGCGAGCGATCCGGCTCCCCTTGTTTCTTGTGCTGTTTATGCTGTTCGCATCCCCGGCCCTGGCGCAGGGTCGGCTCGACCTGGACAAGGCGGTAAAAGTGGGAAACGGCAAGGTCATGGTCATCGAGTTCACAGACCCCGACTGCCCCTTTTGCCGCAAGGCTGAGGAGTATTTTCAAAAGAGAAGCGATGTGACCCGTTACGTCTTCTTCGTTCCGCTGGCAAGCCACCCCGCCTCGAAAGGGAAGGTGCAGTACGTCCTATCCGCGAAGGACAAGGCAAAAGCGTTGCGTGAAGTAAGCTCGGACAGCTTCGACAAGAAGAAGCTGGAGCAGATCACCCCGGCAGGCGTCAAGCTGCAGAAGGAGCATGAAGATATCGCCCGCGCCAACAAGATGAATGCCACCCCCACCTTTATCATTTACGGCAGGATAGTGGAAGGTTTCGACCTCAAAAAGCTGGAGCCGCTGCTTAAGTGAACCGAACAGGCCATGGCGTACCCGGGGAAACAAAGGCCGGGACGCATGTTGTAGTAGGAGCGGCATTCCTGCCGCGATTGCCGGAGATGATCGCGGCAAGAATGCCGCTCCCACAGACCGCGACCGGCCCCACCCCTGTCATTTGCCCTTGATCGGCCACCCCTTCTCGAAACCATCCCGGGGAAAAGGCCGGGACGCACCTGGTTGTAGGAGCGGCATTCCTGCCGCGATTGCCGGAGTTGATCGCGGCAAGAGCGCGCTCCTACAGACCGCGTCGGGGCCCCAGCCCTGTCATTCGCCCTTGATCGGCCACCCCTTCTCGAAACCGCCCCGGGAAAAAGGCCCGGACGCACCTGGTTGTAGGAGCGGCATTCCTGCCGCGATTGCCGGAGTTGATCGCGGCAAGAGCGCCGCTCCCACAGACCGCGACCGGCCCCACCCCTGTCATTTGCCCTTGATCGGCCACCCCTTCTCGAACCCATCCGGGTAGAACCGCTCGCGGGTCCTGTTGAAATATCCGTACTGTATCCTGGGGAAGGCCTTTTTCACCTGTTGCAACAGGCGGTACATGCCGATCCCCCTCCCCTGCACGCCCATCCTCTCGTTGTAGAAGGCGGGATCGATGGAGAGGTTCCTCATCTGCAGCATGTCCACTCCGGTCTCATCGATGAATTTCAGCAGCGCCTCCACCTCGGAAGGACTGTCCGTGACACCGGGGGAGACCAGGTAGTTGATCATGGTGAAAAGCCCCTTCTGCTTGGCCGTCTTCACCGACTCGACCACGTCGGCGAACCTGTATCCCTTGGGGCGATAGTAGCTGTTGTAGAATCCCTCCTGCACCGAGTTCATGGAAAAGCGCATGGAATCCATCCCGGCATCGCACAGCATGCGGATCCGGTCCGGCATGGAGCCGTTGGAGTTGAAGTTGACCGTCCCGCGGGCACTCCCTGCCTTCAGCCTCCTGGTCGCCTCGGCCACCGTGTCCGCCTGCATGATCGGGTCCCCCTCGCATCCCTGGCCGTAGGAGACGATGGGATCGGGCGCCTGCAGGAGGTGCGGCAGCATCAGCTCGACGATCTCCTCGGGAGTCGGCACGAACGGTATCCGCTCGTGGTTTGACGGGCAGCAGTCCGAGGGCTGCAGGCTGATGCAGCCAAGGCAGCGGGAGTTGCAAACCGGCGAGGTCGGGATGGGTGCCTCCCAGCGGCGGAAGAAGAGGTTCTTGGCGGCAAAGCAGTGGTAGTCCACGGCGCAGCGGGAAAGCTGCTCGATGAGCCGGTTTTTGGGGAACTCCGCCACCATGCGCCGCACCAGCGGATCCAGCTTCCTGTCGTCGTAGTTCTTCGGCAGCCAGTTCTCGTTGTCGTCCACGCGGGTTGCGGCGACCACGAAACACCCTTTCTCTTCATCCCATCCCACAGCGGTGTAGGACCAAAGCGGCAGGTGTACCTTTTTCTGGCTGTAGTCGCAGGCGGGGAGCAGCGTGCGCATGTAACCCGGAGCCATGAACGCGGAAACGGCCTGCACCGGTATGCTGCGCCTCCCCTCCTTGACACGGCTCACCGTGATGAAACGCCCCTCGCGCGGGTCCCAGGCAATGGGTGGCGTATCCGGGATGGTGAACAGGCGGCTGTCGTCCGGCAGCGGGATCAGCTCGACCGATTCCGGCAGCAGCGCCTCGTTGCCGCTCATCCCGGCCATGGTCAGGTAAGGGTGGTCGAAGATGTTCCCCTGGCTGTCCGCGTAGAGGAGTTTGGGGAGCTTTTTAGTTTTCATATGGCAATGACCTTTTGAACCGTGGGAGCTGCACTCTTGCCGCGACTACTGCCCGGCAGCCGACTACAGTAGCAAAAAAGCCCCGCGCGGGCAAGCTAAGCCTCCCGGGCCCGCTGCCGACAGGGCGCGCGGGAACCATTTTGCTGGCAACCCCGCCGCTTATGGGCTACAATCCCCGGCCATGAAGATCCTGTTCTCCACGCTGCACGCCAAATACGTCCATGCCTCGCTGGCCCTCCCCTACCTTGCCTCCAGTTGCGCCGACTTGCCGGGCCTGGAGATCGAAATACTGGAAATGACCGTGAACGAGCAGCAGGACCACCTGCTGTCGAGGCTACACGCCGAAAAGCCCGACGTCGTCCTTTTCTCCTGCTACATCTGGAACACCGAGCTCACCTTGAGACTCGCCTCCGACCTGAAGCAGCTCTTACCCGGCACCTTCATCGTGCTGGGCGGCCCCGAAGTCTCCTTCGGCTCTTTCGAGACCATGGTGCGCAACGGCGCGGTCGACTGCATAGTGCGAGGCGAGGGTGAGGGCGGCTGCAGGGAACTGCTGCAGGCGCTTGGCAGCGGCCTCCCTCTGGATGACATAGCCGGCATCACCTACCGCGACCGCGAGGAGGTGGTCGCCAATCCAGAGCGCGCGGCTATAGCTGCGCTGGACGACATTCCCTCACCGTTTGCCGCCGGGCTGGTGGATCTGGGAAAGCCGCTTATCTACTACGAAACCTCCCGTGGCTGCCCTTTCTCCTGCGCCTTTTGCATGTCCTCCATAGAAAGCGGCGTCCGTTCCTTCTCAATGGAAAGGATCAAGAGCGACCTGCGCCTTCTCATGGAGAGCGGCGCGCAGACCGTCAAGCTCGCGGACCGGACCTTCAACTTCGATGCGCAACGGGCAAACGCCATCTGGCGCTTCATCCTTGAGGAGAACCGCTCCAGCAAGTTCCACTTCGAGATCTCCGCAGAGCTTCTCACCGAGGAAAACCTCGCCCTGCTCGCCGAAGTTCCCTCCGGGATGTTCCGCTTCGAGATAGGTGTGCAGTCCGGCGGGCAGGAGACGCTTGCCAGGGTCGAGCGGAAATCGAGCTTGTCGAGGCTTTTCGCCAACATAAAAGCCGTGAGTTCCAGGACCAAGGTCACCGTCCATCTCGACCTGGTGGCCGGGCTTCCGGGCGAGTCATTGGAAGGGTTCCTGGATTCCCTGAAAGGGCTCTTCGAGCTCGGTGCGGACCACATACAGGTCGAGCCGCTCAAGGTATTGAAGGGTACGCCGATGCGCGGCATTGCCCGCAAGGAAGGTTATGCCTATTCCGAAGCCGCTCCCTACAAGGTGCTGCGCACCCCCTGGCTCGGCTTTCCCGAGATTCGCCACATCGAGGGGATCAGCCGCCTGCTGGACCTTCTTTACAACAGCGGCAGGTTCGGCGCCACCCTGAAGGAGTTGAGCAGGGACACCCCCCTGGCGCGCCTGTTCTCGGCGTTGGCGGAGTTCTTCGAGAGGGAGGGGCTCGCGTCGAATCTCTCCCTCCCCCTACTTTTCGAGGCGGTCTGGCGTTTCGGCTCGGCGCGGCTGGCCGGGGGAAAGCTCGAGCGGCTGCGTGAGGCTCTCTGCTTCGATCTCTGTCTGACCGGCTATCCCGGAGGCAACAGTCCGAGCTTCTTTTCGGTGAACGTCGAGAAGGGCAAAAGAGGAGCCCCCGCCGGGCTCGCGGCAACGCCGGGGGAGCGCATGAGATATTACCGGCACAGGTTCTGTCGGGATTACCGTCAGGAGCCGTGGGCCGAAGCCGAGATCGAGCTTACCTTCGTCTACCGCTCCGCACCCGGTCAAGGTCTCAAAGTAGAGATCCTCTAGCAAGAGGGATCGCCCGCCGCATCCACCTCCGCCGCATCCACCGCATCCACCGCATCCACCGCATCCACCGGGGCCACCGGGGCCCCACCGGGCTCCCCTGCAAGCGACATCACCTTTTCCCCTTGCGCACCGTCCACCCCAGGCAATACTTGAAGCTTGTTTTTTTTAACAAAGGTCGTCAGGGGAGGGAAGATGGAATTCTTCGCCGTTTCCTGTCTGCGTCGCGGGATCGTCAGTATTGACGGCCTGCATCAGGGCGAGAACAAAACCGGCGCTACACTGAGGATTTTCCAGTGTAGCGCCGGTCGGCATGATATCTCTCTCGAATGCCGTATCGGGCAGCGCTGCCGTGAGATGACCCAACGGGTCTTGATCTCGGGAACCAACGCCATCGTGCCCATGGTGATCCGCTTCGTCTGCGAGCTGCAGGACGAACCATAATGACTTCGACGCCGACAGCGCCTGCCTGGGCACCAAGTTGCCCGGGGAGCCACAATCAAAGGAGATGGAGACATGCCCGACAAGAACATTGGAAGCTACCTGAACCATCATCTTTCGGCCTCGGTGGCATGGCTCGAGGCGGTGCAGCGTGTGGAGGATGCAGAGAAGGGAACCCCTACGGCGCGCGCCCTGTCCGAGCTGCGTGCCGAGGGGCTCGCCGACCAGCTGATGCTTAGGGAATTCATGGCTCAGCTTAAAGTGAGTGAGAGAGAAACGGAAAAGGCAACGGCATGGCTGAGCGAGAAGCTGTCGAGGCTGATGCTGCCGCTGAAAGATCCCAAAGAAGGCAGTTACAACCTGTTACTCATCCTCGAAGCTCTGTCGCTAGGGCTAGAGGGAAGGCGGGCCCTGTGGGTAGCCCTTGCCGCGGCTGCGCGCGAGTCTGTCGCCCTGCAAGGCCCCGACTATCAGATCCTTGTGCGCAGGGCGGAGGAGCAACGCGCCAGGATGGAACAACTGCGCCTGGAAACCGCCAAAAACGCGCTGCGGCCGGTTCAGTAGCGACCGGTTCCGCTCATGGCTTTCTTTTTTGCGGCAACCAGTGAGACTCCGAAGGGAAGTGGCATAAGCTTCAACAAGTGCCGCTCGGCACTGAACAAGGCACCCAGCAAGCGGTTCAGGACACCAAAGCCGCTCCCGCTCAAATCGCTCCCCCGCGCCGGCACCAGCTTTCTTGCCGGCCTGGCAGCCCCGACCCGCGGTACCGCGCCCAAAGACGACCTGACCGTCGTAGTCGTGACGGTCGGCTGACGATCTGTAACGTATGGCTCCACCTTAGGACCTGGCCCCGCCGCTGGTAAGGGGTCACTGCACCGATTTCAAGACGGCCAGCAGGAAGTTCCAGTAGTTCCCCACACTTTCAATGTAGACCCTCTCTTCGGGAGAATGCACCTTCTCCATGTTGGGCCCGAAGGAAACCATGTCCATTCCCGGGATGCGCTCACCGATGATGCCGCACTCCAGGCCGGCATGGATCGCCTTCACCTCGGCATCCCTGCCGTAGAGCGCCCGGTAGCACTCTTGCGCCAGCTTGAGGATCGGGGAGTCGACATCGGGCTGCCACCCCGGATACCCCTCGCTCGCCTCGATGCTCGCTCCGCCCAGTTCGAAAACAGACTCGACAGTCTCCACCACCTCGCTCAGACGCGAGGCGGAGGAGCTGCGCTGGCTGGTGATCAGGGCAATGCCGTCTGCACTGGTACTGATGACCGAAACGTTGGTCGAGCTCTCCACCAGCCCGGCGATGTCAGTGCTCATGCGCTGAACGCCGCTGGGAAGCGCGGCGATGGTCTTCAGAAGCTTTTGCTGCACGCTGCCGTCGACCACTCCCGCAGCTCCGGATGCGCCCTGCCGGTCCATGATCAGCACCACATCGGGGTCGACCGATGCCAGCTCCCGCCTGAAGATCTCATCCAGTTCCGCGACCAGCGCCTGGGCCCCCTCCAGCTTTGCAAGGGGAAGGTACAACGAGGCGCTGCACTCACGGGGTATGGCGTTCCGCATATTCCCGCCATCGATGCTCGCAAGCCTCGCCCCGAGCCCTGCAAGCCTCAGCAGTGCGCGGTTCAGGAGCTTGATCGCGTTGCCAAGCCCCTTGTCTATCTCAAGGCCGGAATGCCCCCCTTTCAACCCCCTCACCGTCACGACGACCGCGGCGGCGTCCGTCGGCGGATCGTCCCGGTGCAGGCTCCAGGTTCCAACCGTGTCCTTTCCACCAGCGCATCCGATATAAAGCGCCCCTTCCTCTTCGGAATCGAGGTTCAACAGGGTCCTGCTTTCCAGCAAGGAAGGGTTCAGGTTCTTGGCGCCCGTCAGCCCGGTTTCCTCCTCGACGGTGAAAAGCAGCTCCAAAGGCCCGTGCTCCAGGGTCTTGTCCTCCATGACGGCAAGGGATGTCGCCACCCCGACGCCGTTGTCGGCGCCAAGCGTGGTCCCGTTTGCCGTCAGCACGTGCTCCTTGCGGACCAGCTCGATCGGGTCGGTCAGGAAGTCGTGCACCTTGCCCGCGTTCTTCTCGCACACCATGTCGAGATGGGACTGCAGGCAGATGCCACGCACCCCCTCCCTGCCGGGTGAGGCGGGCTTTTTCACGACGATGTTGCCGAAGGCGTCCCTCGCCGCCTGCAGGCCCAGTTGCCGCGCCCGTTCCAGTATGAAACTCCCGATCTTCTCTTCATGGCCGGAGGGCCTGGGAATGCGGGCGATTTCAGCGAAGCAGCGCCAAAAAATTCGGGGTTCCAGTCCACTGATTGCTTCTGACATGTGATCTCCACCTTTTGAGTACGGGTTCGTCCCTCTTATTGCGGCAAAAGAAATCCCCTGTAAACGATCTGTCACAGGGGATTCGGCTGACGCTTGTGCGAAGCTTACTACTTGCCTGTTGCCGGGTTTCGTTATTCTATGGTTACTGCACCTTGGCCTTTATGCTGCTGAACCCCGGCGTCGAATCCGGAAGATAGCTTTTGGCCGGAAGCTTCGCGATCTCCTGTTGAATGGCGTTTATCCTTTCCACAGTTTCGGGGTGTGAGGAAAAGAACCTGGCAATCTTGCCCGGGTCCTTTTGTCCCGCTGCATCGAGTTTCTTGAAGAAAGAGACCATCCCCTGCGGGTTATACCCGGCCTTGTACATGGTTTCCACACCCAGGAAATCGGCCTGGGATTCCATCTCGCGGCTGTAGTACATGTGTCCCGCCTTGCCGAACATGTCGGCGGCGAGCTTTGAGAGCTCCCCCTGGTTTCCCAACAGCAGGCCGGCTATCAGGTTGTACCCGTACTGCTGGGTCATCTGCCTGGTGGAGTGCCTGGCAACCACGTGGTTTATTTCGTGCGCCATGACAGCGGCCAGTTCTGCCTCGCTCTCGGCGGCCTTGATCAACCCCGTGTTGACATAGGTATGGCCGCCGGGGATGGCGAAGGCGTTGATGGAGTCGTCCTGTACCACCTGGAAGGTGTAAGGGAACTCCGCCTTGCGCACGCCGGTGAGCAGTCTCTTCCCGACGCCGTCTATATAGCTTTGCACCTGCGGGTCCTTGACGATCTTGTGCTGCTTTTCTATCTCGAGCGCGAACTTGTCCCCTAGTTGCTGCTCCTCTGCTACCGATATCAGGTTGAAGCCGCCCACAGCAGACTTGTTCACCGCGCAGCCGGAGGTGAGGGAAACCGACAGGAGGACGGGCAAAATCATTCTCTTGAAGAATCTCATGGCATTGCCTCTCTTATGGGAAAAGATATCTGACAAGTGTTGCTGAAGGAGTAAGCACAGCAGGGCTTGCTAACGGGCAGCGGCATCACGCCACTCCACTGCTCCGAAGTTTATATCGCTCAAGAAGGTATAGACGATGCTCAGAGTACCTTCTGACCTGTATTTGTCGGGAATATTACCATAGTTCGTGTCTCTGATCGACTCCGAATAGTGCAATCCCAGGGCGTGATTGCCGCACACCCGCACGGTCAGGGCCGCGTGCCCTCTGAAGACGAATTCCGACCCCTGCGAGTCGTCGGGTCCCAAGGCGCTGACGAAGTATCCGCGCCCGGTGAGGTCGACCAGGGCCTTGTTGCCGAAAAGCACGCTGAATGCCAGCAACCCCTGCGGAGTCGCTCCGTAGTGGTACCCGCGTTCCTCTTCGACGTCCGTCTCCAGCCCGGTGGCGCCGAAGCCGAGCCCCCCCAACACGGTCCCCTGGACGGCGACACCGGGAGCCGCCCAGTACTGGCCGGTGGTACCGAGCGAAAGTGCCGTGCTTGAGACACGGTACAGATAGGGCGATATGTAGTCGTAGCTTCCGTAAAGCCCCCAGATCCCGCGGTAGTCGTCCCCCACATGATAATCCGTTCCCTTCAGCAGTCCCCTTATGGTCAGCGACTCCACCAGGTTGTGCGTTCTGGCCCGGGTTGAGACCTGAAAGTCGAAATAATCCATGGGGCGGTTGTATCTGTACCCTGGCTTGCCCGGAAGGCCGTAGGCCATGGCGAATTCGGCTACGGCATTGCCTTCGCGCGTCGAGCCCTGCACCGGGGGACTCAGGTTGCTGGAATGGGTGTTGAGACTCCCGCCCAGCATGCAGCGCCAAAGCGTCACCGGCTGGTAGTTGGGGAATATCGTCTTGAAACGTTCGCCGAAGGCAAACCTGTTGAATGCGGTAGGTGGCGAGATGGCAGCTGCTGCGAGCGTGTGTCTCAAGGGAGGGTTGGGGCCGCCATCCTCCAATACCAATTCCGCCATCCGGAAAAGGGCCTCTCCCAGCAGGCTCCCTGCATTGCCCGTTGTGATCTGGTCGTTGATCGAAGGCCGTGAGGTCTCTCCAGCCATCTCCCACAGGAAACTGCCGGCGTTGCTGTACACCAGCGACTGCCAGAAGTTCAGCCCCGACGAGCGGGCAAGGCCGTACATGGTCGCCCCCTCGTAGGGGTGCCCGAACTGGTTCACCTTGAAGGAGTCCTGGTCAAACCTCCAGTCCTGGCGGGTGAGCTGGTCCCAGAAGGTCGACGGGTTTGTGGTGTAGACTTTTTTGCCGTTCTTCTCCTTGTCGTGAAACGCCACGCGGTCAAAGGCGTTGAGAAGGATAATGAAGCCGGGGATTTCCACCGCAGGAATGATATAGCTCTTCCCCTCTTCGGTCTCCCAGGACAGTACCGGCTTCGACGCACCTCTTGCTCCCGCAGCCTCATCTCCTCGCAACCGTGAAACAAGGAGCCCGGGCCTACTTTCAGGATCGCGCCAAATGAAGAGTGGTTTTATCTGCAACGTGTCAGACAGGGAGAAGGAACCAGCCACTGCCTCACTGGCAGCCGGCTCAGCTTGTTCAACTGCAGCGTCAATCACATTGGCGGTAGCGGCGTGCGACACCGCAGTGGGATTTGCCAGCAGCAGCAACACTGTCCATTTAATCAAGCCCGCTGCTGAAGGTCTGCGCATGGCATTCATTCCGGCTCCGATCACTACTATGACTTAAGCGCCTGACAGCTCGACCTGTAACACTTAGGCGGGTATCCTGGCAGGAAGGGATCTATGATTGCGCTGCCGGGAAATTAACTTCCAATAATCTACAGTAGCCGCCTGCATTGTCAAGAAGCCGCGAGCCTGACCGGAGCGCGCAGTCGCCGCCCCCGGCGCACATTGCCTTTTAGGAAATCAGAAGGCCCCGCCGGGGTGACTGGCGGGGCCTTTCGGGCGTTCATATGTGAAGAGGAGCTGTTGAAACAGGAGGCGGTTATAGCTTTCTGAATGCCTCCATCTCATCGTGCATGTCGATTATCAGGTTGTTGATCGTCTCGATTTCTCCCAACATCTTTTTAGCTTCTTGCGCTGTGCCTTGTATCAGGCGATCTACCTCGTTCACCTCGTTACGCAGCACATCCCCGATGGCGATCTGTTCCATACAGGTTTCCTTCAACCTCTTTACCTTGTCGTTGTCTTCCTGAACGCTTTTCATGTAGAGCCGGTTGCCGCGAGCCTGCTCGTCGGTAGAGAGAGTGATCTTTTGAGACAGTTCCCGCATCCGCTCCAGGCTGCGCACGATAAGCTGGGCACCGGTCTCCTCCTCCTGGATGGCGCGGCTGAACTGCTTGACGCGGGACAGGTTCTTCTCCGCCTCCTCCGAGATGAGCTTGCTCCCCGAAGCCTGCTCGTCCGTGGCCGCGGCGATTTGCTGCACCATCCT
>Ga0209317_1002248_pt1 | contig 14355 bp, 11 predicted proteins | sample RifGroB2_FD_183994 | JGI IMG/M metagenome (GOLD analysis project Ga0209317, IMG submission 183994) | Soil microbial communities from Rifle, Colorado, USA - Groundwater B2 (SPAdes) (version 2) | ecosystem: Environmental > Terrestrial > Soil > Unclassified | place: Rifle, Colorado | collected... | reverse complement strand
AAACGGCCATCTCAACCAACACCGAGGGAGAGGTAATCGGCAAGCTTTCCGCGGTTACCGCCAGGGCATTCGCCTACTACATGCTGCTCGATCTCCTGCAGGAGGCGACGCAGCTTCAGAACCTCTCCGCACAGATCCAGTCGCAGAACAAGGACAACAAGGCGGGGGCGAGTCCCAACAGTTGTCAGCTCGCGCTGCTGTTCGACGGGATGAAAAACGTCCAGCATCTGACGGACAGAACGCGGGTCCTTCTGACCACGGCGCAACAGGGATATGCCAACGTCGTGGGAGAAATGAACGCAATCGAGATGTTGGTCATCACCATGAAGAGATTCGACGACACCGTTTTCTCAGAACTGTCAAGCCGCTTCGGATCAGGGGTGGCGCGCAGGGCTACTGGGAGGACTTAACCATGAAAGGAGAGCATATGGCAGACAACAGTAAGAATGGCAACGGGGACCAGGGAGGTAAACGACACTCTGGAGGCAAGACGTGGCAGGAACGGAAGCTGGAAAAGGTGAATCGTGACGACATTGACGTCATATCCCGGAAGACCATGGACCAGAGCGACTACATCGGCATGCTCAACACCCTTGATAATGTCCTCTACCAGCTGCGGATGAACATGGGGCGGAGCAAGAACATCAAGTTCGAAAAGGCGCAGGAATTCATCGAGCGCAGTCAGAAAATCAAAGAGGACATCAATCTCCTGAACGCTGAAATGTGCCAGGTGATGGGGTGGGAATACAGGCCACCACGGGGGTTCACGAATCCCCTTGGCGCATCGGAAGAAAAGGGAAAAGTGAAAAAAGTGACCGAAGCTAAGACACCAACGGCGGACAAGTTGCCGGCAGAGGCCATTTCGGCATCTTGAATCGATCCGTCTATCAATAGGGGCGGCCGTTTCTTCGGTCGCCCCTCATCCAGAGCCCCCTGCTGTCGCTCTCCCCTTTCTGAGTAATCGGGTATCCCCCTCCTTTGCCCCGGAAGGGAAGCAGAAGCGCCCAGCGAAGAGGCTGCCTCGTTATCAGTAACACAACCTGCAATCGTCCAGACTCCGACCTCCGCTATCTGTCGCCGAATCACTCAGGAATCGGCAATCTGCTGCGTGGTGAGCGCAGAACCTGTATCGAGGTCGTCAGGACGCCGAGCGCGGAACTGAGGAACAGACCGGCAATAATGGTTCCGACGATGATGTCCGGCCAGCGCGAGGTGAGCAGATAGCTACTGGCAGCGGCCAGCAGTACCCCTACGTTCGCGACCAGATCGTTGCGCGAACACAGCCACGTGGAACTCATGTTGAGGTTGTCGGCCCGGTACCGGTATAGCAGGAAGAAACACACCAGATTTGCGGCAAGCGCCAGCCCACCGACGACTCCCATCGTCTCCACGCCCGGTATGACGGGATGCAAAACCTTGTACATGGCCTCACCCATAACGCCAAGGCCAAAGACCAGCATGAATATTCCTTTTGCTAGCGCAGCACCCGCCTGCCAGCGCGCTGAACGCGCAAGCACGAAGAGGCTAAACCCGTACACCAGTGCATCGCCCAGCATGTCGAGCGCATCGGCAAGAAGCGAGGTGGAATGGGCCGCCATGCCGGCGAAGCCCTCCACGAAAAACATCGCCGCATTTATGGCGAGTACGATCCAAAGCACGCTACCATGGCTCTTGCGCATGGCGGACAGCTCACAACTTTTGTCTTCACAACAGCTTGCCATCGCTTCTCCCTACCAGTTCTGGTTCGTCCTGAATTTGTGCGCGCTCCTCGGTGCCTCGCCCCTAGCGCGCTTGGTATTGACGAGTTAACACCCTGAAGCTACTATAGGGTCAAGCTTAAAATCAAAAAATCGACAGAGGGGGCACATGGCGAATGTTTTGAAGATCGGTGAGCTGGCAAGAATGGCGGAGTGCCGGATAGAAACCGTCCGTTATTACGAGCAGCAGGGGCTGTTACCCGCACCAGTCCGTTCGGATGGCAACTACCGTCTTTACGGCAATGAGCATGTGGAACGCTTGAGCTTTATTCGCCACTGCCGGTCGCTGGACATGACACTCGACAGTGTCCGGCTACTGCTGAGGTTCCGGGACGCGCCGGAGGAAAACTGCGGCCCAGTAGATGCTCTGCTCGACGAACACATCGGGCATGTGGCCGACCGAATTGCTCAACTTAAATTACTGGAAGCGCAGCTTCGAGACTTGCGCGGTCGGTGCCGAAGTGCCAAAGCGTCGAAGGATTGCCGAATTCTGCAAACCCTGTCTCCCAGAAAAGACGGGTAGCAGTGTCACGACCGTCTGTCTGCTCCCAGCCTGAAGAGCCTTATGAAGGTGTCCTGAGCCGCATAATCGCAGAAGTTAGCGAACGAAAGGCTGCATGAGCAAACGGAATAGGGTGAGCTGAGGCTCGCGGGCAATGATGAATGATGGATCCGGCGTTCGCTGTCCTGCGTCACCAAGAAAAGACGCAGCCATCGATCCAGTGTTTGGGGAATCCTGATGCTGCCGTGGTTGAACTTGGACGCCTAGGGAGGAGTTGAAAAAAAGCGGCACACCCCGGAGGAGGACACAGGGTGTACCCATAACAAATATTCGAAGTCGCAGCAATCGGGTTAAGCCGGAACTGCGGCCATTCAGGAAATAATGGAGCCCGTTACGATACGGAGTGGCTCTGGGCGGCCTTTTCCAGAAAACAACTCACCGCCGATCCCACCCCCATTCATTGATTCATTTACGCAACAAACGCAGTCCGTTGGCCACCACAATCATGCTTGCTCCCATATCGGCGAAGACCGCCATCCACATGGTGGCATGTCCCGTGAATGTAAGCCCGAGGAAAACTGCCTTTATTCCCAGCGCTAGGGCAATATTCTGCTTGAGTATCGCCGATGTGGTACGTGAGAGTTTCACGAAAATCGCCACTTTGCGCAGATCGTCGTCCATCAGCGCCACATCGGCGGTCTCGATGGCGGTATCCGTACCGGCAGCGCCCATGGCAAAACCTACGTCGGCGCGCGCCAGGGCCGGGGCGTCATTGATACCGTCGCCTACCATGCCGACTGTACCGCCGCCCCCCTGAAACGTTTCGATAACGCTAAGTTTGTCTTCCGGCAGCAGCTCGGCGCGTACCTCGTCAATGCCAACGGTTCCGGCAATTGCCTCGGCGGTGTGCTGGTTGTCGCCGGTGAGCATTATGGTGCGCACACCAAGGCGGTGCAGATCGGCAATGGCCTCACTGCTTGTTTCCTTGACCGTATCGGCAACGCCGAACAGCGCCAGAGGACGAGAATCATCCGCCAACAGAACGACGCTTTTCCCCTGGCGCTCCAAGGCGTCGATCCTATTGAGAAGGGTTGGCTCTGCGAAGCCGTTTTCTGTCATCAGTCGGGGATTCCCAAGGAAATAAACACGATCTCCCACACGTCCGGTGACGCCGCGGCCGGTCAAGGCGGAAAAGTCGGCAACTTCTCGCGGCGTGATACCGGCTTTTTCGGCGGCGACGGCAATGGCGTGCGAAACCGGATGATCGGAGCGGCTGGCCAGACTTGCCGCAAGGCAACGCGCTTCTTCCGGATCGATACCGCCCAGCGCCTCGAAGTCGGTCTGCGCCGGTTTGCCGTGGGTGATGGTGCCGGTTTTGTCCAGCGCCAGCCAGGCAAGTTTGCGTCCTTCCTCCAGATACACCCCGCCCTTGATCAGGATGCCGCGCCGTGCGGCGGCGGCAAGACCGCTGACGATGGTGACCGGCGTTGATATCACCAGGGCGCAGGGGCAGGCAATGACCAGCAACACCAGCGCCCGGTAGGTCCACTCCAGCCACGCGCCGCCAAAGGCCAGCGGCGGAATGACCGCTACCGCCAGCGCCACTGCGAATACCGCCGGGGTGTACACACGGGCAAACTGATCAACGAAGCGCTGGGTCGGCGCACGGCTCCCCTGTGCCGCCTCGACCGCATGAATGATGCGGGAAAGCGTTGAATTATTGGCGCCTGCCGTCACTCGGAACTGGAACGATCCCGCTTGATTGATTGTGCCGGCAAAGACGGGTTCGCCCGGTCCCTTCTCCACTGGCAGGCTTTCACCGGTGATCTGAGCCTGATCGACCGTAGAATTACCTTCGACCACCATACCGTCCAGAGCGATCCTCTCCCCCGGTCGGACGCGCACGATGCTGTCCAGTGCAACACTCTTGGCCGGAACCTCACCCCATGAGCCGTCGAGGAGTTTTACCGTAGCGCTTTCCGGGGTCATGGCCATCAAGCCACGGATAGCGTTGCGGGCACGGTCGAGGGACTTGACCTCGATCAGTTCGGCCAGGGCGAACAGGAACATTACCATGGCCGCCTCCGGCCACTGGCCGATGAACAACGCACCGGTCACCGCGATGGACATGAGCGCATTCATGTTAAGGTTGCGGTTGCGTAGCGCAATCCACCCCTTTTTATAGGTCTCCAATCCGCCCGTCAGAATAGCGACTAGCGCCAAGAGCAGCGTCAGCCAGTGATGGCCGACACTCAGCATCTCGATAATCTCGGCGCTCAGTACAGCAACTCCCGATACGGTCAGCGGCCACCATTTGGTCTTTTCTTCCTTGGGTAATTCATCCGGTTGCTCCACCACCCCAACCTGCATACCGATGGCTTTCAGGGCAACTGTCACCGAATCCAGCGCTGGCAGAGTATGGGAAATGGTAAGGTTTCTCTGCAAGAGATTGAATTCGAGTCCCGTTACGCCGGGAAAACCTTTCAGTTTGCTGCATACCAGCGCCTCTTCGGTCGGGCAGTCCATGTTTTCGATATGAAGTTGATCCTGGCGGCCCGCCGGTGCAGCGGGTTGTGACGGCTGAAAGGTGCCTGGTGACTCAACCGCTTCTTCACCCTCGGCAAGGATGACATAGCCAGCCGCCTCAATGCTCTCGCGGATCACAGCTGGCGTGGTCTTTACCGTATCGTAGAGCACCACAGCCTTTTGGTCGGCAAGCAGTGTCGTCACCTTGGTCACCCCGCCAATTTCCTTTACTACGCTCTCCAGGTATTTTGCACAATCAGAACAATCCATAGTGTGAATGCTAAGTTCAAGAGTTGCATGTTGCGAGGTCATCGCCAGTCCTTTTCGTCGGGCTAAAGTCCGATTGAGCCTATTACCCTTTGCAAGCGAGCGGTATCAGCAATAACGGCACCCGGCTGAAACTGCAGACACGGTGCGCCACGCTCCCTTCCCAGAAGGCCGCCATTCCGGTCTTTCCATGGGTCGCCAGGACGGTCAGGTCAACGCTGCTGACGTTGGCCGCATCCGCGATCATCTCTGCCGGGTCCCCGCGCAGGACATGCCCGCTGACCGCAAATCCTTGGCTGCGAAGCGATTCTGTCTCGGCCTTGATCAGCTCCTGGGCATCCTTGTCTGCCATTTCTAGGATTTTGGATGCGGTGGCGGGAAACATGCGACCTGAAACCTTGGCATCTCCGGCCAGGGAGCTGAAACGGGGCACCACGATCACCAGGTGCAGGGCGGCGTGGCAGGCCTTGGCGATCTCTTTTGCGACCGGGAGGGCCTTTGCGTGGTCGGGATCGCCGTCCAGGGGGACGAGGATGTTGCGGCAGGAAAAGGGCGGGACGCCCCCCTGTTGGTCGGGATGGGTAATCAGGACCGGAAGGGAACCCAGGCCGATCACCTTCTGGGCGATGCTTCCCAGGAACAGGTGCAGTGATTTGCCGCGGCCGTGGGAGCACATGATGATCAGGTCGTGCTTCAGTTCGTCCGCGTGTGCAACAATGCTCCCGGCCACATTGTCCACTTCCGCTTCATGAACATGAAAGTCGACCGTTATCCCTTTGGTGAATTCCCGCTGCGACAGCTCGCTGAGGTAAGTGAACGCCTCTCGCGCATTCTTCAGATGCGATTGGCCATGGACTTCACTTGGGGCGTTCCGCTCCACCACATGCATAAGGGTGACGCGGCTGGCGAATTTTTCCGCCAGAAAGGCAGCGGCCGGCAGTGCCGCTTCCGCCATTTTGGAGCCGTCCAAAGGGATCAGGAGATGTCTGAACATATGGTTCACCCTGTGATGAGAGTTTTATACAGCAGGTAGACGTTCAACGCGACGATGAGCGCCGCGATCAGGCCGGCAAGGATGGTGGTGATGCGCCTGTTGACCAGTTCTCCCATGATGTCGGTGCGACTGGTGAACATCACCAGCGGTATGATTGCAAAAGGGAGCCCGAAACTGAGCACCACCTGGCTGATCACCAGGGTGCGGGTCGGGTCCAGCCCCATCAGGATGACGGCCATTGCCGGGGTCATGGTTACCACGCGCCTGACCCAGATCGGGATGTGGAGTTTGAGAAAGCCCTGCATGATCACTTGCCCCGCGCTGGTTCCGACGGCTGACGACGACAGCCCTGAGACCAGCAGCGACAGGCCGAAGATCCATTTGGCGGAACTCCCCAGCAACGGCTCCAGGGTGCGGTGGGCCTCTTCGAGGGAGGCGATATGGGTGAGTCCGGTTTTATAGAAAGTCGCGGCTGCCATGATTAGCATGGCGGCGTTGACAAAACTCGCGATCCCCATGGCGATGACCACATCCGCTATCTCAAATCGATACAGATTTTGCAGTCGGGACTTGTCCCTGACCACGATGCGTCCCTGGGTCAGGGATGAATGCAGAAAAATCGCGTGGGGCATGACCGTTGCTCCGAGTATGCCCGAGGCCAGCAGGACGCTTTCCGCACCCGAGAACTGCGGCACCAAGGCATGATAGGCGATCTGTCCCCAGTCGGGGCTGACGATGAAGGTCTCGATCAGATAGCAGAGGGCGATCACCCCGACCATGGCGGAGATGACCGCCTCCAGCGGCCGGAAGCCGTAGCGTTCGAGAGCCAGGATCAGCAGTGTTACGATGGCGGTAAGAACGGCACCCCCAAAGAGCGGCACTCCCAGCAGAAGCTGGAATCCCAAGGACGCCCCCAGGAACTCCGCCAGATCCGTCGCCATGGCCACCAGTTCCATCAAGACCCACATGGCATAGGCCACAGGCCTGGGGAAGTTCTCGCGGCACTGTTCTGCCAGATTCTTGCCGCTGGCGATACCGAGTTTTGCCGAAAGGGTCTGGATCAGCATTGCCATCAGGTTGCTGACCACGATGACCCATACCAGCATGTAGCCGAATTGTGCGCCCCCCTGGATGTTGGTTGCAAAGTTGCCCGGGTCCACGTAGGCCACGCTGGCTATGAAGGCCGGCCCCAGGAACGGCATCAGTCTCGTGAGCCGGTTCTTGCGCGTCTTTCCGCCGAGAATCTCCAAGGCGTCAGCGACGGTCTTGAAATCGGAAGAACTCTTAACTGGTCGGCTGGATTTCTCGCTCATCATGCGTGTGCTGTCCTAACATAGGGGGCCTGGCCGGTCGGCTCATTTTAGGCTACGTTAAACGCGGACTGCATCAATCTATTGTTTCTACGAGCCTTTTTATGTCATGCTCAGGACTTAACAATAGAATCGGTTAAAACCGACACTACTTTCCTGGTTTATTCAACATCCTCATAGTTTGATTCTCTTCTTTCAACTTACGCTCTAGCAGTTTCAACTCCTGCGGGGTGTAAAGCTTTTCTCCCATGCTAATCTCGTTTTTCAACTTGGCAATCCGCACCGGCAGACTGTCCACCACATTCGGGCAGTTCTTTCCATAGAGCAGACAATCATCCTTGCCATCTGCCTGCACAGTGGCAAATGCAGGCACGGCACCAAGGGCCACAACGGCAACACCCAATGAAATAATTGATCTTTTCATGGCTAGGTCTCCTTTTGATTAACCCACCATGCTTTCCGCATTGAAGGGCAGTTAAGGTTATACTAGATGAGAATTTTGTGGGCCGACGGACGACTCAAAACACAAGTTAAGCAAATCGTTCGGAGTTAAAGGAATCCATTCCGCCGCCTGCTAAATCTCACGGCCATTCAACGTCAAGTGGATACTTCTGATTCCCTCAGTAAAACTGGTAGTGCTGTAGGCCCTTGGTCTCCTCATTCCAGGTTTGCTGCCGTATTTCGGTTCAACAACCAAATTGTTCACGGCCCCCTCAACCAGGGTTATTTCCTTTTCAACTGCTATCGTGTCTTCGGGAAGGCCCACAACGATCCTGTGGGGACCGGCCTTCAGGCGCAGACTCTGGCTGAATCGGTATCTGATTCCATCGCCGGCCTCGGGGTCCACTATCCCCCGCGGCCCGCTATTTTCCTTTTGCAAAATCCCGGACAGAAGTACTGCTTGGCCGTCGATATTCAGCAGCAGCTTGTAATCCGGCGTTCCATGAATATCCCTTGCGGAATAAATCCCCGGATGGTGAGTTTTCAGCGTGGCGGTGATGCGCAAATCCGTAAAACCGGGAGGAATGAGACCTCCGTTGTTGGCTAATTCCCGGAAAACATCGGGGCGAACAGTTGTGCTGCTTGCCCTAATCAGGGCAGAACTTTCTGCGCAGCCGGTCAGGACCGTCAGCGACATCATAAGCAATAGGCAAATTTTCTTCATGGTTAAGCTCCTTTCGTTACTAGACAGCCGCTTCGCCCCGCTCGTTGGTCCGTATCCGCACCGCCTCTTCAACGTTGAGGACATAGATTTTCCCTTCGCCACGTTCGCCGGTCCATGCCTGCTGCTGGATGGTGTCAACCACCTCCCAGACGATGGCGTCGGAAACCATCAGCTCGATACGCACCCTTTTGCAGAAATAAGTAATCTCCGTATCGTTGAGGTCCCGGCACGAAGCTCCCTTCCCCTGGCCGAAGCCCCTTGCTTCCATCACGCTCATGCCGGTTAATCCGTCAACTGCCCGCAAAGCTTCGGTTACCCTTTCAAGTACGACAGGTCTTATGTAAGCGATGACATGTTTCATTGCGCAATCTCCCTTTGATTGAGTTTCAGTTCGGCTCTCCGCTCCCACCACCGGTAGAGGGTAGGCAGAACAACCAGAGTTAACAATGTGGAAGTGATCAGACCACCGATCACTACCGTGGCCAGCGGCCTCTGCACCTCGGCGCCGGTGTTGTGAGAAAGAGCCATGGGGATGAAGCCGAGGGAGGCAACGAAGGCGGTCATCAAGACCGGCCTCAAGCGAATCGTTGCCCCGTTGGTAATGGCCTCGTCCAGCGACTGTCCCTCCTCGCGCAGCTTGTTGAAGTAGGAGACCATGACGATGCCATTTAGTACCGCCACCCCGAACAGGGCGATAAAGCCGATGGCCCCGGAGACCGACAGCGGCAAGCCGCGCAGGAACAGAGCGACGATGCCGCCGATCAGGGCGAAGGGAATGTTGAGGATGATCAGGAACGCCTGCCCGACATTGTTGAAGGTCGAGAAAAGCAGGATGAAGATCAGCGCAAGGCAGATGGGGAGGATCACGGCCAAACGCGCCATGGCCCGCTGCTGATTCTCGAACTGCCCGCCCCAGTCCAGGTAATATCCTGCGGGGAGTTTGACTCCGGCATCAAGTGCTTTCTGGGCCGAGGTGACAAAGCTGCCGATGTCCCTGCCTGTGACGTTGCATTCCACAACGATGCGCCTGGAGCCGTTCTCGCGTGAGATCTGGGCCGGACCCTCTTCGGTCTTTACCCTCGCCAACTGCTTCAGCGGAATGCGCGCCCCGTTCGGGGCAGAGATCAGCAGTTCGCCGAATTTTTCCGGATTGTCAGAGAGATCTGATGGGAAGCGCAGCGCCACGGAAAAGCGCTTCTGCCCTTCGAACAGTTCCGAGACCGCCTTACCCCCGGAGGCCAGTTCCAGCACCTCGTTGATATCTGCCACGTTGATGCCGTAGCGGGCGATAGCTGCCCGGTCGATCTCAACCTGCAGGTAGGCCAGGCCGGAAACTTTTTCCACCTGTACGTCGGCAGCTCCTTCGATTTTTTTGACCACCTCGGCAATCTCGTTGGCGCGGGCCTTGAGAATCTCCATGTCTTCACCATAGAGCTTAATGGCGATCTGTGATTTGACCCCCGAGACCAGCTCATCCACCCGCAGGGCAATCGGCTGGCTGAAGGAGAAGGTCATGCCTGGGATGTTCTCCAGCCTCTCCCGCATCTTGTCCACCAACTCGTCCTTGGTTTTGGCCGTCGTCCATTCACCACGGGGCTTGAGACTGACGAAGATGTCCGAGATGTCGATCCCCATTGGGTCCGAGGCGATTTCGGCCCGCCCGGCCCGGGCCACGACACTTTGCACTTCGGGGAATGACTTGATCACCTTCTCCACGGCGGCGGAGGTCTTGACCGTGTCCGTCACCGACACGGACGGTAACCGGAAGGATTGCACCGTTATGCTCCCCTCGTCCAAGGTGGGGAGGAATTCGCTCCCCAGGAAGGGAATCAACAGCAGGGAGCCGGCCAGCGCCGCGCCGGTGATGATCAACGTTTTTTTCGGGTTGGCCAGACTCTGCTGTAGCAGGGGCAGATAATTCTCGCGAATTCTGACCAGCAGCCAAGGGTCTTTTTCTACCACCTTACCCTTGAACAGAAACGAGCAGAGAGTCGGCACCAGGGTCATGGTCAGGATCAGCGAACCCAGCAAGGCGAAGCCGACCGTGAAAGCCATCGGTGAGAACATCTTCCCCTCCATATCGGTCAAGGTGACGATAGGCAGGTAAACGATGGTGATGATCAGCACCCCAAAGAGGATCGGCCGGGCCACTTCCATAGCAGAAGTGTAGATGACATGACGGGTGCTTTCCCCTTCCTTGCGCTCCGACAGGTGACGCACCGTATTCTCCACCATGACCACGCTGCCGTCGACGATCATGCCGAAATCGATGGCTCCCAGGGTCATCAGGTTGGCGGAAAGCCCCAGCCAGTGCATGCCGAGAAACGAGAAGAGCATGGAAAGCGGGATGGTCAGTGCAACGATCACCGCTCCTCGCACATTGCCCAGGAAGTAGAAGAGGACGGCGATGACCAGCAGTCCCCCCTCGATGAGGTTGGTGGTGACGGTGCGGATGGTCTTCCAAACCAGATCGGTTCGGTCGTAGTAAGGCGTCAGCTTGACCCCTTCGGGTAGGGCCTTTTCGATGGTCTTGACCTTAGCGGTAACCCCATCCACCACCTCGCGACTGGAGGCGCCCTTCAGCATCATGACGATGCCGGCCACCGTCTCCCCCTTGCCGTCGTAGGTGGTGACGCCCTGGCGCGGTTCGTTGCCTATGGCCACCTCACTTACGTCGTGCAGATGGATCGGCGTGCCGCCGGTGCTCTTAACCACGATGTCCTTCAGGTCGTCCACGCCGCGGGCAAGGCCTATGCCGCGCACCATGTACTGCTCCTCACGGTGCTCTATGTAGCCGGCACCCACGGTGGCGTTGTTCTTCTCCACGGACTCCATGACGTCGTGAATGGTGAGGTTCAGACTTTTCAGTTTGCCGGGGTCGAGCAGCACCTGGTACTGCTTAACCTGGCCGCCGAAGGAGTTAACGTCGGTCACCCCAGGCACGGTGCGCAGGATCGGGCGCACCAGCCAGTCCTGGATGGAGCGCAGCTCACGGGCGTCATGGGTGTCGGAGGTCAGGATGTACTGGTAGATCTCGCCGAGCCCCGTGGTGACGGGTCCCATCTGGGGCTCGATCCCTTTGGGGAGCCGGTCGCGGGCCTGCTGGAGCTTCTCGAAGACCTGTTGGCGTGCGAAGTAGATGTCGACCCCGTCCTCGAAGACGATGGTCACAACCGACAGGCCGACCTTGGAGAGCGAGCGCATTTCATCCAGTCGCGGCAGCCCGCCCATGGAGGTCTCGATCGGGAAGGTGATCAGTTTCTCCACCTCGGTGGGGGCCATGCCGCCGGCCTGGGTGAGGATCTGCACCTGAACGTTGGTCACGTCCGGAAAGGCGTCCACCGGCAGTTTTTTCATCGCCCAAAGGCCCGCGCCGATCAACAGGGCTGTGGCCAGAAGGATCAGTAAGCGCTGCTGGAGCGCGAACCGTAGTATCTTATCAAGCATGAAAACACCTCATAGTGTAGTTATGTGGGGGCTGCATCAGTGGCCGTGCTCCCCTAGTTCGCCCTTTTGCATTTCCGACTTGAGCAGGAAAGACCCTTTGACGGCGTAGCGCTCACCCTCCTTCAAGCCGGCAACTACCTCCGCCATGCCACCCGATGCGCGGCCCAGTTCAACCTTTCGAGGTTCGAATTCAGTGCCGTCTTCAGTCACGAAGAGTACCTTCTTCCCCTCCAGTTCCTGGAATGCATCCTCCGGTACTGCAAGCACCGGCGGTGTGTCCGCCGGTAATGCCAGTTCGACGCTGGCGAACATCTCCGGCTTCAGCTTACGACCTGGATTGGAGACCTCTACCCGCGCCTTGACGGTGCGGGTGGCCTCGTCGACCAGGTCGGCGATATAGGCGATGCGCCCCTTCAGCTTCAGGTCCGGAAAGGCGCCGACGCTGACAATGGCCCCCTGCCCCTTGCGTACCTTGGCAAGATCCTTTTCGTTGATGTCGACGAGAACCCAGACCGAGGAGAGGTCGGCAACCGTGTAAAGGCTCTTGGATGGGTCGGAAAGCTCACCCACGATAGCGTGCTTCTCGGTGATGATGCCGGCGATGGGGGAACGGACCGGCAAGAGCGGCCTCTTATGTTTATCCCCTGCGAGGTCTGAGGCTGAAACGCCGTACAGGGACAAACGCTCTTCGTCGGTATGCAGTTCGGTCTGTGCCATCTTGTAATCAGTCTCGGCCTGTAGGATGTCCTTGCGTGCCGCAATCTTCTTCTCCACCAAAGCCTTGATCCGGTCCATGTTAGACTGCGCCAGGGCAATCCTTGTTCTTGACTGGTGGTAACGGTTGATGGCTTCGCCAAGTTCTACGCTGTCCAGGGTCGCAAGGATCTGCCCAGTAGAGACGCTGTCGCCAAGTGAGGCCTTGACGGCAACGATCTTGCCGGAGATGCGTGGCGAGACGTGGGCGATGCGGTCGGCGTTGGCCTCCACCTTGCCGGTGGCGCTGATCACGCCGGCAAGCGATTGTTTTTTCGACGCCACGACGACCACGCCGTTTTGCTTTTGCGCTTCTACGGCCATTTTTACGCGGCTCTCTCCCTCGTGCTCGTCATGCGCATCCCCTTCCTTCCCGTCCTTATGTTCCTTCCCCTCGTCGCCGCCCCCCTTTTCCTCCTTGTGGCCGGCTTCGCCTGCGTGCTCGGCCTGCTCGCCGCCGCTTTTCAGGTGGGTAAACCGGTAGAAGAAGCCGCCGCCCAAGGCAACGGCCAGGATAAGTCCGATTATGATTCCTTTCTTGTTCACTGCACACCTCCGGTAAGTTCTGTTGCCACTGCTGTTTCAAGCTTTACAAGAGCTGCCTGCCGATCATGCAGCGCCGTCAGATAACCTTCGCTGACATCGAAGAATTTCTTCTGTTCCTGAATGACTGCCAGTATACCGACCTCGCCGAGCCGATAAGCTTCCTGGGACAGTGTAAGGTTTTCCTCAAGTTGGGGAATGATACTGGTCTTGTACAGGGAGAGTACTTTTTCGCTGTTAAGGTAACTGGCGTAGGCGGTTTCAACCTCACGTTCAACATTCCTGCTAGCGGCCAACAAACGGCTTTCGGTGCTGCTTCGCTTAGCCCGGGCTTCCTGAACTCCAGCCTGATTTTTATCGAAGACGGGAATGGGCATCGAAAGTTTGAAGCCTATGGTGTAGGCGGTGTCTTTGCCTTCCACTCCGCCGACCTCGATGGATGTCGTGTCACGCTTGACTGCAAGCCCCGCCGTGAGATTGGGGACTGCCTCGGACCTGGCAAGGACAATGTCGGCGTCATTCTTCTCTTTTTCAGCCTCCAACGCCTTTACATCGGGACGCTGAGCATGTGCAAGCTGTTTCAGGTCTGCCAGAGTCTTTGTAAGAGATATTGCGGATTTAAGTTCTCCGGAAATTGCGGGTAGTTTCCCGAGCGGAAGACCCATAATCGTCCACAGTCTTGCATGGCTTTCCAGAGAGGTTTTCGCGACAGCAATCTTGGCGCCTTCGCTTCTTGCCAATTCAACTTTGACCAGATTCATCTCCAGTTCCGGGATATCGCCTGCCGTCAGGCGCTCCCTGGTCACATCGAGAAGTTGCCTGTTGAGAACAATGGAGCGGTCTGCCAAGGCTATCCGCTGTTCAGCCAAAATGACGTCAAAGAATGCCGTCTTGACCTCTTCGCTAAGCACTCTTTCCTGATCAGCCAGTTGCCATCGGTACATCTCCAGTTCTCGTTCGGCGAGGGTCAGCCGCTTCTCCCTCTTTCCGTTCAGGAAGAACTCCTGCGATACCCCGAGTGACAGGCTGTTCTCAGCACTGCTGCCGGTCAGAGCACCAGTGCCCCCCTCCAGCTCAAGGGAAGGGTTCGG
>Ga0209317_1002247_pt1 | contig 14357 bp, 11 predicted proteins | sample RifGroB2_FD_183994 | JGI IMG/M metagenome (GOLD analysis project Ga0209317, IMG submission 183994) | Soil microbial communities from Rifle, Colorado, USA - Groundwater B2 (SPAdes) (version 2) | ecosystem: Environmental > Terrestrial > Soil > Unclassified | place: Rifle, Colorado | collected... | reverse complement strand
GACAAAACCGTTCAGGGGGGGCAACCCGCAGATGGCGACGGCACCCACGAGAAAGAAGGCCGCGCTGTACGGGAGCCGGCGCGCCACGCCGCCGAGGAGGTCGATCTGCCTGGTGCCGGTGGCATGGATCACCGCACCTGCCGACAGGAAAAGCAGGGCCTTGAAAAGGGCGTGGTTCACCACGTGCAAAAGCGCCCCTCCCGCCCCCAGCGCCACCAGCACCGGCCTCCCCTGGCTCACCCCGATCAGCGCCATCCCGAGCCCCAAGAGGATGATCCCGATGTTCTCGATGCTGTGGTAGGCAAGGAGCCTCTTCAGATCGTGCTGCCCGAGCGCGAACGCCACCCCCGCTACCGCCGAGACCGACCCCAGCAGCAGGAGCGTCCCCCCCCACCAAAGGGGAGGGTCGACGAACGCGGAGAAGAGCCGCATCATGCCGTAGATGCCGGTCTTCAGCACGATCCCCGAGAGGATGGCCGAGATGTGGCTGGGCGCGTTGGCGTGGGCCGAAGGAAGCCATACGTGCAGCGGCATGATGCCCGCCTTGAAGCCGAAGCCGAGCAGGGCTGTCAGGAAGATCGCCGTCGCCGGCCCGGTCTGGGCGGAAAGAGTGCCCTGGAGTGGGAACAGGTAGGCGCCGGTGACCCCCTTTAGCAGCGAGAACATGGCAAACAGCGCCAAGGCTCCCACGTGGGCCGTGATGAGATAGAGCACCCCCGCCTCCCGCACCTGGGACTTCTCGTCCTCGGCGGTGAGGGCGAAAAAGGCGGCAAACGCCATGACCTCCCAGGCGATCAGGAAGAGCACGGTGCTCTTCGCCAGCAAGATGGTGGTGAGGGACGCGGCGAGAAGCCCCAGGAAAAAGTTGAGCCTCGCCGAGTTCGCAGGGTGGATCGCGGCAGGCCAGTAGCCGACGCCATAGAGCGCCGCGCAGCCGGTGACGATGAACATGGGGAGCAGGAAGAAGGCCGAGAGCGCATCGACACCCAACTCGAAGGGATGGAACGGGAGCCCCGTGGCGACGAGGTAGCCGGCGGCGGCGGGGAAAACGAGCGCGCAGAGGGCGCCGGCAACTCCGGACAGGGAGCCTGCCAGCATCAGGGAGGCGGAGAGCCGCTGGGCGGCGCCGGACCCGCCGCGCAAAAGCATGGGGAGTCCGGACAGCGCCTGGCAGGCGATGGCGAGCAACAACAGGTGGAAACAGGTCGCAGGCTCGCCGGATGGGAACATGATCAGCTCCTCTTGTCGCGCTCCAGGCGCCTGGCAGCTTTCAGGATGGCGGCACGGTCGCAGGAGAGGTTCAGTGCGGCGCGGAACTCCGGGTCATGCAGTGCGTAGGCGAGCCGGGACAAAAGGTGCAGGTGCACCTTGACGGTCGGGCTGGTCAGCATGAAGAGGATCCTCACCGGAAGGCCGTCGACCGCGCCGAAGTCCACGGGGTGCGCCAGGAAACAAAGAGAGACGGCAGGAAGGGGCTTGTTCTGCAAAAGGATCGGGTTTCTAACGTGCGGGATGGCGATGCCGTCGCCGATGGCCGTGGTGCCGAGCGCCTCGCGGGCCAGCAGCACCTGGAGCAGGAACTCGGGGTCCACCTGGGGGGGGAGTCGCAGCAGGTTTACCACGTTCCTGAGCACCGAGAGCTTGTCGTCGCCCTGGACGCCGCAGTGGACCCCCCCTGCCTCCAGCGCCTGGCTCAGCGGGGGGAGCTCCAGGTCGGACCGGGCGGCCGCGAACAGCTCCGGCGGCACCTTGATGCCGTGCTCGGTAGCCCACTCGAGCAGGTCTACGCGGTTGATCCGGTAGCTGCCATGCACCATCGTGGCCGGCAGTTTCTCCTTCCTGATCCACCTGATGACATCGCTCTCGTCGTTAGCGAGCAGCGCGGCCACCTCTGACGCCTTCATCAACATCGGTCACTCCCCCGTGCGCAGGACTGGGAAGATGTATAACACCGTTAACGGGAAGAAACAAGCTGGTTAATGTGGATAAGCCACCGTTATCCGTGATCTCTTTGCTTTCTCCCCTGCCCTCAGGGGCCCGGGCGCCGTGGCGCTTGCCGCCGACCATCCCCCCCGCCCGCCGGGCGCGACTAGCTCAAAAAAAAGCCCCCGGGAATCCGGGGGCTTTTGCGCTTCTTGTCGATGCTAGTGCTTGGCGTGCTCCTCGCCGCCGGGGACGTCCTGCCCGCCCGCCGAGTGGCAGTCGCTGCAGTTGGTCTTCATGATCTCGTCGCCGATGTCGACCGGGTGCACGAACTCCTTCACGGCGGCGCCGGCGGGGATGTTCTCCTGCTTCTGGCTCAGCACCGTGTGGCACAGGTTGCAGTCCTTGGAGATGATCTTGCCGGAGGGCGCCTTGTGCTTGCCGTCGTGGCAGCGGAAGCAGCCCGGGGTGTAGAAGTGACCGATGTGGTTCGGGTAGGTGTTCCAGGAGACCTTCATCCCCGGGAAGAAGTTCTTCCGGTAGATGTCCTGCACCTCGGCAACCGCGTTCTTGATCTCCTTCTCCTTCCCCTTGGCAACTGCCGGGTAGTTCTTCGCGTAGTAATCGGGAAGTTCCTTGGCGATGACTGCCGAGGCCTCCTCCTTGCTCTTGTACGGCCTGGTGAGAAGTTCGACGGCGACCTTCTTCATGTACGGGAGCGACCGGTCGATCCTGTTGGAGACGAAGCTCTCGTCCATCTCGACGCCGGGTGCGCGGTAGATGTGTGCCGGGCGGTTGTGGCAGTCCAGGCAGTCCATCACCCTCTTCTTCGCCTTGGAGATGTCCTCCTTGGTCATCGGCTTCTCGGTATCGACGTACTCGGTGACCGTGCCGTCCTTCTCGGTGACCGCGATGTAGGGGATGTTCTGGCGCTGGCGGTCAGTGGCGATGTAGGTGACCTCCTGGCCGATGTGCCAGTGGATCCCCTTCGCGTTGCTCTTGGGGGTCCCGCCGATGTTGATCAGCATGTTGATCTCGCGCGGGGTGTTCTCCTCGTTGGGGGCATAGTGGTAGAACACCTTCTGGCGCCCCATGTAGAACTTCTCCGGCCAGTGGCAGTGCTCGCAGGTGTCGCGGGCCGGGCGGAGGTTGTCGATGGGGGTCTCGATGGTCTCCGGGTAGGTCTTGAAGACCACCGCGTAGAGCTGCCTCATGCCGGAAAGCTTCGCCTTCACATACCAGGCGGCGCCGGGGCCCACGTGGCACTCGACACATTTGACCTTGGCGTGCGGGGAGTTGGCCCAGGCGACGTGCTCGGGCTCCATGACCACGTGGCAGAGCTCGCCGCAGAAGGTGGTGGACTCGGTGAATTCGTAACCCTTGAGCGAGGCGACCGACACGACCAGCACGAAGCCGATGCTGGCGACCACGAAAAAGATGAACAGATGCCGTTTGTGAGGCTCATTGAAATCGACCTTCGGGAAGGGGGAGATCTGCTCCTCGGGGTGCTTCCGTCTCCTCTCCCGGACCAGGAAGGCGCCCAGCGGAACCAGGAGGAGGCCCACGATCAGCATTCCCGGGAACAGGAAGTAGGTCATCAGCCCGAGATAGGGCTTCTCCACACCGGTGATCCCCTCGTAAGAGAGGAAGCCGATGATCAGTCCGGTCGCGGTGATCGCCAGGATCATGCCGACCAGGCTGATCAGGTTCCAGGCATAGCCGGCATACTTTTTCAGTGCCATGTTTGTCTTCTCCTTGCTTCATTTCATATGGTGTCCGCCATATCGCCTGAGGTGGTGCGCGATATGGCGTAGCGATAGTAGCGCAGCACCATACTATTGGATACGGTCTTTGTCAAAAAAAAGTAATTTAATACTTTGGCAGCAGGATCAGACGGTTACAAGGATAAACCCGTAGCGTTTACGGGAAAATAGAACCAAGGCGCTGTTTTCCCGGCTGTTTGGGTAAACGCCGTTATATTAGCAGATGAGAAAGCCGGTACAACTGATCCAATGAAAAAAAATAGCGGGCGCGGTGAAACCGCTGCCCGCAGCGCGCGACTGCACCGGAAATCACTCGTACCCGAATTCCTTCAGCATCCGGCTGTTGTCGCTCCACTCGCCGCTCACCCGGACGAAAAGTTCGAGGAACACCTTGGTGTCGAGCAACCTCTCGATCTCCTGCCGGGCCTGGGTGCCGATCCGCTTCAGCATCTCCCCCCTTTTGCCTATCACGATACCTTTCTGGGAATCGCGCTCCACGTTGATGGTCGCCGCGATGGCCACCACGCCGTTTTCGCGCTCCTTGAAGCTGTCGACCACCACTGCCGTCGAGTAGGGGACCTCGTCGTGGGTGAGGCGGAAGATCTTCTCCCTGATGATCTCTGCGACGATGAAGCGCTCCGGCACGTCGGTCAGGATGTCGTCGGGAAAGTAGCAGGGCCCTTCCGGAAGCACGCCGTGCACCAGCTGCACCAGCTGCTCCACGCCGTCGCCCGTTGCGGCCGACACCGGTATGATCTCCTTGAAGGGATAGGTCTCGCCGTAGCACGACATGCACTCCAGGAGCTCCCCCTTGGGGATGAGGTCTATCTTGTTCAGGACGAGGATCACCGGCGCATCGACCCCGGAGAGGACCTCCTTGATCATGCCCGCCTCCTTGAGCGGGTCGGCCGCCCCATCCACCAGGAACAGGATCAGATCCACCCCCTGTACCGAGGAGAGCGCCTCATCAACCATGAACTTGTTGAGCCGGCTCTTGGCCCGGTGTATCCCCGGCGTGTCGATGAAGACGATCTGCCCCCCCGGCACGTTGTGGATCCCCTTGATGCGGTTTCTCGTGGTCTGCGGCTTGTCCGAGGTGATCATCAGCTTCTCGCCGAGGATCCTGTTCAAGAGGGTCGATTTTCCCACGTTTGGCCTACCGACGATGGAGACGAAACCGGAACGGAAGTTTTGTTGTGACATTTTCTATGCCTCCTGGCTTAACTGGCAGCGGAATCAAAGCCGTACAACATACGGGAAAAGGGGCGGGAAGGAAAGCGGTTCTTTGCGGCGCTGCTTTAATGTGCAAGGCACCGACACAGTATACACGGATGGAGCCCCATGCGAAATTTGCCGCTCCTGCTGCGGCACTCTCAAAGCGCCGTCAGGTTCGCGTGCCGTACCCCGCCGCTCCATTGCATGGAGACGGCACCCGGGGCAAGCGCGGCGTCCTCGCGCACGGCGAGGACCTCGGCGCCGAAGAGCCGGGAAAGCCTGGCGATGTTCCCCCTCTTCTGCCCCACCAGGTCGGAGAGCCTGCCGGGGGGTGCGGCGAAGCTGACCCGGCTTCCCCTGGGAAGCTCTGCCAGCAGGGCGCTCATGAGGTCGAAGCAGAGCTCCGACTCCACCAACTGCCCGAAGGCGGGGTGGTAGGGTCCGGCAAGGAGCACGCCGGGCGACTCCAGCTCGGCGGTCGGCTGCAGCCCCATCCTGATCACGGGGACGCCTGCACGCCGCGCCGCGAGAAGCATGCGCTTGCAAAGGGAGACGGCCTGGTCCAGCGAAAGCGGCGTGTAGCTTCCCTCCCGGTACCGTTTTGCGAGCTCGGTCCCGGAGATGACCAGGGTGGGATAGATGCGCAGAAAAGCGGGATGGAGCGCGAGGGCCTCCCCGAGCGAGAAAAGGGAGCGCTCCTGGGTGTCCCCAGGGAGCCCCGGCATCAGCTGGATGCCGAACGGGATCCCGGCGTCGCCAAGGGCGCGCGCCGCGCGACCAACGTCGGCCGCGCCGTGCCCGCGGCCGGAGAGGGCCAGCACCTCCCGGTCCATCGACTGCACCCCGAGCTCCACCGTGGCGACACCCATCTCCTTTATGAAGCGGGCAGTCCCGGCGTCGACGCAGTCGGGCCTGGTGGAAACCCGCACCGACTTGAGCACCCCGCTTGCCAGCAGCGGCTGCAACGGCAGCAGGAGCTGCTCCTGGTCGGATCTCGGAAGGGCGGTGAAGGTCCCGCCGTAAAAGGCCGCCTCCAGCTCCCTCCCCGGGGAGCCCTCCCCGTACTGCCCGACCCTTTCCAGGATCTCGCCGGCAGAGGGGAGCGCGCCCTTGGCCCCCGCCACCTTCTCCTGGTCGCAAAAGACGCAGCGGTGCGGGCACCCCAGGTGCGGGATGAAAAACGGGACCACGAGCGGCTTCAACTGTCACCCTTGAGCAGCAGGGCGGCAGCCCGGGCGGCATCCTGCTCCGCCTCCTTCTTGGTCCTGCCGACCCCCTCCCCCATCAGTTCCTCGCCCAGGTAGACCTCGACGATGAAGCGCCTGTCGTGGTCCGGGCCGCTGGCCTCCTTCAACCGGTAGCAGGGGAGCTCCCCGCGCAGGAGCCTCGCCCGCTCCTGCAACTCGGTCTTGGCGTCCCGGCCGGAAAGGATCTCGCGGCAGGAGAGAAGCGGCGTGAAAAGCTCTCCCACGACGCGCCGCGCCTCATCGATGCCGCCGTCCAGGTACAACGCCGCCAGCAGGGCCTCGAAGGCGTCGGCCAGAAGGGAGCGTTTCTGTCTCCCTCCCCCCTTCTCTTCTCCGCGCCCAAGGCGCAGTGACCGGCCGAGGTCGAGCTCGGCCGCGACCCTCGCCAGGCTGGCCTCGTCGACCAGCGCCGCCCTGATCCTGGTCAACTCCCCCTCGCGGCTGTCCGGGAAGCGCACGAGCAGCATGTCCGAGAGGAGAAAGTCGAGCACCGCGTCCCCGAAGAATTCCAGGCGCTGGTTGTCCTTCCCCCCCGCCTCGTTCACGTAGGTGCGGTGGGTCAGGGCCTCCTGCAGAAGCCCCCTGTCCCTGAACCGGTAGGAGAGCCTCGCTTCGATCCTGGCCAGGGCGTCTTCCTGCTTGTCTATCATCATGAGAACCCGCTCTTTTTTGGTTTAAATTTGCCACTATAAGGCAAAGGGGTGGGGCATGGCAATAGCCATCTGCCAAGAGAGCAGGGGGGTAAGCGATGGGTGGCGGGAAGGGAGGAGCGGGTAGTGCCGGCAAGAGGGGGCGGGTCCCGGGGCCTGCCCGCTGCCCCGCCCCCCTCGCCTGCCTGATGCTAAAACCGCGACAGCTTGAACTGCCCGACCATCTGCTGGAGTTCCTCGGCTATCAGGTTCAGCTGCTGAGCGGCCTGTGCCGATTCATGGGCCCCGCGCGCCGTCCCCTGGATCACCTCGGTGATCTGCATCATGTTGCTGCTGATCTCGCTGGTGGTCCTGGTCTGCTCCTCGGCAGCGGTCGCTATCTGGTTGATCTGGCCGGCCAGCTCGCCTATCTGCTCCAGTATCTCCTGGATCGACGCACCGGAGCGGTCGGATTGCATCCGCCCGGTTTCCACGTTCTGCACGCTTTCTTCCATGGCGACTACGGCCGCCCTGGTCTCGCCCTGTATCCCCTTGATCATCTCCCCGATCTCGCGCGTGGCGCGGGTGGTGCGTTCCGCCAGGGCACGCACCTCGTCGGCCACGACCGCAAAGCCGCGCCCCTGCTCGCCGGCCCGGGCGGCCTCGATGGCCGCGTTTAGCGCCAGCAGGTTGGTCTGGTCCGCGATGTCCTCGATGGTGCCGATGATCTCGCCTATCTGGTCCGAACGCTCGCCCAGGCTCCCGATGGCGGCGGAGGTCACCGTCACCCGCTCCGCGATCTGGTTCATTATGGCGACAGTCCCGTTCACGACGCCTGCACCTTCCATAGCCTGGCTGCTGGCGTGGCTCGACGCCTCGGCGGCCAGGCCGCAGTTAGCCGCGATGTCGTTTGATGTCGCCGACATCTCCTCTCCGGCGGTAGCGACCGTGGTCGCCTGCGCCGCCACCTCTTCCGCGCCGGTCGCCATTGCTTCGGAGGTGCTGTAAACCTGGGAGGCGGCCGTTGCGATGCGACCGGCGGTCTGGCTGACCTTCCCTATCATGTCGCCGAAAGCCTCCGTCATGGCGTTGAAGGATGCCCCGATGCGCCCCATTTCATCCCTGCCAAGCCCCTCCACCCTGACGGTGAGATCGCCCTGCGCAATGCGGTCTGCCGCTTCCGCCAGCATGCTGCTGGAACGGGTGATGCCGCGGATGACGAAGAAGGCAACCACCGCAGCAAAACCGATGCTGACTAGCAACAGCAGGAGCGTGATCTTCAAGGAGAGTAAGTAGGCCGCTTCGGCTTTGGCGAAGTTGTCGCCGGCCTGCTTCTGCTCCTTGGCGATCAGTTCATCCGCGAGGCCTATGGCCTCCTCGGCGAGCGGGTTGATTTTCTGCAGCATGACGAGAAGGGCGTTGTCGTAGTCGCCGGACTCCACCGCCGCGATGCAGGGCTTCAGCCCCTCGTTGACGAACTGACCACGCTTGGCCGTGTACGCCTGGGCGACCCTCGCCTCATCGGCATTTTGCTTGTCCATGGTGGCCTCGTAGGCACTCCAGACCCGGCCGATCTCCTCGATGTTCTTCTTCACCCGGTCCAGGTGCAGGGTCACCGGATGGTCATGCAGCTTGCTGCTTTCCTGGGAGGGGTTGTGCTGTACCGACAGCATGAGCTGTATCCTGTTCTCGCGCATCAGTATCCCGATCCTGGAAAGGTTGTTCATCCCCACCATGTTCTCCTGATACATGACCTTCAGCGCCTGGTTCACGCTTCTTAGTTCCCTCACCTTGCTTGCTGCGATGATGGCGATGAAGACTGCGGTCAAGGAGACCATGGAAACAAGCCTGGCTTTGATGCTCATAGACATTCGTGTCCTCCTGGATTAAAGAGCCTCAGACTCAGCCACCAGTGGCTATTAATGAGTTTGTCGGGCATCAGAAGCTTTTCGACCGATGCTGAAGGTTCTTTAGAAAAAAGATCGGTCGTGCCGGCAGCTTTCAGCTCCAGCAGCTGCCTTCTCCAACGAACCGGGAGCGGTTGCAGCAGAAGCCGCGGCCAAGGCAATGATGATGCGGGTTTGCAGCCATTTAAATCTTGCATATTCATCCCCCCTCCCCTATAATTCAGTGATTTTATAAGGATCATGAGACCGCAGCTATGGGCTTTTTCATTACATTTGAAGGCGTTGAAGGGTGCGGCAAGACGACCCAGTTGAGGCTCCTGAAGGAGCGGCTGGAATCTGCCGGAGCAAAGGCAACGGCGACCAGGGAACCGGGCGGGTGCCCCATAGCGGACCAGATGCGCGCCATCCTTTTGGACGCGGGCAACTCCGCCATCACCCCGCTTGCCGAACTGCTCCTTTACGCCGCTGCGCGCGCGCAGCACGTGCAGGAGGTGATCGTCCCGGCGCTCGAACGCGATGAGATCGTCCTTTGCGACCGTTTCACCGACGCGACCGTCGCCTACCAGGGACACGGCAGGGGGCTCGACCTAGCCGTGATCGAGCAGCTGAACAGGCTTGCCACAGGCTCCCTGCAACCCGCGCTCACCGTGCTGATCGACTGCCCCGTCGAGACAGGGCTCTCCAGGGCGCTGGCCCGCATCGAATCGACCTCCGGCGCCCGCGAGGAGCGCTTCGAACTGGAATCTGTCCGTTTTCACGAGCGGGTGCGGGCAGGTTACCTCGCCCTTGCGGCGGCCTTCCCGGAGCGTTTTGTGGTGGTGGACGGCTCGGGCGACGTGCCTCAGACCGAGAAACTGGTCATCGAGGCGCTCTCCGGCAGGATCCCGCCGGGCGGCGCGGCGCTCCAGGTCCCGCCCCGGGTCGGGTGCTAGATGCCTTTTTCCGACGTCATCGGCCAGGAGAGGGTTGTCTCAGTACTGAGGCGCTCCATCGAGATGGAGAGGGTGTCGCATGCCTACCTCTTTTCCGGGATCGAGGGGTGCGGCAAGAGAAAGACCGCCCTTGCCTTCGTGCAGGCGGTCTTTTGCGGCAAGGAGGATGCCTGCGGGATCTGCCCATCGTGCCGCAAGGTGGCCGGCGGCCAGCATCCGGACCTCCACATACTGGAGCCTGACGGAGCCTTCATCAAGATCGACCAGGTCAGGGAGCTGCAAAAGGAGCTGTCATATCGCCCTTTCGAGGCCCCCAAGAAGGCATGCATCATAGACGGTGCCGAGAAGCTGAACCTCTCCTCGGGAAACGCGCTATTGAAGACCCTGGAAGAGCCGCCCGGCAACGCGCTGATGATACTGATCACGCCCGAGCGTTCGGCGGTGCTGCAGACGATTTTGTCGCGCTGCCAGACCCTCGATTTCCAGCCGCTTCCCGGCGCGTTGATCGAGGAGCGGCTGATCAGGGACCAGTTCCCGGCGGAGGCGGCCCGCGTCGCGGCGACCCTTTCCGGCGGCAGCCTCAGAAGAGGGATCGAGATCGCCGCCGACGGGGTGCTCGAAGGGCGAGTGAGCTTCCTGGAGCGGGTCATCGCGCTGAACCTGAAGGACATCTGCACCCTTTTCGCAACGGCCGAAGAACTCGCCGCGGACAAGGAAGGACTGCCGGGGCTTTTGGAGCTTCTCCTCTCCTTCCTGAGGGACGTACTTATCTACCGCTCCACCCCGGAAGCGATCGCCAATGCGGATCTGGCGCAGCTGGTGGCGCAGGAAGCTGCCCGCTCGCCGCAGGGGCGCACCATGGAACTGATCGAGCAGCTCATCGCCATGCGCCGGATGCTCGCCCGGAACGTGAACGCGCGGCTTGCACTGGAAGTATTCTTCATGCGCTTCGCTGCCGGAGGCAGATAGATACAAAGATTAAGATAAAGATAGAGATAAAGAGAAGGTTACCTCTGGTCAATCAGGCTTTACGGCTCTAGCCGGCTGACCAATTTTCTGCAACACAACAGACAACGCGGATTGAAGGAACGAGATCTCTCTCAATCCGGTTTTTCCCTTTTGGAGGCATTTTTTGGCAAAAATAGTAAGAATCCAATTCACCACCGCCGGAAAGCTCTACGACTTCACCCTGGGCAAGACGACCGTGAAACCGGGAGACCGGGTCATCGTGGAGACGGAGAGGGGCAAGAGCATTGGACAGGTGGTGGCCGGCCCGATCGAGGTGGACGACTCCCTGGTCCCGGATGGGACCAAGCCGCTTCAGCGCCTGGCCGAGGCGGCCGACCTGGCTACGCTCGCCGCCAACACGGCGAAGGAGAAAGAGGCGCACAAGTTCTGCCTTACCAGGATCAAGGAAAGGTCCATGGACATGAAGCTCGTCAAGGTCGAATACCTCTTCGACGGCAGCAAGGCGATCTTCTACTTCACCGCCGACGGCCGCGTCGACTTCCGCGAACTGGTGAAGGACCTGGCGCACGCCTTCCATACCAGGATCGAGATGCGCCAGATCGGGGTGCGCGACGAGTCCAAGATGGTGGGAGGGATCGGCATCTGCGGCAGGGAACTTTGCTGCTCCTCCTACCTCAGGGAATTCGAACCGGTCTCGGTCAAGATGGCGAAGGAACAGAACCTGGCGCTCAACCCGAGCAAGATTTCCGGGCAATGCGGCAGGCTCCTTTGCTGCCTCTCCTACGAGTTCGAGACCTACTGCAGCCTGAAAAAGGGACTCCCCAAATGCGGCAAGAGGGTGCAGTGCGGCTGCGTGGACGGCGAGGTGGTGAAGGTGAACGTGCTGCAAGGCACGGTGACGGTCAAATCGGCGGACGACTCGCTGGTCACGCTGAACGGGGAAGACATCAGCCCCGAGAACGTAAGCGACCGGATCAAGAAACCCCAGGGGAAGGCCGAGCAGCAACAGGCCGACAACAAGGGGAAAGGCCCGCAGGGACCCGGCAAGCAGCGCCGCAACAGGCCCGTGGACGTCAAGGAAAGAAAAAAGGAGAAACCACAATGAAACCGGCCTTCTACGTCACCACCCCCATATACTACGTAAACGACGTCCCGCACATCGGGCACGCCTACACGACGCTGGCAGCGGACGTGCTGGCGCGCTACAAGCGGCTCAAGGGTTTCGATGTCTTTTTCCTGACCGGCACGGACGAGCACGGGCAGAAGGTGGAGAAGGCGGCGAACACGGCCGGCGAGACCCCGCTGGAGCTTGCCGACCGCGTCATGAAGCGTTTCCAGTCCCTCTGGGAAAAGCTGGAGATATCCAACACCGACTTCATCAGGACCACCCAGGAGCGTCACAAGAAGGGTGTCTCCGAGTTCTTCAAGAGGGTGCAGGAGAAGGGGGACATCTACCTGGGCGAGTACGAGGACTGGTATTGCACCCCGTGCGAGACCTTCTGGACCGAGACCCAGCTGATCGACTACAAGTGCCCGGACTGCAACCGCCCCACCGAGAAGCTGAAGGAGGAATCGTACTTCTTCAGGATGAGCAAGTACCAGGAGCAGTTGCTGGCGCATATCGAGGCGAACCCCGAATTCATCCAGCCCAAGAGCCGCAGAAACGAGATCATCTCCTTCGTGAAGGAAGGGCTCAGAGACCTCTCGGTCTCCCGCACCACCTTCCAGTGGGGGATCCCGGTGCCGGGTAACGAGAAGCACGTCATCTACGTCTGGTTCGACGCCCTCACCAACTACATCACGGCCCTGGGCTATCCCGACGAGAGCGGCAACTTCGGCAAGTTCTGGCCCGGCGTGCACCTGATCGGCAAGGACATCCTCCGTTTCCACGCAGTCTACTGGCCGACCTTCCTGATGGCGGCCGGGCTCCCGGTCCCGTCCAGGGTTTTCGCCCACGGCTGGTGGACCGTCGAGGGGCAGAAGATGAGCAAGAGCCTGCAAAACGTCGTCGAGCCGAACATGCTGGTCGACAAGTACGGCGTCGACGCGGTGCGTTACTTCCTGCTGCGCGAGGTCCCCTTCGGACTCGACGGCGACTTCTCGCACCAGGCGCTGATCCACCGCATCAACTCCGACCTCGCCAACGATCTCGGCAACCTTCTGAACCGCTCCACCGCGATGCTCGGGAAATACTTCGGCGGCGTGCTGCAGGCGCCTGGCGGGGAGACCGAGTTGGACGCCGCCTACCGGGAGAAGACGGTGGCGATGATCGGGCAGGTGGACGCCCACCTCGAGGATCTCGCCTTCAGCCGCGCGCTGCAGGCGCCTGGCGGGGAGACCGAGTTGGACGCCGCCTACCGGGAGAAGACGGTGGCGATGATCGGGCAGGTGGACGCCCACCTCGAGGATCTCGCCTTCAGCCGCGCGCTGCAGGCGGTCTGGGAGGTCATCTCCGCAGGCAACAAGTACATCGACGAGACCGCCCCCTGGACCCTCGCCAAGGACCCCGCGCAGCAAGGGCGTCTTGCCACCGTCATGTACTACATGCTCGAGTCCCAGAGGATCGTCTATGCGCTCCTCTCCGCCTTCATGCCGAAGACCTCCGAGAAGGGTCTTTGCTGCCTTGGCTGGCCCGATGCCCCCAGCGCCGACGACCTCGTCTGGGGGAAGCTGAAGCCCGGCACCGCCATCGCCAAAGCAGAGGCGCTCTTCCCGAGGATCGAGGAAAAGGGGGAATAAACCCCAAAGCCGTCACGCAAAGACGCAAAGGCGCAAAGAAAAGCTGAACCCCGCACGCGAAACGGGGATGAAGGGTATGCTCCCTTTCATCCCCGTTTCGCGTTAGCCTCTGGTTTTAGGCCTTGCTCTCTTTGCGCCTTGGCGGCTTGGCGCGAGCGGGGGTCAGGTCGCCCCCGGCAGCGGCCTCAGTTCGCCGGGGGCGAACAGGAAGAAGAACCTCAGGATGCAGTACTTGTAGAACTCCGAGAAGAGGAGCTTGAAACTTCCCCGGTGCCGCCACCACTCCTCCTTCAGATTGCTGGAGTCGACCGGATGGGGATAGATGGCGACGTCCTTGGGAAGCGCGTTCCTGAACAGGATGGTGGAGCGCTTCATGTGATAGCGCGAGGTGATCAGCTTGATGGAACTCACCTTGTGCTTCGCGATCAGGTCGCGCCCGTAGATGGCGTTCTCCAACGTGTTCCGGGATACCTTCTCCAGGTAGACGTTCTCGGCCCCCTCCCCCTTGAAAAGCTCACGCTTCTTGACCAGCGGATCGACCCCGATCAGAAACAGCATCTTCGCCTGCCCCGCACGGTACAGCCTCACCCCCTCCTCGACGCGGCCGCGGCCGCCGGTAAGGACAACGATGGCGTCGGCCTGCACCTGGCGCTGGGGAAGTGAAAAGGTCTTGTAGACGAAGTCCACGAACAGAACGCTCAAAACGATGAGGATAAGGACCAGCAGGGAAAACATCCCTTTCAGTAAAGCCATGATTTAGCACCTGAGAAAACGAGAGCGTGCCAACTTTTTGCTTGCATCAACGGCACGACTCTGCTATTAATTACGACTTCAGTAAACACCGGAGGGTAGAAAGAAATGTCCAGAATATGCGAGATATGCGGTAAAGGCCCTAGCTTCGGGAATAACGTCAGCCACGCCAACAACAAGACCAGCAAAATCTGGCGCCCGAACCTGCAGAAGATCAAGGCCGTGAAAAACGGTACCGTCAGGAGCATCAAGGTCTGCACCCGCTGCATCCGCTCCGGTCACG
>Ga0209317_1002246_pt1 | contig 14357 bp, 12 predicted proteins | sample RifGroB2_FD_183994 | JGI IMG/M metagenome (GOLD analysis project Ga0209317, IMG submission 183994) | Soil microbial communities from Rifle, Colorado, USA - Groundwater B2 (SPAdes) (version 2) | ecosystem: Environmental > Terrestrial > Soil > Unclassified | place: Rifle, Colorado | collected... | reverse complement strand
GCCCCCTCCAGGGAGAGGGCCAAGGCGCTCATCATGGCCGGGCAGGTGGTGGTGGACGATCATCTGGCGGACAAGGCGGGGCTCATGGTCGCCCTGACCGCCGAGATCCGCCTCAAGGGGGAGCCGCTTCCCTATGTGAGCCGCGGCGGCCTGAAGCTGGCGCAGGGTCTCGATCTTTTCGGCATCGCTGTGGACGGACTCTGCGCCATCGACGTGGGCGCCTCCACCGGCGGGTTCACCGACTGCCTCTTGCAAAGGGGGGCGAGGCGCGTTTATGCCGTCGACGTCGGGTATGGCCAACTTGCCTGGAAACTGCGCGAGGACCCGAGGGTGGTAAGCCTTGAGAAGACCAACATACGGCACTTGGAGCCCGGGACGCTCCCCGAGTTCCCCGACCTGGCCGTCATAGACGCCTCCTTCATCTCGCTCGACAAGGTGCTCCCTCCGACGCTGCGCCTTATCAAGGACGATGGCGCCATCGTCGCCCTCATCAAGCCGCAGTTCGAGGTCGGGCGCGGCCAGGTAGGGAAGGGGGGGGTGGTCCGGGACGAGAAGAAGCATCAGGAGGTGGTGGTCGCCATCACTGAGCTCGCCAAGGGGCTGGGACTGCTGGTCCTTGGGGTCTGCGACTCCCCCATCCTCGGTCCCAAGGGGAACAAGGAATTCCTGATCCATCTGAAGAAAACGGTTTAAGGGCAAAAAACAGAGAAAACCTTAAAACTGGGGGCTATATGGAAGACTGTCTGTTCTGTAAAATGGCGAGCGGCGCCATTCCGGTAAAGAAGGTATATGAGGACGAACTGCTCTTCGCCATCGAGGACATCAACCCCGTGGCGCCGGTGCACATCCTCATCATTCCGAAGAAACACCTGGCGAACACGCTGGCGCTGACCCCGGAGGACGACCATCTGGTCGGCGCGGTCCACCGCACGGCGGCGGGGCTGGCGCGGGAGCGCGGGGTGGCCGAGGATGGATTCCGGCTGGTGAACAACAACAACGCCGGCGCGGGGCAGTCGGTGTTTCACCTCCACTTCCATCTGCTGGGCGGCCGGAAGCTGGGGTGGCCCCCGGGGTAGTCGCAGGGAAAAGGGGAGTTACCTAACCTTGGAAATCGGGAACCTGGCTCGTGCTTTAGGGCCATCAGGCGTCCCAAGGAGATTGAATATGAAGAGATTGCTCGTGGCAATGCTCCTGCTGTACCCGGTTTGCGCTGCAGCCGAGACCTATGAGTGGACCGATGATCGGGGAACGGTGAATTTCACCGAGGACCTGGGCAAGGTGCCTAAAAAATACCGGAAGAAGGCGAAGGTGCTCGGTGTGGACGATAGCGCCGCGCCAATGAGCAGCGTCAGCCCGGAACCCGGGCTGGCCAAGCCCAAGGTTGACGATTCCCAACCCGTGAGGAAGCTGTACGGGGGCAGGGACGAGAGCGCCTGGCGCAGGGATTTTCTTGCCGCGAACCACGACCTGCAGAGCGCGGAAACGGAGCTCGCCGCGCTGCGCGATCGCCTGCGGGACACCTCGAAGATGTCGCGCTCCGAGTACCTTTCCATACAGAACACCATAAAGCACGCGGAGGCCCGCGTTTTAGAGCGGCGGAGAAAGCTGGATCTGCTGCGGGAAAAGGCGGACCGGTTTGACGTCCCTCTGGATCTCAGATAAGTAAAAGGGGAAAGGGCCCCCGGGCCCGCCGCCTGGTAAAATTCACCTCTTCCGGAGTGTTTTAAATGACTTATCCCCACATCGACCCGGTCTTCCTGCGGTTGGGCCCGCTGGAATTCCGCTGGTACGGTCTCATGTATATCTGTGGTTTCCTGGCCGCCTACTACATCATCTTGGCCGGGGTGAAGAGGAAGGGACTTCCGCTGGTCAAGGACGACATCGCCGACCTGATCTTCACCGTCGCGGTCGGTGTCATACTGGGCGGGCGGCTCGGTTACATCCTGTTTTACAACCTTTCCTACTATCTCTCGCACCCCATGAAGTTCTTCGCCGTCTGGGAGGGGGGGATGTCCTTTCACGGCGGCCTGACCGGCGCGGTGCTTGCCGCCCTGTACTTCATCAGAAAGCACAAGGTGCGCTTCTACCCGCTGGCCGACATCGGCTTTCTCGCGGCGCCGGTGGGGCTTGGCCTCGGGCGCGTCGGCAACTTCATAAACGGCGAGCTCTACGGCCGGGTGACGGACCTGCCGTGGGGGGTGGTCTTCCCCGGCGGCGGCAACCTGCCGCGCCACCCGTCGCAGCTCTACGAGGCGTTTCTGGAGGGACCGGTGATGTTCCTCGTGCTGTTCGTCGTTTCCAGGAAGGTGAAAAGGGAAGGGGTGGTCGTCTGGTCCTTCATCGCGCTGTACGGCTTGTTCCGCTTTCTGGTGGAGTACGTCAGGGAGCCGGACGAGCAGATCGGCTATCTCTTCGGGGTTTTCTCGATGGGGCAGATGCTTAGCCTGCCGATGTTCTTGCTGGGCGCAGCCATGGTGGTGCAGCGCTGCAGGCGGGGGTAGGGAGGGGTCAGGTAAGTTTCTTCTTCATTTCCAGGATGTTCTCCCGGCAGTTCTTGCGGTAGCAGACGGAGTCCATCAGGGAGCGGATCAGGAAGATGCCCCGTCCCCGGTCCTCCAGTTCATCGAAGTTTGGGGCGGGGATCGCGTTGATGTCGAACCCCTGTCCGTCGTCGTAGACCCTGATGGTGAGGTCGTCCGTGTGTATGCTGATCACGATGCGGACCAGCTTCTCCGGCTCCTTTGGTCCCGCGTGCTTGATGGCGTTCACCATCGCCTCGGTCAGCACCAGGTTCAGATGGTAGGCGAGGGTCTCCTTGTCGCCGCTGTACCTCTCCAGCTCGCGGGCGATATCCTCTCCGATCCTTCCGATGAGACTAAGGTAGCGGGTCTTGTTCGGGACCTTTATGTCGACCTCGATCGTGTTTCCTTCCATCTGACGCCTCGCTTTACGACTGAAAGTTTTCTATGGCCTCCACCGTGGAAGGGAAGATCTCGAAGACCCTGTGCAGGCGGGTCAGTTCGAACATGGACTTCACCTGGGACTGCAGCGAGGAGAGCTTCAGGTTTCCCTGATGCGAGATGGCGTTCTTGAAGCCGGAGACCAGCGCGCCCAGCCCGGAACTGTCAATGAAACGGACGTCCTTCAGATCGACCAGCACGTTCTTCTTGCCGTCTTCAAAAAGCTTCTGCACCGCACTCTTTAGTTCGGTGGAGTTGTGGGCGTCGAGCCGCTCCTCTTTCACGTATATGATTACAACGTCGTTCCTCGTCTCGCTCGCTAGATTCATGGCCTTCTCCTTGTCTTGAGGTACGATACGGTATGCAGCCTGATTCATTGTGCAATAAGCGTCGATATTTAGCAAGAGGCGCTGTTAGTGCCGTTTTTTACCACCTTCATGACTACCATGGAAATGTCATCCTGTAAAGGAGCGGGCGAGGAGTAGGCGGTGACCTCCGAGAGGACCCTCTCGATCATGGTTTCCGGCTCCTGGTCCAGCAAGCCGGCGAGGATGCTGCAAAGCCTCGTCACGCCGAAGAACTCGCCCGATTCCCGCTCCGCCTCGATGATGCCGTCCGTATAGATGAAGAGCAGGTCCCCCGGCTCCAGCACCATGCTTTTCTCCTCGAAGGCAACCTCCTGCTCGACCCCCAGTATAAGCCCCTCGGCATCCAGCTCCTGCCAGGCCCCGGCGCGAAACAGCAGGGGGCGCGTGTGCCCGGCGTTGGCATAGCTCAGCGTGCGGGTCGCGCCGTCGTACTTGGCGCAGAACATGGTGATGAAGAGCTCGGCCCGGGTCAGGTCCTCGTAGAGCAGCTCGTTTAGCACCCGCAGCACATCCTTGGAGGAGCGGGGCGCCTGCATCTGCGCGCGCAAAACGCTCCTCGTCTCCACCATGATCAGGGCGGCACCGACGCTATGGCCGGAGACGTCGGCCATGACGACATCGACCTCGGCCTCGCCCCTTTGGAAGAAGTCGTAATAGTCCCCCCCGACATGGGTCGCCGGCACGCAGCGGCAGGCGATGGTCATGCCGTGCATGAGCGGCGCGGATTCCGGGAGCAGCGAGAGCTGGATCTGCTTGGCGAGCTCCAGGTCCCGGGTCACCCGCGCGTTTTCCAAAAGCGCCGCCTCCTTCTGCCGCCTCTCCCCCTCGCGTGCCTCCCGCTCCTCGACGATGCTCACCGCCTGGGCCAGCTGCCCGGCAAGGCTCTCCAGAAGCTCCACGAACTGCTCCGTGAAAAGTCCGATGATGGAGCGGGAGAAGACGGAAAGGATGCCGACCGGAGGCGATCCCTCGCTGGCGATCGGGATATGGGCGAAGGACTTGATCCCCTCGCGCTGGAAGATCTCCTTGGCTATCGGCTTGGTTATGAAGGCGGTGTCGTTGAAGAACTCCGACCTCCTGCCGAGAAACGCCTCGCCCACGTGGGTGTCTATCTCAAGGATCCGGTCCTCGGCCGTGATCCGTTCGCCCCCCACCCCCTTGTGCGAGCGGACCTGCAGCACGCCGCGGTCGTTTAGGAGCCTGATGACGCATAGGTCGAACTTGAACTCCCGCAGCAGCAGCTCCAGCAGGTCCTCCATGATGATGTCCAGCTCCAGCGAGCGGTTCATGATCTCGGAGGCGCGCAGCCGGACGAAGAGCGCCTCCCTGCTCTGATCGCGCGAGGTGCGCACGGTGGAGAAGATGTCGTAGACGGACTCCATCCTGGAGCCGATGTCGGAGAGAAAGCTCTCCACCACGGCGCCTGCCGCGGCCCCGCCCAGCGAGGCGGCCAGCGTCTTCTCCACGAAGCGCTTCAGGTTGGGGAGCTCGAATTCGGAGACCCCTCCCAAGCTGTCTATCTCCCGAGTCCCCAGGTAGTCGCTGATCGCCGCGTGGGCCTGCGGCTCCCCGATGAACTTCGTCATGAGGTTCACGAACTGCACGATGGTGACCGGCTTGGAAAGCCGCTTGGTCTCCCACTGCGGCGCCGCGCTCTCAGGCGAGAAGACCCGCACGAACCTCCCCACCTGCTCGCTCTCCTTCTCACCCTGCCCGAAGAGAATGGAGAGGGAGAGGTAGGCGGATATGTTCATGAACATGCTCCAGAAAAGCGCGTGGGTATAGGGGTCGAGCCCGGTGAGACCGAAAAGCGCCTGGGGTCTCAAAAGCGCCAGGCCGAAGGGGCCGTGCAGCAGTATGTCGGACTGCCAGCCGCTGGCCTGCACCAGAGACGGGAAAAGCAGCGTGTAGAACCAGACCGCGAAGCCCAGCAGCAGCCCTGCTATCGCTCCGGCCTTGTTCCCGCGCAGCCAGTAGAGCCCGCCGATCAGGGCAGGGGCGAACTGGACCGCCGCCGAGAAGGAGATGAGCCCCATGTTGGCGAGCATGTAGGTTTCGCCGACGACGCTCTGGTACAGGTAGCCGAGCAGGATGACGAGGATGATCCCAAGCCTTTTCAGGTTGATGAGGAGCAGGGGAAACCACACCTGGGGCTTGAACCTGACCACGACCGGCATCAGCACGTGGTTCAGCAGCATGGTCGATACGGCGATCGACTCCACCATCACCATGCCGGCCGAGGCGGAAAACCCGCCCAGGAAGGCGATCAGGGCGAGCCACGGGTGGCCTTGCTGCATCGGGAGCGTGAGGACGAAATAGTCGGCGCCGGCGCTGCTGCCGTTCAGCAGGATGCCGGCCAGGGCGATCGGCATGACGAACATGTTCATCAGGAACATGTAGGCCGGGAAACGCCAGGAGGCGGTGTTCAGGTGCGACTCGTGCGCGTTTTCCAGCACCATGACCTGGAACTGGCGCGGCAGCAGCATGACGGCGCTCATGGAGAGGGTGAGCAGGCTGAACATGGAGGCGTAGGAGTTCTCGGCAGTCCCGTCCAGCGTGGTGAGCCGGGCCAGCAGCGCCGGGTCCTTTTGGTGCAGTTCCGAGAAGATGTCGCCCATGCCGTCGAAAACGAAGTAGGTGATGAAGATGCCGACGGTAAGCATCGCCACCAACTTGACGATCGACTCCAGGGCGATGGCCGCCACCAGCCCGTCATGGCGCTCGGCGGAGACCAGATGCCTCGCCCCGAACATGACGCTGAAAAGGGCCAGCAGGAGCGCGGTGAAAAAACCGGGGTGGGGGGAGGGGATGTAGATGCGCTCCATTAACCCGATATGGAAATCGTGGTAGCCGGTGATGATGGTGAAGGAGGTGGCGACCGCCCTCAACTGCAGGGCTATGTAGGGCATGATCCCCATCAGGGTGATCACGGTGATGATGGCGCCGAGCCACTGGGAGCTGCCGTAGCGGGAGCTGATGAAGTCGGCGATGGAGGTGATGTTGTTTTCCTTGGAGATCCTGACGATCTTCTTCAGCAGGAACCACCAGGTGAAGGCGGTGAGGGTGGGGCCCAGGTAGATCGGGAGAAAATCGATGCCGGTGGTAGCCGCCTTGCCGACGCTGCCGTAGAAGGTCCACGAGGTGGCGTAGACCGCGATGGAGAGCGCGTAGACCGCCGGGTTCGCCGTGATGCTCTTGCCGGCCTTCTGCCTCTGGTCGGCGTAATAGGCGACCAGGAACAGGATCGCTATATATAGGAGGGCGGTGCCCCAGACCCAGTTGGCATCGAGCATCAGGGATGCCCCCTGGTGTCGGAGTCTTTCCTTGCCGCCCGGCTGAAGAGGTAGACGATGAAGATCGAGAAGACCCAGCCGACCAGCAGGTACAGGTAGAGAAGCGGGATCCCGAAGGGGCGGGTCGGCTTGTTGAAGATGCTTATGAAGGGGTAGTTCATCATGACAAGGCCGAGCACGAAGCAGATCACCCAGGTGTCTTTCAGCTTGAGCCGCCTGATGACCAGGTCCTTGATCCTCTTCATGCCAGTAACCCCATTGCTCTTAGTGCCAGGTCGACCGAGGCCCGGACCGGGATGCTGCTGTCTATCGGGATGGCCTCGCCCTTGGCCGGCGGCTCGAATTCCGCCTGCTGTTGGCGGAAATGCTCCCACCTGCCGTCCGAGACCTCGTTCGGGTCCAGGCGGCGCGCCTCCAGGCGCTCCCTGGTCATGTGCTCCGGGCAGCGCGTCTCGAGGACGAAAAAGGGCGCCCCGAGTTCCTTGGCCAGGGCGCGGAAGGCGTCACGGTCGCTGGCGCGGCGGAAGGTGGCGTCCACGACGATCCCCTTTCCCAGGCAAAGCGCCTGTTTCGCCTCCTGCAGGAGCGCCCGGTAGGTAGCCTGGTCCAGCTCCGGGGTATAGATCCCCGCGCGGTAGTGATCCCCCGCGCTGCCGGCGCTCGGGCGACCGGCGAGCTTCTTCCGGACCAGGTCGGAGCGCTGCAGCAAAAGGCCGAGCTCGAAGCTCAGCTGTCGCGCCAGCGTGCTCTTGCCGCTCCCCATCAGGCCGCAGGTGATGATCAGCGAGGGGGGCACCCTTTCCCGCAGCGTGTAGCCGCGCGCCAGCCGGAAGTACCTGGTCGCCGCCTCCTTCGCCTCGGCGGACTGCTCCGGGGGGAGGCCGGTCTCGCTCAGCCTGAAGCTCTTCACCTTGCCGCGCACGAAGGCGCGGTACACCTTGTAAAAGTCGAGGAGCGCCCGGAAACCGGTGTCCGCCGTGGCATCCAGGTACGCCTCGAGAAGCGCGGCGGAGAGATCGGGGCGTCCGGCGTATTCCAGGTCCATCAGGAGAAAGGCGAGGTCCGCCGCCGTGTCGATGTAGCGGAATCTCTCGTTGAACTCGATGCAGTCGAAGATGCAGATCCCGTCGGTCAGGCATATGTTGCCGGAGTGCAGGTCGCCGTCGCACTCCCTGATGAACCCCCCCGCGACACGGGCGCGGAACAGCGCCTCGTTCTCGCGCAGGAAGCGCTCCACGAAGTGGCGGATTACCGCCAGTTCCTCCCGTGAGATGGTCAACCCCTCAAAGGGTGCCGCCTGCCTGAAGTTCTCCTCCCAGTTGCCCCGGATGATGTCGGTGCTGCCGCAGGCGTCGATTTGCGGCCCACGGGCCGCCTTGCCATGGAACGCCGCTATCGCCCGGGCGATTCTAGTCATCTGCTCAACGTCCGCCTCGCCGCGCTCCAGCAGGCTGGAAAGCATGCGCTCCTCCGGGAGCCTCTTCATCTTGACCGCGTAGTCGATCACCTTGCCGCCCCCGGCAAAGCCGGCGCCCCGGGCGGTCTCGCGCAGTTCCACGACCCCCAGGTAGATGTCGGGGCAGAGGCGACGGTTCAGCCGCACCTCTTCCTCGCAGTAAAAGCGGCGCCGGTCCAGCGTGGTGAAGTTCAGGAACCCGAAGTCGACCGGCTTCTTCACCTTGTAGACGAAGCGGTCCGTTATGAAGATAAAAGAGACGTGGGTCTCGATCAGGCGCACCTTTGCCGTAGGCTCCGGGTAGCCCTTCGCGTCAAGTAGCGATTTTATAAGCTTTCGGATCATCGTTTTGCCGTTAAGCTGATGATTTCATTTGAGAATACTACCATACCGCAATAGCGTCGCAACAGGATAAAATACAGGTAAATGTTGTTTGACGCTTCTACCTATTTATGTTAGCTTTTCATGTAATTAATCGCGCCATCCCTCGGGATACTGTATCCCACAGGGGTGCCGCGTTTTTTAGGTTTTTGCCAGCGGAAATCTATCGAAGCCACAGGTACCCCATGATCAAGAAGTTTCTAGCGCTCCTTTCCCTCACACTGATCTTTAACGCCTGCGCCAGCGAGCGCGCGTCCGGGACCGCGCCCGTGCCGGATCATGACGTATCCGCCGCACCTGCCGCACCTGCCGCCGCTTCAGGCGAGGGGCGCACCATGTACCTTTTTGCCCTGGCCAGGCTGCGTGCCGCCGAGGGGGACCAGGAGGGTGCGCTCTCCCTTTTGCGCCAGGCCATGGAGGCCGATCCCGCTTCCCCTTTCCTGCATACCGCCGCCGCGCAGATCCACCTGCAGCTAAACCGCGCCGAGGAGGCGCTGGCCGAATGCCAGGCGGCCCTTAAGATCGACCCCACCTTTGTGCAGGCGCAGCTTCTGACGGGTAACATCCTGATCACCATGCAGCGGGAGAAGGACGCCATCCCCCATTTCAAGAAGGTGATGGAGCTGGAACCGACCAAGGAGGAGGTCTACCTGCACGTGGCGATCTTCTACCTGAAGAATTTCGAATACGAGCAGGCCGTCGACACGCTGAAGGCGCTGGTGAAAGCGGTGCCGGAGTCTCCGCTTGGCTACTACTACCTCGCCAAGACCTACGACCAGATGCGCCTGCCACGCGAGGCGCTCACCTACTACAAAAAGGCGGTGGAACTGAAGCCCGACTTCGAGCAGGCTCTCATCGAGATGGGGATCTCGCAGGAGACCCAGGGGCTTCTAGGGGACGCCATTGAGAGCTACAAGTACCTTCTGGAGATAAACCAGTCCAACGCCAACGTGATACAGCATCTGGCGCAGCTCTACATCCAGCAAAAGCGCCTCGACGAGGCCCTCGCCCTCTTGCGGGAGAAGGGGGGCAAGACGCTGGAGAACTCGCGCAAGATCGGACTGCTCTTTCTCGAGCTGGAGCGCTATGACGATGCGGTGAAAACCTTCCAGGAGATCCTGGCGGTCGAGCCGTCCGCCCAGCAGGTACGCTTCTATCTGGCTACCGCATTCGAGGAGATGGAGGCTGCGGACCAGGCGATCGCGGAATTCCTGAAGATCCCCGGGGAGTCCCCTTACTACCTGGACTCGATCGGGCACCTGGCTTACCTGTACAAGGAGAAGGGGGAGCCGGCCAAGGGGCTTGCCCTCCTGAAGGACGAGGTCGCGCGGCAACCTGACCGGGTGGAGACATACCTGCACCTGGCGGGATTCTACGAATCGATGGAGCGCTACCTGGAAGGGATAGAGACGCTGAAATCGATGGACGAGAAGCTTCAGGCGGACCCGCGGGTGCTGTTCAGGCTCGGCATCCTCTACGACAAGACGGGGCAGAAGGAGGCTTCGGTAGCCATGATGAAGCGGGTGCTGGCGGCGACGCCGGACGACGCCCAGGCCCTGAACTACCTCGGTTACACCTACGCGGAGATGGGGGTGAATCTCGAGGAGGCGCTTTCCTTCCTGAAGAGGGCGGTGGTTTTGAAGCCCAACGACGGCTTCATCCTGGACAGCCTCGGCTGGACCTATTTCAAGCTGAAGCGCTACGGCGAGGCGATCACCCAACTGGAGCGGGCCGTGGAGCTTTCCGAGAACGACGCCACGGTCATCGGTCACCTGGCCGATGCGTACTGCGCCACACGCGCCTACAAGAAGGCGCTCCCCCTGTACAAGAAGCTGCAAAAGATGGAGCCGGAGCAGACCGCGGAACTAGCCGAGAAGATCAAGCGCTGCCGCCAGGAAATCGGTGAGAAATGAGGTTTTCCCGCCGCCTCACCCTGCTTTGCGCCGCCCTGGTTTTTGCCGGCTGCACCAGTAGTGCGCCCGAGGAAAAGGCGCGCGTGAAAGGCGGGGTCCCCGCCGGCGGCGACGCCCTGGTGACCGGCAGCATCGGCGAGCCGTCCAACCTGATCCCGATTCTTTCCGCCGATTCCGCCTCAAGCGACGTCGCGGGCCGGGTCTACAACGGGCTGGTCCGCTACGACAAGAACCTGAAGCTGGAGGGGGATCTGGCGCAGTCGTGGGAAGTATCCCGCGACGGCCTGGAGATCACCTTCCACCTGCGCCGCGGCGTCAAATGGCACGACGGCCAAGGGTTTACCTCCCGGGACGTGCTCTACACCTACCGCGTCACCATCGATCCCAAGACCCCGACCGCTTATGCGGAGGATTTCAAGCAGGTGCAGAGCGCGCAGGCGATAGATCCCTACACCTTCCGGGTCCGCTACGCCAAGCCGTTCGCGCCGGCGCTCGCCTCATGGGGCATGCCGATCCTCCCCGCGCATCTCCTGGAGGGGAAGGAGATCACCAAGAGCCCCCTGTCGCGCAGCCCCATCGGCACCGGCCCCTTCGTCTTCAAGGAGTGGGTGCCGGGTCAGAGGGTCACGCTGGAGAGGTTTCCCGACTACTTCGAGGGGGCGCCGCTCCTGTCGCGCTACATCTACCGCATCATCCCCGACAGCTCCACCATGTACATGGAACTCAAGGCCGGCGGCATAGACATGATGGGGCTCTCCCCCGTGCAATACCAGCGCCAGACCGACACCAAGGAGTTCCTGGCCCGCTTCAACAAGTACCGCTACCCCGCCTCCGCCTATACCTACCTGGGATACAACCTGCGCCTGCCGCTGTTTCAGGATGTCAGGGTGCGCCAGGCCATCACCCGCGCCATCAACAAGGAAGAGATCGTGCAGGGGGTGCTGCTCGGCATGGGGCAGATCAGCCACGGCCCGTACAAGCCCGGCACCTGGGCGTATAAGGACAAGGTCGATGCCGATCCGGCCTATGACCCGGCTCGTGCCGCGGCCCTTTTGAAGGAGGCTGGTTTCGTCATGGGCAAGGACGGCATACTGGTCAAAGACGGCAAGCCGCTCAGCTTCACCATCATGACCAACCAGGGGAACGACCAGAGGCTGAAGTGCGCCCAGATCATCCAGAGGCGCCTGAAGACGGTAGGGATAGACGTGAAGATCCGGGTCATGGAGTGGGCTTCCTTTCTCACCAACTTCATCGACAAGGGGCGGTTCGAAGCGGTGCTGCTCGGTTGGACCATCGGCCAGGACCCCGATCTCTACGACGTCTGGCACTCATCGAAGACCGGTCCCAAGGAGCTCAACTTCATAGGGTACAAGAACCCCGAACTGGACCGGCTCATTGTCGAGGGGAGGGGAACCTTCGACACAGAGAAGAGGCGCGCCTGTTACCACCAGATCCAGGAGATACTGGCGCAGGACCAGCCATATACCTTCCTGTACGTCCCCGACGCGCTGCCGGTGGTCTCGTCCAGGATACAGGGGGTAGAGCCCGCTCCCGCGGGGATCATGCACAACCTGATCAAGTGGCGGGTAAAGGCAGATTGATGCGAGGACCATGGCCAACTATCTGATAAAACGCATCCTCATGCTTTTCCCGCTGCTGATCGGGATCACGCTGATCACCTTCACCGTGATCCATCTGGCGCCCGGCGAACCGGTGGAAATGCAGACCGCGATGAGCCCGAAGGTCTCGGCCGAATCGAGGGCGCGGCTGCGCGAGTTCTACGGGCTCGACAAGCCGCTCCACGTCCAGTACGGCATGTGGTTGTCGAACCTGGCCCGCCTCGACTTCGGGCGTTCCTTCGCCCCGGACAACCGGCCGGTGCTCGACAAGATCACCGAGCGCATCCCGATCACGATTTCCCTGAACGTGATCGCCCTGATCCTGCAGTTCGGCCTCGCCATGCCCATCGGCATCCTGGCGGCGGTGCACCGGGACACCCTGCTGGACCGCGCCATATCGGTCTTCGTTTTCCTGGGCTTCGCGGTCCCGACCTTCTGGCTGGCGCTCCTTTGCATGTACTTTTTCGGGGTGAAACTGTCCTGGCTCCCCATCTCGGGGATCCATTCCCTGGGGAGCGAACATCTCCCGCCCCTGGAGCGCTTTTGGGACATGGCCAGGCACCTGATACTGCCGGTCGCCATCGCCACCTTCGGCAGTCTTGCCGGATTGTCCCGCTATATGCGCTCGACCATGTTGGAGGTGCTTTCGCAGGATTACATCACCACGGCGCGGGCCAAGGGTGTTAAGGAGCGCATCGTGATCTACAAGCACGCCCTGAAGAACGCGCTGCTTCCGGTGATCACGCTGCTCGGCTTTTCGCTCCCGGGCCTGATCGGCGGCAGTGTCATCTTCGAGACCATCTTCTCCATACCCGGCATGGGGCAGCTCTTTTACCAGGGGGTCATGGCGCGCGACTACCCGCTGGTGATGGGGATTCTCGTCATCGGTGCCTGTCTGACACTGGTGGGGAACCTGCTGGCGGATCTCTGCTACGCCTTCGCCGATCCACGCATCCGGCACGGGAGAGGGTAGACATGGCTAAAACCGGGTTGAGGTCGAGGTCGAGAGAAAAAACTACCATCGGCTGTGCTGCCGTGTCTCCGCGCTGCGCAGCCTTCCGCGACGCACATTGCTGTGGCGCAGGCACCGGAATCATGCTATGAATGCCCAGATGAGCGGACCCTATCGAGAGTTCTGGCAGCGCTTTAGCGCCAACCGTTTCGCGGCAGCGGGGCTCGTCGTCATCGCGGCGCTGTTCCTGCTTTCCCTGGGCGCATCCTTTCTCACGCCGTATCACCCGGACGCCTTGGATGCCTGGCATGTGCTTCTTCCCCCCTCTGCCGACCACTGGTTCGGCACCGACGAACTGGGGCGGGACGTCTTCACCCGGGTCATCTACGGTGCCCAGGTTTCCCTGAAGGTCGGCTTCGTGGCGGTCGGCATCGCGGTGCTGATCGGCACCGTGGTCGGGCTGTTCGCCGGCTTCTACGGCGGCTGGATCGATTCTCTGCTGATGCGGCTGGTTGACATCATGCTCTGTTTCCCGACCTTCTTCCTGATACTGGCCGTCATCGCCATGCTGGAGCCGTCCATCTGGTACATCATGGTGATCATCGGGCTGACCGGCTGGATGGGGGTGGCGCGGCTGGTGCGGGCCGAGGTGCTCTCCCTGAAGAGCCGTGACTTCATCCTGGCGGCCCGGGTGCTGGGCGCCTCGGATCTGCGCATCATTTTTCGTCATATCCTGCCCAACGCCCTCTCTCCCGTGCTGGTTTCCGCGACCCTCGGTGTGGCCGGGGCGATCCTTACCGAGTCGGCGCTGTCGTTTCTAGGCATCGGGGTGCAACCGCCGACGCCCAGTTGGGGCAATATCCTCACCTCCGGTAAGGACTACATAGAGTTTGCCTGGTGGCTTTCCCTATTCCCCGGTGTGGCGATCCTTGTCACTGTCCTTTCCTACAACCTGGTGGGAGAAGGTATTCGCGACGCGCTGGATCCCAGAAGGCAGCAATAGAACTTGGAACACAGAACCTAGAACATCTTTTAAAGGGCGAGGAGCACCATGGGAGAGCTTTGCGAAGAGGCATTTGACGTGTTGAAGGTAGACAAGAGGGATTACGTCCCGACCACCCTCGACGATGAAATCAGGGTCGACAAGCTGTGCAGCGAGCTTTTGCACCGCTTCTACTGCGAAAGCCAGGAGTCGGGGCTCTCCCCGGAGCAGGCGACAGCGCTTGCCGGCGCCGCCGATTATTTCATCAGGGACTTCGTGGTCTCCATCAAAAACCGCAGCATCTTCGAGGAGCGCCCGGGGATCGTGCGCCAGTTCGCCGGCAATTGGTATATCGCCAATACCATGGAACCGATGGCTTCGGAGATCGAGGGGTATCTGGCCGGTATCAGGGAGTTTTACCGTTTCCTGTACG
>Ga0209317_1002245_pt1 | contig 14361 bp, 9 predicted proteins | sample RifGroB2_FD_183994 | JGI IMG/M metagenome (GOLD analysis project Ga0209317, IMG submission 183994) | Soil microbial communities from Rifle, Colorado, USA - Groundwater B2 (SPAdes) (version 2) | ecosystem: Environmental > Terrestrial > Soil > Unclassified | place: Rifle, Colorado | collected... | reverse complement strand
CTTCAGGTAGGCGGTCTGGTAGGCGACCAGGGCGTAGGCGGCGGAGTGCGACTTGTTGAAGCCGTACTCGGCGAACTTCGCCATCAGGTCGAAGATGGCCGCCGATTTCTTCAGGTCGAGCTTGAGCCTTTCGGCCCCCTCAAGGAACTTGTCGCGCTCCTTGGCCATCTGCTCGGCGTCCTTCTTGCCCATGGCGCGGCGCAAGAGGTCGGCGCCGCCCAGCGAGTAGCCGGCCAGCGTCCTGGCGATCTGCATGACCTGTTCCTGGTACACGATGACACCGTAGGTGTCCTTCAGGATCGGCTCCAGCTGCGGCAGGTCGTAGACCACCTGCTTGCGGCCGTGCTTTCGCTCGATGAAGTCGTCCACCATGCCGCTTCCCAACGGGCCGGGACGGTACAGGGCGCAGACTGCGATGATGTCCTCGAAGCAGGAGGGCTTCAGCTTTACCAGGAGCTCCTTCATGCCGCTCGACTCTAGCTGGAACACGCCGGTGGTGTTGCCGGACTGCAGGAGCTTGTAGGACTCCTGGTCGTCGTCGCGCAAGAGCGAGATGTCGAAGTCGGGGACCTTCCCCACCCGCACGTGCTTCACGGCGTTGTCGATGACGGTGAGGTTCTTGAGCCCCAGGAAGTCGAACTTCACCAGGCCGATCTTCTCCACGTACTTCATGGAGTACTGCGTGGTGAGGGAGCCGCTCTTCTGGTCCTTGTAGACCGGGCAGAACTCCTCCATCTGCCTGGGGGCGACCACGAGGCCCGCCGCGTGGGTCGAGGCGTGCCGGGCCAGCCCCTCCAGGCGAAGGGCTACCGAAAGCACCTCCTTGACCCGGGCGTCCGCCGCCGCCAGCTCGTTCAGCTTGGGCTCCTGGACGAGCGCCTTGTCGAGCGTGATGCCGAGCACCTCGGGGACCAGCTTGGCGATCCGGTCCACGTCGCCGTAGGGGAGATCCATGGCCCGCCCCACGTCCCTGATCACGCCGCGCGCCGCCATGGTACCGAAGGTGATGATCTGGCACACCCGGTCGCGGCCGTACTTCTCCACCATGTACTGGATCACCTCTTCGCGGCGGTCCTGGCAGAAGTCGACGTCGATATCGGGCATGGAGATACGTTCGGGGTTCAGGAACCGCTCGAACAGCAGGTTGTAGGGGATCGGGTCGATGTCGGTGATCTTGATGGAGTAGGCGACCAGGCTCCCCGCCGCCGACCCCCTGCCGGGGCCTACCGGGATGCCGTGGTCCTTGCCCCAGTTGATGAAGTCCGCAACGATCAGGAAGTAGCCGGGAAAGCCCATCTGCTTGATGCAGTCGAGCTCGATCCGCAGGCGGTCCCAGTAACCCTTGATCTCCTCCTCGGTGAGGTTCGGGTACTTGATACGGATCGCCTTCAGGCGCTCGTGCAGCCCCTCGGTCGCCTCCTTGGCCAGCTGCTCATCCAGGGTCATCCCCTCGGGGGGGTCGTAGGCCGGAAAATGGTAGGTCTTGAAATCGAACTCAAGCTCGCAGCGCTCGGCGATCTGCACCGTGTTGGCCAAAGCCTCGGGGGCGTAGTGGAAGGCGGCCGCCATCTCTTCCGGCGTCTTCACGTAGAACTCGTCCACGCTGAAGTGCATCCGGGTGGGGTCGCTCATGGTCTTGCCGGTCTGGATGCAGAGCAGGATCTCGTGGGCCCTGGCGTCTTCCTTGTTCAGGTAGTGGCAGTCGTTGGTGGCGACCAGCGGCAGGTTCAGCTCGCGCGCCACCTCCATGAGCCGGCGGTTCGCTATGTCCTGCTCGGGGAGCTTGTTTTCCTGCAGCTCGATGTAGTAGCTGCCCGGGAAGGTCTCGGCGTACCAGGATGCCGCGGCCTTCGCCTCCTCCATCTTGTTCCTGCCGCAAAGGTAAGCGACCTCGCCCTGCAGGCAGGCGGAGAGCACGATGAGCCCTTCGCTGTGGGCGGCCAGGATCTCCTTGTCGATGCGGGGGCGCCGGTAGAACCCCTCCTTGTACCCGGCCGAGGTGAGGTAGGAGAGGTTTTTGAAGCCGACCATGTTCTCGCACAAAAGGATCAGGTGGTAGCTGGTCACCGGGTCCGCGCTGGTCGCCGCCTGCTTCAGGTGGCGCGACTGCGGCGCGATGTACACCTCGCAGCCGACGATCGGCCTGATACCCTTCTCCTTGCACTTGAGGAAGAACTCCAGGGTGCCGAACATGTTGCCGTGGTCCGTCATCGCCACGGCCGGCATCTGGTACTCCTTCACCTTTTTGAGCAGATCCCCGATGCGGATCGCCCCGTCCAGGAGCGAGTACTGGGAGTGGAGATGAAGATGTACGAAATTTGCTGGTTCCATATTGCGGACTTCCTGGTAAAAATTCGGCGGGAACTGACAGAACCGAAACAACAAAAGGAGCCATTTGCTTCCCGGGCTCCCGTCAGAGTATCGGCGAAAATTGGTGCTAACTATGCCACGAATGGGGGGGATAAATCAAGAGGCGTTTGACAGAGGTGAAGGGGATGCAGGGGATGTGAAAACCAAAACAAGATCTGTTTGGTTTCATCCCTTTAATACCCTTGATCCCTGTAGATGACCTTAAGGCTTGGCGAGTGGCAATCGCGGCAGCAATGCCGCTCCTACGGCGAGTTCACCGTGTAGGAGCGGCATTGCTGCCGCGATAACGACGGTGACCTGGCCTACTCGATGGTTTTTACATTTTGCTCGGGGTCGCTGACATGCTGGACCGCTGCCAATACCGAATGGACATCTAACGCCACTTCGCCTTGGGTGCCGGCGTCCATATGTTTTAACTGGGCGGTGCGGCTAGCCAGCTCGTCCTCGCCGATGATCAGCGTGAATCTGGACTTGAACTTGTCGGCGCGCCTCATCTGGCTCTTCAGGCTCTTCCCTTCGTAGTCGAGCTCGACCGCCACCCCCTTGCGCTGCAGCGCGGTCATGAGCCGGAACGCCTCGGCATGGGCCTTTTCCCCCATGGCGGCGATGAACAGGTCGGGACGGCGCGAGAAATCCTTTTCCGCCAGAAGCAGCGCCACCCGCTCGACCCCGATGGCGAAACCGATCCCCGGCAACTGCGGGCCGCCCAGCTCGGAGATCAGGCCGTCGTAGCGCCCGCCGGCAGCAACCGCGCTCTGGGAACCGAGCATGCCGGTGACCATTTCGAAGGTGGTCCGGGTGTAGTAGTCCAGACCGCGCACCATCCTCTGGTTGATACTGTAAGCGGTCCCTACCAGGTCGAGATAGCTCTTGGTCTTTTCAAAGTGGTCGCTGCAATCGGTGCAGAGATAATCCAGCATCGAGGGAGCGCCCTTGGTCGCCTCCTGGCAGCCGGGGGACTTGCAGTCCAGCGCGCGCAGCGGGTTGGTTTCGTAGCGGCGGTTGCAGTCCTCGCATAAGAGCTCGATCCGGTTCAAAAGGAACCCCTTCAGCGCCTCGCGGTACACCGGCCGGCAGCAGGGGCAGCCGAGCGAATTGATCTGCAGTGAGGGCTCGCTGAGTCCCAACTCCGCGAAGAAATGGGTCAGCATGGTGAGCACCTGGGCATCGACCGTCGGGGCGGCTACACCGGTGATCTCGGCGCCGATCTGGTGGAACTGGCGGTAGCGACCCTTTTGCGGGCGCTCGTAGCGGAACATCGGCCCCATGTAGTAAAGGCGCGCCACCGGGTCGAGGGCGTGCAACTTGTGCTCTATGAAGGCGCGCATCACGGAGGCGGTCCCCTCCGGGCGCATGGTGACCTTGTTCTCTCCCTTGTCCGTGAAGGAATACATCTCCTTCTCGACGATGTCCGTGGCGTCGCCTATGGAGCGGCTGAAGAGCTCCGTCTTCTCAAGGATCGGGATCCTTATCTCGGAAAGGCCGTAAAGCTCGAAGACCCGGCGCGCCGTCGCCTCGATATGCTGCCACTTCTCCACTTCGCCAGGTAGTATGTCGTTGAACCCTTTAACACCGTTAATCGCCACGTCTAAATCTCTCCTTGCATCATCATTTCATAAAGTTAGGTTGGGGCGCATGATCATGCGCCCCACGGAGTTGTCGTCTCAGCCTCCGGGGCTTAAAAACCGCTGCGCATGGAACGCCCTGTTCTTGCCGGCGCTCTTGCCGCGGTACATCGCCTGGTCCGCCATCTCAAGCAGGTCGCTCTTCGTGGTCGCGTCGTCCGGCGAGCAGGCATAGCCGAGGCTCACGGTGAGCCTGATGGCAAGGCCATCCGCCTTGGCAAAGGTGTGCGACTCTACCGTATGCCTGATACGTTCCGCGACGATCGCCGCTCCATCCAGCCCGGTCTCCACCAGCACGATGGTATACTCGTCTCCGCCGTAACGGATCACCGCATCGACGTCACGCACGCTCCTTCTGAGCAGCGTCCCCACCTCACGAAGCACGCGGCTGCCGATCAGGTGCCCGAACATGTCGTTTACCGTCTTGAAGAGATCGATGTCCAGGAACAGCACGGAAAGGTTCGAGCCGTAGCGCTCCGACCGCTTCAGTTCCCGCTCCAGTACCACGTCGAGGTAGCGGTAATTGTAGAGTCCGGTCAACTCGTCGATATAGAGCAGGTCTTTTGCGAAGTTGTAGCGGGCGGCGTTGTCCAGGGCCAGCGAGGCTTGGTCCAGCAGGAAAGTGACGTGCTTGCGGTTTATCTCCCTCGGCAGAGGCGCCTCGGGGTCGTTGAAGAGGACGATCACCCCCTGCAGGGTCGACTTCTGCCTGATGTAAAGACAGATCGCCTCTCTCAGGTCGCCGCCGTAATCGGCGCCCTCGGGGAGAAAATCCTTCACTATCATCAGATTGCCGGCGCCGTCGTCCATCAGATCACAGCCCGTGATCACCGCCTGCCCCAGGAGCGGTGCGTTCGACTCGTCTATTCCCTTAAGCTCGTGCAGCACAAGCTGGCCGCCTTCGCTGAAGTAGCCCAGCCCCCGGCCTACGCCGACCTCCTTGGATAAAGCGTCTATCAAAAGCGGGTAGATCCGTTCAAGTTCCAGGCAGTTGGCGATGGTCTGGCTCACCTGGAACAGGTTCACCAGCCCCTTAAGCTCCAGGTTCTCGTCCAGGAGCCTGCGCTGCTCCATGCAGTGGGCCACGATGTGCCGGAACTCGTCGTGGTTGATCGGCTTTATCAGGTAATCCGTCGCCCCGTTTTTCAGGGCGTATATGGCGGTCTCCACGTTGGCGTGTCCCGTCACCATGATCACCGCTACCGCCGGGTCCAGCCTCTTCACCGCCGACAGGATGTCCAGGCCGCTCACGTCGCGCATGACGAGGTCGGTCACAACCAGGTGATACCCGCCGCTGCCGATCATCTCCAGCGCCTCTTCACCAGAGACGGCCACCTCGACGCTGTAGCCGTCCTCCTTCAGCAGGTCGGTGAAGACCTCCCGGAAAAAGCTGTCGTCTTCGACTAAAAGAATCCTTTCCATGCAGCGGATCTCCTGGATTGCCGGGGTAAATATGGGACAAATTCCAGCCTAAACTAACAGATACGACTCAGGGGTGTCAATTAAAATGCCCCCAAGGGAGCGATACGGCCAGCGCCCCTCCGGCTCGCAACACCGCCTGTACGGTTCCGTCCAGATCGGTGCGGTAGACCCGGATGCCGTGTTTTTGCAGACGAGCCATGGTTGAGGCTGCCGGCAGATGGAAGCTGTTGCCGTATCCGGCGCTGGCCACGGCCGCCTGCGGTTTGGCGGCGGCGAGAAACGGGTCGCAGGAGGAGTATTTGCTGCCGTGGTGCGCCACCTTAAGCAGCGAGCAGGCAAGCGGCACCCCCCGCGCCAAAAGTTCCATCTCCCCCGCCGCCCCGAGATCCCCGGTGAAAAGCACCGAACTCCGCCCATGGGTAAGCCGAAAGACGAGGGAGCTGTCGTTGGCATCCCCCGAAGCGGCAACCTCCGGCTTTATCGGCCAAAGCGGCTCACAGATGACGCCGCCGACGGCAACCGGCGGCAGAGACGCGTTCAGCACCCGCACCGGAACCCCGCGCGCGGCGAGCACCCACTTCAGTTGCCGGTACTCGCGCGAAACCGAGGGTACCCCGCTCTCCCAGAACTCCCCCACCTCGAAATAGGCCGCCAGGTAGAGCACCCCCTGCAGATGGTCCGGGTGCTCGTGGGACAGCACCAGGTAGTCGATGCGCCGGACCGCCAGGTTCCTCAATGCCGGAACCAGCAGCCGCGACCCCACCCGGAGCTCCGCGTCGGTCGCGTTGCCCCCGCCGTCCACCAGCATCCATTTCCCGTCCGGCAGGTGGACCAGCGCGGCATCCCCCTGCCCCACGCTCAGAAAATAGAGCCGCAGCAGGCCGTCACCGGCGCCTGCCGCCGGAATGGACCGCAGTAGCAGCGCCAGCAGCAAAGGGAGCGCGGCAAAGAGCCGGTGCATCTTGGAGCGCGGGAAGGTGATGGCGCAAAGAACGAGACAGGCAAGCAGCAGGTCGAGCCTCCCCGGGGCGTAGCCGGTGAGAACCGGCGCCCGCGCCAGGTACAGGATCACCTGATCCGAGAGCCCCACCAGGAGAGCGGCTAGCTGAAGGAGCGCCCGGGCCGGCTGTTGCGCGACAAGGCTCAAGGGGAGGGAGGCGAACCCGGCGACGACCGCGCCGTATCCCATGAGCGGCACGACGATCAGGTTCGCGGCAAGCCCTACCAGGGAAGCGCGCTGGAAATAGTAGGCGACATGAACCAGCGTTGCCAGGACAGCCGCCGTGGAGGCCGCCGCCAGCAGCAATACCCAGCGCGCAGCCTTGCCCGCCCCGGCGAAGGGCGCGGCAAGCGGCGGCGCGAGTACCACGAGACCCCAGATGGCGAGAAAGGAGAGCTGGAAGGAGACCTCGAAGAGGGTCTGCGGCGCCAGGAAGAGGATGGCGCAGGCAGCCAGCATGGCCGAGTTCACCGGCTCTATCTCGCGTTTCAGGTATAGCGCCGCGACGAAGCCGGAGATCATCAAGACGCTTCTCAGGGTGGCGGGGGCCGCGCCGGAAAGGAACAGGTAAAAGACCAGCACCGGAAGGGCGGCGACCAACAGCAGCTGCTTCAGGTTGAAACGAAGCGCCAGCCACTCGAAGCGGCGCGCCGCAAGGTAGAGAACAGTGTGCAGGCTAAGGAAGACGATGCCGACGTGAAAGCCGGATATGGACAGTATGTGGTTCACCCCGCTTCTCGCATAGGCGTCGTTCAGCTCTTCCGGCACGTCCCCCTTGTCGCCAATCAGCAACGCCTTCAGCACTCCCCCCTCGGGGCCCGGCGCCTGCTCCGTGATGAAGCGTCCCAGGGTGGCCGCCAACAGGTCCAAGTCGTGGCGCCATCCGGCTCCGGCGCGCATCAGCAAAAGGTCATCCGCCTCCATCACGAAGGCGGTGGCGAAAACGCCCTGGTAGGCGAGCCGCCGCGTGTGGTCCGCCTCCCCGGGAAGGCCGTAGCAGCGTGGCTTGCGAATCCTGGAAGAGAAGAGGATCCGGTCTCCGGTGCAGAGCGCCGCCCTCCCCTGCTTGACATACACCAGGAGCCGTCCCGTGACAGCCGTATCGGCATCCGCCGCGCAAATCCGCTCCACCTGCAGATAAACCCTCCCTCCGCCTGAGGCAACTCCCTCCGCACGCCGGTCCACCACCCCCTCGATCACGACGGGCCGCTCCCCTGCAAATCCGGCCAGCCGGTCCGTGGGCCTCAGAAACGGCTGCAGGGAAAGCGCTCCCCAGATGAGGAACAGCAGGGAGAGCGAAAGCAAGAAAGGGAGGCGCGCCTTGACGAAGCAGGCGGCGAGCGTGGTGAGGAGCAGGGAGGCCAGTGCCCAGGCAGGAGGGATGAAGTCGAGCAGGTCAGCCGCGAACAGTCCGGCGATCAGTGAGGCTAGCGGGACCAGCAGAGGTCTCTCCAGAAGGCACCTCCCGATTCGCCCCGTCAGCGGGTGGCGGGAAATTTGATTCGTTACCCCGCCCTCGGCGGCGCTTTGACTGAGAGTAAGTACACCGGCGACCTAACTCCTCCCCCAGCGGGGGAAGGTCGGGCTTGCGCGCCGAAGCGCTCCAGCGCGCAGGTCCGGAGGGTGAAGGGATCCGGCCACCCTCGCCCACCGGGAGAGGGTGGCCGAAGGCCGTGTGAGGGGCTTTTTGCATGGCAGCAGCCGCAAAGCGATTAAAACATACAAATTTATAGCACAGAGCGCCCGCTCCACAATCGTTTTCTGTGCACGCGGGCCTCGCTGTTCACAGTTCGCCAGCAGCCTAAACCAGCATGGATAGAGGCTTTAGCGGCACGTGGGGCTCTGATATGTGCAGCTTTAGCACAGCCGCGACCGGAGCGCCGCCAGGTGACCGGCCCCGCCCGCATCGATCGATGTACGTATTTTCAACAGGTTACAGGTTGACACCCGCCCGTTATCGAATTGGTACGACCGTTGAAAAGCAAAAGCAAACAGCAAAAACGGGGGTGACATGATGGGATACCGAGATCGTAGCACTAACGAGAGATCTGGTTCTTTTGCCTATTGCATAATGGAAGTGCGGCTCAGGAAGAAGGGAGCCCCCGCCGGCACTAGGGATGATTTACGGCTCATGACGGTGGACAGCCACTGGGACACGCTGCGCTTCGTCCAGGACAACATGGATGACTGCGTCGGCAACGTGGTCAGGCTGAAGCGCATGGAATCGTCCGCCGAGCAGGGGGTGAACGAGAGCGCCGAGCTGTTCCAGAGAAACCTGGAGCCGCTGGTATCTTCGCTGGCCGCAGCCAAAGGACAAGGGGTCATGGACAAGCTCTCCGCCTCCCTGAAGAAGGCGCTCCTGCTCATGGTGATGGAGCGCTACCAGAGCGACAGGGAAAAGGCTTGCCGGGTGCTTGGCATCTCGCGCGAAATGCTGGAGAGTGAATTAAAGGTGTGCGGTGTTGCCCGCTGAAAAGGATCGGCAACTGGCGTCGCGTACAGTTGCCTAATAGTATTCCTCCTGATACCCGGGGATCTCCGCGCACCAGCGGGGATCCCTTTTTGCTTCCGCCAATGCGGCGTCCGCGGCGTCAATGAGGCGCTGCCGGTCTTTGGGGTAGCTGCCAGCCAGGTTCAGGAAGTTGGAGACGTGATTGGAGCGAAGGATGGTGCCGTGCGGTTCCAGGCGCCGCAATAGCGCACGCGTTTCCAGCAGTATTTCGCCATGGCTGAGCGGCTGGATGGACGCCAGAAATTCCTCGTTGTGACGCATGAACATGGTGAGCAGCGAGAAATATTCCGGAGAGAGAGCGCTCACCCACTCCGCCGTCGCCGCCGCGTGTTCGGCGCTGCGGGCCCTCCCGGCAAGACCCAGAATCGCGGTCACCGACAATTTCATCCCCGCAGCCATCCCCTTCTGGCAAAGCCCCAGCATCTGCGCCGGTTCGTACCCCTTGCCGACCATCCTGAGCGTCTCCGCGTCTCCGCTTTCCAGCCCGAAATAAAGTATGCGCAGTTTTTTGCCACGCAGCACGGCAAGCTCCTCCACGCTCTTCGTGCTGAGGCTGTGCGGCGACGCATAGGCGCCCACCCGGGTCAGCGCGGGGAAGGTCTCGGACAGCGCGTCGAGAATGGTCTGCAGTCCCTGCTGAGGGTAGATCAGCGCGTCGCCGTCCGCCAGGAACACCCGCCTCACACTTTGCCGGTAGCGTGGCGGGATCGAGCGGACCTCCGCCAGCACCTCGTCGAGGGTGCGGATGCGGAAGCGCTTCATCTTGTACATGCCGCAGAATGTGCAGCTGTTCTGAGAGCATCCGATGGTGATCTGGAAAATGAGGCTCCCGGCCTCGGAGGGGGGGCGGAACAGCGGCTCATGGTAATTGAAGTAGGTCATCCTGTCCCTCTCTCCGCAAATTGGAATCCCCGGCAGCACGAACTGCAGAGCAGGCTAACAATACCGGAGATGGCACCCGGGTTGCCATAAAAAAAGTGCGGCACTACTCTCGCCATATGCATAACCATTTATCAAACAGGAACACTCCGGAATAAAAAAATCCCCCTTTTCGGAGGGGGATTCTGATTTCTATCTGGTATCTGCCAGCTCCTTTGACGAGCACCACTACATCACTACTCGGCGACTCTCACCCCCTTCACGGGCGTCCGGAACGGGGCCGAAGTTGCGAGGTAACCGCGACCGACCTCTGAAACATCGGTGACTCTCGCCACGAACCACCCCCACTCCGCGGATTGATCCTGGGCAACCACGACGACGCCCACACGAAGATCCTCCGGAGCGGCCAGCCGACTCTTCCAGAAATGGGTCCCCAGGGCAACCGAGCCGTCTGCCTGCCAGACGCAGCTTTGGGCATCGGAGGCCGCCTGGGCGAGGGCGACCTCCTCGGTGCACGGCCTTACCGACACCCACTCGCTTCCTTCCAGCGGTTCGTCGGATACGAAATAGAGCTCTCCGTGCAACGGAAGGGCCTCACTTGCGTCGCCTGCCCGGGCAAAGACCCTGTTGCTCTCGCTCTCTGCCCGCACTTTCAGGGTCAGCTCCATGATGCTCAGGGTGTCCTCGACGGTGTTAAGCGTCTCCAGCGGGTCCTCGGCATAACAGGGGGCAGAAATGGAAAGAAATAGAAACATCGCAATAGCACGCATGGCCCACCTCCTTAAATGATCACCCGCTAACATTACCATCCATTAATTTTCATTGCAAGATGAGCTTTAAAAAAAAATGTTAACTCATTCATAGGAGAGATAAACTTGCAGCGAGCGCGACAAATATGAAGTGTTGTCTCAGCGTGGAGCAGGACAAGGCATTGAAGTTAAGAGGCTGGATGGGGGATTAATTTAAGAGGTGAGCGCTGCGGAGTCTGCTTTTGTTATGACAGTAAAGTTGCCTTAAAAAGGATGCTGTGTGTGTATAAGGGAAGCCCTCTGCCTTCGCACCCCGTAGGAGCGGCATTCCTGCCGCGATCATGCAGCAGCTGATCGCGGCAGGAATGCCGCTCCTTGAAGAAGTGAAACGGGGACAGGCACTGCTGCATGAGAAAAGGGGGCGATTGGCATCGCCCCCTTTTCTGCTGCTTGTCTGCGGTGAAACGTTGCGCCCCTCTAGGCGAGGCGGTCAGCGTAAAGCGGGAAGCGCTTCATCAGGGCATTGACCTCACCCTTGATGGCCTGGAGTTTCGCCTCGTCTGCCACGTTGGCCAGGACGTCCGCGATGAAGCCTGCGACCACCTCCATCTCGGCCTCTTTCAGACCGTGGCTGGTCGCGGCGGGGGTGCCGATCCGGATCCCGGAGGTGATGAACGGCGAGCGGGTGTCGAAGGGGATGCCGTTCTTGTTTACGGTGATGCCGGCACGGTCCAGCGCCTCTTCGGCAACCTTGCCGGTCAGCTCGGTCTGGGACAGGTCGACCAGCATCAGGTGGTTGTCGGTCCCGCCGGAGGTGAGCTTGAAGCCGCGTTTCATGAGCCCTGCGGCGAGCGCCTTGGCGTTCTTGACGATCTGTCCCTGGTACTGCTTGAACTCGGGGGTGAGCGCTTCCTTGAACGCGACTGCCTTGGCGGCAATGACGTGCATGAGCGGGCCGCCCTGGATGCCGGGGAAGATGTTGGAGTTCAGGGTCTTGGCGAACTCCTCGCGGCACATGATCATGCCGCCGCGCGGTCCGCGCAGGGTCTTGTGCGTGGTGGTGGTGACGAACTCGGCGTAGGGGACCGGGCTCGGGTGCAGCCCTGCCGCGACCAGACCGGCGATGTGGGCCATGTCGACCATGACGACGGCGCCGACCTTGTCGGCGATGCGCCGGAAGGCCTCGAAATCGATGATGCGCGGGTAGGCGCTGGCGCCAACCACGATCATCTTCGGCTTGTGCTCAAGCGCCAGGCGCTCGGCCTCCTCGTAATCGATGGTCTGGTTTTCCTTGGTGACGCCGTACGGGACGATGTTGAACAGCTTGCCGGAGAAGTTCACCGGGCTGCCGTGGGTCAGGTGGCCGCCGTGCGCCAGGTTCATGCCGAGCACGGTGTCGCCGGGCTTCAGCGCGGAGAAGTAGACAGCCATGTTCGCCTGGGAGCCGGAGTGCGGCTGCACGTTGACGTGATCGGCGCCGAACAGCTCCTTGGCGCGATCGATGGCGAGGTTCTCCACCACGTCGACGTAGTGGCAGCCTCCATAGTAACGCTTGCCGGGGTAGCCTTCGGCGTACTTGTTGGTAAGGACCGACCCCTGCGCCTCTAGCACTGCCGGCGAAACGAAGTTCTCCGAGGCGATCAGCTCGAGGTTGTACTCCTGGCGCTCAGTCTCATGCCGAATGACCTCCGCCACTGCCGGGTCGAATGTTTCCAGTACTGACATGTTGATTCTCCTAATATATGCTGGTTTTAAATGAAAACGGGACCTGAACGAGTCCCGTTGTTGCTGACGATGATCCTGCAGGAGCGGCATTGCCGCCGCGAAAACCACTGGGGTATCGCGGCGGCAATGCCGCTCCTACAAGCGGATGTCATGGATCAGGGAGCCTTCGTCCCCAGCTCGCGCTCCAGGGCCGAGATCTTGTCGAGGCGCCCCTGGTGCCGCCCGCCGGCGAATTCGGTCTCCAGCCAGGCGGAAACCATCTCGCGGGCCGTGGCGGTTTCCAGGACGCGGCCGCCCAGGACCAGGATGTTGGCGTTGTTGTGCTCCTTTGCCATGGTCGCCATGAAGACATCGGTGGCAAGGGCCGCGCGCACCCCGGGGAACTTGTTGGCCACGATCGACATGCCGATCCCGGTGCCGCACACCAGGACGCCTTTTTCCGCGCTGCCGTTCGAGACGCGGCGCGCCACCCGCTCCCCGAAATCCGGGTAGTCGACAGAGTCGCCGTTGCTGGTCCCGAGGTCCTCGCAGGGTATCCCCTTCTCGAGGAGCAGGCCCTTTATCTCGTTCTTCAGTTCCAGACCGCCGTGATCGCTGCCAAGAAGTATCATGCTACACCTTCTTGAAGAGCAGCGAGGCGTTGGTGCCGCCGAAGCCGAAGGAGTTGCTCATGGCGTATTCCACCTTGGCGTCGCGCGCGGTGTTCGGGACGTAGTCCAGATCGCACTCGGGATCTTTCTCGTTGTAGTTGATGGTGGGAGGAACCACGGAGTTCTGCATCGCCAGGAGGGAGAACACTGCCTCGATCCCGCCGGCCGCCCCTAACAGGTGCCCGGTCATCGACTTTGTGGAGGAGACCATCAGCTTGTCGGCGTGCGGGCCGAAGACCGAGCGGATCGCCATGGTCTCGTACAGGTCGTTGAACGCGGTCGAGGTGCCGTGGGCGTTGATGTAGTCGACCTGCTCCGGGTTCACCTTGGCGGTGGAGAGCGCCATCTTGATGCAGCGCGCCGCGCCCTCGCCGCCGGGAGCCGGCGTGGTCAGGTGATAGGCGTCGCCGGAGAGGCCGTAGCCCACCACTTCGCCGTAGATTTTCGCGCCGCGGGCCTTGGCCGCCTCATATTCCTCAAGCACCACGATGCCGGCGCCCTCGGAGAGGACGAAGCCGTCCCTCCCCTTCTCGAAAGGCCTGGAGGCCCCGGCCGGGTCGTCGTTGTTGGTGGAGAGCGCCTTCATGACTGCGAAGCCGCCGATGCCGAGCGGGGTCACGGTCGATTCGGTGCCGCCTGCGATCATGGCGTCGGCATCGCCGCGCTTGATCATGTGGTAGGCGTCGCCTATGGAGTGAGTGCCGGTGGCGCAGGCCGAGACGGAGGAGAGGTTCGGCCCCTTCGCCCCGTACTTGATGGAGATGTGACCCGGAGCCAGGTTGATGATCAGCATCGGGATGAAGAAGGGGGAAACCTTCTTGTAACCGCCTTCAAGCAGCGCCGTGTGGTAGCGCTCGATGGCGGGAAGCCCGCCGAGGCCGGCGCCGACCAGCACGCCTACCCGCTCTGCGTTCTCCTCGGTGATGACGAGACCGGAGTCCTCCATGGCGAACTGGGCTGCGGCAAGCGAGTACTGGATGAAGAGATCCATCTTCTTGATCTCTTTCTTGTCGATGTAATCCTCGGCGACGAAATCCTTCACCTCGCCAGCAATCTTGACCGGCAGGTCGGAGGTATCAAAACGGGTGATCGGCGCGATGCCGGATTTACCGGCCACCAGGGCATCCCAGTTCTTGCCGTTTCCGGTCCCAAGCGGGGAAACGACACCGACCCCCGTGACAACAACTCTTCTCATACTCTCAACTCCTTAAGAATCTGATCGCTCATGGCCGCCCGGAGGCGGCATGAAAAAGGGGAAGTAAAACTCCCCCCTCTCTGCTAGGTGTGATCAGTGATGTAGTCTATTGCGTCCTGCACCGACTGGATTTTCTCTGCATCCTCGTCGGAGATCTCGATTTCGAATTCTTCCTCGAGAGCCATGACCAGTTCAACCGTGTCCAGGGAATCAGCGCCCAGGTCGTCCATGAAG
>Ga0209317_1002244_pt1 | contig 14371 bp, 12 predicted proteins | sample RifGroB2_FD_183994 | JGI IMG/M metagenome (GOLD analysis project Ga0209317, IMG submission 183994) | Soil microbial communities from Rifle, Colorado, USA - Groundwater B2 (SPAdes) (version 2) | ecosystem: Environmental > Terrestrial > Soil > Unclassified | place: Rifle, Colorado | collected... | reverse complement strand
GGAAGGTCACCAAAAACCGCGGCTCATTTCCGAGTGACGACGCCATGTTCAAGTTGATTTACCTAGCTCTGAACAACATCACGAAGAAGTGGAAAAAGCCGATTATAAACTGGAAAGCGGCAATGGCCCGCTTCGCCATTCTCTTCGAGGACAGACTGCCAAAATCCTAACCAAGGCCATTTACACAAAACGCTTTACACGCCCCGGTAAAATCGGTAATTTTTCACGGGAAGTAAAAATTTCCCGGGGAAAATTTTCAATTTTTGAAAAAATTCTTCAATTCCGAGGGGAAAATTGTTAAATTTTGTGGGAAGTTGACAATTCCCGGATGGAATTTAACGATTTTTGAAAAAATTCGTTCATTTTCATCCGAAAATTTTTGATTTTTTCAGAAAATTGTTAAATTCTCTCGGAATTCGTTAAATTTTGTAGAGAACTTAAAATTTTTGGGAAAAAATTTCGCTTCGGCAAAATTTTTTATGCATATCCAGGCCGTTCTTATCCCAGCTTCCAAAGAAATGGCGCGGCGGGCCTACCACTGGAATCAAGCAAAAACAACCTGGGTAACCGTCTATCCTTCCCCACGCAGACGCTCGGACGGACTGCGCACGATCTCCACTGAGCAGGGCGCGTTGAGTGCTATGGCCAGCGACACCGAGCCTAGAAAAAAGTGCCTTATTTTTCCATAGCCATGGGACCCGACTACGATGAGATCCGAGCACCAGTTTTCGTCGTAGTCTAGGATGGCGTCCTTGGGCCGCCCCTCCATCAGGACCGGCGTCACGCTCAGATCGGGCGCACGCTGCTCAAACTTGGTGACGGCGTCTACCATAAATCTCACCGTTTTCCAACCGGATTGTTCGAAAATGTCGTCGAATGTCGCGGGGTGTGGAGCTTCGCGTAGACGATTGAACTCTTCGGGAAAGAGTACAGTCAGAACGCGAACTTCGGTCCCTGCAGGCCAAGGACGCCTGCATACCTCGTCGACTGCAGCGTCGCTGGACGGTGATCCGTCTATCGCGAGAAGAATTCTCATTTCATCCCCCTGGTGGAGTTGGATTAAAGAACTGTGCCTTATGCCGCGAAGGGTTTCACGGCCACAGGGTTGCCGAACAATTCCGCCCTGACCCGCTCCCGCTCGCGATCGATCTGTTCCTCGGTGGCCCCGAGCTTGCGCAGCATGTGCTCGGTCATGTTCAACGCGATCTCCCCCTCGCCGGAAAAGACAGCATCGGCTCCAGCCTCGCGCAACGCCGGGATGTCCCTCAGGTAGGTGGTACGAGCGATGATCCGCACTCTTGGGTTTATCTCCCGGGCCAACCGGATCACCTCCTCGCTCCCCTGCATCCCTGCAGAGGTAAGGACGAGGGCGACGGCATCCTGCACACCGGCGGCGCGCAGCGTGTCCGGGTTGGTGGCGTCACCGTAGAGGGCCCCGGTCCCCTCGGATTGCAATTGACGGACAGTACCTATGTTCATCTCCACCACGAACGGGTCGATGGCGTTTTCGGCAAGCAGGCGCGCCAGCATTCTCCCCGTCGGACCGTACCCCACCACGACGGCACGGTCACGGGAAACCGGATGCTGGCCGGGTATCTTTTCGCCCCCCGGCACGGGCGGTTTGGATCGCGCTTCAAGCATCTGCCACAACCGGGTGTGCCTCGCCCGACGCTCCAAAGGGGCGATGAGCCTGTAGAGCAGCGGATTGAGGCTGATCGAGATGATGGCAGCGGCAACGATGGCATTCGCCCCGCTCGTCCCTATCACTCCCAGGTCCCGGCCCGCGGTCGCCAGGATGAAGGAAAATTCGCCGATCTGCGCCAGAGCGACGGCAACGGAGAGCCCGACACGGGGGGCGTACCCAAGGACAAGAACGATGGCAAGCGCGGCCAGAGGCTTCCCCAGCAGGATGATCACCAGGGTCAAAAGCACGAGACCCGGCTCCTGCATCAGGTGGGTCGGATCGAAGAGCATACCTACCGAGACGAAGAAGAGGACCGCGAAGGCGTCCCGCATGGGGAGCGCCTCCGAGGCCGCACGGAAGCTGAAGTCGGACTGCTTCACCACCATTCCGGCAAGAAAGGCTCCAAGCGCCATGGAGACGCCGAAGACCTGCGCGGACCCGACTGCGACACCCAGTGCAAGGACGAGGACGGCAAGAGTGAAAAGTTCGCGCGAATGGGTGGCGGCCACGCGCTCCAGAAGCCACGGAATGACCCGCCCCCCTACCCAGAACGTCAGCGCGACAAGAAGGGCTATTTTTGCCAGGGAGAGCCCGATGGCCGCGGGGAGGCTCGCCGAGCCGGCAGTACCCGCGCCGAACAGGATCGGCAGAATGACCAGCAGAAATACCGTCAGGATATCCTCCACCACCAGCCACCCCACGGCAATGTGACCGGTCGGCGTGTGCAGCTCGTTATTGTCGACCAGCACTCGAAGCAGCACCACCGTGCTGGCAACCGAGACTGCAAAGCCAAACACTATCCCCGCCGGCCAGCTCCATCCTAACCATCTCGCGACAAGGCAGCTGAGCAGGGTAGCCACGGCACTCTGGCAAAGTGCCCCGGGGATGGCCACCCGCCGTACCTCGAGCAGCTCCTTCAGGTGAAACTGGAGTCCCACGCCGAACATGAGGAGGATGACGCCAATTTCTGCGAACTGTTCTGCCATGGCGCGGTCGGCGACAAAGCCAGGGGTATGCGATCCGACGGCAATGCCGGCCAGCAGGTAACCGACGATGGAAGACATACCCAGGCGATGGGTCAGGTATCCAAACAGCAGCGCAGCCGTAAAACCGCCTGTTATGGTCATGATGAGGTCGAGGTTGTGCATGTGTCTTCAAGGCCTCCATATAATTTATATTGGTGAGGATCTTCCGCCGCTGGATTTTGCAGCAAGCCCCCCTTCCCCTTCGTTCTAAGCTCCGCCCCGCCTGGCCTCGAACTCCGCCACTATCGGACTCGCGACCAAACTACCCATGTTGGCTGCGTCCTGGCGATGATCGCGATTATACCCGAAATGACGGAACTGGCCTTTCTCTTGCCGATAAAGCCGATGCGGGTATTGCCGATAAGTTGCATGGTTTCCCTCCTATATGCTGAGCCCTTTGACCTGGAAACGGCTGAATGCGCAGTCGAACACCACCCTGGTTGTGACAAGGAGGTGCTGCGGATGCGTTCGCAGCGGCACATTAAAAGACGAGCGCCTATCTTCCCGCGCGAAAATCGCGCGCAGGCAGGAACAAGCTACGGCTGTCATGGAAGAGCGGTGGTGCGCTACGCGGGTGGTGCCCTGGCAGGAACGGTTGATACTACGGCCGAGATGAGGTGGGGGGGTTGATGCTGGTTACAGGTCGCGCCGGAGGGTAACGCCGGTTAAAGCCCACTGCACCCTCCCCCCCCGGTTTCAGCAGGCCAACAGGAGGCCGCGGGACTGGCACTTCACCAGCGAGGCGTAGTAGCCGCCGCGCTTCATGAGCGAGTCGTGGTCGTCCGACTCTATGATCTGCCCGTCTTTCAGGACCAGGATATTGTAGAAGCTTGCCTTTGGCACCGTCAAGCGGCTGATCAGCCTGCTGAACGTCGGCCACCTGACGGTGGCGGACGGAGAACTTGCTGTGGAAGTGACGGCTGGAAAAAAGGGGGAGCTCTACCATCACCTGTTCGTGCGTCCCGACGGGCGGCAGGTGCTGCTCGTTTGGGACAAGCAGGGGACCCCCACCCTGCGGCTGCGGGCACGGGCGGAGGCAACGGTCACCGAATATGCGCTCGACGGCACGCCCATGCCTTTCACATCGTTTGACGGGCGCGTCTTGAGCAATGTGCAGCTTGCGCCGGGCATGGTGCGGATATTCGAGATAAGGTGACGCTAGCCCAGACACCCGCCGCCGACGCTGTTGTTACCCTCATTGGCGAATTCGTTGACCTGATTTTCTGAGTCGACGGTAATCCTGAAAGAGCAATCGGGACTGAAGCAGTTGGCCGGCACTGTGAACAGAAGATCGACCGAGCCCCCCGCGGCGACGGGAGGGGTATCGAGAGTAATAACGGGTCCGTTGCCGAAGAAAACCGTCGTCTTCGATGCGCCCGCATTCCCGTTCCCCTGGTTTCTAACCGTGACTCTCAACAGCGTTCCGTTCTGCTCGATTCTGCAAAACGCGATAGGGTCCTTGCCGAGTGGGCTGAAAGGGACCAGGTCCGGCACCATAACGGCGGGGACGGGCCTGAATCCGAGGATGGTGACCTTGTGATTGGAGATATGCCCCGGGGAGCCGTCCTTGTCCTCTAGAGCTGAAGAGACCTTGTAATGCAGCGTTCCCGCAGGAGAGCCGGGAGCCTTGTCATAATGGAATTCATCCAGCCACGTCCCGATCTTGGCGACATGCTCATCGTCACAGCCGTAGCCCAGATTCCATCCCGTGAGCATGGGGACGGCGTATTCGAAGGGGACGTTCTCAACGGTGACATCTGCAGAATGTTCCCCTGTCGCCGGACTGAGGCACGCCCCGAATATACCCGTATCCTCATCAGGCAGGATCGAAAAAGGAGGCTGGATCACCCCGACGTCCCTGCCCCCCAAACCGGACACCATCTCGCCGAATCCGTACCCCCTTCTTCCGTCGTTGTCCTTGAAAATCGCGTAGGTGTCCCAGCTCGCAAAGCCTGCATCAACCTGGTTCACCGTGTTTGCGGGAGGGGGCTGGGGAACCGGCACCGGAGTAAGCTCTTCGAGGAAGCCTTTTTTGTATTTCTTCCCGTTCTCGACGAAGATTTCGCCATGGTCCATGTTGAAACCGGTCTGGAGGAGATGGTGGTCGGTGTCGCACTCGGCGCTCCACTTGAAGCCGAATCCCCGAGGGAGTATGGCAACCGTTTTGCCGGGGGAGAAACCGGGGTTGAAGAGGAAGCTGGGGAATGAAGAAAGAGCGGTCGTCGTGTCCCTGTTGTCGGTTATATAGAAGTTCGTATCGGCGGGGTTGCCGGAGTCGCAGCTCCCGTCCTTTTGATCGACCACGAGATCGAGGTTGGCGGGATTCCAGGCGACGACGGTGTAAAAGTAGCACCATCGATAGCCGTCATCGAAATTGTCATCGGAAAAGACACCCGCAGCCTGCCACTTGAGGTTCTTGTCCTCCAGCCGGATATTGCTGATCATGGTGCCAAGGCCCGCGACATGGTGGTCGCTGCCCAGATAGTTCATGCGCCAGCCGTTGAGAAAGACGGCGGCCTCGGCAGCGTATCGCGGGATCTCCAGGCTCTCTTCCAGTTTTAAGACATCCTCCGTCCCCTTCTTGCTCGATTCCGCGCAGCTGAACCCGTGATAGGCGGCGATTGTTCCAGGATCTTCAAGAATCACGTTCCGCGCCGAAGAAACCGGCACGCTTGCAGCAGTACCACCGATAAGGTCGCACATCTGTGTGTAGGTGACGCAAGGGGTGCAAGATATCAGACAGCTGGAGATAGAAACGGCAAAAGACACCGGCAGGGCCCGTCTAAGATAGTTTTTCGTGTGCATCTCGTACCTCCCCTTTTGACTTTTTCCGGCCAAGCAGCAGGCGGGACAGTCCCGCCGTAACCAGAAGAAGTGTAGAGGCTTAACACACGATTACAACATTCCCATCCCGGTTGCAGCGCATACCCAAGGCCTGCCCCGATTCTCAGGAGGAGCGCCGGAGTGTGAAGGCAAGGAAAACACCGGTCAAGCAGCCCCCCCCCACGCAACCTTCCAGGCCAGCTTCACTTCGCAGCCACAAAAGCCTATAATAAACAGGTAGGTAGCATCAAAAGCAGTTCGGCAAAGAGGTGAGATATATGTCGGAAAAATGCTGCAACAGCATGGCGCACTACGAGCACATGTGCTCGCTGACCCTGAACGGATGCGCCATCGAGAGGGCCAGAGCCAGCGGTTTCATGTGCATGCCGTGCGACGGTCCCTCGCATAATCACAGATACATCTGCACTCCGAGCCTGATCGGTACCTGACAGGTCGAAGGCAAGGAGAGACCTCAGCAAGGGCGGCCCGCGGGCCGCCTTTTTTGCGTGTTATGAGGTGACGCAGGGACGGGGTTGGACGCACGGCCCGCTACCATTAGCAGAGCCGGAACTGTCCATCAGCGTCTGCATCGAATGTTCTATCCCCACTGCATCCGGCAGGCGCGGCTTGGACAATAGCGGTCGATGGAGGAACTGCCTGCTCTTCTTTTTGGATTGCCTGCTCCGGCGGACCTTCCGGTATGGCGGCGCGCATCCCCTTTTCTGCCGCCCGCTTGGCCAGTTTGTCGCACCGCTCGTTGAAGGGATGCCCGGCATGCCCTGCCACCCATTCCCAGGTAACCTCATGCCTGGCCGACAGGGCCGCAAGCTGGCGCCACAGGTCCTGATTCTTCAGGGCGCCGGGTGTCTCCAGACGACCGGCGCGGATCCAGCCGCGAAGCCATTCGCTCATCCCCCTCACCAGATACTGCGAATCGCTGAAGACGCGCACCTTCCTCGGGCTGCTCAGCGCTTCCAGGCCCCTGATCGCCGCGATGAGCTCCATGCGCTGAGAGGTGGACGCGGGCTCAAAGCCGCTCAATTCCTTTTCGTGCTCGCCATAGCGCAGGATCACCCCATACCCCCCCGGCCCGGAGTCTTTACCCGACCCATCGCTGTAGATCTCCACCACGCCAGGCGGAGGCGGGGTGAAGGCAACCTCAAGAGCCGCAAACTCCAGCTCACGCAGCAGGGGTATCAGTTCCTGGTGGTTCGGCGGCCGGCTCTGAAGATCCGCCAGGGGAAGCTCCAGTGGAACGTCATAGCGGACCGTGGCAAGCCTTTTGGAGAGCAGGGCCTGCTCGGCATGCAGGTGCAGGCTTTCCCGGCGCGTCTTCCCGTTGACCAGGCTTTTCCACTGCAGCACCCCTTCCAGTGATCCGAACTGCTGCACAAGCCTGGCCGCCGTCTTCTCGCCTATCCCGGGGACTCCAGGGATGTTGTCACCGGTGTCTCCAGCCAGCCCCAGAACATCCGCCACCAGTTCAGGCCGAACACCGAAGCGCTCAAGGACCTCTTGCGGCCCCGATCTCTTGTCCTTCATGGTGTCCAGGAGGGCGATCCGGTCACCTACGATCTGCAGCAAATCCTTGTCGCCGGTGACAACGGTCACATCGACACCTTCCGCCGCGAAATTTCTTGCCAAAGTAGCAAGGACGTCGTCCGCCTCAAAACCGGGAACCTCCAGCGTGGGAATATTGAGTGCCTGCAAGATCCTCCTTATGTACGGAAGCTGGAGCACCAGATCTTGCGGCGTGGCGTCACGATTGGCTTTGTAGGAAGGGTAGATTTCACGGCGAAAGGTATCTTCACGGGGAGGATCGAAGACGACGGCGAAATAATCGGGACGATGCTCCTGCAGGAGGTCCAAAAGCATCTTGGTGAAACCTGAAACGGCATTGACAGGCATTCCGCCGGAGGTCGCCGCTTCCCGAAAGCCATAATAGGCGCGATAGATGAAACTGGACCCGTCCAGCAAATAGAGCTGCGGCGAAACTTTCATTTTCCCTCCCACACAAGAATCTTCGCGGCGGATTCTACTACCTGCAGGCCGGCTTTACAATCCATATCCCAAGAGGTGAGAGCTTCCAGAGACAAAGAGCAAGGTCTCGTTGCCATAAGAACTCTGCAGGTGCTCCTTTCCGACCACGCGGCAGAAAAGGTGTCGGCATCGTGGGTCGAATCTCTCTTGATGCCGCTTGAGCGGGGACAAGAGTCCGCTCGCGTTTGCCGCTGCCGAGGAGCGGTCGCGCGGCGTCCACCCGTACAGCCCGCCCAATCGCCCCTGCCGGGACAAACACATTAACCGTGTATAATGTTGCCATCGCACTTTTAGAACGAGGTAGAACCTCTCACCCAGGAGGCTCGCCATGAAGCGCCTCATGTTTTTGCGACTAGAGGAAGACAAAATCACGCATCACCTCCTGTTGTCCGAGCCTTCTCTTTCCTGGGGGCCGGGGGGCGACCAGATTGTGCAGATGGTTGCGGAGGCCGCACAGGCAGCAGGACTGGAGCTGCCTGAAGATAAAAACAACCCGTTCGCGGTCGCACCGTCTTTTCTGAATTATGAAGAAGCGTTTGCGTGGTACCGCCAATTCGCGAGGGATATCGAGGGGACGACCAAGATCCGCTTTTTATGGCTTTGGAGGAGTTAACCCATGCTGGAGGAAAGTGGCCTATGGACAAAGAGCCTACCATTTCTCAAGAAGACAAGGATTTCATAAGCTATTTGAGGGGATTCGCGATCCTGAGCATAGTATTCGGGCATGTGGGCGGGTATTGGAGCATGAAGCCGTTATCGTCCTACCTGCATTTGAGCGGCTCCACCTTTTTCTTCTTCCTGGCGGGCGGGGTTTTGTACCACAGCTACCAAAGAACCAGATCCCTCCGCGACTACTACTCCAGGAGGTTCAGCAACCTGCTGGTTCCCTACTATTTGATCTGCATCGTGGCGCTGATATTCTTCTCTTTGAGTGAACAGTCTTTGCCGGCCCCGGACCTGATGAAGGCCGTATCCTGGATTCTCATAAGGCCGTCGCATGAACAAATGCCCTTTCCCCTGGGCCAGTTATGGTTCTTGCACACATATGTGATGCTCATCTTCTTTTCTCCCATGTTGTTTTGGGTTTACAGCAAGAAGCCTTTATGTTTTTTTCTGCTTGGCTGTGCGTTTTTAACCTTATCCGTAATCAAGGTCTTTTTCGACTTGAAGTGCAGCGTTTCCCTCCTCAGGTGGGACCTGTATAACCTCGCCTTTTACGGCCTGTTTTTCATGGCCGGAGTCGGCTCATTCTCAAGCCGAAAAAGCAGCATCAGGCGTACGGCTGTTATTGTTTTTGTCGTGGCCCTTGTTGCCCGCGCCCTGCTTTGCACCACCCAGATACCGCTGGACCTAACCTACAGCTTCATCAACAAGGACATCCTGTATATCGTCCCGTCGGTGATGTTCATATCGCTGGTCTTGCTGTTCAAGCATGGGATATACGCTGCCATAAAAAAAGCGGGTATCGTTGAAGGTTTCCTTCTTTTTTTCCACAAGCACACCTTTTCCATATATCTGCTGCATTCCCTGTCCATCTATGCCTCAGAGCTGCTTCTCGACAAGGTTGCATTCACTCAAAAGACCTTTCTCTACGGCATCGTCAAATTTCTGATAGTTCTCTTCCTTGTGGCCGTGATGGCCATACCTTTCACCAGACTCTCGCAAGCAGTAGCCAAATCGATGAACGCGAGGATAAGGGACATCCGCGTTTTCGGAGTGGGCAGAGTCCCGAAATCCGAGCAACAGTGAGCAGGGCCGGGGCGCTCGAGAGAGTTACGGATTCTGACCGGGGATTGCCAAGAGGCTGCCTAGGCGCGGTGATGAGGTGATCAGGGATTAGGATGGCGCCACCGCTTCACACCTCGATTTTGAATTCTGCGCCGCCGTTCACGTTGCGCACGGACAAGCGGCCTCCCATGTTTTGCTCGATTATGTTTTTTGACATGAAAAGGCCCACCCCCGTTCCTTTTCCCAACTCCTTGGTGGTGAAGTAGGCGTCAAAGATCTTATCGAGGATTTCCTCTTTGACGCCTCCAGCGTTGTCGGTGATGGTTATTACCGCCCTTTCATTTTCGACCCATGAGCGCACTGTTATCTGTGCCTCGGTTATTCCACGCTCGAGAAAGGCATCCCGAGAGTTCATGAACAGGTTCAGGAGTACTTGGCCGTATTCGTTCGGAAATCCTGTAATCTGTGGGTCGTCTGCAGAAATGGTCTTGATGCCTATGTTCTGATTCTGAAAATTTTCCCTGATGAGACTGACCGTCTTAGCGATGACCTGGTCAACGCTGAACCGGGTTTTTTCCTTGTTCGGTGTCAAGTATTCCTGAAAGTCGTTGATGGTCTGAGACATGTGTTGGATGATTTCCATGGCCTTGGCAACATTGCCATCAAGAAGTTCCTCGCTTAACTGGCCGAATTTATACGTCAAACCCAGCTCCTGAACCTTCAGCCCCAGGACGTTCAAAGGCTGTCGCCACTGGTGAGAGATATTTGCAAGCATCTCCCCCATTGCTGCCAGGCGGCTTTGCTGTATCAGCAATCTCTCTCTCTTTCTGAGCTCTTCAACCGCATGGATGCGCTCCTCGGTTTCGGTACGGAGCTTCTGAAGTGCAGAGGTCAATTTCTCCGTCCTTTCCTGGACTCGCATCTCCAGATCAGCATAGGAATGTGCCAGTTCTGCGGTCATGTGATTGAAGGCCCCCGCAAGCTGGCCGATCTCATCTGCTGATTCGACCGGAACATGGGCAGTGAGATCACCGCCGGCGATGCTCTCCGCCGTCCTGGAGAGCCGCAGCAGCGGCTCGGACACCAACCGCTGTAGTAATCTCTGGAGCAAAAACGCGCCTCCCCCAATCGCCAGATAAACCACCAGTAAGATGCCGGCATAACCGGCCAGCCGCGCATAAACGGTTGCCCTGTCGGCGCGCAGATAGAGAGTGCCCAGCCGACGCCCCTTTTTTTGCACCGGGCTGACCAGCTCCAGCGTACGGCCTACGAATCGCGTCCCGTCGGGACCGGGAGTGGGCGGTACTGCGACCGTCTGCCGTCCGGGGCGGACATAAGAGGCAAAGATCCGGCCATCGGTGGTGTACAGAGCGGCTACGGCAACAGACTGCGACCCCACCAGGGTGTTCAATATCTCCTGCGCCGTCTGCGCATCGTCGAATGCCAGTGTCGGTGCGCTGTTTGCTGCAATGAACCCCCCAACCTTGGCCATTTCCTGAGCCAGACGGTTCCGGTAAGTGACAAGTTCGTAGCTGACAATACCAGCCATCACCAACAGCAGAGAAACGACTATGGTCGACAATATGATCAACAGCAGTTTGCGCTGAATCGGCCAATTATGAACGTAGCGAAATGCCTGCATGTTATCGTCCTTCCCCGCATTCCGTGGAACCTGACACCCGCTTCAGCTTGGAGTCGATTTTCAGACCCGCCTTTGCCGCGGCGTTGGCGTTCAGATCGAAACGCACTTTCCCGCGCTCCGTTACGAAACCGATCATCCCTCCGTTGCGGCAGAAGCCGGAAATGTCACCGGCGTCGCTTACGATCAACGTGCCTGTTTTTCGTAGTGAGGCCAACACGGGCTTTAGCTGATGCTGTTCGGAACGGCTGATGAACACCATGTGGCACTCCGCGGCTGCATCGGCTTTTTTCAGGTAGCGGATCTCCACCGGGCGGCTCCCTACGCGCTCGCCCAGTTCATGCTCCAACAACCGCCCGAACGGATCGTCCCCCAGCACGCAGGCCACAAACGGACTGCCTGCCGTGGAGAACGCCGTAGGAGGCCAATCGACGAAGATAGCGAAGTTGGCCAGCATCGCCGCCTTGACCTGGTACTCGGTTGCCTCGGCGTACGCCGTCGTGTACCCCAGCAAAAGCATGCCCATGACCGCCGCTATGCGCCGCATCAAAACCACCACGTGATCTTCGCGTACACGTTGCGCCTGATTTCGACAATCGGAGCGGCCACTATGGAGGAGACCCCAAATTCCGGATGATGGTCATCAAAAAGATTCTGCCCCGCCACTGAGACCTCCAGATCCCTTCGTGGCCGCCATGCCACGCGCATATCGACGGAAAAGTACGACGGGGTCGCTTGGACAAACCCAGGCAGCCTGTCGACAAAGCGCCCCATGGCGTCGAGCTCCACGTCCCTTGGCAAATCGAAAGAGGATTGCAGGAAGATCTGCTGCTGTGGGCTTCGTCCCTCTGCGCTTTCCGCGCCTGCAATCGTGCTTGCCGGCAAGTTACGGTCGGCATGAAGCGCCGCTTTCAAAAAACTGTAGGTCCCGTAGAGTCGCCACCACTTTGCAGGCCGCCAGTCGGCCCCGATTTCCGCTCCGTAAGTCTCGCCATCCATCCTGTTTTCGAGACGAAGTGGCAAAATCGCGGTCCCGGGCGCAAATCCGGCCTCGACGGCCTGGGGCACAGGTACCACAAGGCCATCGTACTCGTTATAAAACAGCGCGGTGTCCAGTGAGAGTGATTCTGAAACCTGGGCACGGTAACCCGTTTCGTAGGCGATCAGTTCCACGGAGCTAAGATCAGGGCTGCCAGTAACGCGGGGAAAGAGCAGCGCGCCCGAAGGAAGCGTCGCAGGAGGGATGGCACTCAATCGGACGGCATCCTCCGAGATGCTTGGAGTCACTACGGCGCGTGACACAGCCGCCCAGAACGTTTGCCGTTTCGTCGGAGTCCACAACAAGCGTCCTGTCGGTTGGGCCTCGAATCCAGAGAAGTCATTGTGTTCCAGCTTTAAACCGAGGAACAACTTAAGCGAGTCCGGCAGCAACAGATACTCATCCTGTAAAAAAGCGCTGTAAATCGACAAGGAGAAGTCGTTTTTGAGCCAGGAAAGGGATAGTCCGTTATCGGAAAGGCTGTTTCCAACCGCCTGATCGACATACCGGTATCCAAAGCCGTAGATGAAATTGTGCCGCTGGGCGATCGGGAATTGATGTTGGAAATCCAGGTCGTATATGTCGTTGTTATTGCCGATCTCCACGACTGGCTGTTTGGTGTCAAATCGGGACCAATATCCCTGAAGGGACCAGCTCGATTGTGCATCCGTCTGATGGGTCCACCTACCGAGGATGTTTCCGCTGTGTGTGATGGATCTGTTGGCGAGCAGGAAGATGAACGGGGGTGTCATTTCAAGATCAGGATCTTGTCTTTGTGCGCTGCTGTACAGATAGTCGCCTTGAACGGTCACGGTGTCGAGGCCATCTTGCCGCCAATCCATGCGCATGCCGGTGCTCGCACCGTGCCACCGGTCATGCGAGTCACCCATTTGAGAGAATTGCTCATCACGCCCAAATCCTGCGGCATAGACCCGATAATCGGTTTTAGCGCTAATCGCGCCGCCATAGCGCAATTCGCCGAAACCTCCTTCCGGCGTCCCTCCGCCACCGCTAAGCCGCCCGCCCCTGGTGTCCTTTGCTGATTTGGTGATGATGTTGATGATGCCGTTGACCGCGTTTGCGCCCCATACGCTTGCGCCCGGCCCCCGGATCACCTCGATGCGCTCGATGTCCTCAAGCGGGTAATCCACCGCATTCCAAAAGACACCGGCGAACAGCGGATCGTAAATGCTGCGGCCATCCCTTTGCACCAACAGCTTGTTGGAAAACCTGTCGTTGAACCCGCGCACGCTGATGGCCCACTTGTTGTTGTCTATCCGCGCTACGTTCATTCCCGGCACGCGGCGGAATAGTTCCGCCAGGGTGGATGCGCCGGAGCGCCGGATATCCTCCTGGCTGATCACGGAAATCGCGGCTGCCGACTCGCCAAGCGTGCTTTCCACGCGGGTAACGGTGGTAACCTCGATATCCATCAGCTTTTCCAGCCCCAACGGTGCAAGGCGCGCTGGCAGTTGCGCAGTATGATCGGTCATTTGCTGCTCCGGCAGACTAAAGCCAGGTTCGGCAGCCGGCGCGTTAGCAGGAATCATGGTAATCAGCAGCAAGATCGTACAGTGCCATCGTTTTAATGCTCTGGGGATGTGGTCTTGATCGGCCGGAAACCGGTTCATAACCCTCCTGGATTCGAAACGGAAAAACTTGACTCCCATGCGCCCCAAATTTGCAAGAATTAACTTTACTACCTGACGTGGTGGGGGCAAGGACCGGCGAGTTGCAGGCTAGACTTTCAAAGAGGACAATCGAGTGGTTCGAGAGGAGTAAAGGTTAGGGACGGTGTTCAGCTATCGAATCAGGAGCACTGCAGAGCAAGGAAAGGACCGGGGATGATCGATGCGAGGTCTCTGTCGCAGTTCCTGCATCTGCGTCAGAATAAGCACAACATAAACCAAAAGGGTTAGCCCCGCGAGCTAACCCTTCGTTGTTTGATGGCGGGTGCCTGGGATGGGACCTGGGAACGGGGAAATGGGGCGCGGTCAGCTACTTGTTTATCTGGAGAAGCGCGCCCACGGCCTGCGTGGAAAATTTTCCGGGGTTCCGGACACCTAAAACGGCCAGAGATACAGCAGATACGATCAGGAAATAAAGGGCCAGTTTCTTGGGGGCAAGGTTAGCCCTCATCCTCTGCTCCATTGCCGAATAAAGTGGGGACTTGCAGATCGGGCAGGTCCTCAGCCCCTTGGGGATCAATCCGTTGCAACAGGAGCAGTGCACGGTCACCCTCATCTCCGGCCTTTTGGGTGCAGCTTCGGCCGCATTTCCTCTATTTTTCAAAAAGTCCTTTTCCATGGCGCGATAGGTGATGGAACCCTTGATCTTCTCGTACATCACGCTGACCTGTTCAAGGTTGGCCCTGGCCGCTTCCCTGATGGCGG
>Ga0209317_1002243_pt1 | contig 14372 bp, 17 predicted proteins | sample RifGroB2_FD_183994 | JGI IMG/M metagenome (GOLD analysis project Ga0209317, IMG submission 183994) | Soil microbial communities from Rifle, Colorado, USA - Groundwater B2 (SPAdes) (version 2) | ecosystem: Environmental > Terrestrial > Soil > Unclassified | place: Rifle, Colorado | collected... | reverse complement strand
TACCGTCCAAGGTGAATCTGATCCCGTTCAACGAGCACGACAGCTGCAGCTTCAAAAGCCCGACCCAGGAGACGATCGACAAGTTCCACAAGTACCTCCTGGACAAGAACGTGACGGTGATCACCAGGTCGAGCCGCGGCAGCGACATCTCCGCGGCCTGCGGCCAGCTGAAGGGGAGGCTGGATCAGAAGCACGATCAAGCCGCGGCAGTTGCTGACATTCAATAAAGCTTGGAGGGACTGATGGCGAACGAGGTAATCGGGGTAATCGGCGGCAGCGGGCTGTACGAGATGGAGGGGATGACCGGGGTGACCCAGGTGACGGTGGACACCCCGTTCGGCAGGCCGAGCGACGAGTACGTGACCGGGACGCTGGACGGCGTCCGGATGGTGTTCCTGCCGCGCCACGGCAAGGGGCACCGCTTCACGCCGAGCGAGGTGAACTACCGGGCCAACATCTACGGCATGAAGAAACTCGGGGTGACGCGGATCATCTCGGTATCGGCCGTGGGAAGCCTCAGGGAGGAGATCGTCCCCGGGCACATCGTGATCCCGGACCAGTTCATCGACCGTACCCGCGGCTTTCGCAAGGACACCTTCTTCGGCAACGGGATAGTGGGGCACGTCCAGTTCGCCGATCCGGTCTGCGCCGAGCTCTCGGCGACCCTTTTCGCCGCAGCCGGCGAGGTCGGCGCCACGGTGCACCGGGGCGGCTGCTACATCTGCATGGAGGGGCCCGCCTTCTCCACGCGCGCCGAGTCCCACATGTACCGCTCCTTTGGCGCGTCCGTCATCGGCATGACCAACCTGACCGAGGCGAAGCTGGCCCGCGAGGCGGAGATCTGCTACGGCGTCATCGCGCTCTCCACCGACTACGACTGCTGGCACGACGCCCACGAGGACGTCTCGGTGGAGGCGATCATCGCCATCATCAAGTCGAACGTGGCGACCGCCAAGCAGATCATCAGGCGCGCCGTGGCGCAGGTGGCAGCGGGGCGCGGCTGCGCCTGCGGCGAGGCGCTCAAGTACGCCGTCATCAGCGACACCTCCGTGATACCGGTGGAGACCAGGGAGAACCTGGAACTGATCCTCGGCAAGTACCTTTAACAGCCGGCCCCAGCCACCCCGCCGGTTTAGAATTCCGCTCATTGGCATTTCCCCCCTTGGGAAGAGGGGGGTGGGGGAGTGCATTTGAATAGAGCCCTCACCTTGACGCTCCCGCGGCCGGAGGTACCGATCGGGCGAGGCATATAGGCAGATGCCCGACGCATCTATATATAGGGGCGGCATTGCTGCAGAACGACCCTTAACTCCGGTCCCTCTTAATCTTATCTTAATCTTAATCTTAATCTGATTCTCCGGAGGATTTATGAGTATACTTGTCGTCGGTTCCGTCGCCCTTGATTCGGTGCAAACCCCTTTCGGTGAGAGGGACCGGGTTCTGGGAGGCTCGGCCACCTACTTTTCCACCTCGGCCAGTTTCTTCACCGATGTCAACCTGGTCGCCGTCGTGGGTGAGGATTTCCCCGAGGAGCACACCCGGTTCCTCGCCTCCAGGAACATCGACCTCACCGGCCTCTCCCGGGTGCCGGGCGAGACCTTCCACTGGAAGGGGCGCTACGGCTACGATCTGAACGAGGCGCAGACCCTGGAGACGCACCTGAACGTCTTCGAGACCTTCAAGCCGGTGATCCCGGAGGCTTACGCCGACGCGGAGTACCTGATCCTGGCCAACATCGACCCGGAACTGCAGATGGAGGTCCTGAACCAGGTTAAAAACCCGAGGGTGGTGGCATGCGACACCATGAACTTCTGGATCTCCTCCAAGCCCGAGGCGCTCAAAAAGGTGATCAGCCGGGTCGACTTCTTCATCATCAACGAAGGGGAGGCGCGCCAGCTCTCCGGTGAGGCGAACCTGGTGCGGGCGGCAAAGGCGATCATCGGCATGGGGGTCAAGAACCTGATCGTGAAGCGTGGCGAGTACGGCGTCCTCATGTTCAACGGGCATTCGGTCTTCGCGGCCCCGGCCTTTCCCCTTGAGGAGGTGTTCGACCCGACCGGCGCCGGCGACACCTTCGCCGGCGGCTTCATGGGGTACCTTGCCAACACCGGCAACCTCTCCGACGAGGGGGTGCGGCAGGCGATCATCTTCGGCTCTGTGATGGCCTCCTTCAACGTCGAGGCGTTCAGCCTGGACCGGCTCAAGTCTCTCGAATACCCTGAGATCGAGTCGCGCTACCGCAGCTTCAAGAAGATGACCCACTTCGAAGGGGTGGGCGAGCTGTAACCCGCGCCAGGAACCGGCTCCGCGGGGTTAAAGGCCTCCTCATTGACAACGATCTGGTTATCTGTTAATTTTTCCAGGTGCATTTCCGGCAGCTCCCAAGTGAGGCTTATGTACCGTCCTATACCGTTTATGCTCGCCGTCGTCCTCCTATCGGCATCCGGATGCGCCCTGAGCCAGGGGGAGAAGAACAGGTCCATCTACCATTTGCAGATGGGGCAATCCTTTTACGCCGAGAACAACTTCACCGGCGCCCTGCTGGAATTCAGCGAGGCCGAGAAGCTGACGCCCAAGGACCCTGAGCTGTTGAACCAGCTGGGGCTCACCTACTTCCGCAAGGGGCGCTTCGATCTCGCCGAGGCGAAGTACCTGAAGGCGCTCGATCAAAGGCCCCGCTTCTCCGAGGCCCGCAACAACCTCGGGGTGAACTACCTGGAGATGAAGCGCTGGGATGACGCCATCGTGCAGTTCAAGACGGTGCAGGACGACATCTTCTACCAGGGGCAGGAGAGCGCCGTCATCAACCTGGGGCTTGCCCACTTAGGCAAGGGGGATTACCCGCAGGCCCTGGCGGTTTTGCGCGGCGCGGTCGGCAGAAACGGCAGCGACCCCCGCACCAGGCTGCACCTGGGCCGGGTCTATTTCTCCATGGAGCGGACCGAACTCGCCATCGAGGAGTACCGCAAGGCCCTGCAGCTGAACAGCTCCTACGCGAGCGCCTATTACCACCTGGGGCTGGCGCAGGTCAAGTTGAAGGATAGCGAGGCGGCCAGAAGCGCCTTCAACGCGGTCGTCCGGATCGTCCCCGATTCGGAGATCGGGCAGCTCTCCAGGGAGTACCTGGACCTGCTCAAGTGAGGGAACGTGGCTGAGGCAGATGCAGAGAACGGCCGGGAGATGCCGGTAGGGGAGTACCTGGAGAGCGTCCGCAAAACCAGGGGACTCACGCTGGACGAGGCGTCGCGGGTGACCAAGATAGGGAAGAACTACCTGGTCGCCATTGAGGCGGGGCAGTTCGACAAGCTCCCGAACGCCGCCTACATCAAAGGGTTCCTGAGGCTTTACGCCGGGTTCCTGGCGCTCTCCGGCGACGAGGTGGTCGCCAGATACGAGCGCGGCCTCCCCCCCGCGCCGCGCCCGCAGGCAGAAGCAAACCGGCAGCGCCCGGGGATCGAGATCATGGAGAAGTCGAAGCTCGGCGGCCACAGCCGCTGGGTGATTCCGACCCTGCTGCTCGCCCTGGTGATACTGGCGGCGCTCTTTCTCACCGAGGGGGAGCAAAAGCCTCCCCCCCAAGAACCCGCCCCGCAGGCACCGGCCGCGGCACCGGCCGCGGCACCGGTTCTGGCGCCGGTTACGGCACCGGTGCAAAAGCCGGTGAGTTCCGCGCTTCCGGAGGCTGCCGCACCCCTGACCGAGCCGGCCCCGGCGCTGCCGGCGGGAAAACGGACCGGCATCGTGCTGCGGCTCCGCTTCAACCAGGACAGCTGGCTCAGCATCACCATAGACGACAGCATTTCCCAGCGCTACGACCTGAAGGCCGGCGACATCATCGAGTGGAAGGGAGCCCGCAGTTTCGTGCTCGATCTGGGGGACGGCGGCGCGGTCGAGGCGGAGTTCAACGGGAAACCGCTCAAGGCGCTGGGCGAGCCTGGAAAGCCGGCGCACGTCGAGCTGAAGGGCGAACCGGCAAGGCCATAAACAATAAAGAGAGGGATGCATGCAACTCGCAGCGCGCTGCCGAAAATGCGGCAGGGTTATGAAAAGTGAAAGGGTGGACAGTTACCGGGTTAAGATGAGCTGCGGTTGCGGCTTTTCCGATTTCCGCACCATGACCGAGCGTGTCAAGACGGTGAACCCGTTCTACCACAAGGCGGGGTTCACCCCGTTCCTTGAGAGCGAGAAGGGGAAGATGGTGCTCACCATGCAGAAGGCGAACCGCGAGCATCTGGAGATCATCTCGCTGGAGGAGATCAGCATGCTGGTCTCTTCGGATTTCGACCTCCCGGAGGTGCTGCAAAACGTCGCCGCCAAGATCGCCGACCAGTTGAAGGTCAGCGTCTGCTCGATTTACCTCATGAACGAAGGGGACCTGCTGCTCGCGGCGACCTACGGTTTCGACCCTTCCTTCATCGGCAAGATCCGGATCCGTCTGGGCGAGGGGATCACCGGGAACGTGGCCCGCGACAGGAAGTACATCTCCCTGAACCGCGCCTCGCAGGACCCGCGCTACAAGAACTTCCCTGAACTGCACGAGGAGAAGTACAATTCCATGCTCTCGTTCCCGATCGCCGACAAGCAGGAGGTGTACGGCGTCATCAACGTGAACAGCACGACAATGAAGACCTTTTCCGAGGACGAGATCTACTTCGTTTCCATCATCGCGAACCTGATCCTGAGCGCCGTGAAGCTGCGGAAAAGATTCGCCCAATCGGACCGCGGGCAGGCTTGACACCCGCCGGGTCAGTGCTAGAATCAAATCTGCATTTTTAATAAGTGAATTACGCACTTTTTAATAAGTGAATTACCACTTTTTAATAAGTGAATCGGAGCCGATCTTGCCAAAGCAGCCTAAGCGAATACTGGTGGTAGATGACGAGGAGAATGCCCGCATCGGTCTTTCCCGGTTGCTGGCCAAGGAGGGTTTCCTGGTTGACAGTGTGGCGAACGGTTTCGAGGCGCTTAACTACCTGCGCGAGCAGGAGGTTAACCTGATCGTCACCGACATAAACATGCCCGAGATGAACGGCATCACCTTCCTGAAGGAGTTGAACAGGAGCTACCCGGCCAGCAACGTCATCATGATCACGGCCTACGGCGGGGTGGAGTCGTACATCGAGGCGATGAACCTGGGCGCCTTCGAATACATCAACAAGCCGGTGAAGATAGACGAGCTGAAATCGATCCTGAAAAAGATCTTCAAGGAAACAAGCCACTGATTCTGATCGCCAGAACCGCGGGGGTCCAGATGCGAAGCTTCGACAAGATTCTCTTTGCCACCGATTTTTCCGAGAGTTCGGACCACGCCTTCGAGTACGCGCTCGCCCTGGCGCAGCAGTTCAAGAGCCAGCTGACCATCCTGCACGTCATCAACGAGCCGGTCGACCTGCGGGGCTTCTACGTGCCGCACGTCTCCTTCGAGAACCTCGAGAAGGAAATCGAGGAGGGGGCGCAGAAGATGATGGCGAAGTTCTGTGCCAGCCACACAGCCGGTTTCACCGACTACCAGACCGCCATCGTCACCGGCGTCCCGTGGGAGGAGATCCTCAAGCGGGCCGAGAGCGACAAGTCATCCTGCATCGTCCTTGGGACCCAGGGGAGAAGCGGCATCGACCACCTGCTTTTCGGCTCCACGGCGGAGCGCGTGGTGCGAAAGGCGTATTGCCCGGTGGTGACGGTCAGGCTTCCCTGACGTCAGTTACGATAAAAGCAGGGCGGGGCAGCGTTAGCTGCCCCTTTTTATTTGAAACCATTTTCGCCCGATAAGAACAGGATCCCCGCCATGACCCAGATGGAGAAACAGCCGCGCGGTCGCGTGCTGATAGTTGACGACGAGAAGGTCATCCTCGACCTGACCGCGATAATCCTCAAAAACCGCGGCTACCAGGTGTTCACCGCCCTGAGCGCACAGGAAGGGCTGGACGCTATAGAGAGGGAGCGTCCGGAGCTGGTCCTTCTGGACTACATGATGCCGAACATGGACGGGTTGACCGCGCTCAAAGAGATCAGGCGCCGCTACCCCGAGACCTACGTCATCATGTTCACCGGGAAGGGGAGCGAGGAGATCGCCGTCGAGCTGATGAAGGCGGGGGCCTCCGACTACATCCTGAAGCCGTTCAACAACCAGGACATGGTGGAGCGGATCGAGAGCGTCCTGAAGCTTAGGGCGATCGAGCTGCAAAACCGGGCGCTCTTGAGCGAGCGCGAGCGGCTTCTCGCCGAGATCGCCGACTGGAACCGGGAACTGGAGGCGCGCGTGCAGGAAAAGAGCGAGGCGTTGAGGCGCGCCCAGGCCGAGGTGGTGCAGTCGGAAAAGCTCGCCTCCCTGGGCTACCTCTCGGCCGGGATGGCGCATGAGATCAGAAACCCGCTGAACTCCATCGCCCTGTTCGTGCAGCTCATCAAGAGCGGGCTGGACGAGCCGGAGCGGCTCGACTACGTCGACAAGATCCTGAAGGAGGTGGACCGGATCGACAGCATCCTGGGGAAGCTCCTCGATGCCTCGAAGCGCCCGAAGTTCGAGATCAGCGAGGTCCGGGTGGACCGGATCCTGGAGCATACCCTGGAGGCGTTCACCCCGCAGCTGCAGCAAAAGCGGATCAAGGTGGTCACCGATCTGAAAAGCATCCCCCCCGCCATCAAGGCGGACCCGATGGAGATCGAACAGATCTTCACCAACCTCTTTCTCAACTCGATCCATGTCATGGCGGAGGAGGGGACCCTGAGCGTGCAGCTCGACCGGGACGAGAGCTACATCAACCTGAAGGTCTCCGACACCGGCCCCGGCATCCCGCCGGAAAACCTCCCGAACATCTTCGACCCCTTCTTCACCACCAACAGCCGCGGCACCGGCCTCGGTCTCTCCGTGGTGCTGAGGATCGTCAAGACCTACAAGGGGAAGATCGAGGTGGAGAAAAGCGACGCCTCCGGGACCACCTTTTCGGTCCGTCTGCCGCTCACCGCGCCGAGGTAGCCCGGGGGGGGCGCTTTCCCCTTTCCTTTTCGACTGCATTTTTGTATGATGTCCCATTCCATCACGCTTTGAGGTCGAAATGGCAGCAGACAAAAGCAGAAAGATCCTCCTCGTGGACGACGACAAGTTCTTCCTGAAGGTGCTCTCGGACGCCTTCACGGCTGCGGACTTCAGCGTGGTGACCGCCGAGGATGGCGTGCTCGGGGTGCAGGCGTACAGCGCCGAGGCGCCCGACGCCGTGATCATCGATCTCGTCATGCCCCGGATGGGAGGGGTGAGCGCCTGCCTGGAGATCGCCCGCCTGTCCGCCGACCCTGACCCCGTCATCATCCTTTTGACCTCCATGTTCCAGGGTGCCCCGCACGAACACCCGATCCCTGAGATGGGGGCGAAGGTGCACATCCCGAAAACCACCTCACCGACGGATATCGTCATCATCGTCGAACAACTCCTGGAAAGAAAGAGTCGCGGCATCGGCGCCGCCTGACGGAAAACCCCATGCCATTTCTGCTACGAAACCTCACCCTGAACCCGGGAGACGAGGAGAGTTCGCTTCGCCCGCTGGTGGCGGCGAAGCTCGGGGTCCGCGACTCCGAGATCACCTCCCTCACCCTGGTGCGGAAAGGGGTCGACGCCCGGAAAAAGGGCGCCATCAAGTTGGTCTACACGGTGCAGTTCGCCCTCAGGGACGAGTCGAAGCTCGCCGAGGGTGGCGACCTGTCGCGGGTCGTGCCGGAAAGGGGGACGCGGTTCTCGAGACTCGCCGGCGACGGCCGCATCGTCATCGTCGGCATGGGGCCGGCCGGGCTTTTCGCCGCCCTAAGGCTCGCCGAGTACGGAGTGACGGCGCTCATCCTGGAGCGCGGGCGCGACGTGGACCGGCGGGCGGCGGACGTGGCGCGCTTTTGGCGCGACGGGGCACTGTCGGGGGAAAGCAACGTGCAGTTCGGCGAGGGGGGAGCGGGCACCTTTTCGGACGGCAAGCTGACCACGCGGGTCAAGGACCCGAACTGCGCTTGGGTGCTGCAGCAGCTGGTAGCGTTCGGCGCCCCGCCCGAGATCCTTTACGCCGCCAAGCCGCACATCGGCACCGACCGTCTGCGTGCCGTGGTCAAGGGGATCAGGGGGAGGCTCAGCCGGGCCGGCTTCGAGATCGGCTTCGAGAGCAGGCTAAGCGGCATCAGCGTGCGCGAGGGGAGGGTGTGCGGTGTCGAGGTGAACGACGAGGCGGAGCGCGCCTGCGACACCCTGGTCCTGGCGCCGGGGCACAGCGCGCGCGACACCTACGCCATGCTGCACCGCCTGGGGGTGACCCTGGAGCAGAAGCCGTTCGCCGTCGGTCTCCGGGTGGAGCACCCGCAGGCGCTGATAGACGCGATCCAGTACGGCCCGAAGGCGCACCCCGCTCTGCCGCCGGCCGAGTACGCCCAGGCCTACAACAACGAGAAGACCGGGCGCTCCGCCTACTCCTTCTGCATGTGCCCGGGGGGGGTGGTGGTCGCCGCCGCCTCCGAGGCGAACGGGGTGGTGGTGAACGGGATGAGCGGCTACCGGCGCAACGCCCCGAACGCCAACAGCGCCCTGGTGGCGACGGTGGGACCGCGCGACTTCGCCGACGCTTCGCCCCTGGCCGGCATCGAGTTCCAGCGGAGCCTGGAGCGGCGCGCCTTCCAGGCCGGCGGAGGCGATTACCTCGCCCCGGCTCAGAGCCTGCTCGCCTTCCTGGGGCAGGGAGAGGGGAGGCTTTCCTCCAGCTACCGCCCCGGGGTCACCGAATGCGACCTGGCGCCGCTCTTGCCGGTCGCCGTGGCCGCGACGCTTAAAGAGGGGATCCTCTTTTTCGAGAAGCGGATGCGCGGCTTCATCAGCGCCGAGGCGACCCTCACCGGGGTCGAGACCAGGACCTCCGCCCCGGTCCGGATCGTGCGCGGCGCCGACCTGCAGTCGTTAAGCCACCAGGGACTCTACCCGACCGGCGAAGGGGCCGGCTATGCCGGCGGCATCATGAGCGCCGCCCTGGACGGGATACGGGTGGCCGACGCCATCGCGGCGCGTCTCACTGCACTACCAAAAGCGACAAGGAGCTTCATTTGAAAAAGAAATGCGTTGCCGACATCAAGGATCGCGACCTGGTGGAAGCGGTCTTCCTGGTCAAGGACAAGATCCTCGCCATGGCCAAAAACGGCAAGCCGTACCTCACCCTGAAGCTCATGGACAAAAGCGGCGAGGTCGACGCGAAGGTCTGGGACAACGCGGACGAAATCAACGCGCTTTTCGAAAAGAACGACTTCCTCGCCGTGCGCGCCAAGGCGAGCGTCTACCTCGGCAAGATGCAGCTGATCCTTTCGGAACTGAAGCGGGTGCCGGAGGAATCGGTCGAGTTGGCGGATTTCCTCCCCGAGACCGACCGCGAAATAAAGGATATGGTGCAGGAGCTGCACGCGCTCATCGCCAGCATCAGGGATCCGGAGCTGGGCCGCCTCATGCGAGCCTTTTTTCAGGACGACCCCGAACTGATGGCGCAGTACCGGATGGCGCCGGCCGCCAAGGGGATGCACCACGTCTACCTGGGGGGGCTCCTGGAGCACTCGCTTGCCGTGGCGAAGCTGGTCGACGCCATGGTGCCGCTCTACGACGGGCTGAACCGGGACCTCTTGATCGCCGGGGCGCTCTTGCACGACATCGGCAAGGTGCGCGAGATGACCTACATCCGCTCCTTCGACTATTCCGACGAGGGGAAGCTGATCGGGCACATCAGCATCGGAGTCGAGATGCTGCAGCAGCGGATCGCCGCGCTCCCCGGCTTCCCGGCGGAACTCGGCATGCTCCTGAAGCACATGATCCTGTCGCATCACGGCCAGTACGAGTACGGTTCCCCGAAGCGCCCGAAGACCATGGAAGCGACCATCCTGAACTACCTGGACGACCTCGATTCCAAGATCAACGGCATCAGGACCCACATCCGCAAGGAGCCGGACAACCCGTCGCGCTGGACCTCGTATCACCGTCTCTACGACCGCTACTTCTTCAAGGAGAACTGCCTGCAGGGGGAGGAACTGGAACTTCAGCCCGAGGAGTACCTGGAGCCGGCCGAGCTGATCCCCGAAACGGTGCTGGCGCGGCAGGAGCCAGCCAGACAGGAGCCAGAACGCCAGGAGGCGCCCCGCGGCGCCGACCAGGGACGCAAGTCCTTCAGCAACAACCCGTTTGCCGCGCTGAAAGAGAACCGCTAACTGCAATGATCTAATCTGCCGTGGGAGGGCCACTCGCCGCCGCGATTTTTCGCGCTCCGGCCGGCACTCCTGCATGGAGGAACTGCCATGTTGTTTGAAACCGTAGTCGTAGGCCCGCTCGGGGTGAACTGCTTCATCCTGGGCGACAAGCAGAGCAACGAAGGGGTAGTGGTCGACCCGGGGGCGGATTGCGAGATGATCCTCGCCGCCGTCGCCCGCTTCGGCATCAAGGTGAAGTACATCATCAACACCCACGGCCACTTCGACCATGTCGGCTGCAACCGCCAGCTGGTCGAGCAGAGCGGGGGCGAGCTGCTGATCCACCAGGGGGATCTGACCCTGCTCTCGATGGCCTCCAGGAGCGCGCAGAATTACGGGCTCAGCGTCGAGGATTCCCCGCCTCCGGCGCGCTATCTGACGGACGGTATGCGGCTGGAGTTCGGCAAGAGGAGCATCGAGGTGCTGCATACCCCCGGGCACACCCAGGGAGGGTGCTGTCTCTTTTTCGCCAGGGAGCAGCTGGTGATCACCGGCGACACCCTGTTCGCCGATTCGGTCGGCCGCACCGATCTCCCCGGTGGGTCCCAAGAGCAACTGATCGCCGCCATCAAGGCAAAGCTGATGCCGCTTCCCGACGAGACGGTGGTCTGGCCCGGTCACGGCCCCTCCAGCACCATCGGCCAGGAGAGGCGCACGAACCCGTACATCAACGAATAGGGGGGAGCGATGCTGAAAGGGAAGGAGATCGTCCTCGGGGTGACCGGAGGGATTGCCGTTTACAAGGCCGTAGAGCTTTTGCGCCTTCTGGTCAAGGCCGGCGCCAGCGTCCATGTCGTCATGACGCGCGGTGCCACCGAATTCGTCACGCCGCTCACCTTCCAGACCCTTTCCGGCAACCCGGTGCACCTGGAGCTCTTCAACCTGATCTCGGAGGAGAGGATCGGGCACATCTCCCTGGCCGAGCGCGCCGACCTGTTCATCGTCGCCCCCGCCACGGCGAACTGCATCGGCAAGCTGGCCGGCGGCATCGCGGACGACCTCCTGACCACCACCATCATGGCGACCAAGGCGCCGGTGCTCATCGCCCCGGCCATGAACGTCAACATGTACCAGAACACGATCTACCGGGAGAACGAGGCCCGGCTGAAAAGCCACGGCTACCTGTTCGTCCCCCCTGTCTGCGGCATGCTCGCCTGCGGCTACGAGGGGGAGGGGAAACTGCCGGCCCCCGAGGTGATCCTCGAGGAGGCGCTGTCGGCCCTGACCCCGAAGCGGCTCGCCGGGGAGCGGGTTCTGGTCACCGCCGGTCCCACCCTGGAGGAGATCGATCCGGTGCGCTACATCAGCAACCACTCCTCGGGGAAGATGGGGTACGCCATCGCGAGGCAGGCACGGCTGCGCGGGGCTCAAGTGACCCTGGTGACCGGGCCGACGGCGCTCATCCCCCCCCAGGGGGTCACCGTGATCCGGGTGCAGAGCGCCAAGGAGATGAGGGAGGCGGTGCTAGGCTGCCTGGAGCAAAACGACATCGTGATCAAGGCGGCCGCCGTTGCCGATTACCGCCCCAAGGCGCGCTTCGGAGCCAAGGTGAAGAAGACGGAGGCCCAACTCGCCATAGAGCTGGAGAAGAACCCGGACATCCTGGCCGAGATCGGCGCCAGGAAGGAGGGACGGCTGCTGGTCGGTTTCGCGGCGGAGACGCAGGACCTGGTGCTGAACGCCACCGGCAAGCTCACCGCGAAGAACCTCGACCTGGTGGTCGCCAACGACGTCTCCCAGGAGGGGGCGGGGTTCAACGTCGACACCAACATCGTCAAGCTGCTGTTCAGGGACGGGCGAGTGGAGGCACTGCCCAAGATGGCTAAGGAGGAACTGGCCGGGGTGATTCTGGAACACGTGGAGCTTCTGCGCGGGGAGCAGCGCGGCTAGTTCGGGGCTGGGAGGGGACGGGCGAGGACTACAGGTGGCGCCAGCGGCGCATCGGTCACTTGGAGAGGATCTGCAGCAGCAACTCCGGCTCGCAGATCGCGTCCCGAAGTTTCTGCTTCAGATCGTCAAGCTCGGCGTAGGCCTGGGGCTTCGTTATCTTGCCGCTTCGATACAAAAGCCTCAGGTTCTTGCGCACCGCTTCCGCGGTGGCGAGCGCCTTCTCCCCGGTCGGGTCGGCACGGTAAAAACGGGACCCCTCGTCGTTGTTCAGGAAGTCGAACACCGCTTCCTGGGCGAGCTGCATGTACTCGTCCCGGTCGTCTTCCTCAAGAGAGTAGCGTGATGATTCGGAGAGCGTCTGCAGCAGGCTTTGCCACTTTTCCAGGCGGCTTACCAGCAGGATCGAGTTGAAGATCCGCTTGTTGGTGCCGAAGGAAAAAATGGTGTCCGAGAGGACCTTGCGCAGCAACTGGTCGTTGCTGCTGAAGTGCTCTTGCGACACCTTCTTCGCGGCATCCCAGATCTCTTTTCCCACGTAATTTTCGAAGCGCATCTCCCAGTAGGCGTGCTTCAGGGTGAGCGAGGAGAAGCTCCTCATCACCTTGTACGGCACGAAATAGTTGTGGGCGATGCAGTCGGCGGCGAGATGGCTCAGGTAGCCGTAGGCGCACGCCTTTTGGGCGGCGTCATCCGCCTTGTCCAGCACCCTGTGCCCGATGCGCCAGCGGTGGCAGTGCTGCAGGTAGTGGGTGAACTTCTTGCCGAGCGTGATGTCGGCCGCGATGGTGCCGTAGAGGAAGTCGTAGGGGTGGCTGCCGATGATCGCCGCGACGCTCGGCTGCAGCGCCTCCAGGTTGGACAGGACGTTCATGCCGAGCTGAAGGTGGATGCCCGCGCCCCAGGCGAAGGCTTGATCCGGTAGTGCTATAACGAGCAGGCCGGCTGCTGCAAAAAGTATCAACATGGTGTCGAGCATAGTGAATGAACCGGAAAATGTAAAGGGGTTTCGAATGGTTGAGATGGAGGAGAGGGAGTTGCTGCGCCGCTCATTGAAAGGGTACCTGGAAGAGCTCGGGGAGAGCGGGGTGGATGAACTCTATTTTGCGCCGCTCCCTGTTCTGGAAGAGGGCTGCCGGCTGGAGGGCAACCCGCGGGCCCGGCTGTTATTGCTGACCACCGGAGCAGGATATGCCGGGGAGGCGGGTGCGCTGCTGGAAAAAATCATCGTTGCCATGGGCTTTGCCAAGGCGGAGGTCTGCCTGCTGATCATGGACCCTTGCGAGGCTAGTGCCGGTTCCCTGCGCGGGGCGATCGCGGCGCGGATCGCCGCAGTGGCGCCCAAGGTGGCGGTGACCCTGGGAGAGCCGGCCACGCAACTGCTCCTGGCAAGTGACCAGCCCCTGGAGCGGCTGCGCGGCAGGTTTCACGACCTGTCCGGCATCCCGCTCATGCCGAGCTTTCATCCGGACGCCATGCTGGAAAACCCGGCACTAAAGCGCGAGGTCTGGAGCGACATGCAGCAGGTCATGCGGCGCCTGGCTCCGCCCAACTAGCGGGGGGTGCCGCACGATTTCAACCTGCCGTTCTCGAACAGGGAGATCGCCTCCTGTTCCACGCAGATCTTGCCGTCCACCTCCACCCGGCTGGAAAGTATGCAGCTCTCCAGTTTCCCGGACTGGTAGAAACTGATCCTGCCGTACTCGTTGCAGACGATATCCTCATAAAGGAAGAAATCCCGCGTCACGCAGCTTTTCAGCATCCCGAGCTCGTAAAACTCAGCCTCAGCCAGCATGTTGCAGGTCACGCCGCCTAGCTGGACGATGTCCCTTAGCGGGCATGATTTCAGCTCCCCGTTCGGGTAGTAGGCGACGTTCGTCCCCGGGTTGCAGATCGATGCATCAGCGCCAAGGGCTGGTGCGACCCCAAGTACCAGCAGCAGGCTCAAAATCAGCAGGCAGTACTTCATGATTCTCCTCCCTCGTTTCAGAGATGTCATCCCGGCAAGTATAAAGAGTAAATTGGGCAATTCAAATCTCTCTGGCTGGCGGCTCCCTACCCTTGACACTGTTGGTGCATTGGATATCCTTTATGCGCCTTAAGGCGGGTAAAAATCGTGCAAGACAAAGGAGAAAGGCTATGGGAAAGTTTCAGCGCATCGTAAAGGTACTGATCTGCGCCGGTATGCTCTCGACATTTCTCGGCTGCTCAACCACCCCAAAACACGAAAGCGCAGG
>Ga0209317_1002242_pt1 | contig 14378 bp, 9 predicted proteins | sample RifGroB2_FD_183994 | JGI IMG/M metagenome (GOLD analysis project Ga0209317, IMG submission 183994) | Soil microbial communities from Rifle, Colorado, USA - Groundwater B2 (SPAdes) (version 2) | ecosystem: Environmental > Terrestrial > Soil > Unclassified | place: Rifle, Colorado | collected... | reverse complement strand
GTGCGAGATCCCGATCAGCTTCACCCAGGCGGCGCTCGGCTGCGAGATAGAGGTGCCGACCCTGGACGGCAAGGTGAACATGAAGATCCCGGAAGGGACCCAGTCCGGCGCCGTCTTCAGGATGCGCGGCAAAGGGGTCCCGGCCCTGCAGGGTTACGGACGCGGCGACCACCTGGTGATAGCCAAGGTGGAGACCCCCACCAACCTGAACCGGCAGCAGCGCGAGCTGTTGGAGGAGCTGGCGCGCATCAGCGGAGAGGACGTCAACCCGATGCGCAAGAACTTCTTCTCCAAGGTGATGGACATCCTCAGTTGAGAAAGGCACTTGCCAGGGGTGTGGTATGGGCGCTGGCGGCGCTGCTTGTCGCGGCCCAGCCCACCCCGGCCTCAAGTTCGCCCAGTCAGGCGACGCTGCTGGCGGACGACGCCTACGGCGGCGCGCTGGTCACCCGGATCCGCGAGTCGAAAAGGCGCATCGTCTGCGCCTTTTACCTTTTCAAGGCGGGAGAAAGAAGGGGAAACCTGCCGGCAGGGATCGCGGCCGAGCTGGTGCGCGCCGGAAGGCGCGGGGTCGAGGTGACCGTGATCCTGGAGGGTGGCAAGCCGGTCGGGGGTGAAAACCGCGCGGCGGCGAGCGCGCTGACACGCGGGGGGGTCAGGGTGGTCTTCCCGGATCGGCAAAGGGTCACCCATGCCAAGGCCGTGGTGGTGGATGATCGCTACGTCCTGATCGGGAGCCACAACCTCACCCACTCCGCCTTGGCCAGGAACAACGAGCTCTCGGTCCTTCTGGACTCCCCCGAGCTGGCCACCCAGGTGACAGGCTACCTGAAGGGGATCCGGTGATCGGTTCTGCAGCCGCTCTCTAACCCCCTTTGACAAAGGGGACTTCCGAGGCCGTTTCACCTTTTGCGTCTTTGCTTCAGCGCTGCGCCGTACCCGTCTCCAAAAGGAGTAACGACCATTGCTTTCCCGCCGGCATTCTTTCCTCAGCACGTTCATCCATCTTCTCCCGCTGGCCTTTATCCTGGCGTCCAGTGTCGCCTTCGCGGCGCCGGCCCACGAGCAGATCGCCACCTACCCCCAATTGCCCCGCGGCTACAGCTCCATCAGGGTCTTCGATAGCCAGCAGCGTTTCGTGGGGCGGATCCTGCCGACCCAGAGGTACTGGGTCTCCATCGATCGCATCCCGGTTTTCATGCAAAAAGCCCTGGTCGCCATCGAGGACTCCCGCTTCTATGACCATCAAGGGATCGATATCAGAGGGATCGCCCGCGCGCTGGTGAAGGATGTCGTCAAGGGGAGACTGGCCGAGGGGGGATCGACGATCACCCAGCAGCTGATCAAGAACAAGTACCTCACCGGCGAGAAGACCATCGACCGGAAGGTGAAGGAGGGGTTACTTGCCATCGAGTTCGAGAAGAAATACAGCAAGGGACAGATCCTGGAGATGTATTTCAATGAGATCTACTTCGGCAATGGCGCCTGGGGGCTTGCCCAGGCCGCCCGCCTCTATTTCGACAAGAACCCGGAGGAGCTGACCGACGCCGAATGCTCGCTTTTGGCCGGGGTGCCGAAATCGCCCGCCCGCTACAACCCCCTGGGGAATCCGGCCAGGGTCAGTGGCCGCAGGAGCCTGGTCCTCAAGCGGATGCTTGCCCTGAAGATGATCACCCCCCGGCAGAAGCAGGCCCTGGAAGCCCACCCGGCGACGGTCATTAAGGCCGGGCAGGCCCAGACCTATCTGGACCATATCCGCAACAAGCTGGTGGAGCGCTACGGGGCGGGGATCGTCGAGCAGGGGGGGCTGGACGTGATCGCGGCCCTGGACCTGAAGCTGCAAAAACAGGCAGAACAGGCGCTGCGCGAGGGGGTCAAAAAGGTCTCGCCAAAGCTGCAGGGGGCCCTGCTCTGCCTGGATGTCCATACGGGGGACGTTTTAGCGGCGGTCGGCGGGGTCGACGCGGCAAAGAGCCAGTATAACCGCGCCTTTTCCGCCAAGCGCCAGCCCGGTTCAGCCATCAAGCCGCTGATCTTCGCCGCGGCCCTGGAAAACGGGTTCACCGCCGGCAGCATCATGGACGACCAGCCGGTGGTCTACAACCGGGGCAACCAACAGACCTGGAAACCGCTCAACTACGACAGGAAACTTTACGGCGAGCTGCCGCTCAGACAGGCCCTGGCCCACTCCAACAACATCATCACCGTGAAACTGCTGGATGCCATCGGGGTCGGCAATTTCGTCACCTTCGCCGGGAACCTCGGACTCCCCCTGCGCCAAAACGACCTTTCTCTGGCGCTTGGGACCGAAGATGTCACGCTCAAGGAGCTCGTTTCCGCCTACACGCCTCTGGCCAACGGCGGGGTGCGTTCCGAGCCTAGAACCATCATCCGCATCTTCGACCGCAACAAGCATACCTGGACCGAGATCCCGCCGTCGGTGGCGCCGGTCCTGGCACCGGCCACCGCCTTTGTGACCACCGAGATGCTCAAGGACGTCCTGGATTACGGCACAGCAAAGGGGCTCAGAAAGTTCAGTCAGCAGCGCCCCTCCGCCGGCAAGACCGGCACCACGGACGATTACCGCGATGCCTGGTTCATCGGCTACACCCCGCAGCTCATCACCGGGGTCTGGGTCGGCTACGACAAGCCGAAACCGGGCGGCAAGGGTTTTACCGGCGGCGTTGTCTCGGCGCCCATCTGGGAGAGGTTCATGCGCGCCGCCAGCGCGGGTAAACCAGCCGTCGATTTCACCAGACCCGATGGCGTGCTTACCGTCTCCATCGACCCGACGACCGGCGAACTCGCCACGCCCGAGTGCCCCTCCCCGCGGGAGGAGTTCTACATAGCCGGAACTGAGCCGACCAAGTACTGCTCCAGGCACGGCGGTGATGCCATGGAGCCGGTCGCTCCGGACCTGCCGACCCAGCCTGCGCCACTTGAGGAACTCCAAGAGGCACCAAAGGGCGAGGTTGATGACGGGGGACAGCCGAACCAGGTTAAATAAAGGGATCTGCCGGTAGAGTTAGGGGCGGGGGCGCCAACCTGCTGCTGTCAACGCTGTTGGGAGGGGGCGAGGTAGTAGTGGCGCAGGGGTCTCAGATCATCGTCCAGCTCGTACACCAGCGGGTTTCCGGTCGGGATCTCCAGGCTGACGATGTCCCCGTCGGAGACCCGGTCCAGGTATTTGATCAGGGCACGCAGGCTGTTGCCGTGCGCCACGATCAGCGGGCGCTGCCCCTCCCGGAGTGCCGGCGCTATCTGTTGCTGCCAAAAGGGGAGCACGCGCTCGACGGTGTCCTGCAGGCATTCGCTTTTGGGGAGCAGATGCGGGGCCAGTGAGCGGTAGCGCGAGTCGAGCCGCGGATGCCGCGCGTCCCCCTCCCCCAGTGCCGGCGGGCGCACATGATAGCTGCGCCTCCAAAGCTGCACCTGCTCCGCGCCGTATCGGGCTGCCGTCTCCGCCTTGTTCAGACCCTGCAACGCCCCGTAGTGCCGCTCGTTCAGGCGCCAGTCCTTCCTCTCCGGTATCCACATGAGGTCCATCTGATCCAGCATGATCCAGAGCGTGCGTATGGCCCGCTTCAGGACCGAGGTGTAGGCGACGTCGAACGCGAAGCCCCCCTCTCTTAGGGCGCTGCCCGCCTCCCTGCTCTCCTGCCGGCCCCGCTCGGAGAGATCGACATCGGTCCAGCCGGTGAACAGGTTCTCCTTGTTCCAGACGCTCTCGCCATGTCGCACAAGAACCAGTTGGTGCATCCTCTCACCTCCGAAGGCTCTTTTGAACGCCCCGTTACCGGGCCGCCCCGGCCAGCTTTCCCGCTTCCAGCTTGTCCGTTACGTTGTTCTTGATCCAGGAGGGATCCCACCACTCGATCGGGTTCACCTCTTCGCCCGAGACCACTACGCCGAAGTGGAGGTGGTCGCCGCCGGCAAGCCCGGTGTCCCCGGTGTCCCCGATTATCTGCCCCTTTTGCACCTGGTCCCCTTCCTTCACCCCGATCCGGCTCAGGTGCCCGTAAAGGGTCTGCAGCCCCAGCCCGTGGTCGATGATGACGCACTGGCCGTATATGCCTAGGTCGTCGGCGTAGACCACCTTGCCATTGTTTGCCGCCGGTACCTGGGCATGCGAGAGGGAGGCGAGGTCGATCCCGAGGTGGGTCTGTTGATCGACCTGTTTGCCCTGGTAGTAGTAGCTGCGCAACTGGTTGAAGGTGCCGCGCGGCGCGGAGTTCGGGAGGCGCAGGAAATCCCCCTGCCAAAGCGGCACCGGGGAGGTCTTGCGCCCGCATTCGGCCAGGATCTTGCTGTCGCTTGCCCGCAGCTCGCTGTTCGCCTTCAGGAAGACCTCCAGGGGAGTTGCCGCCTGCGGGAAACGGTCCTTGAACTCGCTGTAGATCTTCTCAAGGAACGCGTCGCTCAGCTCGATCCGGTCCTTCGGGAAGGCCTTCGGGAGCAGGCGGAAGTACATGCCCATCTGCCGCTCATTTCCCGCCCGGTCGACCGCCAGCACCTTCGGGATGAAACGCTCCTCCGGCACATCGTAGGGAAACGGGAACAGGCAGGCGTAGAAACCGCCGGGCTGCGGGTAGCCGGGGAAGAAGCGGTCGCCAAAGACGACGCCGGTTCTCTCCACTTCCCGGTTCACCGTGTACACCGCCAGCCCGCACCCGCCGCGTGATACGTTGTGCGCGGTGCTGACTACAACGACCGCCGGCGGCTTGTTCTGATAAACGAAATCAAGCGATTGCACCGTGCTGTTGCCGGCGCCGAAGCGGAAGACCGATCGGTCTGTGGCGGTGATCTGCAGTATGATGGGGCCTTCCTTGAGCCCGGGTTGTTGGGGGAGCCTGAAGGTCTCGGCCGCCTCTTTGATGCCGGCCGGGTACACCTTGGTGAGTATCGGGATCTCTTTTGCCCCCTGCAATAGAGCAACGTTCAGCGTCTTTAGGCCGGAGCCCTTGTCGCGCAGCTTGAGGCCGATATCGACCCTGGCGGAAACGGCACCGGGTTGGCGGGAAAGAGCGACGGCCGGTCCGGAAGTGTCGAGGAAGTAAAAGACCGAGAGCCCTACTACGATGACGAGGATGATCAGGGCGATGATTGCCGAGGTTTTCATTGGTTGCTCCCGCGCTGGACGCTTGGTTTGCCGGAACCCTGGGATCTCCGCGTTACCGCCAGCCGGTCCGGCGTTTGCGGCAGGTGTCGAGTGCTTCTGGCCTGTTGGTGCCGGCTGATGCACCTTCGGATTTTAGCATCCCGCCCCCCAAAGTCCAGCAGGGGGAGGGGGCGCAGCCCCGGTTCGGCTGCCGGGGAAAAGGGTCTTTTCAGGCGGTAACGGAGGCTGAGATGCCAAATGGTGACCGCGCGGGGCGGAAAAGGAGGAAAAGTGGCCGGATTTTCTTTAGATGCGGTTGACCTTGGACTGTTGTAGTGTTACAAAGGAGGCCGAGGTAATTAATGAAAGACGAAGAGGCAGGGGACGACCAGGCAACGCTCGCCGGGCGGGATGCGAAGAAAATGGAGCGCCGGGCGGCGATGGCGGAGTTCAAACGTCTGCACGCGGTTGACCCTGAAAAGGCGCGCGAAGCGGCAAGGCTCTGGTTTGAGCAGCACGCCGGAAAACAGCATGCGGAGGAGGGTGAAAGCCCCTTTCACCTGCGCAAACTCAAGGAAGCTGATCCTGAACGGGTGACTAAAGCGGCGCAGGCAGCCGATAAAAACGCAGCCGATGCGGAACGTGCGCAAAGTGCCTCACGCGACACGGTGAAGCAGTGGAAAAAGCGAAATCCTAACAAGGTGAAGAAACTGAAAAAGTTACATGTGGAAAAACACCATAAGTCCAAGTAGGACGAGACTACAAGACAGGAGGGCATACTTAAAATGGTTAAAAAACGCGTGCTGTTGGTGCTCGTCGCACTGTCAATGACCGCAATTTCTTCGGCCGCTTTGGCGCAGACACCCAAGAACAAGGGGCGGGAAGTCATCAAGCTGAACATGGGAGATTTGCAACTTCCGTTCAAGCACTGGAAGCACCAGAAAGACCTCAACAACGAGTGCTTTCACTGCCACAACAGCAAAATCGGCAAGATAGACGGTTGGGGCAAAGACACAGCCCATAAGATCTGCATCGCCTGCCATGAACTAGAGGGTAAGGGTCCGGCTTCCTGCCGCCAGTGCCACAGCAAGCCGCCGAAAAAGTAGGCCGCTTTCGACAAATAGCCGCTGCTTTCCTGCAAGGGCCGGGGGATGACCGTTAAGGTCATCCCCTTTTTTTATGCCAGGGGTTGCATTGGCTGCTCTTGCGTGGGCAAAGAGGCAAGCATACTCTCAATTTTTTTTTTACGACAGTCTGTAAATTTTGCAGACAGGTGATATATTAGTCACAGCTAGCTAGCGTAACAGGATCTCGGAAAAAGGAGGTAGTCACATCGAAGAAACTCCACCGAAGAGGATTCTAATTACATGACAGCTGTAAAACACCCGGCGCTAACAGCGCTGGAATGACCCCTTGAAAAGGGATCGCGCAATCCAAAAGAGAGGCACGCTGGTATCAGCGGGCCTCTCTCTTCTTTTATGGATAGTAGCGGAGGTAAACCGCGCATGGCCCTTTGACTTAGACTTCACTCTCAAAGAGGTGCCAGCTTTAGGAACTCTGTGGCTTCATTGCGGGAATATGGCAATGCAACGCATTGGCAGGCTGTATGGCGAAGGGGGACGTTCAGGTGACGAGCTCGGCGCAAGGAGGGCTGAACCGGATGCAGGGAATCGATAGTACTGTATGATTAGGAAATTCTATCTCAAAAGCGAAGGGGCCACTGTCAGTGGCTAGGCAGCCTGGCGAGCAACTTCGGGAGTATACACTGAAATTTTTTTTTGTAACAGACTGTAAATTGCCTCCGACAGGTGCTATATTTACCACAGCTAGCTAGCGCAGCAGAATCTCGGAAAAAGGAGGTAGTCAGCATCGAAGAAACTCCACCGAATAGGATTCTAAAAACCTGAAGATGTACAGCTCCGGTGCTACCAGGCACCGGTATCCACCCTTGAAAAGGGTATCCTGCAATAAAAACAAATGAGGCCCGCCAAATCGGCGGGCCTTTCAATTTCCCGCATAGTCTGTCCGCACCAGAAGCACATTCGCCGACTTCGGCTTCCTCGCTTTATTCTTTACCCTTAAGCTGACTGACAGTTGTGCCAATTATTCTGCTACACCCACAGTCAGTTCCCCTATCTGCGACACAACCCCACCCATGCTGAAAATCTCGCCAAAGGTCGAATAATCGTCTGAATTCGAGAATAATACGAGTTTTGAGCGCCCCCGGCTGCTTGTACATTGCGGCGTTTCTTGCGTCAGCTTTAAAGGGGGGCGGGAGGCGTTCTTGCTCAAGGCGTGGCTTTTCATGGCCAGGTAGATGACTGTACTTATTCCATGCTGGATTACCCAACCATAGGCGCTCCTGCTAGTACCTGTAACAAAAGAGGTTTGCTTGAGACAGATCATTTTCGGGGCTTCTGTCATATATGGCAGTTATGTCAATCGTGACGGATTAACTTGGCGGCTGTGCTTGACACTCCGTGCGCTTGTTTCACAAACAGCCACATTATTAGGTGGTTGGGTGAATGTGATCGTGGGGTACTGTCTGGCATGCTAGTTGTAAAGTATAAGGATGTGACCAAGGAGATGCGCGTGACCGAGCCCTCGAAGAAAGGCGCACGGCGGGCAAAGGAAATGAGCCGTTCCGAAAGAAGTCCAGAATGAAGAAACTCACCCAAATCCATGGGTGTCGTATTGATAGGGCATGCTATTTCAGCAGTAATAACCAATAACAGCGAAGACAAGGAGAAACGCATGATAATTGAACAGGTTCATAAGTAATCCCCGATAATATTGGGTTCCCCGGGGGCTTGACCTAAAGCCGCCTGCCATGATTCGAGCGCTTGAAACAGTATCTGGTCCAATACTAGGAGTCCACAATGAACAGAGTTATGTTGAAAAAAGGATCGATGGGTTTGCTGCTCAGTTTGTCCCTGCTGGCAACCGCCACCCCCGGCTTTGCCGAGAACAAGGCCGGTGCCGTCACATTGTCCCCTTTCGTTGGAGGTTATGTCTTCGACCATGAGCAGCCCTATCAGAATTTGAAAACCAGTCCCGTCTACGGCATACGCGCCGGCTACAATTTCACCGAAAACTGGGGGGCGGAAGCAAGATTCGGCTACAGCAAGGCCGATTCCAGGGTTCCTAATTCCCCGGATGCCAATGTGGTCAGCTACGGTATCGACGCACTGTACCATTTCAATGTGACCCCGGAATTCGTGCCGTTTCTTGCCGCCGGTATCGGCGGTATGCACCACAATTTCCCGGGACCTAACTTAGGTAATTACCCTGAGTATGCGGCAAACTACGGCGCCGGCATCAAGTACTTCGTCACCGAGAACGTTGCACTGCGGGGTGACGTCCGGCACATAATGCTGCCCGATGACGAACTCAACAACCTGGAATATACGGCCGGCGTGACCTTTCAGTTCGGCGGCGCGAAGCCTGCCGTCCAGGCGACCGAGGAGCCCGCAGAGAGTCCGGTTGCAGTCGTCGAACGTGAGGTGGTGGTCGAACGTCTGGTTGTAGCCCAGGACACCACGCCGCCGACCGTTAGTCTTACAGCCCCCGGCGGTGGCGCCACGGATGCCGATACCAGCAAGCAGGTTTCGGTAGCCTTCAGCGAACCGATGGACCCGGCAACCATCAACGTCCGGACCTTTACACTGCAAAGGGGCGATGTGACAGTTCCCGGCGCGGTAAATGCATCCTCCGCCACGTCCGCGAACTTCATGGGAGCCTATCGTCTCGACCCCGGCACCCAGTATACCGCCAGGATCACCACCGGAGCCAAGGACCTTGCAGGCAATGGACTGAGCAGCGACTATGTCTGGAACTTCAATACAGCGCCGATCCTGCAACCGAAGGTGGTAACGAAGACGGAAACAGAAACCAAGGTAGTCGTAGTTAACAAGTTTGTCATGCTCGGCAAATCCCATTTCCAATTCGACAAGGCGAGCCTCACCCCGGAAGGTAAGGAAATGCTGAAGAAAAATGTGAAGATTATGAATGACAACCCGGTTCTTAAGGTACGCATTTCCGGGCATACCTCAGCTTCCGGTTCGGCCAAATACAACCAGCGCTTGAGCGAACGAAGGGCGTATGCCGCCAAGGACTTCCTGGTCGAGGAAGGGATTGCGCCTGAGCGAATTGAGACGATAGGATATGGCGAGACGAGGCCTGCCCAAATCGAGTCGAATCCTTCGAATCTCAAATCCGCAGCGGCCATGGCCAACATGAGAATCCTCTTCGATGTGGTAGACAAGTAATCTGAACACCGTCACGCCTTGGACGCGAAAGAGGTCGCATCCCTATTGTGATGCGACCTCTTTCGTATTGTTGGCCTGCTTCGTCAAAGGATAGGCGCCAATGCCTGGGCAGGCGGTATGGAACAGGACAAGGCGATGGAGGCCGAACTGGAAGGCAAAAACGAAAAAGGACTTAGGCTGTTGCGCCTGAGTCCTTTATTTTGTGGAGCCATCTAACGGAGTCGAACCGTCGACCTACTGATTACGAATCAGTTGCTCTACCAACTGAGCTAAGATGGCGCTAACTATCTGATTGTACAGTATTTATTCTGATGCCAGCAATTGGGCTAAGGTGGAAACCCGTGTTGACCATAAAGCGTCTTTGGTGTTTACCTCAAAAATCGGATCTAGTCAAGCCATTACTTCCGGCTGTGCTGGAAGAAACAGAATTAGACGCGAATTTACATTTTTATACTTATCGGATTGATTATCTCTCATATTAGCTGACAAGCCGGGAGGCGACGGCGAATCTGAAAAGAAGCCACTTGCCGAGACGCTTCACTGATGGTATTATACTGTTGGTATAATACCTGGGGGAAATCGCTCTGAAGCGCAGTCAATAGTGGCAGGAGGTCGTGTGAAGGTAGTCAGGAACCCATTTTCGAAGACGGTAATCGGGGATGATGAGCCCCTCTGCAACCAAAAGGATCTTCTGGCGGCTCTCACCATGGAAGCGCACTCGGGTAACAACAACGTCCTTCTTGCGCCCCGCAGGGCCGGGAAAACATCGCTTGCAATGAGACTGGCCCGGGACTATCGCTCCGCCGGCGGATTAGCCACCATTGCCGACTTGAGCGCCGTTCCGTCAGCAGATGCCGCTGCGGACCGCATTGCAACGGCAATCTTTGCCGCGCTAAGTGTTGACAACAAGATATTCACAAAGCTGTCGCGTCTGGTTACGGCATTTGTCCCGATCATCACCATGAACGCCGACGGATCCTTTTCCGTTTCTGCTTCCCCCTCCGGACTCGTGAAAAGCGGGATCGATAAGCTCGTTTCTGTCGTTGCCTCACTCGACAGCATATCCTCGAACTCCAAGACCCCGCTCCTTGTCATCTTCGACGAATTCCAGGACCTTGCGCAGCTGACCGACAGTGTCCAGATCGAGGCCGCCTTACGCACCACTATCCAGCACCACAAGGGATCCTATTTGTTCATCGGTTCCCGCAGAAAGCTGCTGAGAGACATGTTCGAATCGCCAAAGCGTGCCTTTTATCGCGGAGCAACGACCCGAGACCTACCGCTGATCGACCCGGCTGAATTTTCCTCTTATCTAGTGGCCCTCGCCGAAGCGTCGGGAGCAAAATGGCCACACGAGATCGCCGATAGCATTATCGCTACGGCGGAATCCCATACTTACAGCGTGACGGCGATCGCGCATGCCCTGTTTGAAGCCACCGCGCCGAATTCGCCGAATAAAGAGGACCTCGCAGAGGCTGTAAAGACAGCGGCTATTCGGGAGACATCCCTGTTCATGTCGATTTATGAAGCTCTCTCCCCCCAAGCCCGCATGCTGCTGGAAGCCCTTGCAGCGGAACCGACTAAACACCCAATGGCAGGGGACTACATGTCGCGTCACAAGCTCACCACTGCAGGGACGGTCAGGAAATCACTGACTTCCCTGGTCAATAGTGACCATATCGCGAGCGACGAAAACGGCCTTATCAGTCTCACCGACCCGCTTATGACGCGCTGGCTCAATACGAGATGGGGCAAGCGCAGCATGTTGCGGGGACTGGTGATTCAGGCGCCAGCTAGAAACCGACTGAGACTTTACGCACCAGCGACCACGCCTCAACAATGCTATGAGACTGACGCACTTCAAACATGCGATAACAAGATAGAAATTGGGGCCTTGAAGGCACGTGTGAAGAACCTGATGAATGAGGGATCTGCTACTATTAGCTACCGGTTCTCCGTGTTTCTGCTAACAAAAGGGCCTGAGTCTGGATCTTAGAGAGTCAGTTGCGCCATCGTAAAACGTCGCGTTTCGTACCTCACACGTGATGATATATGCAGTAGCACCCTGTACCGTCTCCAAGGTAATCGGCGAGCTCGGTGCGTGGTTCCAAGACTGGTAGCCCCACTCCTGAAGGAAGTAGGGGTAGCCCTGCGTCCAGGGGCCTGAAGACCGAGTCTTGACGAGCGGGGAGAGCACGGTCCCTGTTGTAATCGTTCGGTTCATCGGGCAAAGGTGATCTTTCTCGGCAATTCCTGCAGACGATCGAACCTTTAATCCATTCCCCGTCAGTCTCGCATAGACGCGCCAGCGCCATGCATCCACATCATCTGTCGCGGCATCGAGCGGGAGAAAGATCTTTCGGGATGACTCATCTCCATCAGTACTCCGCCATCTCCAACACTGCAGTGCACCTCCCCTGCCTGACACAACTCGGTCAACCGCATTCTGCCACTATCGGAATTCCGCCAAAGCCTGCTCTCAGATCTGCCTTAGTCGACAACAAAAACGGCTGGCAAGGATGGCGGCGCCGAAAGTTCCCGGACAGCGACCGCCCCGTATACTCCACTACGGACACCAAAGCCGCCGAACCGATCATCAAGGGCTTCGAGGCTCTGGAGGGTGCGCGACCAGACGAAGGTGCTGGTGAGCAGCAGCACCAGGGGGATCAGGATCATGGCGGCATACTTGCGCACCTTTTCCCAGGAGACCCGGGTCGGCTCCAGCACGCCGAGCCACTTGTCGTAGATGGAGGACCTGTTTTGCCGCATTCGACGTCCTTCCCACCTTGGGGGAAGCGGCAGACCTCCTGGTTGGCGAGGCCATGTCCCGTGCCAACGGCAACCAGAGCATCGCCGCCCGCCTGCTCGGCATCACCCAGTCGGCGCTCTGCAAGCGCCTGAAAAAAGATAGATAGACCCGCTGGCGCGGCTCGGGTCCTTCCCCTGCGGAACAGCTCCAGTGGCCCCTCTTCGGTCATTGGGCGCCCCCTGGACCTCGTGTCCGGCCATTTCGCGGAGGCCGGGTGCGCAGGCCCCCTAAAATCGGGGCACCATGAGAACCGCCCAACCGGAACCGTTAATTAGCGGAAAAAAACCTGTCCCCGCACGACGCGCGTCCCTGTCAACTGACGACCCGGCCGGCGCCGCCGGCACCTTCAGAAAATTCCTGTAAAAATGATGTCTTTGCTTTTCTCTCTCATTAGGAAGGGCGCCTGAGACATGCGTGCCGCTTCGCCGCTGTTCCCACCACCGTATATCGCCGGCTTTCTAATCTAGCCATAACACCCGACTCAGGGCTTGCGTTTTGCTTTAATGAGGACAGGGGCCGTATACCTTTTTGCGCGCAAAATTCCGACTGAAGGCTTGAGGGGTGTCAGATGCTGAAGAAATTGTTCATTGCGATTATGCTGTTAGGTGTTGTTCCGGGCCTTGCCGACGCATGGACGATCACGGCGAAGATAGGGAACGCGTCGGGCTCCTTGACCTGCGAAGGGCAGACGCTTACCAGCGGACTCAGTTATATCACGGTCCCCAATACCAACCCCTCCACGACGGTCACCGTCACGCCGAGCGCCGGGTACAAGATTTCACAGGTGGTGGTGGACAACGTGAACGTCGCCCAACCGGGGGTCAGCGTTTACACGGTCAACTACAACGGCGTGAACCACACCGTCACCGTCTACTTCACCCCGGTGACCTACACGGTGACCCTGAACCAGGCGAGCGGCGGCACGCTCACCGCCCAGCGGGTGCTGCCGACGGTCGGATCGGTAACCCAGACCAGCCTCACCGGAGTTTCCTACGGCAGCACCGTGGAGATCACCGGTTCGCCGCTCACGGGCAACATGATCACCAGCATCAGTTCCAGCAGCGACCTGGGCACCATCTCGCATTTTTCCGGGGCGAGCACGACGCCGCAGAAGTACCGCTTCGTCGTTGACCGGAACATCTCCTTTTTCTCGTCGTACAGCGTGGTACCGCAGGTCACCGCCAGGTTGACCACGGGCGCCACCCGCACGGCGATCAACACGCCGGTGGTGCTGGACGCCTCCAGCAGCAGCACCAACGACCCGCCGCTCAGCTTCAGCTACGCCGTCATCCTCGGGGACCCCTCCAAGGTGGGCTTCACCCCGGTCACCCCCGGGAGCACCGCGGCGGTCAGCTTCGAGGCGACCGCCCCGGGCGACTACCAGGTCAGGGTAACCGCCACCAGCGCCCGCGGCGGCACCTCGGTGGCGACATCAGCCGTCATCGGCGTACTGAACCCCGGCGCCTTCGAATCGGAATCCTGCACATCGTGCCACGCCAACAGAAACCCGGAGATCACCAACGGTTACCTCTCCTCGACGCATGCCGTGCAGAGCCCGGCCATCAGCTGCAGTTCCTGCCATAACCCGGGCGCCACGCTCCCCCACCCGCACGATCCCGCGCCGATCGGCGCATGCCGGGGGTGCCACACCTCGTTCACCCCCCCCGTCACGGGACACGATGCGCTGGTCGGCTCCGACAGGTGCTCTACCTGCCATGATCCGCATGCAACGGCTCCCACCAGATTCGTCGGCGTGCAGGTGCCGCATTACAACAACATCACCTCGGCGCAGTATCCCGCCTCCTATGTGAGCTCCCGCAGCGTCTGCGGCGACTGCCACAGGAGCGAGAGCGGCCCCTCGCTCACCGCCATCAGGAACAGCTGGGCCGGCTCCGGCCACGCCGACATCCTCAGTCCGGCCTGGAAGAGCGCCGACTTCAAGACCCAGGACGGCTGCGTACGCTGCCACACGAGGACCGGTTTCCTCTCCTACTCCAGCGCGAAGGTCAGCGCGGCCTGGGGGGTCGCCTCGGACAAGACCAAGGAAGTGCTCGCCTGCAACGGCTGCCACAAGCAGGACTTCTCGCTGCGGGTGCTCGCCCCGTACAGCTCCGCTACCGCCTTCAGCTTCAAGGTCGACGCGGCCAACACGGTGAGCGTCCCCTACAAGAACCTCGACTACGGCACCTCGAACCTGTGCATC
>Ga0209317_1002241_pt1 | contig 14379 bp, 15 predicted proteins | sample RifGroB2_FD_183994 | JGI IMG/M metagenome (GOLD analysis project Ga0209317, IMG submission 183994) | Soil microbial communities from Rifle, Colorado, USA - Groundwater B2 (SPAdes) (version 2) | ecosystem: Environmental > Terrestrial > Soil > Unclassified | place: Rifle, Colorado | collected... | reverse complement strand
CTGGGGGCGCGCCTGGATGACGCGGCGGTCCTCCAGGACGGCGTACGCCTGCATCACCGTGTTGATGCTGACGTTGAGTTTGGAGCTTAGCTGCCGGATTGAGGGGAGCCGCTCTCCGACCCGGAAGGTTCCCCCTTCGATGAGCGAGACGATCTCGCCGCCTACCCGTTCATAAAGCGGCCTGCAATCCGGAACTGCGTCCAGAGCCATCTCACCCTCCACTGTTTTGAAAATGCCGTCTTATAGGACTCTCTTTTTTTAAACCTGAATGCCCTGAATCTGGATCTATAAGTACGGCGCCTGAGTTTCCTCGCCTGGTTTTTCTCCATTCCCACTCTAACCGATCAGGTGCCAGAGCCCCAGACACAGTTACCATCATTTAGAAAGGGTACAGTTATCATATTTCACAACTGTTATGATTACAATCCAGAGTTACTGTATCTGTAACATACCCGGCATCGGTTCGGGATTGAGGCTTACCCCGCAGGCGGTCGCAGGGATCTACCTTGGGAAGATCACCAAATGGAACGACCCGATCCTGGCCAAGCTGAATCAAAAACTCAACCTGCCGGACCAGGATATCGTAGTGGTGCACCGCTCTGACGGCAGCGGCACCACGAGCATCTTCACCGATTACCTGAGTTCCGTCGATGCTGTTTGGGCAAAGAGGGTCGGCAAGGGTACCAGTGTTGCCTGGCCTACCGGCGTCGGCGCCAAGGGGAGCAGCGAGGTAGTTAACAGGATCAAGGGTACGCCTTACAGTATCGGATATGCCGAGATCGCCTACGCCATCGAAAACGACCTCTCCACTGCGGTGCTGAAAAACAGAAGCGGGCAATTCGTCAAACCGAACATGTTTTCCACGCGCGCCGCGGCGGTCCATGCCATGGAGGGAGGGGATCGCGGCATTCTGGATCAGGTTCAGGATGAGTTGGTTGAAAAGGATTACCGGATATCACTGGTCAACAAGCCCGGCAGGGACGTCTACCCCATCGTCGGTCTGACCTGGCTGCTCGTCTACCAGCAGCAGGAGGACGCGGTCAAAGGGAAGAAGCTGGTTGAATTCGGAATGACCTGGCCCTCCCCCTCCGGGGGCACTGCCGTTAAGGTAACGATCAATCCTGCATATCTGAGTCCCCCTTCCCCTTGCGGGAGGGGGTTAGGGGGTGGGGGTAAGTGCCACATTTTGCTGCGTTGGCAACTTCACCACCCCCCGCCCTCCTCCCGCTTGCGCGCCGAAGCGCTACAGCGCGCAGGCCCGTCAAGGGAGGGGGAGCCAACATCCTGCTGTGCATTGATTTTGTAGGAGCGTCATTCCTGCCGCGATCAAGCTGCAGCTATCGCGGCAGGAATGACGCTCCTACAGGGGTGGTCAGAAAAGAGGGGGGGCTCGCCAGGGGGTTGTAGCAGTGGTGATGGAAGACAACGGGTCCGGCAACAAAAAAGGCCCGGGCATTCGGTGTTGCACCGATCCGCCCGGACCCAGTATTTCGGACTGCTTACCTGCCTCTTGATGCTACTTGATGGTCTTAATGGTCTTCTGCACCATTTTCACCACGTTTTCCGGAAGCGGCGCGTAAAGCATCGGCGCGGCCATTTTCTGCCCCTTGGTCATGCTCCAGTTCAGGAACTCCACCATTTTTTTCCCTTTGAGCGCGTCCTTCTGCTGCTCGTAAACCAGCAGCCAGGTGAAGCCTACGACCGGGTAGGCATCCTTGCCGGGTTGGTTGACCAGAGATATCCGGTAATCGGCCGGCATCTGCTTTGCGGCCGCGGCTGCCGCGGCGCTGGTGGACTGGATGGAAGGCTCCACGAAAACTCCGGCCTTGTTCTTCAGAAAGGCGTAAGGGAGCTTGTTTTCGAAGGCGTAGGCAAGTTCGACGTAACCGATGGAATACGGGGTGGTCTTGACCTGTCCCGCGACCCCTTCGTTACCCTTGCCGCCCAGACCTACCGGCCATTTGACCGAAGCGCCCATGCCAACGCGCTGTGCCCACTCGGCATTGATGCCGGTCAGGTAGTCGGTGAAGATGGCGGTGGTGCCGCTGCCGTCGGAGCGGTGCACGACGATGATCGGCTTGGCCGGGAGGGTGACCCCCTTGTTGTCATCGGCGATCTTCGGGTCGTTCCACATGGTGATCTTGCCGAGGTAGATGTTGGCAACGTCCTCGGAGTTGAGTTTCACCCCTTTCGCCACGCCCGGCAGGTTGTAGGTGACGACGACCGCGCCCATGACGGTCGGGATGTGGACCAATTTGCCGGGAGCCGCCTGCAGTTCCTTGTCGGTGAGGAACTTGTCGCTGGCGCCGAAATCGACGGTCTGTGCGGTGATCTGCTTGATGCCGCCGCCGCTGCCAATCGACTGGTAGTTGAATTTGACGCTCTGGTCCACCTTGGCGTACTCGTTGAACCATTTGGAGTAAAGCGGGTAGGGGAAGGTGGCGCCGGCGCCGTTGATCAGCGTCTCGGCCGATGCCTGTCCCGCAGAGATACCTAGCGATACCAGCGCGAGCGCCATGACTGTCTTTCTTATGCGATGTAACATCCTTGTTTCCTCCTGTTTGTGTGTTTTTCCGGAGTATAGGCCGGGTATGTGCCGGTTCCGTTACAGACTCGGCAAGAAATGGTGAACTTCCACGACATCAAATCATTGTTCTTCCATCTTGTATCCGAAGCCCCGCACCGTCTTGATCATCTCCCCAGCCTCCCCCATCTTGGTGCGGAGACGGGTTATATGGGTGTCAACGGTCCGGGTGTCCTCCACGAAGTTGTAGCCCCAGACATCGCGCAGCAGGACCTCCCTGCTCTGCACCCTGCCGAGACGTTGCACGAGGGTGTGGATCAGCTTGAATTCCGTGGTGGTGAAGGCCACCTCCACACCGTTTATGGCAACCAGATGCCGCTCGGTATCGATGGTGATGGCGCCGACCTTGATTACCGGGCCAGGTGCCGAGCTTGCCGCGTAGCGTCGCAGCAACGCCTTAACGCGCAGCAGCAGTTCCCTCGTCGAGAAGGGCTTTACCACGTAGTCATCCGCGCCGACCTCGAACCCGACCACCTTGTCGATCTCCTCGCCCTTGGCGGTCAGCATGAGCACCGGAATCTCTGCCGTCTTTTCGCTTCTCTTCAGGATCTTACAGACCTCGGTCCCCAGCAGGCCGGGAAGCATCAGGTCGAGGATGACCAGGGCCGGCCTGATGCGGGCGGCAGCCTCGAGCCCGTCTATGCCGTCAGGCACCATGACCGTCTTGTACCCTTCCCTCTCGAGGTTGAAGGCAAGCAGTTCCGCCAGGTCCTTCTCATCTTCTACGATCAAAATGGTTTGCATGCCATCCTCTTGAGGAGAAATTTTTCTTACCATCTAGATACATGTCAAATGTGTAGATATGGTTACAGGTTTGTAAAAGGTTACAGAATTATGTCAGCGGAGGGGCGGCGGGGTTCGGTTCCTTATGCACTCCATGACAACTCCCTCATCCGCCCCTTCGGGGCACCTTCTCCCGGGGGACGAAGGGTCTGGCATACCCTCACCCTTCGGGCCTGCGCGCCCGGCCGCCGCAGCCAAGGCTGCTTTGGCGGAGGTGTCCTGGAGCGCTCTAGCGCGCAAGCGGGAGAGGGTGGCCGAAGGCCGGGTGAGGGGCTGGGCCGGCAGAGGTTCGGAGGCGGGTCATCATGCTGGCGGATAGGAGAGCTATATGAAGAAAGGGCCTAAGCTTTGCGCTTAGGCCCTTTGCTGTTGGCATGCCGCCGGGAAACGGGTTAGCACCCATTTCCGCTAGGCCTTCATCTAACTGCCTCCCCCCACCCAACATCCCCCCGCTGGGGGGAGGAGCAAGAAGGCAGCGGTTTCATCCTGCTAGCTTGTGCTGATGTTACCTGCGGCGGTGGTCTTGCTGGGCGCCGTCGCCGCGTCACCCCCGCCGCAGCCTGCCAGGGCCAGCATCAGCAGTGACAGTGAGATGGCCGACAGCCATACCATCAATCGTTTTCTCTGGTTCATTGTTTGCTTCCTCCTTGTTTTAGAATCGGTCTTAGCCGCAAATCACCTGTTAGCGAGAGTGAATGTCATGGTGATGCAGAACGACTCCTCGCCCCCCGGGAACTCCTCGGGCAGAGGGGGAAAGCCGCCGACTGCTGTGATGGCTTTAGTCGCCGCAGCATCGAGAAAGGGGTGGCCGCAGGAGCTGAGCGCCTCGACCCGTTTCAGCGAGCCATCGCGCCCGAGCACGAAGCGGCGCTGGCAGCTCCCTTCCCATCCCGCCTTGCGGGCGGCGACAGGGTATTGCCTGTGAGCCTCTATTAGACTCTTGAGCTGCGCCTGGTAGGCGGCGCGCCGCCGTGACAAGCTCCCGGATGCCGACCCCGGCGAGTCGCTCCCTCTCGAAACGCCACCTCCCCGCTGGTCGGTGACGGCGCCCGGGCCAGTTGTGCCGCTTTCCGACTTTGCCAGTCCGGCACCTGCCATCTTCGGCGCGTCCCCCCTCCCAGCTCCGTTTGTCGAAACGCCGACCTTACCGGCCGCGCTCACGGCACTGACCGGCGCCGCCGGAACCGGCAGCGCCTGGGTAGCCCCCGGCAAAAAGCTCGGCAACGGTATGGGGGGGGTGCCCACCAGTAGCCCGCCCCGGTGTAGACGCCGGCGCGATGGCCGCCTTATCATCCCCCGTCGCCCTGGAACCCCGCGGCACTACCTGCCGGCGCGCCGCTCCAGCTCCCTTCCCCACCACATCCGCTCCGAGATCAAGGTACGCCACGACGATGCCGGAACTCGCCTGATCCCGGCCCGCTTCCAACCTGAGCAGGCCGTTGGCCGCATACACGAACGCCAAGTGAAGCAGCAAAGATGCAAGGAGAGCGGGGTTGAGCCGTGTCATGTCGGGCTATTGCACCTCATGGCATCCCGGTGCCTTGGTCGATCAGGCCGTTTTTCCGCAGCCTGCGGACCACTGACGGTATCGCCAGCGACCCGAGCCCGGTGTCGGCCAGCACGCGTAAGGCCGCGGCCCCGGCACCGACCAGGACACAGGCGAGCATGCTGGTGACGAAAGCGGGAAAGAGGGCGCCGGCCAGATCGACGAGCAGCGCCGGGAGCACGAACTTGACGAAGACGGCGAGGCCCTTGGTCCCCATGCCGAGCAGGATGCTCCCCAGACTCACGATCAGTCCCACGAGGGTGGCGGCACCGATCTTCGGCACGCCCCCCCCCGCGCCAGCAGGAAGAAAAACATGGCGAAAAACATCACATGCCCCGGGAGATGGAGGTGGAGACGAAGTCCGGCCCTCATCAGGATGATGAAGGTGGCGCAGAAGCCGAGGAGTATCCCCTCCCGCAGGGTGAATCGGCGCCAGAGGAACACCTGTTCGTTTGATTGCATCATGTCGATAGTCCTTTAGGTTTTTCGGGCCCCATGTTGCCGCATGCCGGCAACGGAGCAGGGAAAGCCAGGTGATGACCCACAGGGGGCGGGGCCGTCGGATCGGCTTGGCGGGTGACGTCGAAGAAGGTGCGCCGTTCGCGCCCTGCCGAACTCGCGGGCCTCGGCAGACAGGGAGACGTCGTCGGCGGTTTTCAGCGCCCGGACCATGAGCGGCAGCAAAAGACAGTGGAACAGGTCCCCCCAGTTGCGGGGGGCAAGCAGCTGGCGGGGGAGAAGGCGAGCCCCGCGCAGTCGCTGCGCCGCCATGATCTCATCCAGCTCGCGCAGAAAAAACGGCACGAACCTGATGCTCACAAACACCAGGAAGGAGAGCCGGTAGGGGACGACCCGGCGCAGTCCCCGCATCATGTCGCCGGTGCGCGTGGTGCGCAGGAGCACCGCCCCCGGGATGTAGAAGAGGATGATCTGTACCGATTGCCGGATCCCGGGCCAGAGCCCCTTGGCAACGCCGCTCAGCATGCAGTAGAGGCCGGTGATGAGCACGGCCTGGAACACGAAGAACCGGGTGTCGCACCAGAGGTCGAACGGAGTAAGCCTGGCCGCGAAGTAGCGAGCGCTACCACGACCAGGGCCGCGAGCTCCCCGGGGGTGCGCGCCCCCACGGCAAAGGCGCTCAACAGGATGCCGATGGTGATCTTCCACCCGGCCCCCAGGCGATGAACCAGCGAGTCGTGGGTCATGTACTGGCAGGCGTAGTCGCTGGAACGGAGCAACTTGTGCCCGGGGTTTTTAATTGCAGGTTTCGCCAATGAGCCCCCCTCCGCTTAGCTGGAGTGTGCGGTCGGCCCAGCGCGGGTCGGGCAGTTCGTCGTGAGACGCGATCACTATCGTGGTGCCGTACTTGCCGGGCATCGCCCCCAGGATCTCCAGCAGCGACAGCCGTTGCGGGAAATCTAGTCCGGCAAACGGCTCGTCCAGCAGGAGCACCAGGGGCTTAGGGGCCACCACCGCTGCCAGGGCCACGCGGTGCTGTTCCCCGAAACTGAGGGTGAGCGGGGCCCGTTCGGCAAGGTGCCCTATGCCGCAGAGGGTGAGCGCTTCCGCCACGCACAGCTCCGTCTCGGGACGGGAACGCCCCAGCCGGCGCAGGCCGAACGCCACTTCCTCATGCACGCTCTCGGCGAATAACTGGCGGGTCGGATTCTGGAACAGGACACCGACCTTCCCCGGCAGAAGTTCCGGGCGGGGACCGGCTATGCCGGCAATCTCCACCGTCCCTGCCTCGGGGCTTTCCAGGCCGGCGAGGCAGCGAAGCAGGCTCGATTTTCCCGCGCCGTTACTGCCGAACAGATGCAGCCGCTCCCCCCGCCTCACCCGAAGGTTTACCTCTCTGAGCGCCACGCCCGTTTCCGGGTACGAGAGGCTAAGCCCCTGCACCGCAATGCCGGTCGTTGTCTCAGTTGTCGCGGCAGGCGGCGGGACGGCTCCGGATTTCGGCGCGTAGCGTCCTGGATCCGGCAAGGTGTCGGTTGCGGCGCCGACCCGCCCCTGCGCCATGGGGAGATAGCGGTCGATGACGGTGGTGAAGGGGCGCGGGTCGTGCTCGGCCATGATTATCGTGTAACCCTGCCTCTTGAGCCCGGCGAGAAGCGCGCAGAGATCCCGCTTCCCTTGGAGGTCCAGTTGCGAAGTAGGCTCGTCGAGGAGCAGCAGTTTCGGATTCATCGACAGCACAGAAGCGACGGTCAGGCGCTGCTTCTGTCCGGCGGAAAAGCGCTCGACGTTGCGCATTTCACAACCGTCGAGCCCCACCGCCCGCAGAGCGTTTCCGACCCGCCGGGCGATTTCCTCCGGAGGCGCGCAAAGGTTTTCCGGTCCGAAGGCGACCTCTTCCGCAACGGTGGTGCAGAGGATCTGGGCCTCGGCATTCTGAAAAACTAGGCCGACCGGGGTGGACCAGCCGTCATCGCTTGGCGGCGAGGTAATCTCGATCCCCCCCGAGAAACTCCCGCCACGCAAGAGCCCCTTGACGGCGAGGAGCAGCGTCGTCTTGCCGCAGCCGGAGTCGCCGGTGAGACAGATGAACTCGCCGGCCCGTACCGCGCAGGAAATCTCCGAGAGCGCCGGGACCGGTGCGCCGGGGTAGCTGAAGCTAATTTATTTTCAGCAGGTCCATTTCCATAGCTTCCAAATAAGTCGTTTACTGTGTGGTTGCGGCAAGTTAGAGCACAAAAAAAGGGGGGCGTCTTCCGGATGGAAAGAGACCCCTCGCCGATCGAGCCGGTTTCAGGCTCCCCTTTTCAAAAGGAAGGCGCTGCCGTTTCCAGCAGGACCCTAGCCGCAAGCCATGGATGGAAAGATCCACCGGTAGGCGTTACGGCTCGGAGAAGTCGTTCATGTTTTTTCAGCTCTCTTCTTGATGAGAGGAGCTAGGTCATTTCCCGGCAAAGCCCAGACAGCTAAACGACGCGGCGCTCCAGCGCCGAAAACGGCAGTTGTAGCTAGCAGGAGCGCTCGTCATCGGTGACCAGTTCCTCGTCCACGTCGGCGACAAACGCGGAGCACTCCAGCGCGGCATGGGCCGCGGCCGCCCAACTCTCTCTTCCCAAGGTGAACTCCCTGCCACCTCTTCCATCACTACGCCACATGCCGTCAATACCCCCGCAGCTGCTTTCTGTGCAGGGTCTGCCAGCAAGCGTCGTTGTCGGGGAACTGCGCTGCGGACACCAGCAGCACCGAGGTCCCGTCCAGCAACACCGTCTTGGGCTTTTCCCCGATTGCCACCAGGTCGTCCTCGCGCACCACGCCCCCGGCGACGCAGCGCACCGCGTCCACACCGGGGTGCTCCAAAAGTTCAGCAACCCGCAGCCTGTCCGCGGCCGGGAATTCCAGGCTCCCTTTCATGCGGCCGTCGTTGCCCCACAGGCGGAGCCCTGCGCCCGCCAGCGCACCGATCACACCCTGCCCGGTGCCGCCGTGCTCGGAAAGGTGCACCCCGGGCCGCCCAGCCAGATCGAACGCCTCAGCCATGGTAATGACCTCCAGCTTCGCCCGCTGCCCAAAGGCGATCAGCTTGCTGGCAGATCCCATGCCGTCCAGCACCGCGACGCACAGCCCGGGTCCGAGCCTTCCGCGCATTCGGTATCCAGAAAGTGGCCGGCAAATGTGATCACCTGGTCAAGGCGATCCTCGCCGATCTCCCCGGTCCCCCTACTCTCCAAGTTGTCGGTGTCGTCTATAGATACCAGTATCCGCATGCTGAACCCCATTTAGTTGTAGCCTAAAATATATAACGGTAGACCCGAAAAAACCTCTTCCCAGACGGAAAGAGGCCCTTAGCAGCCAGGATCACTCCCGGTTCTGCTTCAAGGCTCTCCTTTCCAAAAGAGAGGCACCGCCGTTTCCAGCAGCACCCACAGGCTTGACGCCATGAGGAAAATCCTTTTAGGCGGCAGAGCTCGGAGAGGTACGGATAATTTTTGCAACGAATAACATCCCCGGAACGTATACGCTAGAAATATTTTTTGTCGTCTTTTCCGTACCATACGCCGCTAACAAGTTGCTCCAGTCCCGCTGCGGAATTGTTCCACACCCAGAGGGCGACTTTGATAGCCGCCATGTCCGTGGATAGCCTCATCCTTGAACAGCCCGGTCCCGCGCATTTATTTGCTTGGTGCGCTCCGATTCCTACTGTAATCTTTATTCTTTCTTCAGAGTTGATGGCACCCTCATGGTGGCATTCACTCGTAGGAGCGGCATTCCTGCCGCGATCCACCTTCGCCTTTCAGGCTACGGCGGACAGGTCTAAGCTGCGTCAATCGCGGCAGGAATGCCGCTCCCACGGGGTTTCCCCTAGCACAAGATGCAGACGTCCGTGCGCCTTAGTTGTTGCAGATCATTCCAACTTTTTTTGGGAGCACAGTCCCATGGTAAAGCGAACTAAGTGTCCGGTGGTATCGATCCTGATGCCGGTCAGAAACGAGCAGAGGTTCCTGCCGGCGGCCCTGCGCTCGCTGGCGGCCCAAACCCTGAAGGATTGGGAACTGGTGGCGGTGGACGACGGCTCGACCGATGAAACGCCACGCATCCTGGCCGAGGCAGCAGCGGGCGACCCGCGCATACGGGTGCTCGAATGCGCCGGTCAGGGTCTGGTGCCGGCCCTGAACGCGGGTCTGGCCAGCTGCCGGGCACCGCTCGTTGCCCGCATGGATGGCGACGATATTGCCCATCCCGCGAGACTCGCGACACAGGCGACCTTTCTGAAGGGCCATCCCCACGTCGGGCTGGTCGCCTGCTCGTTTCGCCATTTCCCCCGGCAGCATGTCGGCATGGGGATGGCAGGCTATGAGCAGTGGCAGAATCAGCTCTTGAGCCACGAGGCGATACTGGCGGACCTGTTCGTGGAGTCCCCGTTCGTGCACCCGAGCGTCATGTTCCGCCGGCCGGTGGTGGAGGGCGTGGGCGGATACCGGGACATGGGATGGGCTGAGGATTACGACCTCTGGTTGCGTCTGGCAGCGGCGCAGACCAGGTTCGCACGGCTGCCCGGGACCCTGTTCTTCTGGAGGGAGCGACCGGAGCGGGCCACCCGCACCAGCGCCGTCTATGCACCGGAGGCGTTCCGACTCTGCAAGCTGCATCATTTGCTGAACGATTTTCTGAAGGGGGAGCGTGAGGTAATACTTGCCGGGGCCGGGTTGGAAGGGCGGGCCTGGTATCGCAGCTTGCGGGAAGCGGGGATAAAGGTTTCCGCCTGGGTCGATGTCGACCCGCGCAAGATCGGGCGAGAACTGCATGGGGCACCGGTCCTCGCCACGGACCAGGTGGCGCCTACCGGAGTAAAGATGCTGATGACGGTCGGTGCAAGGGGGGCGCGCGCCGTCGTGCGGCAATCGTCTTTTGCAGCCGGATTCGTTGAAGGGATCGACGCCATCTGCGTGGCATGAGGAGACGACCACGCAGGATCGCTCGATTCTCATGATCCTCTGCCGCCTGCGAAAATCTGCCTCCTATTGATTGACAGAACCGGGGAGGCTGTTAAATAGAAACGGGTCAGCGCTGACCGGAATTGGGGGGAGATGCAGCGCTAGGGAGCTGACATGGTTGTTCATGATCTGACCATCGTTTCAAGCTTGTCTTTACCTTTTCTGCTCTCGGAACCCAAGAGGGAACGGACCGGGCCGCGGCCGCTCCTCTGTTTTCTTCACGGACTTGGTGAAGGGCCGCCAACCGAAATTTACGCCGGCATGACAGCTCACGGCCCTCTGAAACCGGGGAGTTCTCGGCTGGCTTCCGAAGAGTTCCTCGTGGTGGCGCCACAACTTCCGGCGCGGGGAGATCTCTGGCAGCACCATGCGCAGAGCGTCTGCGAGATCGTTTCCTACGTCCAATCCAGTTACGGCGGCGACCATGGGCGCACCTACCTGACCGGTTTCAGTTTCGGAGGCAACGGAGTCTTCGACGTCGCGCTGCACGATTCTTCACTTTGGGCGGCGCTTTGGTCCGTGGACCCGACGCGTGTGCCTCAGTCGGACCCGTGTCTTCCGGTCTGGCTTTCCTCCGGAGAGGCGTCCCGGCCGAACCGCTCCAGGCTCATCGAACGCCTGCGGCTACGGTTGCCTGGAAACGGTGCTGATGACCGGGTCTACTCCGACGAGGGTCTCGATCACGTCGGCACCGCGACCTCGGCCTTCAAAAGCGACAGGGTCTACAACTGGCTCCTCTCCAAGCAGATCTGATCCCGCCTACCATTGCGAGTCTGACCCATCCAAACATTGCAAACAGATCCCCCCTCCCTCCGCTGGGGGGAGGAGAGTAAGCAGGCGCCGGCGTAGTTCATAACTTCGTCTGGAGCGCCAATCAGCTGAATTTCAAGAAATTTCAGAACGATCGCTTGTTAGCGACAGCGCCACGGTACAGGCAGGAAAAGACGATTGCCGCCAGCAGGGTAGCTGCACCGGCGACAACAAAGCCGGTGCGGAAGCTTGATTGATGGATCAACGCTCCCATGCTGGCCGAACTGAGCATCATGCCAAGGTAAATGCAGCTGTTGTAAAGCCCCATCCCCAATCCTCGCTGACTCGCCGGCAACACGATAACCACCAGAGAACTCAAAGCGGTGAAACTCACTCCCATGCCGGCACCAAGTAGCGCGGCAGAGAGGATCAGCCCGACAAGGGTGCTGCTGATGCCGGTAAGCCCCAGCCCCAAGGCGCAGACCGCCAGTCCGATGGCGGACATCATGCCACGGTCGACCCGATCGCTCAGATGGCCGAAGGGAATGCGCAGCAACACGTTGACCAGGGCCTGCGCAGCGAAGACGATGCCTACCTGCTGCACATCCAACCCGTGTGAACTGGCATGCAGCGGCAGAAACGAGATGAACATGCCGAAACCAAAGCAGCCACCCATGGTGCCGGCTAGCGCGGCGATCAACGGCCGGTTGCCCAGAAGTCCTGCCGATTTTTGCCCCGGCTCTCCGGCGGGGTGGCTTTCACTGCAGTGCGGGGTCTCTTGAGGCAAAAAGGCTATCACCCCCAGCAGGGCCAGGAAGATCAGAGCGCCGGAAAGGAGAAAAACCTGCTTCATGCCAAGGACGCGCGCGAGCAGGCCGCCGGCCGCGGGGCCGATGGTCATGCTTATATAGACTGCGGTAGTGTACCAACTGTAGGCGCGCCCCAGGTGGGAGCTGGGGGTGGCCTTGGCCACAGAAGCCATCATGGTGGGGGTAAAGGCAGACAGGCCGGTGCCGAACACCAGGTAGAACGCCCCCAGCATGAGCGGCCCTCGGCTCAACGGGATCAAAAAGGAGGCCGCACTCATCAGCACCAGACCTGCAAGCAGTACCGGCCGAATGCCGATCCGGTCCGAAAGCAGGCCGGCGGGGACTGCCAGCAGTCCGGCGGAGAGCATGAAAGCCGCGTTTATCAGGCCGATCTGTGTAGTACCCGCCCCCAGCTCTGCCGCAAAGAGTGGCAACACCGGCATGCGCATATAGGCGCCCAGGAAGCAGGTGAGGCCGATGGCGCAGCAGATGAGCACCTGGGACGCGTGTCCGCCTGAATCGCGCGCCCCGGGTCGCCGCTCCCCTGCCGGGAAATGTGCGGCTGATCCGTCCTGCTCTGTCTGATGCATCAGTTCGTTATCGACGCTTCGAATGGTCTTTACCTCAGGCGGGACATCGGCCACGACGCTATGACTTGGACATACCGGGCCACTGCACGATAAACCAGGCTGCGCCGAGAATCCAGTGTTGATTGGAGCGGATGTGCGGAAATGAGTCAACTGAATTTGTAGGAGCGGCACTCCTGCCGCGTTCAACTGCAGGATAATCACGGTGCGGGAGGGGGAGCACAACGGCAAATGTTTAGGAGGATCTAGAGGCGTTGTGCAGGCAGGTAGTTGCAGGGCGTTGCCGCGGAGTGCGGGGAGCTTTAAGAGTCGAGCAGTTCCCGGACTCTCCTGGCCAGTTCAATCGGAGAAACCGGCTTCATCAGAACATCCAACTGTTCGTCGACGTTATCCTGCTTTTGCAACACGTCAGCCAGATAGCCGCTGGTAAAAAGGACCTTTATCTCTGGTTGGATCGCCCGTATCTCATCAAAGAGATCCATGCCGCTTTTGACAGGCATGATCAGGTCGGTGAAGACCAGCTTTATGCTCTCCCTGTTTAGCAGGAACTTGTCAACGGCATCCTTGCCGTCCAGCGCCAGGATGGTCCGGTAGCCGAACTCCTGCAGCACCGAATCGACCATTTCGCGGACATGTGCATCATCTTCCACCACAAGGATGGTTTCCGATCCTCTTTTGAGATCGGCGAGCGACTCTTTCCTCTTGTATTGTGGGTGCTGGTCGCGGGCAAGCGGGAGGTATATTTTGAAGGTGGTCCCGTGCCCGGGTTCGCTGCTTACTTCGATATACCCCTTATGCTGCTTCACGATGCCATAGACTATGGAAAGTCCCAGGCCCGTTCCCTTACCAACCTCTTTCGTCGTGAAGAATGGTTCGAAGATCTTCCCCTTGGTAGTTTCATCCATTCCCTCTCCGTCATCCGAGACGGACATGACGGCGTACTCGCCCCGGATGCCATAGCCATGAGACCGGATGAACTGCTCGTCGAACTCTACGCGGCCGGTAGCAACAGCAAACGCCCCCCCATTAGCCATGGCGTCGCGCGCGTTAGTTGCCAGGTTGATGATCACCTGCTCTATCTGCCCCCTGTCTGCAAATATGGTGAGCGGTTCTGGAGCCAACTCGGTGTTAAAGGTGATATCCTCGCCGATGATTCTTCTCAAAAACTTGCCGACGCCTTGAACAATTTCGTTCAGGCTACTCTGAGTTTTGTGCATCTCCTGTTTCCGGCTGAAGGCAAGTAAACTGCGGGTGAGGTTCGCCGCCCGTTCAGTCGATGCCAGAATCTGTTCGACCATCTCCTTCTTTGGATCGTCAGGCGCCATCTTCATTTCCAGCATCAAGCCGTAGCCGCCTATCACTGTCAGCAGATTGTTGAAGTCGTGAGCAATGCCGCCGGCAAGATGCCCCACGGCCTCCAGCTTCTGTGAATGCCGCAGCTGGGCTTCAAGGTTCTTGCGATTGGTAATATCGCGCACAAAGACATGAATGGCAGGTTTGCCTTCGTGCATGATCAAGGTGGCCGTTTCCTCTCCAAAGAAAGTGCCGCCATCCAATCTTTGATATTTCACCTCTATGACAGGAAGCTTCCCCGTTTGCCTGCCGGCCGTCTCCACATGCTCTTTTACCAGTGCCTTCGAGTCCGGATGGACAAAGTCGAGCATGTCCTTCGACAGTATCTGCTCCGGGCTGCTGGCGCCTAGCATCTGCACCCCGGCATCGTTTATGAAGACGACTTTCCCGGCGCTCTTGATGAAGATGATGTCTTGGGACAGTTCCACCAACTGGCGATAGCGCTCTTCACTCTCCCTTAGCGCCTCCTGCGCCTTGCGGTCAAAGGAGAGGTCATGGCGGGTGACCAGTATGCTGA
>Ga0209317_1002240_pt1 | contig 14380 bp, 11 predicted proteins | sample RifGroB2_FD_183994 | JGI IMG/M metagenome (GOLD analysis project Ga0209317, IMG submission 183994) | Soil microbial communities from Rifle, Colorado, USA - Groundwater B2 (SPAdes) (version 2) | ecosystem: Environmental > Terrestrial > Soil > Unclassified | place: Rifle, Colorado | collected... | reverse complement strand
TCCAGTTCGGTGTAGGCGTCGGCGATCATCCACTGGATAGCCTGAAAATCGCTGATCTTCTGACCAAACTGCGACCGCTCGGTGCTGTACCTGGTGGCGAAGTCCATGGCGGCGAGCCCTAATCCCAGGGCAAGCGAGCCGATGCCGATCCTCCCGCCAGCAAGCTCGCTACCTGCAATCCGGAAACCGTCATTCAGCTGCCCCATCAGCGCATCCTTAGGAATGCAACAGTTGTCGAAAATCAGCTCGTGGGTGGCGGCGGCATGCTGGCCGGTCTTCTCTTCCTCTCTACCGATCGTGAGTCCTGGCGTCCCCTGCTCGACCAGAAAACAGCTGATCCCCTTCCCTTTGGGCGCCTCCGGGTCGGTTACCGCCCATACCACGAAAACGCCTGCGTAGGGGGCGCTGGTTATGAAAACCTTGGAGCCGTTCAGCACCCACTGATCTGCATTGAGCCGCGCCGTGGTAGTCATGCCGGCCGGGTCCGAACCTGCGCCGGTCTCAGTGAGGGCGAAGCTTCCCGCGGCATACTCCCCGGAACAGATGCGAGGCAGGTAACTTTGTTTCTGTTCTTCGGAGCCGACCGCCTGGATCACCTCGCAGACCATGTTGTTCACTGAGACCGTTACTGCCGTCGAAGCGCAGGCCCTGGCTATTTCGGTCATAGCCACACTGAAGGCAACCACCCCCGCCTCAGTCCCGCCATATTCCGCCTTAACGTTCAACCCCATGAATCCAAGCTCGGCGAGCTTGCGCAAATTGCCTAGAAAAGCGGGCCGATCCCCCTCCCGATCCAGCTTTGCCGCCAACGGCTCCAGTTCGGCTCGGGAAAAATCGCGTGCAGTATCCTGGATCAGCTTCTGTTCTTCGGTAAGTTCAAGAAACATGGTTCCTCCTGGTTAGGGCATCGTGGCATCAAAGTACATCCGCGCGCCGAGCTGATCAACAAGAAAACCACGCTGGTGTGGTGCCAGTATGAAACTGGGCGCAGCTGTTCTTATCCCTGGGCAGATAAAACAGCAAGAGCCGAAAATATTATCATTTTTTGTTGCGTATACGGAAAATTGTGTCGTAGTATCCAGCAGACTTCCCGAACCCCTTAACGATGAGAGAAAACATGAACTTGCGCCTAGGCTACAACTTTATCCGGATATCTCTGGCAAGCGGGGTAATCATCTCGCTGACGGGGATCTATTCGGTGTTCCAGATCATCGCCATCAGCGCTGAAGGTAACCTTTCGCGGCACTACGCCTATACCACCCTGATCACCCTTGCCCTGGACGCCATCATTATCGCGGCGGTCTTTGCCGTGCTGGCTACCAGAAAGCTTGCCAAGCGGGTCAAGGTGATCGCCGGGGCGCTGGACCGGGGTGCAGAGGGGGATCTCACCACGCGTTTGGAGGTGGGTTCGGATGACGAATTCGGCAGGTTGAACGAGAACTTCAACGTCATGATGGAGAAGCTTTCCGGGGTGGTGAGCAGGGTCAGCGACTCTTTATCGGAATTAAAGCTGATCGCCGGAGATATCAACGACGTCGCCAAGAGCGGGCTGACGGCTGCAGAGCTCCAGTCCGAAGGGATCAATGCCGCTTCAGATGCCGTGCATCATATCAACCAGACGGTACTCCAGATCGTGCAGTGGATGGAAGGGCTCTCCAGCTCCGCCACCAACAACTCCTCGTCGATACTGGAGATGTGCGCCGGCATCGAGGAGGTGAACCAGCATGTCGAAGCCTTAGGTAGCGCTGTAGATGAAGTCAGCGCCTCCATAATCGAGATGACCGCCGCCGAGAAGCAGATCGGCGCAAGCGCCAATAGCCTCATGCAGGAATCCACTACAGCCTCCTCCCTGGTGGCCGAGTTGGACGTGTCCATCAAGCAGGTTGGGGAAAACGCCCTGCAAACCGCGGCCATCTCCCAAACCGTGCGCCAGGATGCGGAAGACGGGCGCCAAGCGGTAGAGGCGACCATCACCGGCATAATCGAGATCCGTGACTCCTCCCGCTCCACCGTCCAGGCGATAGAGAATCTCGCCGTCAGGGCTATCGACATCGGCAAGATCCTCCTGGTGATCGATGAGGTGGCCGAACAGACCAAACTCCTCGCACTGAACGCATCCATAATCGCGGCGCAGGCGGGAGAGCACGGCAAAGGTTTTGCCGTGGTGGCGGAAGAGATCAAGGACCTGGCCAAGCGCACCAGCAAGTCCACCCAGGAGATCGCAGGGATCACCAAAGGGGTGCAGGAAGAGACCCAGCGCGTGGTCACCGCCATCAAGCTCTCCGAGCAGCGTATCGTCGAAGGGGAAAAGCTGTCACAGCGCTCAGGTGAGGCCCTGCACAAGATAGTTTCGGGGGTACAGCAGGCGACCGGGCAGGTGAACGAGATCGCGCAGTTTACCGAGGCTCAGTCGCGTTTGAGCCAGGATATGAGTCACGCCATGCAGCGCGTAGCCGACATGGTACGCCAGATCGCCAGGGCGACGCGCGAACAGGGACGCGGCAGCGAGCAGATCATATCCGCCGTGCAGCGGATGAAAGACGTGACAGCACAGGTGGGGATCTCGACGCGGGCCCAGAGCGAAGCCAGCAACCACATCGTTCGCTCCACCGAAGAGATAACGGATACCATCGGCAACGTGAGGAAGGCATGCGAGGATGAGGCGAGCAGTTCGGAGATGATCGTACAGGCGATGGAAAATATCCGGCACTCGTCGCAGGGGAACGTGGATAATACGCGGGTCATGAACGGTGCGGTAAGCGGGCTCTCGCGCCAGGTGGCGCTACTGCAGCAGAAGATGACCGGACTGGTATATGACAGGAAATTGGAAGGATCGGGGGATAAGGAATAGATTGGGCGATTTGGAGTTTGAACTCTTTCGAACTACCATCCACGACTTTGCCTCTGCTCCCCCCTTTGAAAAAGGGGGCGGGGGAGATTTGGCCCAAGATGCTACAGCGAGCAGCGTGCCACGGAAGGCAAATCCCCCTAAATCCCCCTTTGCCAAAGGGGGACTTTCTTTTGCACCCTGCGCCACTCAAGATCAGCATTTCGTAGGTCGGGTTAGCGCAGCGCAACCCGACACCCACGCCTTAATCCAACCATCCTGACCAATGGATATCTCAATGAGAGATGGGCCGCGGGCCTCAAAGTCCCCTCTCCCCTTGTGGGAGAGGGCTAGGGAGAGGGGGAAAAGTTCAGCCTATTGCCCAGACCTCTGAATGCCGCGGGCGAGTCTGAATTGCTTGAAGAATTCCTCAGCAGGGCGGGTGCGCCCTTTAGCCGCATCGGCCTCGGCGGGAGCCAACAAGCGAGCCAGCGCTGCCGCGCGGCAGCGCTGGTCGGTAAAGGATCGGCTATCTTCTTCAGCGAGCTTCATAGGTTCATCCTTCAATTTATCGTCTATCATTCAGCACCTATTTCCCATTCAACTAAAGCGGGCTGAGTGCCGACTTCTGCAGGCCGAATCTACCACGCCCCCCGCGATAGCGTCAAGACCAACCCATCTCACTTCTCCACCCGCACCACGCCCACCTTCCCCACTCCGCTGCAGGCAATATAAATATCCCCTTCCGGCGTTGCCACCATATGCCGTATCACTCCGCCCCCCGAAGGAATCGGCCAACTGGCGAACTTTTTGGTCTGGGGCAGGAAACGGACCATGGTGTTCGGTTTGACGCCGGATTCGCTGTACCAGACGGAGCCGTCGGGCAGGCTAGCGATGCCGTAGGGGGCCGACTTGCGCCCGCCCGGGGAGGGCCACTCCTCGACTTTGCCGGTCCGCGCATCGAGCCGCCCGAGATAGCCGCGCTGATAGTCGGTATACCAGACCATGCCGTCCGGAGTTATAGCAATCCTTCGGGGACGGGCATCTTTGGTGAGCTGATACTCTTTGATCGACATGGTAGCCGGATCGATGCGACCGATTTTGTTGGTGCCGAACTCGCAGAAGAACGGGATGCCTTGAAGGTCGATGACGATCCCATACGTGCGGGCATCTTCGGTAGGCACGCGCTTGAGGTTAACCTTTCCGGTAGCAGGGTCCAGCTTCCCTACGAAGTTCCCCTTCTGCACTGTGAACCAGAGGGTTCCCGCGGCATCGAAGATAAGTGTATGCGGATCCCCGGCAGCTTTATCGGACATGGGAAACTCTGTCACGGCGCCGCTTTTCGGATCGAGCTTACCGATATACCCCTTGTAATTGGCCGTGAACCAGATGTTACCGGCGCTGTCCGCGACGAGCCCGTGCGGACCTGAATCCGGCGTTTTCAGAGGGTAGGACCGGAACTTGCCGGTTTTGACATCGAGCCGTCCCAAGGTGTTAGAGCCCATGCCGGTGTACCAGAGTGCGCCGTCCGGGGCAACGGCTGGATCGTGAGGAAATCTGTCAGTCGATGGGATGCTCCATTCCTGAATCTTCACCGAGGCCGCGGCGTAAACGAGAGTGGTGCATAGAGCCAGCATGATAACGAAACACGCAGATAGCTTCCGGTTCATCATATCGGATCTCCTTTTTTGATTCTTCTGCACGACATTATAACTGTTCCCTCTCCTGGCAGGCACTGCCATTAAGTTACCCAAGTCGGCGCTAATCTTCATCGCTTTTTTAATAACTCTTCCTTCTAACGTAGGGGCGAACCTTGTGTTCGCCCTGGTCCGGGGAGATTCCGATGGAAATGGCAAACAGCAAACCTGGGCGAACACAAGGTTCGCCCCTACAGTTATCCCCGGAGGGTAGGGCTAGGGAGGGTGAGGCCCATACCGGCTTTTCACCCTCTCCCCACCTCTCTCCCATCAAGGGAGAGGGGGCTTGTGCTTCCCCCCTTCCGACCTCCCCCCTCCGGGGGGAGGAGAGTTAGTTGGAGCGGGGAAAAAGGATCTTTCTCGAGGAAACGCAACGATTATTCACCTGGAGGACACCTGCGGTGTCAATAGCCGCCAAAGAGCGGGCCGGCGTTAAACCTGCGCTTCCACTCTTCATAATCGATCACATAGTTGTAACCACATACGGTTGTGAGAGTTCGATCTGCAACGATATCGTGTATTGCTCTTCCTCCCGCGACGGTAAGGCCGGCAGGACCGAACGGGTTGTACTTCATAGCGTCGTCGGTGAGGAACAGATAGTCGCAGATGAACAGCACATCTTCGAAGATGTATAGGGTGAAGCCCGGAGTGTGCCCGCCAATATGGAAAGCCTCGATGCCGTTATATTGAAAGTTATCGGTAAAAGTGACATCGAAAGGGAAAGGTCGGCTGATCTCGTGAAGGGAATCTTCTTTGTGGATACGCACCTCTGCGGCAAAGAGATCCCGATAGAGGTTGGACGCGCCAAGGAAATGGTGGTGAGTAAAGAGGATGGCGTCGGTTTTCGCGAGCGAGCTGTCGAACGATGACGGGCAATCGATCCAGCAAGAGCCTTGGCCGGTCTCGATGCGATAGGCGGCGTGCTCTATTCCGAGAGCGGGTTGAGAGTTGAGCCTGGTGACCTTGTCGTTCACCGCGACGGCCGCTACGCGAAAACGGGCCGAGCATTCTTCAGCAGTTATGAAATTATTTTGAGCAGCGCCGCAGAAGGGACAGTTGGTGGGATGAAACCCGATCATGTTGAAGCCGCAGACCAGGCAGACATACTGTTCGCGATTCATGCAAGCCTCCTTTGGAAAAAGTAAGACTTGATTATCGCAGCAAAAACTGGAACGGCAATGCGTGCTGCAGAATTGTCGCGTTTAATTTTGCGGATAAATCCCGCCTCTCCTGCGGGGTGAGGTCCAGGGGCGGGGCCCTCAGGAGGGAACACTGTCCTTGGGGGATTACTGCAAGTCGTTTTGCTTCGCGCGCGCCTTTTTGTCGGCGGTCAGATGCAGTTGGCAGTGCAGGCAATAGCGCAAATACAGCAGGGTCATACCGTTGACGTGGAAATAGTTCTTGCAACGTGGACACCTGGCGACAGCTGAGAAGGCGGTGACTGCGAGAAGAATGACAAACCAGATGAAGAACACCGGCAAAGAATCCTGGAACGAGTGGGTGATCTTCTGCGTGACCCACATGGTCGGCAGATAGATGATCAGTACAAACCACAGTAACCAGCGCCGTTTGCGGATCTTGGCCAGCCCCGGACGTAGAATCGATATATCCTGTGCCAGAATGCTTTCGGCAATACTGTCAGCATCACTTTTTTCGGCCAGGCTTCCGGCATAATTACTTTCGATCTCGCTGTTTTCTGCCTGCTTCTTCACGGCATCACTGCTCTTGGCTACATTACTGTCATTCTGCAAAACGACCTCACTCAAAGAAAAGCGGCTGCCGGATTTCCTCCTGCCGGTCGGTATATTACTTGGCGGGTAAAGAATCCTTTTTAGCTGTGCCGTCGTCACGGTATTTGATGGTGAGACCCTTCAGAAAGTTTCTCAGCAACTGATCGCCGCATTCTTTGTAGTTTTCGTGGGTTTTAGCACGGAAAAGCGCGCTGAGTTCCGACTTTGAGGTCGGAAAGTCTGCCAGCTTAAACACCGCGAGCATCTCTTCCTCTTTCAATTCCAGCGCAATTCTTATCTTCCTCAAGATCTCGTTATTGGTCAGGAGGGGCGCGGCCTTCTTTGCCTGATCCGCCTGCCCTTCCCTCTTGCCACGTTTGTGGGCGATAAGTCCGTCCAGGAAACTCTCAAGGACCAGGTCGCTGCACTCAACGAAACCTTCCTCGTCTTCCTTCTTCACCAGCGCGGTTATGTCGGATTGTCCCATTTTAAGGCCGGAGAGTTTGAAGATTTCCACCACCGTCTGGTTATTGATATTGATCGCATAGCGGAGCCTGCGGAATACGTCATTGTTGGTCATCAGATGCTCCTGTAATTGCGCAAAGGTCGATGCTATAAAAGGCGGTTTGAGGAGTGGGGTACACACTGCATCTCTCAAGCAGCCAAGTCGTTATAGATAGCATTTTGAGGTGCAACCGGCAACCCTTTAGATAGTAACTGTAACAGCTGACTCCCCCAGCCCCCCACCCCCCACTGCCGTTAAGTTAAGGGTTGCCGGCTCTTCACTCCCCTCCCGCAAAGGCGTAGGGTGGGCACTCCGTGCCCTCTTGCCCCTACGCCATGCCTCATTGAGGTGGGCAGGGGCTGCCCACCCTACAACTGGAGGCCTGACAAAAAAACAGCGCCCTCTTTCCACGAAAGAAGGCGCTGTTGTCTTAATATGTCCCTGTCGAAAAGTCCCCTCTCCCCTTGTGGGAGAGGGTTAGGGAGAGGGGGGATTTACTAGCCACCGCCGCCAGCCTTCACGCGTGCCCTACCTTAATCCCAAGCTTGGCGTAAGTAGGCTCAAGCACCGCGTCTATCTCATCGCTATCCAGAGTCTCCTTAGCCACGAGTTGGACCGTCAGCATCTCAAGCGCGTCCATGTGGGTTTCCAGAAGAGTACGAACCTCTTCGTAGCACCCCGTGACGATGGATCTGATCTCGGAGTCGATCTCCAGCGCGGTAGCGTCGCTGAAGTTCTTGCCAGTCTGCCCGCCACTTGCTCCGGGATTGGTGCTTTCGTGGTTGCCGAAGGCAACGGGTCCAAACGCGTCGGACATGCCCCATTCGGTGACCATCTTGCGCGCGGTATCGGTGGCCCGGGCCAGGTCGTTCCCAGCCCCGGTCGTGGTGGTATTGAAAATGAGTTCCTCGGCTGCCCGCCCGCCCATCAAAACCTTGAGGTGACCGTCCAGCATTTCTTTGGTGTAGCAGTAGATATCCTCGGTCGGGATCTGCAGGGTGACGCCAAGCGCCCGCCCTCTCGGGATGATGGACACCTTGTGCACCGGATCGCAGCCCGGGACAAGCTTTGCCACCAGCACGTGGCCGGCCTCATGGTATGCCGTACTCAGCTTCGACTTATCCGAAAGTACCATCGACTTCTTCTCGGATCCCATCAACACTTTGTCCTTGGCGCTGTCGAAGTCGGCCATCTCCACCAGGTCCTTGTTCGATCTTGCCGCCAGAATGGCAGCCTCATTGACCACGTTGGCAAGGTCGGCTCCGGACATGCCGGGCGTTCCCCGTGCTATCACCAGCAGGTCAACCTCTGAGCTTAGCGGGACGTTTTTGGAATGCACCTTGAGAATCTCCGCGCGGCCGCGGATATCAGGTGAGCCGACTGTCACCTGACGGTCAAAGCGGCCCGATCGCAACAGAGCGGCATCGAGAACTTCTGGACGATTGGTAGCTGCAAGAACGATGATCCCGGAATTGATGGAAAAGCCATCCATCTCCACCAGAAGCTGATTCAGAGTCTGGTCCCGCTCGTCACTGGCACCGCCGCCGCCGACATCGCGTTTGCGCCCTACCGCATCGATCTCGTCGATGAAGAGGATGCAGGGTGCGGCCTTTTTGGCCTGGGCAAAGAGATCCCTCACCCTGGAAGCTCCGACGCCGACATACATTTCGACAAACTCGGATCCGGAGATCGAGAAGAACGGCACACCGGCTTCTCCTGCCACGGCGCGGGCCAGGAGCGTTTTCCCGGTTCCCGGAGGGCCAACCAAGAGTACGCCGCTCGGCATCTTGCCGCCCAGGTTGGTGAACCTCTGCGGGCTCTTCAGGAAGTCTACGATTTCCATGAGGTCGGCTTTAGCTTCTTCGGCTCCCGCTACGTCCTTGAAGCAGGTCTCAGTCAGGGAGCAATCGACCAGTCTTGCCTTGCTGCGACCGATCCCGGCGTACCTTCTCAGAACGACTAAAAGCGCCAACGCCACCAGCACTATGATGCTGATTTCGAACCACTGCACCTCGCCCCCCGGAGGAGTTGAGGAAAAGTCGATGTGCTTCGCCAGAAGCAGTGTTGGCAACTCTGCGCCGGCAGGCAGGAACAGATTGAACTTTTCGCCGGACTTACTCTCTGCAGTTATCTTCTCACCGGCAATTTTTACTTTTACGATACTACCTGAGTTAACCTTGTCTGCGAATGTAGTATAGCTGATCTGGTTTTTCTTTTCGGTTTGAGAGTGCGTCCAGGTGGATTGACCATACCAGACTGCTCCAGCAACCCCTAAAGCCACAGCCAATACCAACAGTCTCATATTCTTAGTGTTACCCATATAGCTCCTGTTACTTCACAAATAGTAGTTAAACGTTAGTTCAGACAGATACGGCTTCACGATGACATCGAAATGCGCTGAGAATTTGTCCAGTGGATCTGGTTAGATTATTAACACGTTCATAGGTTTGATTTGCCTTTAAAGGCGCTGCAAAAAAAAGAAGACTTCTATTTTTACTCCAATGGTCACTTTTTTGTATAGACAAATTATCTTAATAGTTAGGTACTTACAATCGCAGATGGAATGCCGAGCCTAAGTAGTTCCTAAAAGTTCTGGAAAGTTGTTGCTCTGCCGGAGTCTTTCAAGCGCAGCGAATTCTGTGTTATCGGCCTCACCGCGCTCGTGGACCGTGGGCGAACACAAGGTTCGCCCCTACGGAAATTTCGAAAAAGGGGGTAGTCGGTTAGAACCCCCTATCCGGCTGACAGCATAACCGCATACCACTACCCCCTTTACCCCGTTCCCAAGCTCCAGCTTGGGAACGGGATGGCTCGCGAAGCACCAGCTTCGCTACTGCATCCCCCCTGCTTCTCCACTCCCACCGTTAGGGGAAGAGTGGAAACGACAGCCGGAGTCAGGGTGATGCGAAGCTGGAGCTTCGCCTCCTAGTGCATTCCCAAGCTGGAGCTTGGGAACGAGAACAAAAGAAGGGCGCCCTTTTTGGGGGCGCCCTTCTCACCTTCTCACCTTCTCACCTTCTCACCTTCTCACCTTCTCACCTTCTCACCTTCTCACCTTCTCACCTTCTCACCTTCTCACCTTCTCTGCAGTTCGCATCAGTACCGTGAAAAGTCCCCCTTTGAAAAAGGGGGATTTAGGGGGATTTGCCTTAAGGTGCCCTCGGCACTCCGTGGCTACCTGGGTAAAATCCCCCCCGCCCCGCCTTTTACAAAGGAGGGAGGTGTTATGCCGCAGATCAGCACTAATCAGGTAATAAAAAAGGGCGCCTTTTGGGGGCGCCCCTTTCACCTTTCACTTCTCACCTTTCACAGGTTCCATCTACTTACGCAGCAGCTTCACGATTGCGGAGAAATCCTCTTCCCCCCTGCCGTCGGCCACGGCCTGCGTGTAGATCTCGTGTACGATCTTTGCAGCGGGAAGGTCCAGGTCCAGTTTCTCGGCGGTCTCCAGCACACGGGTCATCTGGGCATGAACGTACTTGAGGGCGAGGTTGCGGCTGAAATCTCCGCGCGCTATGCTGCGCCCCTTGGAGTGGAATAGCGGCGAGGCAACGCCACCGGAGTCGAGCACCTCAAGGATCTTGTCTGCCTTGAATCCCATCTTCTCGCCAAATACCAATCCCTCGGAGAGCGACTGCATCATTTCGGCCTGCAGCAGGTTGACGATCAGCTTCATCCTGGTGGCGTCGCCGACCTTGCCGACATGGATGATGTTGAGGCCGAAGTAGGAGAAGGGCTCGCGGCAGCGCCCCAAAAGGGCTTCATCGCCACCGGCCAGGATGGTGAGCAGGCCGTTTGCCGCATGTTCCTTGCTCCCCCATACCGGGGCCTCCAGGAACATGACGCGGCGCTTCACCGCCTCCTGGGCTATGCGCTCGATGGTTTCGATGCAGTGGGTCCCCATGTCAACCAGGATGGTGCCGGGATCGATCCCCTCCATCACCCCTCCCGCACCAAAAACCAGGAAGTCGCTGTCCGGGACGATGACAATTACCAGGTCCTGCCCCTTTGCGGTTTCCATCGGGGTAGCGCCGACCTTCACGCCAAGCTTGGCAAGTTCCGCGACCGCATTAGTGTCCTCATCAAACACCGTGAGTTGATAATCCGACTTGGCAAGATTGGCTGCCATGTGCACACCAACTGTCCCCAACCCAACAAAACCGATCTTTTTCAGCATGGTAACCCCCAGTAAGTAGCCGATGCGCGAGGGCATCAGCGGATAACAGCTCAACCCCGCAAAGCAAGGTTGAATGGTTGATAGGATAACTTCAGGTCCTCATTATAGCTACACCGGTCCTCATTATAGCGGAATCATGCCGGGCTGCAATCACGGTTTTCAGTTTTATCTGGACTTTACCACCCCCACCCGATCACAGAGATGGTAGAGCGGACAACTGGAACAGCGTGGCGACACCGGAGTGCACTGGTTCTGCCCAAAAGTCACCAGCAGGTCGTTGATGATGATCCAGTACTCGGGCGGCAACTTCTTCCTGAGAGCCATCTCCGTCTGCTCGGGAGTACGGGTAGTTAGGTAGCCCCACCGGTTGCAGATCCTGTGGACATGGATGTCGACGCAGATGCCGGCTTTGCCATAGCCAAGGGTCAGCACCAGGTTCGCCGTCTTTCTCCCCACTCCCTTGAATTTCAGCAGGGTCTCCAGTTCGTCGGGGACGCTCCCCCCGTGCAGTTCCGCCAGTTGCCGGGATATCTCAAGGATCTGCTGCGCCTTGACGTGGTAGAACCCGACCGGGTAGATGGCAGTTTCGATCTCTGCGCTGCTTAACCTGGAGAGTTTTTCAGGGGTGTCGGCGAGCCCGAACAGGCGCATGGAGGCCTCGGCGGTGGTCTGGTCCCGGGTCCGAAGCGAAAGAATGCAGGAGATCAATACTTTGAAGGGATCGTGATCCTGTGTGGCGACGATGGTAACTGCCGGAGTGACCCACCCTTTTACCGCCTCGGCAAGAATCGCAATCGCCTGGTGGATCTCGGCGTCCTTCACGCTAGAACCTGTTCCTAAAGATACGCATCAGCAAGACGCCCAGAATGGAGGAGAGCAGACCGACGCATACCAGCAGGACACCGAAGCTTCTCCCCTCCCCCAGGCCGAACAGTTCCTGGTTTTTCATGAATGCTATCAGCCCGAGCCCAGAGAAGGTGAAAATCCCTCCCAGGACGAATATCGTGAGCGCAACTACAGCGCCCGCTATGCCTTTCCTTCTTGCCACAGCTACCCCTTTTGCACGGCGAAATATAATGCTTTCTTATACAAGAAGCGTTTCGTCAAGGCAACTGATAAGTGAAGCCGTTAGCAGTTGCACAAAAAGTCAAAACACCTATAATGCGCTCTGTCATAAATACTTGGAGAGACAGATGAAAAACCTGGTCGACCTGCACATGCATTCCACTTACTCTGACGGCGTCCGTACGCCGACTGAACTTGTTACCATGGCTTCCTCACTGGGCCTTAAAGCCATAGCGCTGGCCGACCACGATACGGTAGACGGTATCGATGAGGCGCTCGCGGCCGGGGCGGCCTGCGGCCTTGAGGTACTGCCGGCGCTGGAGTTCTCGGTGGCTTTTGGCTCCTACACCGACGTGCACCTTCTGGGCTACCTGCTGGATCACCGCGACCCGGCGCTGCTCGCCACCCTGCGTGAGTTCCGGGAAAAAAGGGAGACGCGCGGCGAGGCGATCGTGGACCGGATCAATGAAAAACTTGCCTTTGAGGGGAGAAGCGCTATTTCCAGCGCTGAGGCGGCGGCACTTGCAGGCGGAGCGCTGGGACGCCCACACATCGCCCAGGTGCTGATGGCCAAAGGGTATGCGCGCGACATGCAGGACGCCTTCAGTCACTACCTGATCCCCTGTGACGTGCCCAAGCGTTACTTCCCTGTGGAAGAGGCGCTGGCAACGGTGCGCAGACTGGGAGGGGTGGCAGTCCTGGCCCATCCCACCACCATCACCGCCGAGCGCAACACGCTGACCGGGGTGATCGATGCGCTTTGCGGCATGGGTCTCGGAGGGCTGGAGGCTTTCAACAACGTCTGCAGCGAGCAGGAGAGCCACTTCTTGCGAAACTACGCGGAAAACAAAGGGCTGGTCTGGACCGGCGGTTCCGACTATCACGGCATCGAGGAAGGGATCAGCATGGGGACCGGCCGCGGCGCCATGGCGATCCCGTACAGTTGCGTGGAAGGACTTAAGCGGATGCGGCAGGGAGCGTAATAAAAAGGGGCCGCAAGGCCCCTTTTTCATTACCGTTTATTCAGGCAGTAGTATCAGTCTTTACCCGGCTTGAAGCTTATCACGTCCATCTCGCTTTCGACGTCCGCAACACCTTCCACTCCCCTGGCAATCTGCAGCGCGTCCTCGATCTCCGCTTCGGACTTGGCATGCCCGGAGATGGTTACCATTCCGTCGTCGGCCACGATGCAGAACCTGTGCGCGCTGGCGAGGCTGGACTTGAGCAGTTCGGCCTCGACTCTCTTGGCGAGGATGCAGTTGTCGAGACGGACCATGGATTCATCTTCGGCATCACGAAGGCGCTGGTCCTTGGAGGCCGCGATGATGGTCTCGACCATGGAACTTTGGGTGATCCGGCTGGTATTGAAAATCAGGTCGTAAGCGAGCGGGTCATTCCAGTTCCTGTTGAAATAGAAATGGATGAAGCCGCCCAGTTGGTGATCGCTTTTTCTTATCAATTCCCTGGCGAATTCCGGATCGATCCACTCCCGCTCGGCGAACTTCTCGACCCGGTCCTCGAAGGGAGCGATGAAGCGCACCTTCAGCACGTTATCGAGCCCTTTGATCAGGTCCTGACCGCCCCTGCCGTAAAGTATCACGTTTCCCTTCCTGGCGCAGTCGAGCAGGATCAGTTCCATGGTGGTCAACTGGGCTGCCTGCAGCCGGTCCTCGGCCGTCCTGTAGGAGGGAGGCTTCTCGTCGATCCTCTCCAGCATTTCCGCCGTAAGACCGTAACTGGGCGCCAATTCCTCGATCTTCACCCGGTCTACCAGGGTATATTTAAGCCTTTTTGCCAACTCCTTGGCAACGGCGTAGGCTCCTGTGCCCATCTCTCTGGAAAAAGTAATGATTGCCATTCGTGCCTCCTTTGCTAATGAAAAACCATCGCATCATAGCATGCAACTACAGCTGTATACAACACTTTTAGTGGGGATACCCGGCAGGGGAGCGAGCTTGGGGCGGTAAGGTCACCCGAATAAAGCTGATCTGCAGCATATGAGCTCCACCCTTTGTAAAAGGAGGGTTGGGGGGATTTACTCAGGCTGCTACGGAGTGCCGTGCGGCTTAACACCCCCTTCCATCCTTACCCATGTAGGGTGGGCACTCCGTGCCCACGCGCCCCCCGTACCCTCTTGCCCCAATGCCATGCCTCATCGAGGTGGGCAGGGGGCTGCCCACCCTACGTAGGAGAGTTTAGAGAGGTTGAATAAAGGTGGTACTTTCTCTGGGATAAAACACCGTCGCAGGCGGGGCCGGGTGCTAATCAGGTGAGTGGACGACGCAGATGAGGAGCAAGGGTGACTCCAGCTAAGGATATGGTCGGGGGCAATTTGGTGCGGCGGGAACGGGAGTAAAGGCTTGACGAGGCGGGGGAATG
>Ga0209317_1002239_pt1 | contig 14387 bp, 8 predicted proteins | sample RifGroB2_FD_183994 | JGI IMG/M metagenome (GOLD analysis project Ga0209317, IMG submission 183994) | Soil microbial communities from Rifle, Colorado, USA - Groundwater B2 (SPAdes) (version 2) | ecosystem: Environmental > Terrestrial > Soil > Unclassified | place: Rifle, Colorado | collected... | reverse complement strand
TCCCTGTTCTCCAGCGCAGTGCGCTGCCTCGTGGGCCTTGAATGCCTGGGGGTGGATCGATTCGATGGGAAAATTGCGGAAGACGTACTTCAGCTTGCCGCTAGCGATGTATTCGCGCTCTAGCTGCGGTAGGGTATCGCGGGAGTGGCGAGAGCAGAAAGGGCACTGGTAATCGGAAAACTCAATGAGCGTAACTTTTGCATCCGGTTGCCCTTTGAACGGATCGCCCTTGATCTCCAGAACCACATTTTGGGGTTCGGGAGGTGGAGCAGGCACTCTGCCCCTGAGCAGGGTCTTAATTTCTTGCAGTTCCTTCTGGATATTGGACTGGCCTCTTTTGATTTCTTCGAGGTCTTTCCTTAAGGCCTTTAGCTCTTCAGTGGATTGCGTGAAGCCTGGCTGAGAGCTGACGAAGGACATAAGGAGGAATGAAAAGAGGGCGGTGACATATTTCTTTCTCATAACTGTCCTACATAAAACAGGGCGGGCACCCTTTGCAAGGATAACCCGCCCTGTTCGCTTTACATGGTCTTCAGGGACCGTGATCCAGTACTACTTCGGTGGCGGTGGGACCAGGCAGGTAACACTCGAAGAATTACCCGACCCATCCGTAGCCGTGATCGTCGCATCCCCTGGGCCGACCTGAAAGTGCCTGATGGCAGCCGGACCCATCGTGTTCACAAAGGACACCCCAGACTTGCCAGGAGTCTGAGTGATCTTGATGGTCTCGCCGCTTGCCAGCACGTAGCTACCAATCTTGATGGTCGGCGTGCTGCAGATGTCGCTTCCAGATACCTTGTAGAAACCATCCTGGTTGGTGTTGCTAGCCTTCGGCACGTTCTTGCCGCTTGGGTTCACGCTCTCGACACACGAAACAACAGGTTTCGTGGTGTCCACTACCTGGATGGTAGCCGAGCAGCTTGATGTCAGGCCAACTCCGTCGGTTGCCGTGTAGCTGACCAGGATTGAGCCGATCGGGTATGTGCCTGCCGCCGGACCAACGACGGTCACGCCCGCGCAGATGTCACTTGCCGTGGCCAGGCCTGGTGTCACCGGGGCACCGGCTGGGCTGGTGCACTCCGCAGTTATAGGCGCAGGGCAGGAGATGCTCGGAGGAGTGGTATCGACTACCGTTACACTGGAGCCGCAGGAGTTTGAGTTTCCGGAGCTGTCCGTGGCGCTGCAAGATACCGGCGTGGTTCCCAATGGGAAACTGTTCCCTGATGCAGGGCAGCTTGTAGAAGCAAAGCCGCAATTGTCCGACGCGCTCGCGCTAAAGGTCGCAGTGGCGCTGCTTGATCCCGTGCACTCTGCCGTTTGGGGCGCCGGGCAAGTGATCGTCGGGGCCTCGGCGTCGACTACCGTGACGACTGCCGTGCAGGAATCCGATGCGCCCTTATCATCTGTGACCGTCAGCGTGACGTTGGTGGTTCCTTTGCTGTAAGGGTCGGCCGGAGATTGAGACAAGGTGATCGAGTCGCCGTCCGGATCGAAGGACCCTTTATCGACGCTCGCGTTTGCGGAACAGGTTCCTGGAGCGGTGTTCGTCGTCACGTTCTTGCAGATGGCGTCCGGCGGTTGGTTGTCCGGGGTCAACGGGTCTGTGCCCGCCACCACCTCGTCACCGTCGCTGATGCCGTCGCCATCAGTATCCGGGTTATTCGGGTCCGTGCCCAACGTGCCCTCTTCAACGTCGGTCAGTCCATCGCCATCAGAGTCAGGAACTTCGGCTGACGTTCCAAGAATGCCGACTGTGAACCCGTTCCAGGTTTCGTTGCTGAGGCTCCGCCAGGACACGGAACTGAAGGTCCCGAGGAAGCGGATGGTCCCGTGGGGCTCTCCCGTTCCCAGCAACTGGTACTCGAAGTTTCCACCGCCCAGGTCGACGACGTTCTTGAACGAGGTGCCGCAACCCCAGTAACCACAGTCATTGCCATTGGAAGGGTCTCCGAAACTCAGGATCTCGAAGTCCTTGTCGAACGCGTAGCCGTTGCCGTTGAGGCTCACGTAGGCGAACACAGGGTTGGCGACCGGTTCCGAGAACGTCAGCGTCTGCGTACCGGCGAACTTCAGAGCGACGATGTCCGTGCCCGTCGGGATGTTCGCGACTAGGTTACTCGTGTAGGGAGAGGTCGCGGGGTTCCTGGTAGTCCCGAAGAGACCGTTCGCATAATAGTCTGTCCCACCACTAGGCTGAAAGAAGTAGATCCCCTGTGGGTTCGTGTAGGTCACAGTGACCACGGAAGTTGGTGTTGTGATCGTTCCGACTCCCTCGAACCCAGCCGACGCGTCGAGATCCCCGCCCGTCCAGTCTGCCCAGAAGAAGACGAACGGCGCTGTTACCTCAACCCGGACATTGTCTACCAACGGGCCACAACGGCCGGTCTCGAGGCTTTCGAACTTGAGCTCTGTGGAGGAGGCGCTTGCCGTGAAGCTGAAGGACTCTTCTCGCCAGCCCAGGTTGAAGATGCTGCGGCCAGCGACGTTGAATGTAGTTGTCAAGGACCCAGCGCCGGCCGTGGCCGTCACGGTCTTGTCGAGATCGTTGCCAGCATCGAACAAACACTCAGGGTTCCCAGCCAGGGAAAACGACACTGTGTACGCCTGCCCGGACACCGTGTCAAAAGTCTGGGCGATCGTACCCCCAATGCCGCCGATCGTATCCTTGTTCAGGTCAATTGCATGCGCGCTACCGTCGGGGGAAGGCTGCCAATCCGATACCCAATTCATGCCGCCGCCGCCCACTGTCCAGGGGCTTCCCACCGTTCCCGGCGCCGCGGCTTCGAAACTACCATCGCTGAAGGCCTCGGCCCTCGCCGCGAGCAGCGCCAGCGTGAGCACCACAACTGCGCCCCAGGCAACGGCCCGGCGCGGGCGAATCCACGCAGCTGAAGGCATGCTCCTAGGGGAAGTTCGAAACGCCAAGATAAGACTTCCGAAGATTCTTTTCATGATTTTTTATCTCCTCTTAGTTTTTTTGGCGATGACAAAAAGGCAGGGAGGGCACCCTGACAGGAGCTGACCCGCCTCTCAACCAATTATAGCTTATAGCGATCACTATTTTTACCTTGTACTCTCCAGCAAAGTAAAGTATGTAGAGGTCTCATTTTTAAGTCTTTATTGGGACCTTGGGGGTTATTTGCCTACTAGGATACTTTTGGCGGGCGACCATATACTTCTGCGTCAGGCGGTCCGGGAGCATCTCAACCGAAAGCAGGGCGGCGCCGAGGTGGTGGTAAGTGAAGCTGGGGATGGGGTCGAAATCATGGATATGCTAACACGCCATTGTCCCGATGTTGTAATCTTACATTACAAGATGCACGGCCTCGGTCGCTTGTCCAAATTCTGCAACGAGGTATGTCGTCAATGCACAACAACCCGAATCCTCGTCATAACAGGCTACTCAGAGGAGGAAGCTGCTCTTGAAGCTGCTACAGGTGGCGTTCATGGGTATCTGACGAACCGAGCGCCTTTGACCGAGCTCTCAGAGGCTATCGATACACTTATGGCGGGAGGTCTTTGGCTTGACCCGAGGCTCCCACGCGGGATTTTTCAAACGTTCTTAAACGGGGCCGACAACGGAAGGGCAAAGCTGCGAAGGCTTAGCCGACAGGAGCTGAGAATCCTTTCTGTGCTTGCCCAAGATAAGAGCAACAAGGAAATCAGTTTCCAGCTTCACATCAGCGAAAAGACGGTAAAGAACCACGTCACGCATATCCTTGGTAAACTCGGAGTCAGAAATCGGCACGAGGCTCGACGCTATTTCCTGGGGGAAGACAGAGAATCTCAGGCCGCATCATCGTAGTGCCCGTTCATTCCTCATCTTCGGTCCCTGGCGAGTCCATCCTTATGACCGTTTGACCTCGCGCGTTTTCGGAAGTAAATTGGGCTTCTGTACAGCTTGGCTGAGGAGGACAGGGGATTCTTAAGCGTTCTTCACTACTTATCCTCTTGCTCTTAGCCGCTATTGTTTTTGTCGGGGCTAGGACCTATAACCTTTGGCAGAAAGGGCCATGGGATCTCCCAAAGCCGGCAAAAGCGAAGGTAGCTACGGTCAGTGAGGAGCCAAAGAAGGAAATTCCACGGCAGCAGTTGGTGAGCACGAAAAACATTATTGACAAGAATCTCTTCGACCCGGAGAGGGGAGCGGGTAGAACTCAAGAGACAGAGGCTTCAGCGGCCGCCGTTAGGCGGATAAGAAGCATGGTCCTCATGGGGACCGTGATCTTGGGTAGTAGCCGTTATGCGATATTGCGGTCGCCGTCTGATTCTCCGCCATCAGCGGCAAAAAGCCCGGCAGGTCAGCCGGATCAACTCCGGCTTAGGTTAGGTGACACGGTGGAAGGATTTAAGCTCTCCGAGATCCACGAGAGGAAAGTGGTTTTTTCCAAGGGGAGCTCCCAAGTGGAAGTGGCCCTCGATTTTTTCCGTAAAGGTGAGCAACCCGCGCAAAGCCCGGCAGGGGCGATACCGCCCAGGCCAGGGGTAGCGCCCAGCATCCCCCGGAGGCAAAATCTCCCTGCTCCTCCGGTCCCTCGATGATTTCTAAGGAGGCAACGATGGCAAGAAAATTTATTTTGTTGCTTTCGGTCTTTCTACTGACGGCGATTACCGTTACGCCGGTACCCATCGCAGGGCAAGAAACGCCTACTCTGACTCCGCCGCAGAAACAAGTCCAGCCTCCGGTAGCGCCGCCGGCTAGGGAAACCCCCTCTACGCCACAAGCGACACCGCCTGCGCGGGTTCCAGAACGCCGCTTGCTTCCTGCCCCGACGGTTGCCCGGTCAGCCGACATGGTCTCTCTTAATTTCAATCGCGCCGAGCTGGTTGAGGTGGTTCATGTCTTAGCGCAGCATTTAAAGCTCACCTACACCATTGATCCCGAGGTTAAGGGGACGGTGACGATTTACAGCGCCGACCCGCTTAAGAAAGAAGATCTGTTTCCCATCTTTCATCAGGTGCTGCGCATTAACGGCGCGGTAGCGGTCAAGAGCGGTGACATGTACCGCATTTCCCTCATTAAAGACGGCAAGGGGTTGGTTCGGCCGGTAGGGCAGGGAAAAGAGGATGGCTATGCCCTCCAGGTGGTGCCGGTGCGCTTTTTCTCCGTAGCAGAAATGAAGAAACTGCTCTCTCCTTTTGTTACCCCCGGGGGTGAGATCCTGGATTATCCACGGGGGAATTTTTTCATTATTGTCGATCTTCCTTCGAACATCCAGCGTCTCATGGAGATCAGAGACTTGATTGATGTCAGTACCTTTACCGGGACACGGATGGAAATTTACCAGCCCAAGGTAGCCAGCGCTGAGGAGCTGGCGTCTGAGATGACAAAGATCATGCAGCTCTATGCCTCATCGGCAGCCCAGGCTGAGGGTTTTGCTGCTCAGTTCCTTGCCATTCCAAGAATCAATCAGCTTTTGGTGATCAGCCACAGCGAAGCGGCCTGGACCTATGCCAAGCGCTGGCTCGAACGGATCGACGCGGTTGGAGAGGGTCCGGGACGAAGAATCTTCATCTATCCGGTCGAGAACGGTAAGGCGACAGAGCTGGCGGACATATTGAATCAGGTCCTCGGACAACCCTCGGCCGGCAGGAGGGAGCCGGCCAGGACGCTGCAAGATCTTCACAGGGGAGCCCCGACCGCCCCGGGAGCGCCAGGCGCTCCTCGTCCTTCGCTTCCACCGCTCGGCGGGAGCGCTCCTACACCAGGAACCCAAAGCTCGCCTTTTGGCGCTTTTGCTGCCGTCCCTTTGCCCGCGCAGCCTCCCCTTGCGGCCCCAAGGCCGCCTGCCGTGGCCCCTGCGGCTCCGACTCAGCCTGCGGCCAGACCTCAGGAGCAACTGCGCGTTGTGCCTGACCCGGCGACCAACTCGCTGATAATCTATGGCACGGCGCAGGAGTTTCAGAACATCAAGAACATACTCAAAGAGCTCGATATCATTCCGCGTCAGGTTTTGTTGGACGTGTTGGTGGCGGAGGTGACGCTGGCAGACAATGAAAAATTTGGTTTGGAGTACGAGATTCTGAGGAAGGGGGGAGATGTTCGAATCTTTGATCGTGCGTTTGGATCGCGTGCCTCCATCCTCACTGGCCTGGGAACAGCGGTACCCGCCGCCGGTGGACCGGGTCCGGCGGTTTTGAGTGCCGTGATCGGCACCGGTGGTGATGTCCGCGCTTTTATTAACGCCCTGATGACGGATTCGCGCGTAAAAGTTCTCTCCTCTCCGACTGTGCTTGCGACTGACAACCGTCCAGCCAGAATCCAGGTGGGCACGGAGGAGCCGATACCGACCGGTACAGTTCAGTCCCCGGTGAGCGGTGGCACCATCACTTCCAGCACAACCATCCAGTATCGCAACACGGGAAGAATTTTGACGATTATTCCGCAGGTCAACACTCAAGGGCTCGTGCATCTCCAGATCAAGGCGGAGGTAAGTCAGCGGGGCCCCGATGTCCGCGTAGGGCAGGACTCATTCCCCTCTTTTGACACGCGGGATGCGGAGACCACGGCGGTGGTTCAGGATGGCGAGACTCTGGCGATAGGGGGAATTATAGCCGATCGCAAAAGCCGCAGCCGGACCGGCATTCCCTATCTCATGGATATTCCTGTTATAGGTCGCTTCTTCGGCACGACCACGGACGAAATCGACCGCACCGAATTGATCATGCTCATTACCCCTCGTGTGATCCGCAATCGTGAAGAGGCGAAGAGCGTCACGGACGAGTTCAAAGAAAAGCTCTCAACCGTAACGCGGGAGATTGAGAGGATGAGAAAAGAGAGGACAAGGGCTCAGGAGGAACAAAATCCCATTCCTCAAAAGCCTGCTTCTCCCGGCGGCGAACAGAAATCGGGAAAAACGCCCGCAGAGCAATCCGGCGTTCTTCAGAGGCCGCCTGATCTGCCTGGGGAAAAGGGCGCGCCCGGCGCGGAAGGTCGTATCCAGGGGATCAAGCTTGCCACTAGGGTCAATGGAGAGGTTTCCTCACCGCCTCAAGGAGTTACCGAAGCAGTGAGGGAGGTAAGTGACGAGACGGGGGTTGCGGGACCGGAATCGGCGCCTCAAGAAATATGGCGGTCGATCTTAAAAATTCTTTCCTTTGGATTGCTCTAGTATAGTGTCCCATAAATCCCTTGACTTTGGTTGTCATTCTGAGCGAAGCGAAGAATCTCGCCTTTTCAAATACATGAGACCCTTCACTTCGTTCAGGGTGACACGTAAAACCTTTTTCAGCATCCTGCTAATGTAAAGAAGCGTTAGGGACACTACACTAGCTCCCCGCGCCGGCTGAGCTCTATTTCGTAAACGTATAGACCTTCCCCAGCTCCGGGTTTATAAATTTGACCGGCAGCTTGCGATTCTTGATCTCTGCCTCCGTATCGCCGTTCGATGGGGAATACCCTCTCTGAGGGAATTTTACATCTCCCCTGTCGGGTGGTAGGAGTTAAAGACTGTGGCGACCCGTTCTGACCTGCTGAATCTGCTAGGGAAGATTCTCCCTCTGCCAACAGCGCCCTTTCACGAGCATTTCGTGAGATCGTTTCTCTGCCAAGAGCTAAAAAAAGCCGATATCGATTTTCAACAGGACAGCTATGGGAACATCGTTGCCGGCGGTGGCGATAAGAAAAATTCAATGGCCTATGTCGCCCACATGGATCATCCCGGTTTTGAGATCGCCCGGGTTAAAGGAAATCGCGTGGAGGCCGACTGGTTCGGGGGCGTGGATGCGAGATATTTTATTGGCGCCCGGGTTGTCATTTACGATCAGTTCACCGGCGCGGTCGGCGCACGGGGGGTGGTGGAAAGGGTTTCGAAAAACCCTCAAGGACGGGTTGAAAAAATGACGCTGCGCATTAAGGGCAGCGCGGCCCGGGGAGATTTCGGCACGTGGGATTTGGTTCCCTTTCGCCGGCGTGGGGAGCTGATATACACTAAAGGAGCGGACGATCTGGTTGGCTGTGCTGTTATACTTTACGTCCTGAAAGAGTTAAAGAAAAAAGGAATCCGGAACGGGATCAGAGGCATCTTCACTCGCGCCGAAGAGCAGGGTTTTATCGGCACCCTGGGGATGATTCAGAGCGGTTTTTTCCCCGCCTCCACCAGGATCATTTCCGTTGAGACCAGCAAGGCTCTGCCGGGTGTGGTTTTGGGCGGCGGGCCGGTAATCCGTCTTGGGGACCGGACGAGCATGTTCCATCATCAGATGGTTCTCTTTATGGACCATGTGGCGCGGGAGACACAAAAGAAAGCCCGCTATTTTCTTTACCAGCGAAGGGTTATGGATGGAGGAACCTGCGAGGCGACGCCTTATCAATTGAGAGGATATATCGCTGGGGGAATCGCGGTCCCGCTCCGTAACTACCATAACCAGGGCAATAAGCGGCTCGCGCCGGAGGTTGTTCATCTCAAGGATATCGAAGGAGCCGTACGGTTTTTGATTGAGATGACGATCACAATGGAAGAATTCGAGACTCCTACGATGGAGATTCTCAAGCGGTTCGAAAACATTTGGCAAAAATATGGCGCGAGGCTTCAACATAAAGAGTTAAAGGGGTCAAGGGTTTAAGGGTTCAAGGGATAAAGGGTCCGACAACGGAAATTGATTCCGCTGAAAAACCCCCTATCAAGCCGGTCTGTCATTCTGAGCAAAGCGAAGAATCTCGTGTTTTCCAAGACTTGAGACCCTTCACGGAGCCTGCCCTGAGTAGGACGAGATCCTTCGCTGCGCTCAGGATGACAGAAGGCGAAGGGTTCAGGGTGACATTCAGGGGCCATTCTTCAGCAGAATCGGAAATTATGAGGAGGTTCTATGAGTTCGGGGATTCATAAGGTGGGAGTGATTGGCATCGGCCTGATGGGCAGCGGTATAGCTCAGGTTGCTGCGACTCAAGGCTTCGATACTGTCGTGGTTGATGTGAGCTCAGATATCGTTGAGAGAGGGATGAAACGCATCCAGGATAGTCTCGATCGGTTGGTGGAAAGCCACCGGAAATCCTCCGGGGAAAAAGGCATCGATGGCGCCCGGCGGGACCGAATCCTCTCTCTGATTCACCCTTCGATAGAGCGCGAAAGTCTGCTCGATCGGGAGATCCTGATTGAGGCCGTTATAGAAAATGAGGCGGCCAAAAAAGAGGTTATTGCCGCGCTGACCGGGATGGGCTACCGGGGAATTTTTGTCTCGAACACGTCGTCGATCTCAATCACGCGTCTGGGCAGCTCTTACGCCCTTCCCGATCAATTTATGGGGATGCACTTTATGAATCCTGTTCCGGTCCAGCCTGGATGTGAGCTGATTCGCGGCTTTTTGACTTCCGAGCAGACCTGGCAAACCGTTGTTGCCTTCTGCCGGGAGCTGGGGAAAGAAGCGATCCTGGCCGAGGATAAGGCCGGGTTCGGGATTAACCGCATGTTTGTCCCCTTTCTGGCGGAAGCCGTAAAAGTGGTCGAAGAAGGAGTTATGAGCTGCGAGGACGCGGATAAGACGACTCTCTGTCTGGGGCACAAGATGGGTCCGATTACAACTTTGGACTACGTAGGGCTGGACACGACGTTGGCGATTGCCGAGGTCTTGGAAAAGGAGTTAGGCCCCAGTTACAGACCTCCCACTCTCCTAAGGAGGCTGGTAGAGACGGGTTCGAACGGGATAAAGAACGGGAGGGGTTTCTATATTTGGGAAGGCGGAAAAAAGGTGAGGGTCAACCCGGCAGTGGAGAGGTATCGAAGGAAATAGCAGATACAGGAGTGGCTTGGCCAAGTTCCCTCGGGGAGCGCGCTCTCGGCTGCGGCCAAAACGTGTCTCGGGGAAGAGAGCCTTCCGGTCGCGGTCAATGGAGGTTGGGGCCTGCCTGTCTTGGAGTGGTGCTCACCACCGAAGGTGTCTCTCAAGATCGATGCAATAGAGTTGTGGTACGCTGCACCTGAATATACGCTTGAAGCTCCACGACTGGTGCATCGATCTTTCGATCCACCTCCGGCGGTTCTTCCAAGAGCGAGGGGCCTGACGGAGCGACCCGAAAGCACCAGACGTGGAGTTTCGGATTAACCGCTGCACTATTGCTTTCGGGGAGCGAGTCAGCTCCCGAGCGAACCTATTGCCTTCGGCGAGCGAGGTAAGTCCCCGAACGAACCTCGCAGCCTGTTGCCTATGTGGGTCTGCTAAAGTAAACTTTAAATTATGGCGCTAGACTTCGTTGGGTTAAAGGTGCTCGTTCGCGGTGGCGGGGAGATGGCCAGTGGTATCGTCCACCGTCTCAACCGCTGCCACATGAGGGTATTGATTACCGAGGTAGCGGCGCCGACTACGGTCCGTCGCACGGTAGCTTTTGCCGAGGCGGTCTTCACGGGGAGGCACGCCATAGAGGGAGTAGAGGCGGTTAGAGTTTCTTCTCCCGAGGAGGCTTACCGGGTTTGGGAGAGTGAGGGTATCCCGCTCTTTGTCGACCCTGATGCCAAGGTCCGGGAGGCCCTACGGCCGGAGGTTCTTGTCGACGCCATTTTGGCGAAGAAAAACACCGGCACTGATAAGTCTCATGCCCCGTTGGTGATTGGCGTGGGACCGGGCTTCAAGGCCGGATTGAATGTGCATGCAGTGGTGGAGAGCAATCGGGGTCACAACCTGGGGCGGGCGCTATGGGAAGGAGAGGCCGAGCAAGACACGGGTATCCCAGCCCCGGTCGGAGGTTACAGCGAGGAAAGGGTGCTCCGGGTTCCGCAAAAGGGGTTGTTCAAGGCGCTGCATGAGATCGGGGATCTGGTGCAGGCAGGGGATCTCGTAGGTCAGGTCAACGGCTATCCTGTTCGCGCTCAGATCCAGGGGGTTTTGCGCGGGCTGCTCAAAGACGGCATCCTGGTCGAGGAGGGGATGAAGGCCGGGGACATTGATCCAAGGGGAGAAAGGGAGTACTGTTATTTGATTTCGGATAAGGCGAGGGCCATTGCCGGAGGCGTGCTGGAAGCCATTCTTCATTCCTTAAAGGATTTGAATCTCCACTCCTCTTGAACTCACTTCCATTTAACGATTGATACGAGGATATCCGTGAATCCTAAAAAGCTTACGATTGAAAAGATCCAGGAGGCGCTGCGGGGGCAGCGATACATTTGCGATCGCTCCCTCGCCACCGTGGTCTACCTCTCAATCGCCATGGGCAAGCCGGTTCTGCTCGAAGGGGAAGCCGGTGTGGGCAAGACCGAGATCGCCAAGGTGCTGGCCGAGGTCATGGAGACAAAATTAATCCGCCTCCAATGCTATGAGGGGTTGGACGCCAATACCGCGCTCTACGAGTGGAACTATCCCAAGCAAATGCTGCGCATCAAGCTGGAAGAGTTAAGGCGCGGAGACCGTGACGTCGTAGAGACGGAGATCTTCTCTGAGGAGTATCTGGTCAAGAGGCCCTTGTTGGAGGCTATTCAGAGCGACGGACCGAAACCCCCCGTCCTTCTGATCGATGAGATTGATCGCGCGGATATGGAATTCGAGGCGTTCTTGCTGGAGGTGCTGTCCGACTTTCAAATCACCATACCCGAGATCGGAACCATCCGCGCCAAGCTCCGGCCCTATGTTTTTTTGACCTCCAACCGCACGCGGGAAATTCACGACGCCCTGAAGCGCCGCTGTCTGTACCACTGGATAGATTACCCGACTTTCGAAAAAGAATACGAGATCGTCATGACGAAATTTCCCGAGGTCCGGGATCATCTGGCCAAGCAGATCTGTTCCTTTATGCAGCGGGTGCGGCAGATGAATTTTTACAAACGGCCCGGGGTGGCGGAAACTCTCGACTGGGCCGCGGCCCTGATCGCGCTTAACCGCCAAGAGGTGGATGAAAAAACTTTGGCAGAGACCATGGGATGCATTTTCAAATATAAAGAGGATCTCCACCACCTGAAAGAGGAGTTGACGGGCAAGCGGCTGGCGCTGGATCAAATGCTCAAGGATCTACCTGAACTGTCGGCCTAGACCATGCAGATTTCCGACGAGGCCATTCTCAAAGCAGTGGATCGCTTTGCCGCCATTCGGGGCGAGGGAACCCTGGCCAACCTGTTGGCCTTTGGGCGGGTTCTCAAAGAGACGGGCGTCAAGGTCAGCCTGAGTCAGGTGATCGATGCCAGTCGTTCGCTGGAATTGGTGGATATCGCGCGCCGGGACGATTTTCGAGCTGTCTTGCGCTCGAATCTGGTCTCCGACAAAGAGGAGATGCCTCTATTTGACCGTGTCTTTGATCGTTTTTGGCAGGAACACGGGTTCGAGGAGCCGCCGATGGAATCGGTCGAGATGCCGCCCTCCTCTGCGGAGCAGAAAGGCGGAGACTCTGCCGATGCCGGAGGGTCTCTTGAAGAGATTGTGGCGCAGGCCGCCAGCCAGGAGGCCAAGCTGAGCGAGGAGGCGGAACGATTTCCGGTGCCCACGTACAGCCCCCACGAAGCCCTGCACAAAAAAGATTTCAGCGAAATGGGTATCGAGGAGAGCCGCGCTATTAGCCGGGCGATCCTTCTGATCGCCACCAAGATCGCGACGCAGGTGAGCCGCCGCAAGAAGCGCGCCGCCAAAGGGGAAGAGATCGATCCGCGCTGGACCATGCGCAAGAACATCAAATACGGCGGCGAGATCATTCAGCTCTTCTCGCGCAAAAGGAGGATCAAAAAGACCCGGGTCGTTTTGCTCTGCGATGTCAGCGGCTCCATGGACTGCTACAGCCGCTTTTTGATCCAGTTTATGTACGGTCTGCAAAACGAGCTTTGGGGAGTGGAGACCTTTGTCTTCAGTACCTCGTTAAGCCGGATTACGCATCTCATTCGTACCAAGGACATCGGCAGCGCGTTGGAAAGAATTTCCCATTCTATCTTGGGATGGTCCGGCGGGACCAACATCGGCCGCTCTCTCTGCACATTCAACCGGGATTTTGCGCCCAGCCTGGTGACCCATCGGACCGTGGTCGTGATTATCAGCGACGGCTGGGACCGGGGAGACGTGGGGCTCCTGGAGCGGGAGATGAGAAGCCTCAAGCGGCGCTGCCACAAAATTATATGGCTCAATCCGCTATTGGCGAGCGAGAATTATGAGCCCCTCTGTAAGGGGATGCAGGCGGCGCTTCCCTATCTCGATCTCTTTCTGTCGGTGCACAATCTCAACAGCTTGATCGCTTTGGGCAGGACGCTGCAGAAGATGGTAGCGTGAATTCGTTACTGGTATACTCGTTACTCGTTGACTAATACAGACGAAATAAACAGAGTGACATTGAATAGAATGAGATTCTTCGCTTGCGCTCAGAATGACGCTCTTTTTGTCATGCTGAACGCAGTGAAGCATCTCACACTGGATCGACGATAATGTAACATGACTTAATGCGTTTGTATTAATTTTTTAAACGAATAACGAATCACGAATAACTAATAATGAAATTGAGAGGAGGTAAAAAATATGGCGGGTCCAGGGGCATGTCATGAAGATGCAGAGATCGAACGACGCAAGACCGATTCGATCTATCATCAGGTGAAAGAGTTTCTCGACAAGGGAGAAACGCTGGCGGTAGCCACGATCGTATCGACGCGCGGTTCCACCCCCAGGGAGGTGGGCGCCAAGATGGTCGTGACCGCCTGGGGCGAGATTCTGGGAACGATCGGGGGAGGTTGTGGAGAGGCGGATGTAAAGCGCGAGGCTATCGAAGTGATTCGGACACGCAAGCCCAGGGTGGTGCGGGTGGATCTCCTTGACGACATCTCTTCAGACAGCCCGGCTGTTTGCGGGGGCATTATGAACGTTTTTATCGATCCCTGGTGGAAGGAACGTGACGCAGAGGGTGCGGGCAAATAATGAGCCGGTTATCCGAAGAACTGATTCAGATCCAGGAGCAGGGGGCTGCCGCCGTGCTGGCGACCGTGATTGACGCGGGCGAGAAGGGCGGGGTGGAGCCGGGCGATAAATGTCTCGTCCGTGACGGCAGGATCACGGGCGGTACGATTCGTCATGAAGGGCTCCTCCAGGCAATCCTCCAAGAGGCGGAGAATCGCCTGCGGGAAGAGAAATCAAAATCGGTGGCCCTGGAGTTGCCCGATGCGGGAGGCAAGATAGAAGTATTCTTCGAGGTGATGCCCGCTCCGCCCAAAATCATTGTGGTGGGCGCAGGTCACATCGCTGTTCCGCTGGTGAAATTAGCCAAGGTTTTGGATTTTCGTGTTATCGTCATGGATGATCGCATGCTGTTCGCCAACCGGGAGCGGTTCCCTGAGGCCGATGAGATTCTCGTGGGGGATATGGCGGCGGCGCTGAAGGGGTTGCCGATTAATTCCTCAACCTATATTGTCCTTATTACCCGGGGCCATAAGTACGATGAGCTCTGCCTGCGGGAGATCATTCATGGCCCGGCGAAGTACATCGGCATGATCGGCAGC
>Ga0209317_1002237_pt1 | contig 14395 bp, 16 predicted proteins | sample RifGroB2_FD_183994 | JGI IMG/M metagenome (GOLD analysis project Ga0209317, IMG submission 183994) | Soil microbial communities from Rifle, Colorado, USA - Groundwater B2 (SPAdes) (version 2) | ecosystem: Environmental > Terrestrial > Soil > Unclassified | place: Rifle, Colorado | collected... | reverse complement strand
TTCCTGGTCGGTGGGGGGGATGACGAATGCCGCGGAGGCCTCGGCCATCAGGCGAGGGAGTGACAGGACCTTTGCGTCGCGATCCTTCAAGGCGTCGGTGAGAAGGACATGGCGTAGTTGCGGCAGGCGCTCCAGGAGTCCCGCCACTTTCTTTTCGTACTGCCGCTCGGTGGTCACCAGGATGCGGGCGTCGCCGCGCTCCAGCCGTTGGCAGATCGGTTCCGGCCCGAAGGCGGAGAAGAGGGGGCAGAAGACGCTCGCGCTTTTCAGGGTGCCGAGGGCCGCGTGATAAAGCTCGGGGATACGCCCCGACAGTACAAAAACCCGTTCTCCTTTGCCTACCCCGAGTTCCAGGAGCACGTTGGCGAAACGGCTGCTCTCCCGGCTCAGGTCGGCAAAGGTGAAGTCCCGCACCGTGCCGTCTTTGCCGAGCCAGCGCATGGCAAGGCGGTCCTGCCGCGAGGAGCCGATATGGCGGTCCACCGCCTCGTGGGCGATGTTCAAGCCTCGCCCGCCCGGAAGGCCGTCGAGCTCGCGCCTGACCCCATCCCAGGAAAACTCGGCACAACTCAACTCATAGTCAAGTAGATGCGGCCTGACGAGCCACGAATCGGGGTCTTTTCGAATCGGCTCCCACATAGCGATTTTCCCGTTTGCCTAACGGCTAAAAATTTGGCAAAATTAATGATCGCAAGTATCTCATTGGGTTTACCGTTGTCAAATGGCCGCAATGACGGCAATGACGGCAAAACGTGGTAGATATCCATTAAAATTGCCGAATATTTTTTGTCATGGTTTCTCCCCCCGAGCGCAGGGGACAAAAAAACAGATAGGCCAGGAGGCGGAGATGGACGTATTCGTATTTGCACTGAAAATGGAAGAGGACGGCAAGGCGTTTTATGAGAAGCTGGCCGCTGAAACCAGTGTGCCCGAGCTAAAAAGGATCTTTTCCCTGCTGGCATCTGCTGAGGATGAGCATCGTAAGGCTATCGAGTCGATAAAGAACGATACCGCACCCGGCACTGCCGACTCGAAGATCCTGGAGAATGCCAAGAATGTCTTCCAGGGCCTCTTGGAGCGGAAAGATATCCTGGAAGTGCTGGAAAGGGATCACGACGGGTGCCTGCGGGCGATCAGGCTAGCCATGGCAGGGATCAAGCTGTATGACAAGATGGCAGCTGAGGAGACCAATACAACGGCGGCAAAAATCCTGGTGATGCTCAGGGATGAGGAAAGGAGGCACCTCGAAATCATGGAAAATATCTACGATTTCGTCGAGGCCCCCAGGGATTATCTTGCCTGGGGGGAGTTCAGCAACCTGAAGGAATATTAGTCTGGGTGGTCGTGCGGGATCGCGGAAAAAACCGTGATTCTGCACGAGCCTGGAGGTTTCAGAATCCCCCCTCCATCTTTTCCGCCCTAAGCACCCGCTTTATCTCTTCCTTGATGCTCTCAGGCACTCCCTTCATCTCGATGTCGAGGAATCCGCGGACGAATGCTGGCTGTCAGTTCTTGTACCTCGATCATGCCTGCCTTCCTGTCCCGGGTCTCACGCGGAACCGTACAGCCGCCGGAGTGTGTTTTCAGCCCAAGTGTCGGCTGAACCATTTTTGCGCCAGCTCTGCAACCTGCTCCAGGGTGCCGGGCTCCTCAAAGAGATGCGTCGCTCCGGGAACCACCGCCAGCTCCTTTTCCGCGGAAAGCCGGGCGAAAGCCTGGCGATTCAGTTCGAGAACCTCGGCATCGAGTCCTCCGACAATGAGCAGGGTCGGCGCCGGCACCATTTCCAGGAAGGGCATCGCCAGGTCGGGCCGTCCACCGCGGCAGACCACCGCCTTTATGGTTTTCCCCTGACGGGCCGCCCCCTGGAGCGCCGCCGCGGCTCCCGTGCTCGCGCCGAAGTAGCCTAACCCCTTTCCCTGCAGCTCCGGGCGCGCCTCCAGCCAGCGAGTAGCCTCCACCAGCCGCTTGGCAAGCAGGTTGATGTCGAAGCGCCGTTCCTGAACACGGTCTTCCTCGCTGGTAAGAAGGTCGAAGAGCAGGGTGCCTATCCCCGCCTGCTGCAGGACCGTCGCGACGTAGGCGTTTCTAGGGCTGAGCCGGCTCGATCCGCTGCCGTGGGCAAAGAGCACCACCCCCTTTGCCCGTTCCGGCATCCCCAGTACCCCCTGCAAAGTGACTTCATCCAGCGTGATTCTCACCGGCTGTTCCATGGCTTCACCTCTCCGGACCCGGCAGGAGCCCGCGCGCTGCCGGCCTTTTGTTGTTTACTTCAGTATGTCCACGACTTCTTCATCCTCCACCTGGGAGAAATCCGAGTAATAGCCGCCGACTGACCTTAAGTCCGTCGGCGCCTGCAGGCAGACCCACTCATCCACCAAGGGAGATATCTCCTGTTCCGCCTCCCACGATGCGACCGGCAGGGCAACCACCAGTTTGGCAATCCTCTCCTGCTTCAATGTGGAGATGGCTGCTTTCACGGTGGCGCCTGTGGCAACACCGTCGTCCACCAGGATGACGGTCTTACCCGACAGGGGCGGAACCCCTTTACCCCCGCGGTAGAGGGCGATCCGCCGGGCAATCTCTTCCTTTTGCCGGGCGGTTTCCCTTTCGAGATAGTCCCTGCTCACCCCGTATGCCGTCACGATATCCTCGTTGAACACCACGGTGCCTGTTTCGGAGACCGCGCCGGCGGCCAGTTCCGGATTGCCAGGAAAGCCGATTTTTCTGACGATCAGGATGTCGAGCGGGCATTGGAGTGCCTTGGCGACTTGATAGGCGACCGTCACCCCGCCACGAGGAAGCCCCAGCACCACCACATCCGCCTTGCCCCGATAGTGCATCAGATTTTCAGCCAGTCGTTTCCCCGCTTCAGTTCTGTCTCTAAAAACCATGACCTGTCCTTTGCAGGCAATCGGCCAGAACCATGCGACTTACCCTCGCGCGGATGACCTCTGACCCTGCCCGACGAATTTTTGCACAATTATAGTCTGCTTATCGTCCAGGGAAAGGGCGAAAGGAAAAGTTAGATCGGAGGGGTAAAATGAGAAGCAATCTTTAACGAGATGAGATCCCAAAGGAGGAACGAGACGATGACCTTCGACAGGTTTCTACAGGAAGCTGCCCTGCTGGAGGGGCTTGCATGGCGTAAGTACCGGCGTCGCTCTGCCCGCCACAGGGTGGAACTTCGCATCAAGGAACTCGGCCTTGACGGTTTCGATGCCTATCTCGACCTTCTCCGCTCCGACCCTGAGGAGACCTCACGGCTTGCCGACCTGATGCGGGTCACGATAAGCCGCTTCTTCCGCGAACAGGAAGAGTGGCGCACCCTGGCGGACAAGGTACTCCCCGCGCTTCTTGCCGGAAAAACGGATGCCGAACCCTGCCAGGCCTGGAGCGCCGGCTGTTGCGGGGGGGAGGAACCATACACGCTGGCCATGGTCTGGCTGGAGAACATCGCCGCTCTTCACCCGGGAAGCGCACTCGAAATCATCGCCAGCGATATCGATGAAGCGTCGCTTGAGCGCGCCGGTGCCGCGCGCTATCACAGCAGTTCTCTGCGCGAGGTTCCGCCCGATACCCGTGCTCGGTTTTTCAGGCAGGAGAGGGGGCTCTGGAGTCTTGCCGGTGCAGTGAAAGGACTGGTGCGCCTCGAACGGCGAAACGTGATGAGCGGTCCGCTTCCGCCCGGCATGGACCTGGTACTCTGCCGCTACCTGGCATTCACCTATTACCGGGGCGAGCGGCTCCTCGCCGCAACGGCCCGCCTGTGGGAGGCCCTCAGGCCGGGAGGGGTTCTCATGGTCGGCAAGAAGGAGCGCCTTTGCGGGCCGGAGTCGGCCTATTTCGAAAAGATGCAGGGAAGTGATGGTTTTTACCGCAGGAAAGGATGAAACCACAACTGGCTGCGCGTCATCACCTGAGGCAGGGCAGTCCCTATCTGGCTTTTTGCCCTGCCTGATTTCTTTGCGTAACTTTGCGGATGCTTGGCGCGCTTTGCGTAATTTGTTTTGATTTTCAACCCGTTACGCAAAGGACGCGGAGTATCCGCGAAGGGCGCCAGGAAATCCATTCAGGATTTTCCCCGGGTTCCAAGATCTTCTAAAAAAATAACAGGCCCTCTTGTCAACGTTATTTGAGAATGTTAATCTGTCTGTCGTCTGACACTACGGAGCATTCATAGGAGGCCTCATGTCATGCTTGGATCTGCTTGTTACCAATCTTCGGGGGCTTAGCCCCACCGAGTTCATCTTCAAGGTGGAGAATTTTACCGATATACTTGAAGCGCACTCGGTTTACAACCAGTGTCCCGAACATGTTCCGGGATTCGCAAAACTCCGGGAATTGACGGTACAGTACAAAGTAGCTTTAGTTGCAGCGGAAAATGGCGGCAAAGACCGGAATGCCCAGAAGAACGATGTGCGGGAAGAGATACAGCAGGGAATAGAGATACAGGGTCACCACATGGTCATGGTTGCCATTCACAGGAAGGACATGTCACTATTGGATGGTGTCGGGTTGGATCTGAAGCATCGCTCCTACGCCAAAAACACCGACAGCTGGAATCCAAGGATTCCCTTGGAATTCACCGTCGCTCGCGGACCTGAGACGGGGACGGTGATCGTAACTGTGAGCAAGATCAAAGGCGCTCCGAGCATCGACCTGCAACAAACTACGGGCGATCCGGCAGACGAATCGTCGTATAACGACATGGGGGTATTCGCTCAATTCCGCTTTAAGGTGGAAAATCTCGAAACCCTGAAAAAACATCACTTCAGGGGCAGGTACCATAGAGGCACAGTGGCAGGCCCTTGGTCCCAGGTACAAAGCGTAGTAGTTCTTTGAACCTCCCCACAAAAAGCGGCTGCATCACCTGGTGCAGTCGCTTTCTTATCCCAACACTGCAAGTGATCTCCCCACCTGAAAATGATTCGCCTCCCGACCCAATCGATGTTTGTTTCTGAAATTCATTCGTCGGTCGTGCCCGAATAAAGTTTGCAACATAAAATTCATTCGCCGGTCCTGCCCGAATAAAGTTTGCAACATAAAATTCATTCGTCGGTCTTGCCCGAATAAAGTTTGCAACATAAAATTCATTCGTCGGTCTTGCCTGAGTAAAGTTTGCAACATAAAATTCATTCGTCGGTCTTGCCCGAATAAAGTTTGCAACATAAAATTCATTTGTCGGTCTTGCCCGAATAAAGTTTGCAACATGAAATTCATTTGTCGGTCTTGCCCGAATAAAGTTTGCAACATGAAATTCATTTGTCGGTCCTGCCCGAATAAAGTTTGCAACATAAAATTCATTCGTCGGTCTTGCCCGAATAAAGTTTGCAACATGAAATTCATTTGTCGGTCTTGCCCGAATAAAGTTTGCAACATAAAATTCATTCGTCGCTCCCGCCCGGATAAAGTTCTGGCTCGCGGAAAGCCGTGTGCGGGAAAACTGCACGCACGTGTTGACAGACAGGGGCCTTCTAAGGGTTTGATGAGGGAGGGCAGGGTGAAACCTGCTCTCTACTCTACCTTCGGGGTCTTTGTAATCTCGGTCTTCCGGGATCTCGCGCGTCTTCTTGTTCTGTTCGATTGATTGCTCTATGATCTCCATTGCCAGGGGGAGAGGGGCGCGGTGCGCTTTGCCGTTCTTCGCCCGTTCGCTTGGGATGGTCCACCATTTGCCGTCTATTTCGCTTGCACTTCTCCGGGCGTTTTGCGACGACCAGATGCCAAGGGGTGATCTTTCTGGAGCAAATGGTGGTCGGATATGGACCGGTGAGGAGAAGGCTTCTCGTTTTGAAGGTCAGGGGCAGGGCTTACCGCAGCGGCTGGCACGACTTCAGGATTGTTCCCCAGGGGGAGATTCCTAGCGACAACTCCCACCTTCGGTTTCAAGCATTCTTTATCATAGTGAATAGCTTTTCAAGATAGGAGTATGCGTCCCTGTATATTCCACCTGGGAATTTTGATTCTTTTGGACCTGCTACGTTGAGAGTTGTTATCTGCTGTCCATGTATCCATCCAATAACTTTCGATGCCGTAATTATCTGTTCTGCATCCAGCTGGACAATGAAGCAAGGCACAAGATGTTTCACCGAAAAATCGTAGGACAACTTAGTCCCATGGGTCAACGGTCCCTTGTTTATGATCAAGGTGCCATCTGATACGACAACGTTATTCTCGATTCTAATTTGAGATTGCGTTGTCTCCAGTTCCTGGATTAGGTGGGCTTCGGGGATAAGCCCACTTTCAGCCGCTCCGCCTTTAGTGCTATAACCATCTACATTCAAACCAGCTCTTATGGCTGCATGCAAAGCGGCCCTATCCACTCCTGATTGAGCTCCTGTTATTATTTTCTTTAGAATCACGTGCAGTCCTTATCCTGTGTTCCTTTTAGACTCACCGCTTTAGGATATATCACATTAGTCGATGCAGTGAAATCATTTTAATGCGACCGGGTTGTCTGTCTGCCCTTGATATGGAACAGGAAAGGTGTAAGGAAAAGGTTACTCGCTTTTCGCCCCGTTGACTATAGTCGCCAGGTTCACTGCCTATGCCTCAAGCGCCATCTGTTTTTACTGGTCGTAACCGTGCCGGTTGTAGGTGCGGATAATGCCCTGTTTGACGTGGTTCAACACGGCGTCGATGGTCTCGTCCATGTACCCCATGCTTGCCATGAAGGTCGCTGCCGTGCGCCTCAGGTCGTGCGGCGTGAACTTCGCTACTTCAAGCCTGTTCTCGGTCGTTGCCTTTCCATCCTTCCCGTAGGGCGGACCCCCCTTTTTATCGACCATAGGCCATTCCAGGTTGCGCCGGACGGCGACGGAGAGGGCATGGGCCTCGATGGGCTTTTCCTTGTCCTGGTGAGGGCAGGGGAACAGATAGCCCTTGTCTTTGGTGTCTCCGACTAGTTTTAGCGCCAGGTCGGAAATCGGGTGTTCGTGCCAAGGGGGCCCATAACATTATAAGATTCTGAGGGTTTGTTGTGCCACGACAGGCACGAATGGATGGCGTCTACCTGTCCGCTTGGCCGAGGGCCCTGCCGAATCCCGGCGGGATCACCAGGTCGGCCGGGTTCAGCTCGCGGATCGAGGTGTGGCCCAGGCCGAACAGGGTCGCATCGAGCCCGCTACGCAGGATGTCAAGCACGTTCTCCACGCCGGTCTGTCCGTTGGCAGCGAGTCCCCACAAATAGGCGCGGCCGATCATGACCGCACGCGCCCCCAGGGCCAGCGCCTTCGCCACGTCGCTCCCCCGGCGGATGCCGCCGTCCAGCACGATCTCCACCTGGCTCCCTACCGCCGCCGCGATGGACGGTAGCATGCGAATGCTGGCCGGCGTGGTGTCCAGATTGTTGCCGCCGTGGTTGGAGACTGAGATCGCCGTCACCCCGGCATCAACCGCGTGCCGGGCGTCGTCGATGCGGGTGATTCCCTTAAGCATGAACGGTCCGCCCCATTCCTGTCGCAGCCACGCGACGTCGTCCCAAGTGGCGGGCGGCGTCTGCATCCATTCGCCGTACGCCTCGAAGAAAGTCGGCGCTGCCTTGCCGGGCTCGGCCAGGTTGGGCGTCGTCAGGTCGGGGATGTACCCGGCCCTGGCAAACTCCAGGAGCCACTGCGGACGAACGATCACCTGGGGGAGCAGGGATATTATGGTCTTCAGATTCATCCGCTCGGGAATCCTCGGGCTCCCCCAGTCGCGGCCGCTGGTAAAGCACCAGTCGAGGGTGAGGATGAGCCCCTTGGCACCCGCTGCGCGGGCGCGCTCCAACCGTTGCCGAATGGTCTCACGACTGCCCGACCAGTACATCTGGAAGAATGTCTGGGGGTTGGCCGCCACGACCTCTTCCACCGGCTTGCCCGCAAACGAGCTGAGGCTCATGATGGTGCCCCGGCTGGCGGCGGCGCGGGCCACGGCCACCTCTCCGTCGGGGCTCACCGCCTGCACCCCGGCGGGGGAGATGAACACCGGCAGCGATATCGGCTGGCCCATGACGGTCGTCGTCAGATCGCGGGTCGCGTGCAGCCCGGCCACATGCGGGGCGAGACCCAGTTCGGAAAAGGCCGCCGTGTTGTCCGCGTAGGTGACCCCTTTTTCCGTTCCGGCGAGAATCGCCTTGTGCACTGATCTTGGCAACCGTTTCTCAGCCCGTCGCTGCACTTCGGCAACTGTTTCGAACCAGACGTTTTTGCTCACGGCAAACCTCCCTTTCTATCAGGGACAGCGCATTTCTCCGCTACCTTATGTAATTGTACACCGGGGGGCGATTACCGGTCAATGGAGCGGGTGACAGTGTCGGAGTGGGCGGTCTACTTAAAACTGCTGCGGGACAGACGCCAAGTACCCTATGCCTTTGGAAAAAATAGCAGGCCGGCGACTCTGGAAATTCCTCGTATTCGTCAAAACCAAAATCGCCTCTTTTGAGGATGGCGCTGTAAAAATGATAAATGTGGCCCGCCGCTTCGTCCACTTCCCAGATCAGAGGCGTCATTTCCACGCCCGTCTCGGTCGTCAGATTCTTGTTGCACCTCCTCGTCTCATCTTCCACGCCGATTTATGACCTGTCAGGGTCGCACGATGCTCGACACTTAGCTACGTGGGGCTGGTCCTTGATTTGTACGGCGACCCGGACCCCTTTTTGCTGCCGACGCTCTGCTTCGTTACCCTGCTCCGACAGGCAAAGCTTGGTCGGATTCACTCTCTTTATCAGCGTAATGATTTCCAGGGAGGACGGAATACGCGAAGCATGCAGCATTGTCTCTGCCGATTCGATATCACGTTGCCAGTTCATTGCATTTCCCCCTCGGGAGTATTCCCGATCCATACGATTAATATTCTTTAATGATTCTGCTGCCAGTGTCAAGTGGGGGAAAGAGGGAGAGCTCCGTCAGATTCAGGTCCCGGCGAAGTCAGTGATAAAAGATATGCTCCTTTTAAGACGCGTTAACGATGATATGCTATAACTTTCGAAATATGCTGTAATGAATGTTTGTTCACGGAGGAATCATGAGGGGTATTTTGAATCTGCTTGCAAAGGCCAATCTTGTCGAGTTGAGTGACAAAGAGAGGGCTGAGGCAGGAGTGGAAAACGTCGAGATGCCACCGACTGAACGGCAGGCTGTTCCGCCTGCGCCTCCGGAACCCCCTCCTCTTCAGGATTTGCCGGCATCCGGGAGCGAGGTGACCGAGAACAGGCCGGTTGACGATATTTATGCCGCGGCAGGTCTGGCTCAATCCCCTTTTTCTGCGGAAAAACTGCTCAGGCTGCTGGACGGTTTGCGCACCATGGATGCCGCTACCCGTAAGACGGCTGTCCTGGCGATGGATGCCGCTGATGACAATTGGTTGATAAGCGATTGCATCGATGACGCGGAGCGTAAGATCGCCGCTCTTAATGCCTATAAACAGTATCTGGCATCCCAGTTGCTCGGTACCGAGCGGCAATCCGTCGAAAGGATCGCGGAAATCAGGTCGGAACTGGAGAATACATCAACCGAGATACGCAGTCAGATGTCTAACCTGGAACAGTTGCTCGAAAGGGAAATTACAAAATCAGCCCAGGAGACAACCGGCATAGAGTCGGGAATCCGGGCGGTACGGGAAACGGTCAGCAGGGAATCACGCCGGATTGATGCCGAGATAGAACGTTTGAGTGAGATACCGGCCCAGTTCAAGTCCGATAATACGCAACAATAGGAGATTATATGGCGCAGATGACCCCCTTGGCAAAAGGATTGGTTTCAGTCATCGTGATCGGGATTGCAGCTTCGGCTGCCTGGAACCTCGGATTGAAAGAACGTTTTTCAAAGGGCGTCGTTCCCGGCAGGGAGGCCGCAAAGGGTGTGAAAGCCGGTTCGCCCCCGGCGGATGCTAATGCGCCGTTAGGTTCGGCGGACAATCCACTTAAGGTAAGTCTGGTAAGTTTTCACGGGTATGCGCCTGCGCTGGTTGCCAATGGAAACAGCCTTACCACCAAGCCTGACTCGATATATGGAGGCAAGGGGGCGAATATCGAGTTTCTGATTCAGGATGATATTCCAACCCTGTCAACGATATTCGAGTCCGGCGTAGCCCATTGTGCCTGGCGTACTTCGGATTTCTGGGCGCAGGAACAGCCAAACCTGCGCAATTCCGGCAAGGACGGCAGGGCGGTCGTGGTTGTTGACAACACTCAGGGGGGCGATGCGATAATTGCGCGTGATCCGGCGGTCCGCTCCATAGAGGACCTTGCCGGCCGCACCGTGGCTCTTCTGCAGTTTACGCCATCTCACGGCATGCTTATCGACGCCATTGACAACTCTTCTCTAACCGCCCGCAAAAAAGAAAGCATAAAGACCGTCTTCATCAACGCCGAAGAAGGGACCGCCGGAGTGCGAGCCGCATATGAATCGGGTAATGTGGATGCCGCGGTGCTGTGGGATCCCGATCTTTCCCTCGCCCAGCGCAACGTAAAGGGTTCCCATGTCGTCTATTCGACCAAGACGGCGTCAAACCTGATCTTCGACGTGATGGTATGCGATTCCCGCGTCCTGGCAAAGCCTGACGGGCAGGCAGCGGTTCAGAAGTTTGTGGAAGGGTGGATGGATGGGGTCAAGGCAGCACGTTCCAATCCGGACAATGCGGTCGATGCACTGGTTCAGTCGGAAGAGTTCTTCAGACTCTTAGCCGACAAGGAGGGGAAACCCTTTGTAAAGGGGCTGTTCGGGAACCTTGTCTGGACAGGCCTGGAAGACAATGCCCGCATACTGGGGCTGGCAGGCGGCACAAACCATTATGAGCGGGTATATCGCCGTTTCGACCAGATATACCGCAAGGCCGGCGCCCTGGCGAACCCGAAGTCTCCGGTGATTGATCCTCAGGACAGTTTCGACTACCGTTTCATCAAGACGATGCTGGAGCAGAACAAGGGGACCGCAAAGGAAGCTGCAAAGCCGCAGACTACATTCTCTCAGGCGGAACGTGAGCGGGCCACCGGACAAAAGTCGGCCATTGTCACCAAACCTGTCATGGTCGGTTTTGGAACCGGTTCGGCCACGCTTACCAAAAGGGCACAGAGTATCATCGATGGAGAAATGGTTCCTTTCATCGAAAACAACGGCAAGGCCTACTTCGAGGTGAGCGGAAATACCGATTCCACCGGAGCTCGCAGCACCAATCTGCGGCTCTCCGGGGCAAGGGCAAGGGCGGTGGTCGATTATCTTGAAAGCCAATGGGAATTTCCGGGTGATCGCTTCAAGATCACGGGCAACGGTTCGGAACGTCCCCTTTGCAACGAGGCGGATCCATCGGCTGAAGGGCTGTCGCTCGAGGAGTGCCGGGCCATGAACCGCACCACCCGTATCGCCGTATATGGAGGTCGTTAAAGTCATGGGGGATTTCTGGAACCCGTATCTGCCTCCATCCTCCCCGCAACGCCGAGCCCTGGGCATCGGCTCTGTTGCCTCCGTTCTTTTGTTGTGGAGCCTGATTGCAGCCACGGGGCTTGTCAGCCCTTCCAGGCTTCCTGCACCGTGGGATGTCGTCCGGGCGCTCGGATACCTTGCCTGGCATGACGGCGAAAGCATGCTGTTTACCGCCACTCTCTGGTCGGCAGGCAGGCTTGTGGTCGCCGGAATACTGGTCATATGCATCGGAATACCGATCGGCATTTTCATGGGCGCTGCCCCGCGGATAAACGCGGCAGTCTCCCCCCTGGTGGACCCCTTTCGCTCGGCACCGGTAGTTGCGCTGCTGCCGATACTGGTGATGTGGCTTGGGATCGGCGAAGCGATGAAAATAGCATTTCTTTTTACCGGGGCGGTGGTCTACCTGATCCCGATGGTTCGCGATGCGATTCAGGCTGTTCCGCAGGGTTATTGGATAAGCGCCCGCGACCTCGGCGCAACCCCCTGGGAGTGCATCCGGAAAGCGGTAATCCCGATGGCGATGCCCCGGATCTCGGATGCGATTATCGTGGCCTTCTCCGTCATGTGGACCTATATAACCGTTGCGGAGTACGTGAACGCAAAATCTGGGCTCGGCCAATTGATACAGAATTCGCGACGTTTCAGCGCATGGGACCAGGTTTTTGCCGGGATCTTCGTCATCGTGGCCCTGGCGCTGCTGACCTATCAGCTCATGGTCCGCATCAAGCGCAGACTTTATCCCTGGGAGACTCAGCAATGAGCGCCACGGCCGACTCAACTCCCAAAGACCCGGCAAAATCGTCCATATCGGTTGAGCTCAAGGATATCGTTCAGGAATATCCGGCTCCGGGTGGCGGCATTACCCGCGTTGTCGAAGGTATAAATCTTGTCTTTGACCGACCGGGGATCAACATGCTGCTTGGCCCTTCCGGTTGCGGCAAGAGCACCATCCTTCACATGCTGGGCGGCGTCAGGCCGTTGCATGCCAAAACCCCTACCTCGGGCAGCATACGTATAGACGGGATCGAGTGTGAGGACGCCCATGACGATTCCGTCATGGTTTTCCAGCGCTACGCCAACCGGCCCGATCTCTCGGTGTTTGACAACGTTGCTTTTCCGTTCACCCTGAACCTTTGGAAAAAACGTGTCGCGGAGCCGGAGTGGCGCAAGCGGGTCGCGGAAATCCTCGAAGCGGTGGGGCTGTCGGAAAAAAAGAGCCTGCGCCCGTCGCAGCTTTCGGGTGGCCAGAACCAGCGTGTCGCGCTTGCCAGGGCATTGGTCCTGAGGACACGCATCCTGCTCATGGATGAACCTTTTGGCGCGCTGGATGCCCAGACCCGCGAGGAGATGCAACTGCTTCTCGTCGATCTTTACGGTAAATGGCCTTGTCTCATCGTTTTTGTCACTCATGATGTCACCGAGGCCCTGGTGCTTGGTGACAGGGTGATAGTGCTTTCAGCGCAGCCGGCCACGGTTGCCGATGATTTTGCCATTTTTGCCCCGAGACCCCGCTCGGCGGAGTGGCAGCGCTCGGAAGAGGCGGTTCTTCTTGAAAAGCGTATCCTGGCACAGTTGCACAGGGCAGCGGGCAAGGGTTCCGTCCGGGTAACGGTCTAAGGAGCCAATGACTGACAGACAGCCGTCATATCTGAAAGAGATGCTTGCAAGCCAAGGCAACATGTATGCCGGGCTCGGTTCAATGGCTGTCTCTGCACTGCTTTCAATACCTTTCGGCTTTGGTATCGGGGCAATCCCGCTTATGGCCTTTGCCGCGGGTGAATTCATCGCCGCGATGTACGTTCCGGGTTCCATCAAATTCCGCGATGCCGTCGACAGAAGGTTCCGCGCAAAAAACAGGGATGCGACCCGCAAAAGGCTTCTTGATGAGATTCAGGCGAGGGACAGGAAAAAGACGGCATTCGAGCAGACCCTCAAGACCTGGCTCAGGATGTCCGAACGGGTGGATTCCCTGTACAAACACGCGGCGGATACCCGGAACCTGCCGATAATAGAGATCGAACGGCTGGATGATGCGACGATTGAATACCTGTGCATCTGGCTTGCCGGACTGGTTATGGAGGACAGGGCCGAATCCGTCGATCTGAAGGAGATCGAGCAACGGGTGGCAATGATAGACAGGGAATCCGATGCCGCGAGGCCGGGGGTGGATACGAGGCAGCTTAGGAAGGCAAGGGCTGAGTACGTCGCCCTGATAGAGAGGCATAACAGGATGCTGAGCCGCAAGACAGCGATAGATGCGGCCATGCTCTCCATGCCCGACCAGCTGGAGGAGATATACCAGACAATAATGACCACCCCGGCAACCGAGGATGTAGGTTCCAGGCTCGAGGACTCGATTGAAAACCTGAGGCTTCAGGAGGATATCGAAGCCGAGCTTTCGGGGGAGCTCAGCCCTCTCTTGGTGGGAGTGGTCTCGCCGCTGCAACGCACAGCCCATAAAAAACTGCAGACTCCGGAATAGCCGGGCAACAGTCATAACAGCCAAAGCAGGAAAGGGAGATCCAGAAATGGCCAACATCAATTTGGTAGATCGTCTTGCAAATCTCTGGGCAGGATTCATCTCACTATGGATCACCGATGTTGAAAAGAAGCATCCGGAAATCGCCTATCAGAATGCCATAGATTCGATGATAGACAAGTACGGCAAGCTCAAGTCCGCCACTGCTTCAATCATGCGGCGACGCGAAGAGATAAGCGCCAGGTTGTCCCAGGACCAGGGCGAACTTGCTGCAGTCAATGCCGATCTGAACGCCGCTCTGGCGACCGGCCAGGACGAGCTGGGAATCGTGCTTATCCAGAAAAAGAATGCCCTGGAAGCAAGCATCAAGGTACTTGAGCAGGATCTTGAGCTGGCCAGGACCGATGCCGAAGAAGCTAAATCCTCCCTGTTGCAGGTGAAGGGCGAAATTCAGAAGCTTAGGGACGAAAAGGGGAGGATGCTTGCGCAAATGCTGAGCGCCCAGGCCAGG
>Ga0209317_1002235_pt1 | contig 14396 bp, 9 predicted proteins | sample RifGroB2_FD_183994 | JGI IMG/M metagenome (GOLD analysis project Ga0209317, IMG submission 183994) | Soil microbial communities from Rifle, Colorado, USA - Groundwater B2 (SPAdes) (version 2) | ecosystem: Environmental > Terrestrial > Soil > Unclassified | place: Rifle, Colorado | collected... | reverse complement strand
CCCGCACCAGCCGCTTCAATGGCAGCGTTCAGGGCGAGCAGATTGGTCTGGTCGCTGATCTCGTCGATGATCTCGACGATGCCGCCTATTTTCTGGCTGTTGTCGCCCAACTCCACCATGCTTTTGGCGATGCTCTGCACCTGGTTGCGCACTTTACCCATCCCTTCGATGGCGTTGGCCACATCGCCCCTGCCGCCGTTGCCGTTTCGGGTGGTATCCTCGGCGACCGTCTCCACCGACCTGGCGTTTGCGGTGATCATCTTGGCGGTTATCGCGATCTCCTCCGAGGTGGTGGTGACCTCCTGTACCGCGCTCGCCTGCTGGGTGGCGCCCGAGGCCTGCTGGGCGCTGATCGCCATCATCTCGTTGGCCGCGCTTGAGAGTTGAATCACCGCATCCTTCACCGAGGCAACCAGCCGGCCGCTTCTGCCGATCTCCTCCTTAAGATCCCTGACTATCACGGTGGTCATCACGTTGAACGCCTCGGCCAAGGCCCCGATCTCGTCGTTGCTATGCACCGGGATCGTTTCGTCCAGATTCCCCTGGCTGATCCGGTGCGCCGCCGTGGTCAGTTGCAGGAGAGGGCGGACGGCGCGGCTCACCACGAGCAGTATGGTGACGCACGAGATAATCAGCATGAGCAGCATGCTTCCCACGATCTGGTTTCTGAGCTGCGCAGCCTTTTGCTCGGTCTTCAGCATGGAAAATCCGATCCGGTAGCCGCCCCAGTGCTTGCCCCCCACGTAGACCGGCACCGAGAGATCCCACATTTTCTCGCCGGTGTCGCGCTGGTAGACCTGCTTCAGGAAGGGCTGCTGGTTTTTAGCAGCTGCGAGTCCCACCTCATCGTTGAACATGCGCTTGGTGCGGTTCCCGGTCTTGTCCTTCTCCCTGTCTCCGGTGAGAGGCGCAGAGAAAACGCTGTTGTGAGTCGGTAGATAGCCGTTTCTGTCAACCAGTACGGCGAATACCACCTGGTCATCCTTCAGGAACTCGTCCTCCAGCGCCTGAATTGCGCCGTCGGTGAAGCTGTCGAACTGGGTATGGTATTTGGGTGGTTCAGTGTTAGGGATTGGTATGTAGTTGGTGTCAAAGAGCTTTTCGGAGGAGAGCTTGCCGGTGGCAAGAGCTTCAGTGAGGATGCGTTCCATGGATTTGGCGCCAGTCTGGGCCAGAATCCTTCCTTTGGAGAGCAATTCCTGCTCCATGTTCTCCGTGCGCGAGCGGACGAAGTAGACTGAGAAGGCGGTCATAATGACCACCATGACCATGATCAAGATGCTGACAATCTTCACCGAGAGTTTATTCGACATGTGGATCCCGTCCTTCGCGTGTGTCGTTGATATATCTGCCAGCCGGGCTAACCTGCTCCGCGTGCTAGCTGTTTCCTGAGATTCTTTGAACCTCTAAAATGCCTCCGGCTCGCCTACCATGATCTCCGGCGAGGCAAGCAGAGCCTCCATGTCAAGCATGATGATGCTGCCGCTCTCCTCGTTGAAATGCCCTCGTACGAACTCGCGGTGCATCCCGGAAAGCCCGGCTTTCATCGGTTCGAAGTTGTCGATGCAGAGCCCCTGAACTCCTAGTGCCGCTTCGACCAGAATGCCGGTAGCGAAGCTTGGCGATCTCACCACCATGATTCTGCCAGTTGCTCCAATCTCGGGCTGGGGCAGTCCCAGCATGGGACGGATCTCCATCGCTGCGGTGATCTCGCCGCGCAGGTTGAAGATGCCGGTGATGAGGCTTTGCACCGCCGGCACCCGGACCAGTTTTGGGACCCGGATAACTTCGCAGGCGTACCGGGTTTCGAAAGCGTAGCGCTCACCCGCCAGGATGAAGACCAGGCACTCGATGATCTCCTTGGTCGCGGCTTCCTCATCGGCCAATCCTTGCCAATATTCCTCCCGCATCTGGTTCAAAATGGTGCGGATGTCATACGCCTCGTCATTTGCCATGACCATGGTTCCTCTCTTTTGTTAGTTCAGAGACCTGCGCGCTCAGGCGACCTGTGCCAGCGTATTTTGCAGTTGTAACATGCAGACTGCACGGGTAAGTCCGCCGGAGTAGGGGATGGTATCCTCATCACCCCTCTTGGCAAGGATCCTTAGGCTGTTTCTGAACTCTCTCGCCGCCTCGGCAACACGACCAAGCCTCAGGTGCAAACGTCCCATGTAGTAGCGCGGCATTATGAAGTCGTTTTCTAGGAGCAGTGCCTTTCGGTATTCCTCGGCCGCCTCTGGCAGGCGATCGCCAGCATCGAGAACCATTCCCTTGAGAAAGTAGGCCTCGGGAAGCAGGTCGTTCAGCTCGATTGCTAAAGTGCAGGTATCAAGAGCCTCCTGAAAGCGTCCTTTGCCGGCTAGCACAAATCCTTTGAGCACCAGCGCCGCGGGGTCATCAGGACTCTCGGCTATCACCCCTTCAAGCATCTGGTAGGCTGCATCGAACTCTTCGGCGTCAAGGAGTTGCCGGGCGGCCTCAAGCCTTGTCGCAGCTGTCGTGATCTGCTCCGGCGGCGAACCGGCAGCAGGCCAACTCGTTGCGGGAGAGCTGATGGCTGGCAAACCCGCTTCAGACAAGCCACTTTCAGGACCACCACTTTCATGCACTCCACTTTCATGCGACAGCGGAGTCCGCTGCAGTTCTGTCAGGGTAGGCCCGGGCGGCAGATCGTGCGTGGGATGCGGGAGCTTCCCGCCCTGAGGAGCGGTCTTGACGTAGTAGAAGCTGTTTTCCTGGCGCCGGATTTCCAGATCGTGACTGCGATGGAGCAGGGTCTCTGCGTGACCCAGGAACAACTGCCCTGAACTGTTAAGCGCTGCGGCAAAATTGCCCACCATGCGGGCCGCAGTTTCCGGTGAGAAATAAATCAGGACATTGCGGCAGAATATTGCATCCAACTCCTGAAGCGTGCCGCTGATTGCGGCGCTCTCGGGGGATGAGAGGTTCAGGTGGGAAAACTCCACCAGCTGCTTTACCTCGTCTCGGATGATAAAGCTCTCCCCGACCCGGTCGAAATAACGTTTCTTATGGTGCTCTTGAGCGATCCTCATGGACCAGGGGGAATAGATCCCCTCACGTGCACGTTTTATCGACTGATTGTTGATGTCTGTAGCGATGACCTTGATGTCGCGCGCTTTCCAGTCCGGGAACGCCTCCATGATGCTGATGGCAATGGAGTAGGGCTCTTCTCCAGTGGAGCAACCGGCAGACCAGATGCGGATAGGTTTGGTTGCAGCGGAGAACTCTGAAGCCAGCCGCTCTTTGAGAGCATCGAAGTGTGACGGGTAGCGGAAAAAGTAGGTTTCCCCCACGGTCAGAAATTGAAGCAGTTTCTGAAGCTCGTGCCGATCTTCTCCGTGACGTTTCAGGTAGGCCAGGTAGTCACAGCAGTTGTCGATCTGCAGAGCCGACATCCGCTTTTCGAGCCCGCGTTGCAGGGCCAAACGGTTGCGGGACTCGAAGTGCAGGCCGGTGCAAGAAAGGATATGGCGCGACAACTCGGCAGATTGGGAATCGGTCAGGGGAGGAACGGGATCCGCTTTCGCAGGCTTATTTGCGATCGCTGCAACGCCTTGCAGGAGTCGGCGCACATCGAGAGGTTTTAGCATGAAATCGAAGACGTGCAGCAGTTCCGCTTCTAGTCGCGGGCATTCGGAGATGACGATAACAGGAATTCTGTGCGTCCCCTTTTGCCAGTTAAGCCGCTTTTCGCCAGCAAGATCGACTACCTTAGCCGGTTCAACAGCCACGATGACTAGATCCGGTTTTTCCAGACGGATAGCTGAGAAAGCCTCCTTCACCTCAGTGACGGATGTGGTCGTGTTGCCGGCGCTCGCGAGCAAGTCGCAGAGGTAGGCGGCGAAAGATCCATGATCGCTGATGACGAGGATGTGCAGTGACAAGGCCAGTCTTCCTCCAGTGCGGATTGACAGCGATGGATGAAGTCGCGCGGGACCAGCTGTAAAGCTAAAAATGCCAAAATAAAACAACAGTCGATTTTTTCATGAACAATTTGCCCTTATATCACAGTGGGTGAGGGGATACTATTAATTTGCACGATTAAGGTCAACTGAAATTAATCTCATAATGGAATGTTGTTTTACGATTGGAGGGTTGGCGCAGGGCAGGTAAGGAGGGATTCCGGTACGAGTGAGAAGGGATTCCGGGCGGGAATTACGACAGGTTGCAGGACAGCATACGCGTAAAAGGAGGCGACCGCCGCGTAGCAGGTAACCTGATGGCGCTAATCTTCCGGTAGGGAATTTCAAGAGTTCCCTCTCCCTCCGGGAGAGGGAGAGCTTAGAGGGGCTGCCGGAAGATCAGCGCTTCAGGGATAAATTGTGGCGCGCCTTGCAAGGCATGCTCAGAATCGTTGCCACAAAGTAGTGAACTTGCATGGCAACAAAAAAGAGAGCTTGCACGGCAGCAAAAAAGAGAGCTTGCACCGTTGCAGCAAGAAGAGAGTATGGCCGTTGCAGCAAGAAGAGAGCATGCTCCGTTGCAGCAAGGAGTGATTTTAACAGTTACAGCAAGGGGTGAGCTTTGCGCGGTTGCAGCAAATAGCGGGCAGCGCGGACGGCCATCGCCGATCATCATATGGGGACCGGCTGCAACCGGCTATCACGGATGCTGCGCACAGCCTGCTTCATCTGAACTCTTGGTGGTTGGGATGGGTGCAAAGATACCCGTCGACGAAAACGAAAGCGTATCGGCAACGATGCCTTCTTTCCTCGACAAGGCAGCTGGAGAAATCTGCATTGACGCGTTGGGTCCGGCACTCTTCATGAGGGGACAGTTCTGTTTCGGTGCTGGTAGTGGTATGCAGCATATATCACCTCCTGAACATGATGGTACCGCTCGCGCCTGCCTCTGGCTTAGTGGATTCCAATAGTGAGTAATTATATCCGTCAGATTGTGTTTGCAAGGAGAAGTGAGAGGAATTTTTTCTTGGGACAAGGAGATATCGGAAACCCGGTGAGTTTAGACAGGTGAGGCGATTGGCTATGACTTGCTCTGAAGCACCTGACACTGCTTAGAGGCAACTAGTTGTTTATGTCAGGTTCATCGATGGCTGCTGTAAATAAATGCACCCGATTTGCAATTTGTCTTCTCAGTGTTAGAAATATGTAAGCTTTGATGGCCCGGAGCCGTATCCCTTGTTCTTCTTGTCATCGGCTTAACTGACAGTACCTGCCCCGTGGTTTGCAGAGTTAAGGAATTTCCAGGTAGTCAACCAGCTCAACTGTGTGAGGACGCGATATGAATGTTTTATTGATAGCAGGCGCCAGACCTAACTTTATGAAGATCTCCCCGATATATCGGGCCTCCCTCAATCACGACTCCGTTCGATGTAGTATCGTTCACACCGGACAACACTATGATCACGAGATGTCACGTACCTTCTTTGAGGAACTGGATATCCCCGAACCGGCCTATTCGTTAAATGTCGGCTCCGGCAGCCATGCCGAACAGACCGCAAAGATAATGATAGCATTCGAAGAGGTCTGCCGGCAGGAGGCGCCCGACCTGGTGATGGTGGTGGGGGATGTGAATTCCACCTTGGCCTGCAGCATAGTGGCAAAAAAGTGCGGCATACCTGTGGCCCATGTCGAAGCGGGGTTGCGCAGCTTCGACCTCGCCATGCCTGAAGAGATCAACCGGATGGTGACCGATGCCATCTCCGATTACTTTTTCGTCACCGAAGAAAGCGCCGTCGACAACCTGCTTCGGGAAGGGAAGTCGCCCGCGAGCATCCACTCCGTCGGGCACGTCATGGTGGACAATCTGCTTTATCAGGTGGAGCGGCTTGCCGAGCAGGACCTTACTGCCTTGAAAAATTTTACCTTGAAGCAATCGGCTGACCCGTATCTCTTTCTCACCTTGCACCGACCCTCCAACGTCGACTCACGTGACACTTTCCGCAGCATAGCAGCTGCCATCAACGAGTTGGCGACCCAAAGGAAGATCATGTTTCCGGTGCATCCAAGGACCAGAAAGATGATGGAGTCCTTCGGGATAGATCTATCTGAGAAGGTGATATTGCTGCCGCCGCTGGGCTATCGGGATGCGCTGTATCTTTGGAAGGATGCCGAAGTTGTGTTGACCGACAGCGGCGGTTTGCAGGAAGAGACCACAGCTCTCGGAGTTCCCTGCGTAACCATCCGGGAAAATACCGAGCGGCCCATCACAGTTGACCTCGGGACCAACGTTCTCGCGGGGACCTCGACAGAAGCAATACTGGCGGCCTATCCCGAGAGTCTTGCCAAGCGGCAAAGGGCGACGGTGCCGCCGCTTTGGGACGGCAAAGCCTCCGAGCGGATCTGGCGGGTACTGGTATAGCGCGTGCTTTCAATGTAGGGGGAGTGGTAGATGTAAAGCCTGAAGGTGTGGAAGCTATGGGGCTGGAAGAAGCAATAGAGCGCCGCTGGGACTGTGATCCTGCGGCGCTCTCTATATTAGAGGGGAGTTGAGACTGGACCGGCCGCGCGTTCTCTAGGTTAGAGGATGGGAGCGGGCTCTCGGCGGCAGTTAAAAGGCATAGCAGCAAGTCAGGGCCGGGAGACAGTTGCTCCCGGCTGACTTGTGGGCGGATGTTAGCTGTTGCAGCAGGATGAGACGCCGTATTCCTGCGCCACGCGTTTGATCTGGCTCTTTAGATCCTTGATCTCCGCCTCAAGTACTGTTTCTCTGTTGATGTCGATTCGGTCATAGGCAAACAGTTGCCGCAGTTCAATTTCCTTGGCTTTTAAGGCTTTGGATGTTGCTGCCGTATCCTGTGTAAGTTTCTGAACAGCCTGCTTATCTGCGCATTGGCCGCCGTCGCAGCACGAGTTGGCAGCCGAAGCCGATACCGCGCCAAATGAAAGCGTCCCCAGTGCCAGTGCCATCGCAACGATCATATTCTTTTTCATTTTGAGTCTCCTTTAGAAGTTGGTTTGCAGAGCCGAGGCGCTGCTTGGTGATGTTATTCCCATATCAACATGCGTGCCATGAGGCCGGCTGGGATCTAATATGTTGATATCATGAGCTTTGCGGGTTGGGTGGCTAGTGGCAGCCGGATGAGGCGACTAGGGAATATGCTACAAAGCACTGGTAAAGCGAGGGATATTCAGCGACGGATGACGGGTGAAGGTTGGACCTGCCGTAAGGGCGAACCTTCTGATCGCCCATTTTAGACGTTCACCATTCGCATCGGTATTTCGCTGGGCCGGGGCTCACAAAAATTCGCCCCAACCGTTGGAGCACCCTCCTGATTGCAACCTAGTAGAATATTCCTCACCCGCTTTGAATATTCCCCAACCCGGCTTAATTTATTCCAGGTGCTATTGATCTGTTGTAATTGTGATTCGTCGCAATATTAGTGGCTTAGCTTGCAAGGCAGGTTCGGCACGGAACTTGAGTGTGCCCACTGGCAATACCTCGAGAACCCCGGCGCTAACCGGTTCTCCCTTAAAACAAAAACGACCATTACCGGAGACCACAGTACAATGAAGTCCAGCTTCCTCGCTCTAATCCTCCTGCTAACTCTATCGACTGCTGCTTTGGCTGATCTTGATCTACCCGTAAAAGGCGTGGTGACCTCGGGAGTGGGGTGGCGGCTCGACCCATTCGGAACAGGAAAGCTGGCTTTTCATCGCGGCATCGACATCGCCGTCCCTGCTGGTACTCCGGTGCGGGCCACGCGCAAAGGGCGCGTTATTTTTGCCGGCGTTCGTCGCGGTTATGGCTCGACTGTTATTGTCGAGCATGCCAATGGAGATCGCACACTGTACGGGCACAACTCACAGGTTGCGGTCACTTCAGGTGACTTGGTGGAATCCGGCACGGTGCTAGCTTATTCAGGCAATACCGGAAGATCGACTGGCCCTCATCTGCACTATGAGCAAATACCAAGTGGTCGCCCTGTTATTGAGGATTTGGCAACAGTCGATCTGGCCAAAACAGAGAGTGATAAAGCCAATAACCAGCGCTACCTGCTTGAGCAAAAAATGGAGCAATCGCTTAACTCCATCTTGAAGACGATCAGGTCCGGATCAACTCAGCAAGGCGGCTGATTGGACCGGATTAACGTTGTTATTCGGTGCACCCTGTGTTCCTCCTCCAGGGTGTGCCGCTTTTTTCAACGTAACACACCGCCACGCTGCAATTCTCTGAATAAAAGCTACCTCCATTTGCCAACACTTGCCAACTCTCCTCCCCCCAGCGGGGGGAGGTCGGGAGGGGGGAAGGTTGTTGCTTCTGTGAAGAACTGGCTGAGTTCCCCCTCCCCAGCCCTCCCCCTCCGGGAGAGGGGGCTTTCGGTGCAAGCGTCACCATAATTGTGGAATGAGACCTCGGGCGAATAGTGTCGCGGTCGGATGCACAATGCAGGCTGCAGCTAAAGGAGCAATGCCTTGAAATCGAAGATACTGGTCATAGACGACGACACCTCTTTACGGCGGGTGCTGGAGTATAACCTTCAGGAAGAGGGGTACGAAGTTCAAACAGCTTCGTCAGGTGAGGAAGGGCTGTACTGGTTCGGGCAATCTCAACCTGACCTGGTCATAACCGACATGAAGATGCCGGGGATGGATGGTCTAATGCTTCTGAAATCCATTAAGGAGCGCTCTCCCGACACTCTGGTGATCATCATCACCGCCTTCGGGACGGTTGATGTCGCCGTAGATGCCATGAAGGCCGGAGCCCACGATTATATTACCAAGCCGTTCAAAAGGGATGAGCTTAAGCTGACAGTAAAAAAGGCGCTTCAGTTCGGCGGCATGGCCGATGAGAACAAGCGGCTAAAGAATGAACTGGCCGACAAGACAGATTTTCGCACCATCATCGGCTCTTCAAAAGAGATGGCGAAGGTCTTTGATGTCATTCGCAAGGTTGCCGATACCGAGGCTTCCATTCTCATTACCGGTGAATCCGGCACAGGAAAGGAACTGGTCGCTCGTTCCATTCATGCCAACAGTTCCCGTAAAGATGCCCCCTTTGTCGCCATAAACTGCGCCGCCATTCCCCGTGATCTGCTGGAGAGCGAACTTTTCGGTCATGTCAAGGGTGCCTTCACCGGGGCTGTCAGGGACAAAGTGGGAAAATTCCAGCTGGCCGAAGGGGGGACTCTGTTTCTTGATGAGGTCGGTGATCTCCCGATCGAATTGCAGCCGAAGTTGCTGAGAGCGTTGCAGGAGAAGGAAGTGGAGGCCGTTGGAGGCACAAAAGTTGAGAAGCTGGACGTTCGGATCGTCTCTGCCACCAATCTGGATGTTGACAAGGCGGTAGCTTCCGGCAGCTTCCGCGAGGATCTCTACTATAGGTTGTCCGTTATCCCGATCCATTTGCCACCGCTTCGCGAACGGCGTAAAGACATCCCGGTGCTGATCCGGTACTTCTGCGGCAAACAGGGGGGAGATAATATATCCTTCGAAAAGAACGCACTGGAAACACTGGTGATGTACTCATGGCCCGGCAACGTGCGGGAGCTGGAAAACACGGTCGAACGGCTACTTATCATGCGGAACGGCAACAGTATCACCCTCGAGGAACTCCCGGACAAATTCCGGCTCACTAGCGCCCCTGCGAGTGCGGTTGTCACACTGCCGGACGGTGGGTATCCCCTTGAGCAACTGGAGCGTGAGGTTGTGGTCGCCGCTTTAGAGCGCAACTCCTGGAATCAGACCGCAGCAGCCCGTTTTCTCAGAATTCCCCGCCATACTCTGGTCTACCGAATTGAAAAATACAGTATCAAGTCGCCGGGCAATGAATGAGGAATGAGCCATGACGTACCATTACTGTTTTAGCAGTCAGTAAAAAATCAATGATTTTACGCTTAAGCTGTTAGCAATACAGTCGATTAGTGTGATATTAACTAGATAGCTTGAAATTGCAGAATATTCTGCCACTGTTGTCAAATATCCTGCACAGGTTTTGTTCCAATGCAACGCCAACTGACAGTTAATCAGTATCTTATGAGTGTGGCACGGCTTGTGTAGTACCCAGTTCAACTTTAACTCTTCAGGAGTCACCATGAATTCGCGGTTCGCTCTTTCGCTCTTACTGCTGTTTTTTGTTTTTTCAAGCAAACCGGTTCTCGCTGAACAGACCCCTCCCGCCGAAGACCTTTCCCGTCTTATCGACCAAGCCATCGCCGATAATCCGGAGTTGAAGGCATCCGCTGCCCGCTGGCAGATGTTTAGCAATCGCATCGCTCATGAAAGGAGACTTGAAGACCCGATGCTGATGCTGAAAATCCAGAACGGCATGGTCTCGGATCCTTTCAACTTCAAGAAGGATCCCATGACCCAGAAGGTGATCGGGATATCTCAGCAGCTTCCTTACTGGGGCAAGCGCGATCTCAAGGCTGAGGTGGCGGCAAAGGAGGCGGAGTCTTATAAATGGCAAGTGGAGGAGCGCAAGCTGGAGCTGAGGAAAATGGTTGCCGAAACCTACTATCAGCTCTACTACATCGACAGGTCCAGGGAGATCCTGGAGAAGAACATCGCCATTCTTGACGTCTTCATCACCCTTGCCGAAACCAAATACTCGGTGGGACAGGGAGCGCAGCAGGATATCTTCAAGGCGCTGGTCGAGCGCTCCAAGATGCTGGAAATGGGGATCACGCTGGAGCAGCAAAGAAAAAGCCTGCAGGCGAACCTCAACTCCCTGTTGAATCGCCCGGTCGATACCCCGATCGGGCGCATCCCCGATTTTCAGATCAAGCCATTGGCTCTTTCCGCCGCCGAACTGAGAGCAATGGCACTGGATAGCCGTCCGTTATTGAAGAGCCTGAACTCGCTCATAGGAAAGGGGAGGGCGGGGGAGAAACTGGCGCGGAAGGATGCTTATCCCGACTTCAACGTCTCGTTCGAATACATGCAGCGGGATCGATTCGAGATGAGCGACGGCGCGGACATGTATTCTTTGGGCGTCACCTTCAACCTCCCGATACAAAGGCATCACAGGCATGCGATGATAGCCGAAGCATCCTCCGAGATCACCATGGCGACCGAGGAACTGAATATGACGAGAAACAGCATCGAAAACGGCATCACGGATCTCGTGGCCCAGTTGGAGAGAAGGAGAAAGTTGGCCGAGCTCTACCGGACCGGGATCATTCCCCAGGCAGAGCAATCGCTTGAGTCCGCCAGCATCGGCTATCGAGTCAACAAGGTCGATTTCCTGACCCTGCAGGATAACCGCATCACGCTTTTCAACTTCGAGCGCGAGCTTTACGATTCGCTGGCGGACTACCAGATGAAGCTGGCGCAGCTGGAAGCGCTGGTGGGGAAGAGCCTGCAATAGGGAACCTGCTGCCAGTCGGTTGGTCTTGTAGGAGCGGCATTCCTGCCGCGATGGCCGCAGCGGATTGCGGCAGGAATGCCGCTCCTACATCAGATTTACCGCGACTTCTCCTTGAGATGAGCACTGATCGGATTCCTTTTAACTGACAATTAAAGCATTACCCACTTCCATATAATGAGGGGCGACAATGAAGCTGAACAAGAAAGTGGCGATTCCGCTGGTAGTGATTCTCCTTGTTGCGGCAGGCGGGGGCGGCTACTACCTCTGGCAGCAGAAGCAGGCAGCCAAGGGCACGCAGCAGGCAAAACAGGGCGAGCAGGCCAAAGTGCTATACACCTGCGCCATGCACCCTTTCATCATCAAGGATAGTCCTGGAACCTGTCCGATCTGCGGCATGACCCTGATCAAAAAGGTGGAAGGAACCCAGGCCAGCGCTGAGGAACTGGCCATGCTGGGGCATGTTTCGCTCTCGCCGACCCAGACGGTAATGGCCAATGTCGCCACCATCGAAGCCAAGGTGATGCCGCTCGACAAGGAGATAAACGCGGTTGGCATGGTGCAGTACGACCAGGCGCGCCAGGCGAAGGTGACTGCCTGGGTAGCCGGGCGCATCGACAAGCTGAACGTCAATACGGTTGGCGCCTACGTGTCCAAGGGAAAACCGGTGGCCGAGCTTTACTCTCCCGACCTCGTCGCGGCCCAGCAGGAGTACCTTCTGGCCCTGAAGAGCCGTGAGCAGTTGAAGAATTCCCCAATCTCCTCGATCTCTTTCGGGGGCGAGGGACTGGTCACCTCCGCCCGCCAAAGGCTCAAGCTGATGGGAGTCAGGGACGACCAGATCGCCGGTCTGGAAAAGGCGGGGCAGCCCAACATCCGGCTCCCCATCTACACGCCGCTCTCCGGTGTAGTCATCGAAAAGATCGCCCAGGAAGGGCAGTATGTGAACGCAGGCGATCCGCTTTTCAGTATTGCCGATCTCTCCCGAGTCTGGGTCGAGCTGGAGCTTTACGAGAACGAGTTCGCCAATATAAAGCTGGGCCAGACGGTCAATATTCTTTCCCAGTCCTATCCGGGCCAGACCTTCCGGGGCAAGGTGGCGTTTGTCTACCCGTTCCTCGATCCCAAGACCAGAACGGTAAAGGTCAGGGTGGAGCTCGCCAACCCGGGCCTCAAGCTGAAGCCGGACATGTTCGTGAATGCCACCATCCGGGTCCCGTTGGGGAGCGCCGTTGTGGTGCCGGTAGGAGCCGTGATGGATACCGGGAAGCGCCAGGTGGTGTGGGTGGAGACGCAGCCGGGCATGTTCGAGCCGCGTGATGTTAAGGTCGGGGCCCGGGAGGGAAGCAGTATCCAGATCCTTTCCGGAGTCAACGCCGGTGAGAAGGTCGCCGCAAGCGGCGGTTATCTGATCGACTCCGAGGCCCAGTTGAAGGGGAGCGCAGGCGGCCACGAAGGGCATGGAGCCTCGCCCGGCGCGAGTGGAGCGACGCCCGGAGCCGGCACGGATGGGAAAGGGGCGACGCCCCCTGCAGCACCGGCTGCTCCCAAGAAGGGTATGGAAATGGACGACATGAAGATGTAGCTGGCGATGGGATTTTTACAGGCTTGGCGGCAGCAGTTTTCTCGTTCCCAAGCTCCAGCTTGGGAATGCAATCGCCGGAAAAGCTCCAGCTTTGAGTCGTGGAAGCGGAGCTTCCTGCAGCAGTTACGTTCCCAAGCTGGAGCTTGGGAACGAGGTGGATATTTATGCTAGCTCCACCGTTTCACCCTCCCCCAGCCCCTCCCATCAAGGGAGGGGGGCTTAAAGGCTGAGATCCCCGTGGAGGGGAGCTTAAAAGCTTCATGACCACTTTTATTGCTATGAAGGATAACTATCCATGATCGAGAAAATCATAGAGTACTCCGCCAGGAATCGCGTCATCATCCTGATGATATTTGCCCTCGTCATCGCCTGGGGAGTCTGGTCGGTCTATAAAACACCGGTGGATGCGATCCCGGACCTCTCCGACAACCAGGTGATCGTCTTTACCGACTATGCCGGCCGTTCGCCGCAGGTGGTCGAGGACCAGGTGACCTATCCCCTGGCGGTCAACCTGCAGGGGCTCCCCAAGGTCCGCGCCGTGCGTGCCTCATCCGCCTTCGGCTTCTCGATGATCTATGTCATCTTCGAAGACGACGCCGATATCTACTGGGCCAGGACCCGCGTCCTGGAGCGCCTAAACTATGCGGCTTCGCTGCTTCCTCCCGGCGTGGTCCCGACACTCGGTCCGGACGGCACCGGCGTGGGGCATGTATTCTGGTATACCATCGGCGGCAAGGGGTATGACCTGGAGCAGTTGCGCACCCTGCAGGACTGGTTCGTCCGTTACCAGCTCAACACGGTTCCGGGTGTCGCCGAAGTCGCCTCCATCGGCGGCTTCGTCCGGGAGTACCAGATAGATCTCGACCCAAACCGGCTCTTTGCCTACAACGTGACGGTCGGCCAGGTCATGGACGCGGTCAAGCGCTCCAACAACGACGTCGGCGGCAGGCTTTTGGAACAGGCGGACGCCGAATTCCTGATTCGCGGCAAAGGTTATATAAAATCGACCGCCGACTTGGAGAATATCGTCATCGGCGCGGACATGCGCGGCACTCCGGTCTACGTGAAAACCGTCGGCACGGTACAAATGGGCGGCGCCATCCGACGCGGCATGCTGGATATGAACGGAGAGGGTGAGGCTGTCGGGGGCATCGTGGTCATGCGTTACGGCGAAAACGCCAAGGATGTCATCGACCGCGTCAAGGAAAAGATCGTTTCGCTGGAAAAAGGTCTGCCGCCGGGTGTCAAGATTTCGGTCTCCTATGACCGCTCCGACCTGATAGAGCGGTCCATAACTACCCTGAAACATGCGCTGATCGAAGAATCCATCGTCGTCTCGCTGGTAATACTGGTCTTCCTGCTGCATTTTCAGAGCGCCCTGGTCATCGTCCTCACGCTCCCCATCGCGGTGCTGATCTCCTTCATCACCATGAAGCTTATGGGGGTCTCCTCCAACATCATGTCGCTGGGCGGAATCGCCATCGCCATCGGCGTCCTGGTCGATGCCGGCGTCATCATGGTGGAG
>Ga0209317_1002234_pt1 | contig 14402 bp, 9 predicted proteins | sample RifGroB2_FD_183994 | JGI IMG/M metagenome (GOLD analysis project Ga0209317, IMG submission 183994) | Soil microbial communities from Rifle, Colorado, USA - Groundwater B2 (SPAdes) (version 2) | ecosystem: Environmental > Terrestrial > Soil > Unclassified | place: Rifle, Colorado | collected... | reverse complement strand
GACCCGCAAGTGGCAGGACAAGGAGGGGAAGGACCGTTACACCACCGAGATCGTCGGGGAGAAGATGCAGATGCTCTCCAGCAAGGGCGAGGGGGGCGGCGGGCAGCGTCCGGCGGCAAGGCCGTCCCAGCAGGACCACAGCCAGGGGAGCAGCTACGAGGAGCCGGTATTCAACCCTGACGACGAGATCCCGTTCTAGACAGTACCCGAAACAGAGTTGCAATTAATAAGAGACGTAGGCCATCCGGTCTGCGTCTTTTTTTTGTCTTCACCAAGCGGCAGCTCATGAATACCGGTTGACAATATTCACAGACCCCCTTATACAACGGTTGACGCCCTGACGACCGCGGCCATCGGCTGCCACGATTTTGCCTGCCCGCTCAGGACCGTCTGTTATCAGTAGAAGGAGATCTATTGCGATGAAGGTTTGCCCGATAACCACGGCAGCAGCGGTCGCCGCCCTTTTGTGCAGCTTCGCATCGGCGGGATCGGCCATCGCCGCCAGGATCAACGTGCCCGGCGACCAGGCGACGCTGCAAGCGGCCATCGATGCCGCGTCCGCGGGGGATTTCATCCTGGTGGCGCCGGGCACCTACCGGGAGAACATCGATTTCAGGGGGAAGGCCGTCAAGGTGGCAAGTTCCGGCGGCCCCGCCGTGACCATAATCGACGGCAATCAGGCAGGATCCGTGGTCACCTTCGATTCCGGCGAAACCCGCGCCTCGGAACTGGGGGGCTTCACCATCCGAAATGGCAGCAGCTCTTACGGGGGCGGAGGCATCTACATCGGCAACGCCTCACCGACCATCGCCCAGAACAGGATCATAGAAAACAGGGCGTACAACGGGGGCGGCATCTACATCTGGTCCGGCTCGCCGCTCATCTCCAAAAACGTTATCAGTCGCAACCCGGCCGGAGGCGGCATCTATATCCTGGGAGCCAGCTCGGCACAGATTATCGAAAATGAGATTTCGGAAAACTTCTCTGGCGACGCTGGGGGGGTTTACCTGTTCGCCGCGGGTACTCCCACCATCAAGGACAACCTGATCAAGGGGAACCGGGGCTACCTAGCGGGCGGCATCGCCACGGTCAACGACTGCAGCGCGCTGATCATCCAGAACCTGATAGTGGAGAACAGCGCAATCGACCCGACCGTGGGGGCCGGAGGCGTGCTGCTTTCCATTCCGGCAAACCTCTTGGGACCGACGCTGGCAAACAACAGCATCGTCGGCAACGACGGCCCCGAGGCGTCCGGGATCGTCGCCCAGGGTTTTCTGGCCCACACCCTGCTCGCCAACAACGTCGTGGCCGGTAACGCGGTACAGACCGCCATTTACTGCGACGGCACCTACGACCCGACCCCGCCGCTTTTAAGCCACAACCTGGCTTATGCCCCTTCCAGCAGCGCCTTCGGCGGAACCTGCTCCAGCCAGGCCGGCGTCAACGGCAATATCGAGACCGATCCGCGCCTCACCGATGCTGCGGCAGGGGGCTATTACCCCCGGGCAGGTTCCCCGGTCATCGACGCGGGCGACAATTCCGCTGCGTCACTGCCGGCACTCGACCTGGACGGAAACGCACGCATCAGCGACGGCAACGGCAACGGCGACGGCAGCGCGGCAGTGGACATGGGCGCCTACGAGTTCGACCCCACTCTCCCGAGCGCGACGATAACCGGCGCACCGGCAGCCGCCACCGCCTCAAGCGGCGCCAGCCTTGTCATCGGCGGGACCGGCATCGTCTCCTACCGCTATGCGCTCGACGACAGCGTCTTCGGCAGCGCCGATATACCGGTGGCGATACCGGTCACTCTTACCGGTCTGGCTGACGGCCGGCACAGCATCAGGGTGGTGGGGAAACTGGCCGATGCCCGCGTTCAGTTACCGTCCGCGGCAACGATCGCGAGCTGGATCATCGACCCGGCCCCCCCTGCCACCTCGGCATCGGCCGACAGCGGCAGCTACCTTGGCTCCTTCAGCGTCACTTTGCAGTGCGACGACGGCGCTGCGGGGAGCGGTTGCGCTGCCACCCTCTACTGCCTCGGCACCGGTTGCACCCCCTCGATCCCGTACCCGGGGGGAGCAATCGGCATCCGAGCATCATCAGAGCTCAACTATCGCTCCGCCGATAACGCCGGGAACCAGGAGGCGCTCCAGCGCCGCAGCTACAGCATCGCCTTCCCCGACACCACCCCGCCCGTGGTTACCGGCTTCAGCATTCCCGGCAAATTCAGCGACCTCACCATAAGAACCACCTGCTATGCCGCCGACAACATCCGGGTTACCGGCTACTGCGTTACCGAAAGCCCCGACCCATCCGGTTGCTCCTGGAGTCCGACTGCTCCGGCAAGCTATACCCTTGACCGCCGCGGCAACCACACGCTTTATGCCTTTGCCCGCGACGCGGCCGGCAACGTCTCCGCCCCGGCCAGCGCGAGCACCGGGAGCCTGGACGATTTCATCCCCGCGCCGGCGCGCGCCGACATGGTCTACGACACGGCCCGCGACCTGCTTTATATCAGCAGCGGCGACTTGGTGCTCCGTTACCGGCTGGCGACCGGCAGCTTCCTCTCCCCCTACAAACTCGGCGGCAACCTCGCCGGCATCGACCTCTCTCCCGACGGCAACACCTTGGCTGTTGCCGACAGGAGCCTGGCCGGGATGCACCTGGTAGACCTGGCAACCGATGCCAGCAGGCAGGTTTCGTTCAGCGCCGTATCGGGCGAAGGGGGCTCCTATTCCGTGGCCTTCGGCGGGGACGGCGCCCTGCTGGCCAGCGCTGGGTTTCTCGGCTCAGGCGGGGGGATGCCGCTGCGGCGCTACGACCCGGCTACGGGCGAGATCAGGATCGTTGCCGACGCAGCGCAGGACGCCGTACTCTCAAGCAGCGCTGACGGCAGGTGCATCGCCTATGCGGGGAGCAATAACTTCGGAGGACCAATCGGCATCTACGATGTGGCCGCCCAAAAGGCGACGCACACCGCCTCCGCCTACTGGTTTACCCGCCCGATCGGCGCCAGCCGGGACTGCACCCAATTCGCCGTGCCGACCTACGGAGGGACCTTCATCTTTGACGAGTTCCTCAATGAAGTGAACCAGATCGGGGAGTATGCCCGCCCCCAGCCGATCGAAGCCGTCTATCATCCCGCCGCCGACATCGTTTATCTTGCCTGGGGCGGCTCGAGCGAGGTGCGCGCCTTCGATACCAGGACCTTTTCCCAGTTGGCGGCCTACGACTTCCTGGACAGCTTCACCAGCAGCGACGACACCGCCATCGTGCCGGGGCGCTTGAGGATATCCCGCGACGGCACCATCCTGTTTGCAGCGGTGAAGGACGGCATCCGCTTTCAACGCCTGTCCGGCACCCCTGTGGCAGATAGCCAGTCGGTTTTGACCAGCGAAAACCGCCCGGTAGCGATCGAGCTGACCGGCCAGGAACCCGATGCCGCGCCCCTGGCCTATCAGATCGCCACCACCCCCCTGCACGGGACGCTCACCGGGCGCGCCCCCTCACTGAGCTACACGCCGGACCAAGGCTACAGCGGCGAGGACGGCTTTACCTTCACGGTCAGCGACGGGTCGGCGACCAGCGCGTCAGCAAAGGTCACCATAGCGGTGCGGCACGACGACAACCCCCCTGCCATCAGGCTCGCGCTGCCGACGGCTTCCTCTTCGCTGCTGGTAGTCGCGACAGTGGATGCGAGCGACAACCTCGGGGTGAGCGGGTACTGCCTCTCCGAGGCGGCGAGCAGTTCCGGTTGCGCCTGGAATTCCGCACCCCCCATCAGATACGCCTTCAGCACCGCGGGCAGCCGTACCTTGTACGCCTTTGCCCGGGATGACGCAGGCAACGTTTCCCCACCGGCGAGCGCCAGCGTCGTCATCACCCTGAGCGACACTACCGCTCCAGGCATCACCGGGTTCCGCATCCCCCCGAAGAGCAGCAGCCTCTCCGTTCCGGTCACCCTAAGCAGTGCAGAGGAGTGGGCCAACTACTGCCTATCCGAGACCGCTGACGCAACCGGGTGCAACTGGAGTCATTACCTTCCTGAGAGCTACAACTTCGGCGACTATGGAACCCGCACGCTCTACGCCTTTGTCAGGGATCTGGCCGGCAACGTATCGGCACCGGCCAGCGCCACCGTTTTGCTTACCGGCACCAGGAACCTCATTCCGGCGCCGCAGCGCTTCGACATGGTGTACGACGGCGGCCGTGACGTTGTTTACATCACGAGCGGCACCTCGGTGCTGCGCTACCACCTCGCCACCGGCAGTTTTCTCACCCCCTATAACCTGGGCGGTTTTCTCCAAGGGGTGGACCTCTCCCCTGACGGTGCCACTCTGGCGGTCGCCGACGCACAGCTGACCGGGATACACCTGGTCGACCTGAGGACCGACACGGTGCAGCCGGATGTATCCTTCACGCCGGGATCCGGCGAAGGCGGCTCCTACGCCGTGGCGTTCGGAGCGGACGGTGCCTTGCTGGTCACCACCGCCTATAACGGCTCAGGGTGGACCCCGTTGCGACGGGTCGATCCGGCAACCCGGTCGGTGACCATCGTCGACAAGCCTTCGGTCCTGACACCGCTGATCAGGAACAAGACCCACATTTCAGCCAGTGCCGGCGGCACCTGCATCGGCTATGCCGAGGGCGACAGTTCCGATGGCCCCCTCGGCATCTATGACGTCGCGTCCCAGAGAATAACGAGGCTGCTAGAAATCAGCACCGGCACCGGTGCCTCCAACTCCGCAATAGGGTCGAACAGGGACTGCAGCCAGTTCGCCGTGGTGAGCGACTCAGGGACCTTCGTCTACGACGCTGCGCTCAGCACGCTGACCCGATTCGGTCACGACAACGATGCGCGACCGATGGGGGTCGCCTACCACCCGTCCTCGGAGATCTTCTATCTCTCCTGGCCCGACAGCAGCGAGGTCCGGGCCTACGACAGCAGGACCTTCTCGCAGCTCGCCGCGTACGATGTCGGCGCGACCCTCGTCGATCGCGCCCATGGCGGGAACTTCGACGGGCGGCTCAGGACGGCCCGGGACGGGTCGCTGCTCCTGATCACGGTCATCGGCGGCATTTACTACCAGCGCCTGTCGGCCGGGGTATTGGCGGACGACCAGAGCATTGCGACCAGGCTGAACACGCCGGTCTCCATCCCCCTGACCGGGAGCAACCTCAACGCGTCTTCTGCCGGTTACCAGCTGCTGAGCTTTCCCGCGCACGGCGCCCTGACCGGGACCGCTCCCGACCTCACCTATACCCCGGCAGCCTCCTTCAGCGGCCAGGACAGCTTCACCTTTGCCATCGGCGATGGCGCCGGGCAAAGTAACGCCGCGACGGTCAGCCTCACTGTGCTGCGCGACAGCACCCCTCCGGTGATCAACGCCTTCAGAGTCGGCTATTACCAGCCTTCAACCGCCGTCTCGATCTCCGAACTCTCGGCCAGCGACGATTTTGCCGTTAGCAGTTACTGCCTGTCGGAAACCGCCAGCACGTCAAATTGCAACTGGAGCGCGAGAGCACCAGGGAGCTACACCTTGGCCGTCCCGCAACCTCCGCAAGGTTTGACGATAACCACGACACTCTATGCCTTTGCCAGGGACGCGGCGCTGAACGTATCGAATCCCGTCTCGACGCAGGTGTACCTTACCGTTCCCGATACCACTCCGCCGACCATTGCCGGCTTCAGGATTCCCTCCAGCAACATAGGTCTCACTATTCCGGTCGCCGTGCTGGCCGCCGACAACCTGGAGGTCTACAGCTACTGCCTCACAGAGAGCAGCAACCCGTCGGTCTGCAGCTGGACGGGACAATCTCCCGCCAGCTATAGCTTCGTCAGCGGCGGTGAGCACATCCTGAACGCCTTCGCAAGGGACGCTGCCGGCAACCTTTCCAGCAGTGCCGGCGCGGCCGTCACCATCCTGCTCCCTGCGGCGTTCACCAGCGGGCCATCGACAGTTTTCGAGGTCGGCTCGCCCAACTCTTTCACCGTAACCACCACAGGGTACCCGGCTCCGGTACTGACCGTCAGCGGGGCCCTCCCCCCGGGCTTTACCTTTACGGACCTTGGCAACGGCACCGCAACCATTGCCGGCACCGCTACCGACGCGTCCGTCGGGATCTACAGCGTCATGTTGACCGCGACCAACGGCGTGTTGGAGCCGGCAGAGCTGAGCTTCACCGTGACGGTGATCAAGCCCCCGCCCCGCCTCACCGTATCGGCATTATCCGATGGAGCGGTCTGCACCTCCCCCGTGCTCAACGTGAGCGGCATGGCCACCTCCCCCTCAGGCATCAAATCGCTCACCGTCAACGGCCTGGCCGCGTCACTCACCCCGGAAGGCGCCTTCAGCACCGCCGTCAATCTGCTAAAAGGCGCCAACACCATCAGCGTCGTCGCCACCGACCAAAACGGCATCAGCACGACGGAGATCCGCACCATATTCCTGGATGCCGGCGCACCGCCGTTCACCGTGACTTCGCCTGTTGACGGCAGCGTCAGCAGCAGCCAGTTCATCGAGATGACGGGGGTCCTTGCTGCCCCTGCAGCCATGGTCCTCTACATAGTGAACTACCAGATGCCGCAATGGGCACATCTTGCCGATCTCAGTTTCAGCGCAAGCGCACAGCTCGAGCCCGGCATCAACACAGTGGAAGTCGCTGTCATTGACCCACAGGGGAACCTGGCCGTCCTGAAACGGACCGTCTTCTACAATCCGGCCTTCTCGCTCTCCGTCACCGATCCCGGGGAGGACCTCAAGACCGGCGCCTCCAGCTATCTGCTGCAGGGAACCATAAGCAACAACACCACGCCGGTCACGGTCAGCGTTGCCGTTGACGACGGTCAAACCTATCACCCTGCGGTATCGAACGGGGCATTTGAGCAGCAACTGTGCCTTGCTGCGGAGAAGGTCTATGCGGTAACGGTCACGGCAACCGATCAAAACGGCACCCGGATCAGCGTGCGACGCAACTTCACCCGGGTCTGGTTCGGCGACCTGACCAACGCCAGTAACGGCAGCGGGGAGATCACTCTCATGGACGCCTACAATACGCTGCTTCTGGTGGAAGGGGGGGGGCAGGTCACTGCCGGGGAGCGCCTGCGCGTCGATGTGGCGCCGCTCAGCCCGGACGGAAAACCGCAGGGTGACGGAGCGCTCGACATAGCAGACGTGATCATGGCGTTGAGAAAATTAATCGGAGCATCGACATGGTAGCTCACAGTCCGTGGAAAGGAATCAAGGCGATGAAAAGTGATACTAATACCATCCTGCGGCTGGCAGGCGTGGCTCTCGTCATGTTACTGCCGGCGTGCGGTGGCGGCGGGGGCGGCAACCCCGCTTCCCCTGGTCCCAAAGCGGTTCTCACGATTGCCAGCAGCGGCACCCCCTCGGCCCCCATGGCCGGCGTCGGGGTCACCGTGGTACTGCCCGCCGGCGTGACCCCGCCGCTCAATCCGGACGGGTCCGCTGCCGGCTCGACGGTCGAGACCAGCGGTGTGGTTGACGGGGGGGTCGCTTTGGCTCCGGTGTACACCCCGGCGACCTCCACCGTCAAAGGGACGCTGCGCTTCGCCATGGCATCCTCCCAGCCGGCCGGATTCGGGGCGGGCGAGTTCGCCAAGATGACCCTCAACACCTCATCCGGAGCCCTGCCCGTGCCGGGCGATTTTTCCCTCACCGGTTTCGCTCCGATCAGCCTGGGTGGCAGTCCAGTCACCGGGCTCACCGCCGGGTTCACCTTGGAGCTACAGTAAGGAAGGTGCAGGTCCGATATCTGGCCAGGAGGACGTCGGCAACGGCGCCCTCCTTTTTTTCGGGTAATTTTGTCTTCATTTTTTGCTGTTTACAAATAACTTCGAAGTAAATATCATATGAAAGCTCTTGCTACACGAACTAAGCAGGTGAATATCCTAATGTTAAGTGCATTTTCATTGTGTTAAATAAAGATCATCTTTATGAATAACGGTAAAGGGCAGGGTATGGCCAAGATTATACAGTTCAAAAAAATGCAACAAGCAATAAAGAAACGCAGGGATACTGAGGCTCATCTCCAAGGTATTGAAGACGATATCAGCGCCATCCTGAACGATTATTCGTTGACTCCCTCAAACAGGCGCTGGAAGTTGGAAAACATGCTGATGAACGTGGACGAGCAACTGGAGCAGTATCGGAAAGAACTCGAACAGGCTGAACTAAAGCTCGGTACGCTGGTGACATCGGCGGAAATGGAAATTAGTAGAGCCTATGCCGAATTCGAGAGCCAGGTGCGCGGCATGACACGCGCGGTGAAGAAACTTACCAGCTCGCCCCGGAACGGGTCGCAACCGGCTGCCACCGGCGCGGCGACCACCACTGATCAGACCGCACCGAAATAACCAGCCGACTCGTCGCACCGGAGCCCGGAGCGATCGAACCCAGGGCGGATGATGATTCGCCCCTACCCAACCCCACCCGACCACCCACCATCCTCTATGCCAAGCCCGATCTAACTGTTTTCAGCGCCTGCCGTTTGTGCTAGTTATGTAGAACATTTCGAGCCGCTTCTCTTTTCACGCCAAAGGAGGTTGACCATGAAGATCCGCAAGAAGATCCTCGACTACGAGTATGAAGAAGTCCTAGACGTCAAGTACCGTGAGCTGATACGGGTAGGTTGCGCGGTGGCGGTTGGCTGCCCCGATTGACTCAAGAAGCACTTCGCGGTCGCGAAGGAAGCCGGCGCCACGGAAGAGGAGCTGAAGGAGGCGATGGCCTACGGCATCATCGCCCCGTCGGGGAGGGCGAAGAATTTTATCCTCAGCATGGAAGAGGTGCTCTCCTCCCTTTGAAAAAGGGGCAAAAAGCCCCTCACCCGGCCTTCGGCCACCCTCTCCCGGAGGGCGAGGGTATGCCTGATCCGGGGGAGGGGACGTTTTGCAACTTACGCAGAGGGACTCAAAGAGCATGCAGTCTTGATACAGCTGATACAACGCATCATCTTGCCCAGCAGAAGGAAACGGATTTCGATCCGCCGCAACGTCGCCGCACTGTCGATGCCGGTGCTCCTGTCGTCACTGTTCCAGCGCCTGGTCTCGATCGTGGATATCTTTATGGTCGGCGGGCTGGGAGCCGCGGCGATTGCGGCGACCGGCCTGGGGCAGTTGCTGATCTTCGTTGTGATGACGGTATTCTGGGGGCTTGCCACCGGCGCCACCGTTGTCATCGCCCACCTCTGGGGCGCCGGCAGGTACCCGGAAGCAAGAAGGACCGCCTTTGGCTCCTTTCTCTTCTGCGCCGTGCTCGCCGTGGCGGCCACGCTGCTCGGGCTCTTCTTCGGCAGGGAGGTGGCCGTCTTCCTGGGAGCGAGCGACGAGGTCCTGAGCTTCGCGTCGGACTACATACGGCTGGTCTTTCTCTATTTCGCCTTCACCGCCGGGCTCAACATCCTGTCCGCCATCATGCAGGGGATCGGCAATACCCGGACCCCGATGGAGGCGATCATCCTGGTGAACATCCTCCACGTGGTGATCGCCTACCCGCTCATCTACGGCCAGTTCGGCTTCCCGAAGCTGGGGGTGGTGGGCGCCGCCTACGCCATCAACCTCTCCGAGATGGTCGGCTTTTTCTACCTCCTGGTGCAGGCGCTCCGCAAGGGGTACCTGAAGATCGGGCGCCCCGACCTGCCGCTGCTCAGGAAGGTCTGGGACATCGGCTATCCGGTGGCGCTGGAGCGGATCGCCCAGCAATCCGGTCAGCTTTTCTACTCCAAGTGCATCATCGGCTTCGGCACCGCCGCCTACGCCGCGCACCAGATCGGGCTCTCCATCGAGTCGCTCTCCTTCATGCCGGGCGCGGGCATGGGGATCGCCGCCGCCACCCTGATGGGGCAGGCGGTCGGCGCGCGAAAGCTGAAGCGGGCGCACATGAGCCATACCGAGGCGCTCCGGCTCGCCATCATCGTCATGGCGGGGATGGCGCTGCTCTTCTTCTGCCTGCCGCACCAGCTGATCGCGCTCTTCACCGGCGACCCGGACGTCATCGAGAAGGGGAGCGTCTTTCTCCGGCTGGTCGCCTTCGCACAGGTGCCGCTCGCCATCTCTTTCGTCTACGCCGGCAGCCTGCGCGGCGCCGGCGACACGCACTACGTCTTCCTGGTCACCCTGGTCGCCATGTGGGGGATCAGGGTGCTCCTCTCCTACATCGCCGCCGGTCCGCTGCAGCTCTCCCTTTACATGGTATGGGGGGTGTTCCTGGTGGACTGGTTCTTCCGCGCCGCCGCCTTCGCCTGGCGCTACCAGCGCCGCGACCTGGCCCGCGTGATCATCTAGCCGATGCAACTATCCTTCACACCCACCCTGGATCGCCAAGAGGCGCTGCGGCGGCTGGACCGCCTCCTGGTTCCCGGCTCCATCCTCGACGCCGACCTCGCCAGAAGGATCGACCGCCTCGCCTGCGCCTTCCAGAGCTACGCCGATTGTTATCCCCTGCCGCTTTGGGCCCCCGGCCTGATCATCGGCAACGAGATGCGGGGGTTGACCGAGGCGCTTTTCCCGATGTCACGGGTGAGGGGCCTCTTCGAACGGGTCTTGAGCCGCGGCTGCCGTTTCGCGCCGTTTCTGTCCGGCTCCTACCTCTACAGTTCCGCAAGCTGGCTCGATCTGCTGCAGAGGTTCAGGCCCCAGCTCCAAAGCGCGAACCCCGCAGCGCTGCTTCGGGAACTGGCGCAGGATGGGGAGGCGCGCAAGCGTTTCCTGTTCGCCCTGTTGCTGCCGCACCACTTCGGCGGGGGCTTCGATCGCTATCCGCTGCAGTCGCAATGGCTTGAGAAATGGCTGAAGGAGAAGGGCGGGAGCTTCGAGCGGGGGATGCGGGTTCTCGACAGCGCCTGCGGCAGCGGCGAGGGGACCTACGGCCTGGCCGAGCTGCTTCAGGCTGCCGGGCTTTCCGGAAACGGTTTCGTCGTGCACGGATCGACGCTCGAGCCGATGGAGCTTTTTGCCGCGGCGCACGGCTTCTTCCCGCACGACCGTGACCGGGAGAGGGATTACCGCGACCGGGTGGCGCCGCTCCTGACGCGGCCGGATTCGGCCCGGATCGAGTTTTACCTGGAGGAGGTCGGCGCAGCCCCGAGCCGGGAGCCGTACCAACTGATTCTTTGCAACGGTCTGCTGGGGGGGCCGCTCATGCACGATCCCTCCGAGCTGGCAGGCGCCATCGGCCAACTGGCGGCCCGGCTCGCCCCGGGCGGTCTGCTCCTTGCCGCCGACCGGTTCCACGCCGGCTGGCGGCTGCGCGTCCCCGCCGGCATGCTGCGCGCCCTGGTGCAGGCCAGCGGGCTGGCCCCGGTCGAGGTACCGGAAGGAGTCGGTGGGGTGAAGCGAGAATAAGATTGAGAATGAGATTGAGTATGGGACGCAGATTAAGCGTGAGGTAAGGCTAAAGCTGAGGAGCTACTTCTCAAGGAACCGGCTTAGAAGCAAGAAAGGGACGGGCGCTAACGGAGCCCGTCCCTTCTGTTTATGTTTTCCTTAATCTTAATCTTAATCTGTTTTTTAGAACCTGATCAGCACGCCGCCCCAGGAAAGACCGCCGCCAAAGCCCATCATCAGTACCAGATCCCCCGGCTTGATAACCCCATTCCTGCGGTTCTCGTCGAGCGCGAGCCCGACCGAGGCCGCCGCCGTGTTGCCATAGCGGTCCAGGTTGAGCAGGAATTTCTCCTTGGCGATCCCGGTCTTCTTGGAGATGAAGTCGATGATCCTCACGTTGGCCTGGTGCGGTATGATGTGGTCGATCTGCTCCGGGGTCACCCCGCCGCGCTCCGCCAGATCCGCGATGATGCGCGGTATCACGTCGGTGGCGAAGACGAAGACGCTCTTGCCGGCCATCTTGAAGGTGTTCTCCTTGAGCGCGATGCTCTCGGCGGTCACCGGCTTCCTCGACCCGGAAGAGGGGACCTGGATCAGTTCCCACCCCTTGCCGTCGCTCTTCATGACGCTCTGCAGGATACCCTTGCCGGAAAGACCGGCGCCGAGGATGACCGCACCGGCACCGTCGCCAAACAGGGGGGCCGACCCCTTGTCCTGAAAGTCGAGGATCTTGGAGTAGGTGTCGGCGCCGATCAGGAGCACCTTCTTGTACTTGCCGGAACGGATCAGGTTGTCCGCGACCTCCATGCCGTAGATGAAGCTGCTGCAGACCGCGTTCATGTCGAAGGCGAAGGCGTTGTCCGCCCCGATGTTCTTCTGCACCATGCAGGCGGTGGCCGGGAGGATCATGTCTGGAGTAGAGGTGGCGACGATGATGCAATCGAGCTCCAGCGGGTCGAGATCGGCGTTCTCCAGGGCGAGAAGCGCGGCACTGGTCGCGAGGTCTGAGGTCGATTCACCTTCCTCGGCGAAGCGGCGCTCGCGGATGCCGGTCCTGGAATGGATCCACCCCTCTGCGTCCTCCACCAGGTAGTCAAAATAACCGTTCGGGATGACCCGCGCGGGGACATGCCCGCCGGTCCCGAGAATTTCTGAAAGCAACATTTTCGAGTTCGCCCCCTTGACTCCCGTAAAGCGGCACGGCCGGGAATCGTTATCCTTATCTCATAATAAAAAGATGTTTGTCAATTACTATGGTTCCCCTTATCGAGCGCCGCATCGACCACGCCGTAGACCCAGAGCACCAGGAACCCGCCCAGGAGCCAGTTGGCGTAAGGGTTGTCGGCCCGTATCGCTGCCAGCACCTGCTCCGCATCGACTCCCCCCTCGCTCCCGGCCAGCATCAGTTTCCCCGCGCTGCGCAGGGCGACGAAGAGGGCGCCTAAGATGAAGATATTGTCGAGCAGTATCATGATCCCGCCCTTCAGGCGACTCCCCCGGTAAAGCTGCCCAAGTCCCGGCAGCACTAACGCGGAGAGCGCCACGCATTTGATCCTGTTTCCCATCATCTTCTCCTTGTATGACAGCACTGTATAAAGTCGGTATGGCGACCGGTGCCGGCTGATCTAATATTAGAGGCCTTGTGTGTTTTCTATTGTGGAAAGGGCCGTTTTTTGTTAGCTTTCATCCCTATGGATAGAGCCTCACGCACAAAAAGACGCGAAGCAATCATGCCGCTGCTCAAGGACTCCAACGCCGAGGTGCGGCTGGCTGCCGCCCGCGCGCTGGAAACGCTGGAAGCGTCGGAAACCCTGGAGGAGGTGTTCGATCGTCTGAAGCGCGGCGACCGGGCCACCAAGGTCACCGCGATCCACGCCCTGGGGCGCATCGGCGGAGACCAGGTGCTCCCGATCCTCCTGTACTGCGCGGGGAGAAGCGAGGAGGACATCAGGTGCGCGGCGATCAAGGTGCTGGGCGAGCTGGGCCGCCCGGAGGCGGTCGCCACTCTCCTGGAGAAGCTCCAGGACCCCTCGCTTACGGTGCGGTCCCTCGCCATCGAGGCGCTCGCCCACTTCCGGGACCCTGCGGTGGTGCCGAGGCTGATCCCCTTCCTCGATCAAAATGACGGCATGCTGGACGCTGAAGCGGCGCTCGCCCTGGGACGCATCGGGGACGCGACGCTGGCGGAGCCGCTCATCAGACTGACCAGCTCCCCCCACGACAGGACCCGGGCAGCCGCTGCCACCGCCCTGTCGCTGCTCCCCTGAATCCCTAGAAATAGCGCGACACGTCGATCCCCTTCACCAGCGGGTCGACCAGGTCGATGATGCGCTCCCCGCTGGCGATGATGCTCCTTAGCTCCGGCTCGGCGAGCGCCCTCCCCGAGCTGTCCATGATCACCTTCACCACCGCCGCCCCGCATTCATGGGTGCTCGGAGTGAACACCACCGCGATCTCGTTGCTGTCGAGCCTGACCAGGCTTCCGGTGGGGAACCTGCCGGTAAGCTCCAGGAACCGCTCCACTATCTCGCGGTCGAGGCTGGTGCCGCACGCGTTACGGATCTCCTCAACCGCCTGCGTCGGCTGCATCGGGCGCTGATACGCCCTGAGCGTGGTGGTCGCGTCGTAGAAGTCCGCCACGGCGACGATGCCGCTGGTGACCCCGAAGGGAAGCGACCTGGCCCACTCCGGATACCCCCCCCTGTCATAACGTATGTGGTGCCCGAGCACCGCTTCGGCGACCCGCTCGGGCACCCCCTCCATCTCGCGCACGATCTCGGCGCCATGCTCCGGGTGCTTCCTCATTTCCAGGGACTCGTCGGTGTTGAGCTTCCCCGGCTTGTTCAGGATCTCCTTGTCGACCCGGGTCTTGCCGATGTCGTGCAGAAATCCGGCGAGCCCCGCCTCCTCGACCTCGTGGGGCGGCTGCCCCATCGAGGCGGAGAGCGCCATGGAAAGCACCCCGACGTTGACGCTGTGCTGGAAGGTGTAGTTGTCGTAATCCTTGATGAGGGCGAGCCCCAGGAGCGCGGCCGGCTCCTTGATCGCG